>OHHK01000055.1_pt1 | contig 105559 bp, 85 predicted proteins | sample 1568111 | NCBI WGS metagenome assembly OHHK01 (sample SAMEA3879562, study PRJEB24766) | human gut metagenome | biome: human-associated habitat; feature: feces | place: USA | collected 1985/1987 | reverse complement strand
TTTTCCTAATACTTGTACTACTTGTTGAATTATGTAAATCTCTCAAAGAACTCTTGTCGCTATCGTTTCTCGATTGCGGCTGCAAAGGTAAGGACTTTTTTTTAATCTCCAAATTTTTCGGTGAAAAATTCTCGATTTATTTTCTCTCGTCGATCTCCGGGCGGTTGGAAATTATCGCTTGGCCCAGCCAACCTCATCCCCTACCCAAGGATACCTCCACGTTTCCATCATTTCTGAAGCGCCGTTCTCTCTCGAATGCGGGTGCAAAAGTAATGCTATAAAACATACAATCCAAATTTATCGGGCATTATTTTGCAAGTTTTTTACGGCAACGGATATCGGGTACATTATATTATAGGATACCCTATTTAGCGTTCAAATTCATCTAAAATAATTAAGTTCGCATCCAAATAGAGATGGAAGAGAGAGTCGAATTTCGTTTTCGAGTTTGTTAGCCGAACCTTAAACCTACTTCTTCATCCCTCGTACGGGAGAACGAACCGGAATGCCAATAAAATTAAAAAAATTATGTCGAGACCAATCAAAAAGGGATTAAGCTATTTTCCGCTGGATACCGATATACTGTCCGACCGAAAAACACGTCGTTTATTTCAAAATTATGGATGCGAAGGTTTCTCCACCTACATGGCGATCCTGTGCGAAGCGTATGGAACCACGGGCTATTACGTCCGATACACGGACGATTTCTGCTTTGACATCGGATTTACGCTTAACCTGAAGGAAGAGCGAGTTCGCGAGATCATCGGATTTTGCGTTGAGATCCGATTATTTAACCGGGATCTATTCGCCCGGCAAGGAATCCTCACCTCTTTCGGAATCCAATCCCGCTATCGGGAAATCAACAAGCGGAGCATATCCCGTATCTCCCCCGAATGGGAAATCCGGGAAGAGACCGCCCCTATTCCTACGGTAGAAATATCGGTTCCTGTTACGGAAACCCCGGTTTTCGCGCCAGAAACCTCCCCAAAAGGAAAAGGAAAAGAAAATAAAACAAACACGGTAACAAAAATTCAAGCTAGAAATGAACATTCGACCTCAAATGATAACGGAGAGGCAGGCCGCAGAGTCGAGCTACTCCAAATGGCAGCCAACGCCACAAGCGCTAGCCGACATGCGTAAACGCTACGGCGACGCCCAAAGTTTCCTATCGATATTCACCCCCGATCTACAGATCGCCGCCGCCCGTCACCCGGAGCGGACCTATACGGGCACGGCCCCTACGCTGGCCACGATAGCCGTCGGCTACGGCGAGCCGGTAGCGATCGTATGGATCTGCATCCAACTGGAGAACGTGAACCTGTTCGCGGGGGTAAAAGAAAAAATGCCCGTCAGCCGCCAAAAAGAGCTGTCGGCCTTGATTCTCACCGAGTATCCATTTTTAAAAGCCTCCGAGATGCTCCTGTTCTTCCACCGGCTGAAATGCGGGCGGTACGGACGCTTCTACGGATCGGTGGATGCCTTGACCATCACGACCTCGCTCCTGCAATTCATGGACGAGCGACGGAAAGAGAGCGTCCGCTACCGGCAACCGGACACGGCAGCTCCCGCCACGACCACCCCCTCCTCGAGTGGTATCACGTATGAAGAGTATTTAAGATTAAAAAAACAAAAACAGCAACACCATGAACACGAATAGAATCTATGGCCATCAAGAGTTGGCCCTTTTATATTTCCCGAACGTACTCCCCTCCTCGGCCTCCACACAATTGACCCGTTTCATCCGCCGGGACCCGGAGCTACTGTCTGCCCTCGAAGCCATCGGCTATCGTAAAGGCATCCGCCTTTACACGCCCTTGCAAGTGCGGACCATCGTCGATCATATGGGCGACCCCGAGAATTGGAATCTTTAATTTCCAAGCCTCAATTATCAATTTTCCATTATTAACGGCATAACGGTGATTTCTCCCGTAATCCAACTCTTTTTTTCGAGCGAATCACGGCCGTAAATGTTCTCAAAAAAACACGTACATGTTTTTCGAAAAACACGTACGACTTTTTCCGAAAACACGTACGTCTTTTTTTCGGGTACAAATCCCGACATTGACCGACACTGACCGACTGCCCTTTTTTCAGTCTCTTACCTTTGCGGAAAAAAGAAATGATGAATAAACTTGTATGTATCGGGCTAATTACCCTATCCGCATTGTCTTGCTCGGTTTCACGAGATAACAAGCAAAGGCTGTATAAACACGAGAAAGACTCCCTCTCGGCAATCCGTATCGACCATCTCTTTCGCCAAGCCAAAAGCGACAGCCGGAATCACCTATCGGCCACCCTGCGCCAAGTAACCTTCTCTTCCCCCGACAGTTCCGGGCGGCAATATCCGCTGTCCGTGACCACCGCCACCCTGCAAGAACAATCCCGGCGATCGGCAACAGACACCTCTTCCCTATCCAGCGCCCAACGATCCACGCAAACCAGTACCGCCACGCACGTATCGCAGGAGAGCAAGGAGCGAAAAAGACAGGCGACCCCTTGGTGGCTATGGCTAGCGCCGGGCCTTGCCCTCATCGTGATTCTCAAAAAAACGACCTCGACAAAATAAAAACTCATCCTATGAACCATAAAAGAAATAAGTATCAGAAAAGAATAAATATACAATTAACAGTAGCCGTGATGTTATGCCTAGCCGGCCTCTCGCTGCTGTTCATGGGATTCTGGTGTAGCCCCACGGGAGAGATCCATAATTCCGTATTAATCGGCTTCGGTGAGGTCTCCACTTTCGCCGGCGCCCTATTCGGGGTGGATTACAAATATAAGGAGAAAAGGAACTATTAAGAAATAAGAAAACGGTAGGTGATAGTATAAATTTTTTTATTACTTTTACCCCTTACATATAATGGACTTATGAGAAAAACCTTTGTTTACCTCTTAATACTAGGCTTAACCTATTTTATTTCTTGTGATAGGCCAAACCATCACCCTTCAATCTTCCAGAAGGTAGAGAGATTAATGCCCCAACATCCGGATAGCGCCTTGGCACAAAAACAGTGGGAACAAGCGGCTTTATTATCCAAACGCTATGAGTTATCGCATGATTCCATAGAAAAAGCACGTCTGGAACAAGAGCTGGAAACAGAAAAGAATAAATGTATAACCTTGAGCAAAAGAAAAGACGTTCTAACCTATGTCATGTAAAAAAATAGCGGAATAAACAATAAATAAAATAATAGGCAAATGAAAACATTCAGTTTTATAGGAGTAAGCATCCTGTTTGTAGTGACAGGGTGTGGAGGCAGTCATTCATCGACCGATGAGTTTATTACCGTAGATGTAAATGAAAGTTATTCAACCAAAAAAGAACTGGTACTGCAAGACTTCATGGATGTGGAATACATTCCTCTGGAAACAAACGATGAGTTTATTAATCAGGGATATGTACAAGCGGTTGGTGAAAAATACATAATAGTGGCAAATTATAATAATGATGGGAATATATTCGTATATGACCGGAGCGGAAAGGCCATCCGTAAGATAAACCGTAAAGGACAAGGAGGGGAAGAATATATAAATTTTAGATGTGTTACGTTGGACGAAGAAAACAATGAAATATTTATAAATGATCACTATAAGAAAAGAATAAAGGTTTATGATTTAGAGGGAAATTTTAAACGCAGTTTGAAGCAGAAAACAGAAGGTGACTCTCAGTTCTATTGGGAAATATTCAATTATGACAAAGAAAATCTGATTTGTTACGATGAAATCAATGCTGAGATACCCTTCCTGCTCGTATCGAAGCAGGACGGGAGCATAACCAAGGAAATAAGACCTTCCTTTAAAGAGAAGAAGTACTTTTTTCAAGTCTTACGGATGGAAAATAGTACAAGAGCTGCCGGACCGGGATCTTACAGCAGAATCACTCCGTTTAATGGTAATTGGATTCTATTAGAACCCTCATCAGATACGATCTACACATTGATGCCCGATTGCAGTTTACGTCCGTTTATCGCACGAACGCCACCTATCCATACCATGGATCCGGAAGTGTTCTTGATTCCGAGGTTGATATCCAATCGCTATTATTTCATGGAAGGTATAAAAAACGTATATGATTTCAGGAAAGAAGAAGGATTCCCTAAAACCTACTTTGTGTATGATACCCAAGAAAAGGAGTTTTCTAGGTATATTATATACAATGGAGATTATACTTCTAAAAATGAATTCTATATGGTTATGCTGACCCCTATCAATGCCCAAGGTGAATCATGGGCTACCCTGAACGCTTTCGATCTTTGCCGGGACTATCAAAAGGGAAAGTTGAAAGGCAAACTAAAAGAAGTGGCCGCGACATTGGAAGAGGATGACAATCGGGTGGTAATGTTGGTGAAATCTAAAAAGTAAAAAAATATCAACAGTGATGGAAAACAATTCATCAGCTGGTGGTCATAGGGAATCACGCCAACACGAAGGATGCCGTCATCCGGATAAGGCATTGGAACGATCTGAGGTGAACATAGAGGGCTTTACTACCAACAAAAAGAGCCTCAATAAATGCTAGACAACACCTTTACGAAAATATCGGAGATATTATTTGCTTATATACAGGAAGAAGTATATGTTTGTCGTGAGGACTCTGTAAACACAAATCATCATTCCATTTTCATGGAATGATTCAACTTGTGTAATATTCATTGTTTAAATAATAAAACGCATGAATAAAATCATATATTACGTATCGATCACGTTACTAACGGTTGTTTCCTCATGCGGAAATAAAGAGACAAATGTATCCAGAAAGTTGACCTTGGATAATTGCCCGGTCATAGCACAGGTTATTAATCTGCAAGGAGATCCGGTGACTAATTTAGACTTTTCTTCCGTAAAGGATACATTCAATTTACCATTAAGCTCCTTGCTATCTTCCTTTCAAGTTATTCGCCTAGAAAATTCGGAAGACGCACTGACCGCCGCAGGACAAGATACCCATATAGCCGTGAGTGACCATTATATTTTAGTGAAATCTTTTAGGGCAGGCTCTTCCTGTAAGCTCTATAACCGTAATGGGGATTTCATCAGAAAGATCTCCTCCCAAGGACAAGGGCCGGATGAATATAACTTATCTATTTATGATCAGTATTTAGATGAAAATAATAATAAAATCTATCTAATGGAGATTCGTGCCTCTAAGATATTAGTGTTTGACCTCGACGGGCAGCCACAAAAACACATTCCTCTGGCCTATATAACCCATAAAGGACGATTTGTTATCAATGACGAGAAAAAAACAGTAACCGTCATGTGCATACCTTTTCAGGGAACTCCCACCGCATTGATCTGGACACAGGATTTCGAAGGCAATATCATCCAAGAATATCCGGTCTCCGACCAATTCATGTTGATCCCAAGCACTTACGATTATGAGGTACGGGAATCCTTGAATACCAACGCTTCCGACTTCTATCTTCATAATTGTATAGCCTCGCAAGACACACTTTATCATTATGACATAGACTCAAATACGCTACACCCTGTTTTTACGATGCATACGGGTCATGAGCCGATCTGCCATTATTTCACGGAGCTGCCCAATCACTTTCTAGTCACTTGGTATACACAGACCTCATGGAATAATGAGTTACCCCGTTTCCCGAAAATCCTAGTAGACAAACAAAGCCTTAAAGGTTGTTTCGTGAATTTGAAATGGAATATGCTAGGGAATATAGATGGGCCTACCAATCCGTCCTTCAATCGAGGTTATTTCACTGCGATCATGGAACCTTACGCATTAAAAGAGCAATTGGAAAAGGTTTTGACTTCCAATCAAAAACTATCTCCGGAGGTGTTGAGAAAAGTAAAAGAGTTGAATAATCGAATTACCGATGACGATAATTGTATCGTCTTTATAGGAAAATTGAAAACAAAATAAAAGAAACATGAAAGCCATAATCACAATCTCAGCGATATGCATACTTTTAACGGTAGGATGCAATCGAAACCCAGAGAATCCGGATAAGTTGCGAACCATACTTTTCGAGCGATGCATAGAGACAGAGCAAAAGATGAAAATCTCCGAGATAGCCGATACCATTGAGTATTTAGAGTTGAAGACTCCACATGATATCGTAATCTCCCGCATCTTAAACATTGTCTGCGGTGATAATTTCTGGTTGATTCACACAAGGCAAGGAATTTACAAATTTACGAGAACCGGTGAATTCGTTAAACAGATAGGCCGTCAAGGACAAGGACCCGACGAATATCTCTATATTCTAGGCATAGATATAAATCCTACTCGAAAAGAGATCATCCATGCGGATACGCAACAGATCTTATATTATGATTACGATGGAAATTTTCTTCGGAAGGAGAAAATTAATGATTACTTTTTTAATATAGTCTTTGTGGATTCTGTATTATGGACTTGTAATCTTTGTATGCATATAGATAAATATATGGCTTGCGCATTGAGTTTAGCGGGTGATACCGTTACTGTCATGCCCAATCCGAATTATGGGATAGAGAGTCTCAACGAGGGATTTTCTTTTGTCTCCTCCTCTGAATTGAGAGAATTCTCGAAATATAAAGAGAATGTTTATATGAAAACCCGCTCGTCAAGAGATACCGTATATCAGTTATCGGGAACAAAATGGAGACCTTATCTCTATCTAGATATGGGTAAATACCAGATGCCCATAGAGTACGAGGCTTGGTATTCCGAGGACGCATATAACAAAAATGCGATTAATTATTGGAATATACCAAGATTGGAGGAAGACGATCGTTACTTCTTTTTCACCGCAGTCAGGCAAAAGCAGACTCAACGGGGAGAGAATGAGAATGATTACAAATTCGTGATTTACGATAAAAAAGAGAGGGAGGGTTTTGTTGTGAAAAATGAGGACGGGATGAAAATCACCGACGATATTTTAGGTGGCCCCAATTTCTGGCCTCGTTGGAGTACTAACGACCTATACATTACGACCATGGAATGGTTCGACCTAGCGCAATGGATAAAGGATAAGAAACGCACCCTATCCCCTACCTTGCAAAAACAGTTCGAAAGTTGGGGAGAGGACACAAATCAACTGATCGTGTTGTGTAGAAAAAAGAAGTGATATCCAATAAAAAGATCACATTACAAATATAGTATATATAAATGGATACAAACACCCGGACACGGGATATGGCGCTATCTATATGACTTTCAAGGATGGGCGTCAGAACTGCTTACTTCCTTCAGAACAAATATTTTGGCATTTGGGCAAAGAAGATAATCCCATCATAATATTAATGGAATAATTTTTGGTAGTACGAGCGAACTGTGTCAACTAAATATTTTTCATCCGTTGTCATATCCGGCTGAGCCAAATAGACATGAACCTATCATACACGATATACCCATCCGGTTGCCTCAATATAAACTCCTTATCTATTAATATCCTTAAGGAAGTATTCACGCTACTCACCGCCTTCAAATCATACTTTTTGATGAAGGCGGCAGCATTGACCTCCCGGACGATCCCTTCCTTGGCGATCGCTTTCAATAGCTGGATTTGATTAAATGTCAACAATTGGAAATAAGTCTGGTAGGTATATTCTTCTTCCCGTAAGATCTCCATCATGAGAGAATCAAGAAGCTCCGGAGAAAGTGTTTTTTCCGGTAAAGCGAAGAGACGGTTCAAAAGATATTGCACATACCAAGTATGCCCATCTACCCATGTGTACACCTTATCAAATATTTCTTCCGGAAGCTCCTTCCCTTCCTTCTCGAAGAAAGAATGGGCAAAGGAAAAATACACCTCCTTGCTGATCTTGTCTAAAAATAATTTTTGGGTGGATTGATAGAAGGGGCGCTTGATTGAGAAGAATATATATTCCATCAAGTGCTTTTTACTCCCCGAAAAGATAAAATGAACATTCGGCAAAAATTGAATATAAGAACGCAATAGGCCTTCCACCCCTTTCTCCGGATATTCCATGATTTGCTGGAACTCGTCAATAGCCAGATAACATTCTCTTCCAGACTGCCGCAAGTAGTCGAAAATCTCCTTCAGCGTCTCCTCCTCTTTCGAAGGGACGATATCCAAGGATACAGACGGAATGCCCGATAACTCATCCATTGTTATCACGGGACGGCAACTCTTAAAAAAAGAAAGCAAGGTCTTCAGCGTAGATTGAGAGAGACTATCCAGCTTACCTAAGATCTCCCTTCCCAACAAAGCGACAAACTCACGCAAATTTTGAGTAGAGAAAATATCTAAGTAGAAGCACTTGGCATTCTTCTCCTTTTCTTGTAGCGTATAAAAAACATTCTTGATCAAACCGGTCTTTCCCATACGGCGAGGGCTTACCAACGTGATATTTCTCCCATTATGAAGAGCGGATAAAATCACTTCTGTCTCTTTCTCCCGATCACAAAAATATTCTGGACCTTGATAACCAACTATTAAAAAAGGATTATTCATATTCAGCATCTTATTTGCATTACGCAATTCACGTAACGCAAATTACGTAATAAAAAACCAGAATAACAAGTAAACCGACTACTACTTACATATCCCGACACTCACCGACACTCACCGACACTCGCCGATTCCCGTTTTTCAGAGGCTCTATCTTTGCATTGTCATTAGTAATTAACCTTTTAAAATTCAAAATTATGGCAGTGAAATTTAAAGTAGTAAAGCGTAAGGTATTGAACGGCGCAGAGAAAGACTCAGTAAAGAACTACGCGATCGCTAAAACGTCGGGGACTTCGGACCTCAACAAATTATGTAAACTGATTTGCTCTCGCTCCACGCTTTCGTCGGCGGACGTGAAAGCGGTGCTCGATTCATTAAACTGGGCGATGGATCTGGAACTTTCCTCCGGCAACGTGGTGCAATTGGGAGAATTTGGAAACTTCCGTATGTCTATTAACTCCGAAGGAACGAATACGCCCGAGGACTTCGACGCCACCAAGATAAAGGGGGCACGTATTATCTTTTTCCCGGGCTCGGCCCTGCGGACTACCCGCAATGAGGTGAATTTCGAGCCTCTGGAGGTTACGAAAAAGAGCGCAGGTTCTGATAGCGAAAGCCCGGACGAGATATGAGAAAAATTGACCTGATCGTGATTCATTGCTCGGCAACCCGTGAGAATACGGATTATAGCCCGGAGCAACTGGAGAGTGACCACAAGGCACGGGGATTCCTCCGTGCCGGTTACAACTTCTACATCCGTAAATCGGGAGAAGTAGTGAACCTGCGCCCGCTAGAGCAAATTCCGGCTCATGCGAGAGGACACAACAAACACAGCATCGGGATTTGCTACGAGGGTGGACTGGACATCACCGGACAGCCACGGGATACCCGCACACAGGCTCAAAAGACCTCGTTGTTACGTTTGATCCGGCATCTCTTAATCTGCTTTCCCGGCTCATGGGTCTGTGGGCACCGGGATCTCTCGGAGGACTTAAACGGAGACGGGACGATCTCGCCGGATGAATGGATCAAACAATGCCCCTCATTCAACGCGATACCCGAATACAAAGAACTCGTGTATGAGCTACGAAAAAAATAAGTAAAAAATCCATGCTCCCACTAAGGGTTTTCAAATTTGGTTGCGACTATTAGTATAGAAACAACTTAAAATGGAGAATAGCATAGATCATATTATCACAAGGATATTAAGTGGCAACAGCTCCTCGGAAGATTTTCTTTCGCTGAGCGAATGGCTGAACGCAGACGAAAAGAACAAAAAAGAATTTCGGTTGCTAAAGAGTTATTGGGATGCGGAAGTCTCGTTCAGCCATTCCTTAATGCCTAATGTGTCCCTCGATAATTTGAGAAAGAAGATCGACGATCAAAGCAGGCAAAAGAGATTGAGGCTGATCCGTTTCATCGCTACTCCCATTGCGGCGGCAATCGCCTTTCTTGTTCTGTTTTTCGCTACGACGCACTTAAATACCCGGGAAGGGAAGGTTCAGCAATTCTATACCTATATAACCGATAAAAATAAATCTCATTTTACATTGGATGATGGTACGAAGATCATTTTGAACCGGAATAGTCGCTTTACCTACTCTGACGCATACGGTACGGATCAGCGAAAGGTTAATTTGGAAGGAGAAGCCTATTTCGAGGTGGCGAAAAATCCGGAAAGACCTTTCATCGTCGATATGGGAAATGCCTCCATACGGGTATTAGGAACGACCTTTAGTGTAAAAGCCGATAAAGGGAAGGATCAGATCACGGCCGTCCTGCTGGAAGGGTCTATCCGTTTCGAAAGCCCGACACAACAAGTCTTACTAGCTCCCGACCAGCAACTTACATTCATCCGTTCAACGAACAAGATTGATATCCAATCCGTCAACGCAAAAGAAAATCTGGCATGGAAAGACGGCTTGCTAAAGTATAAATCAATAGCGCTTTGTACCTTGCTGAATGAGCTTGAGAAAAGATACGAGATCCCGATCCATATAGAAAACAAGAGATTGCTGGACCCGAATGTCACTGTATCCGGAACATTCAGCGAGGATCAATCTTTAAAGGAGATTTTACAAGTAATATCTCGCAGTTTGCCGATCAAATGGTCACAAAGAGATGGAACTTACTATATTCAATAAAATAAAAATATCAACACATCTTAAAAAAACAAGCAATGCCTATGAGATAACACGGATCATATCTTTCAAAAAAACAAAACCGGCTGCAAAAATACAGCCGGCCCCATTAAAAAGAATTAATTCCTGCTTCTGCTACTCCACGACCAAATTTTGTGGCAGACGCATATTATCAACCTTTTATCAGTACAAAAATATGGAAAATGTTTCGTATTATAGGTCTTTTAGGTCCAAAGACTTAAAAAAAATGCTCTCGGTCCTAAAAATGTCCTTTATTTTACTTTTCTTGACACTGTTCCAAGCGGTAGCGACTAATTCCTATTCACAATCTGTAACGATTTCCGTGAAGACGGATCAGGCCCCGCTAACCGATCTATTCGCTATTATAGAAAAACAAAGCGATTTCTTATTCTTCTATGTGGATTCTGACGTAAAGAACGTAAAAGTGAGCGTGAACGCAACCGATAAGTCCATAGAAAATATCTTATCGCAAGCACTACGCAACACGAGTTTGAAATATTCGATCGAAGGACGAAATATCAATGTATTTAATAAAAACATTGTCGCCCAGCAAACTAAAAAACGTATTACCGGTGTCGTTAAAGATGCGGAAGGAAACGCTATTATCGGCGCTAACGTTGTCGAGAAAGGCACGACCAACGGTACGATTACGGATCTGGACGGTAAATACATGATGGAAGTATCCTCAAACGCGACCCTTGAGTTTTCCTATATCGGTTACATGACACAGTTGCAACCGGTAGGCGGCAAAAACGAGATCAATGTAAACCTGAAAGAGGACACTCAAAAACTGGACGAGGTAGTCGTAGTAGGTTACGGTACACAGACAAAACGTGAGATTACCGGTTCTATCACCAATGTGACCGCTGAGGATTTCAACCAAGGTCTGACTCGTAACGCAGCGGATTTGTTACAAGGTAAGGTGGCAGGTTTAACGATCAATACGGGTTCCGGCGACGTAACGGGCAACTCGACGATTCAATTAAGAGGTATGTCAACCTTGCAAAAGGACCAAGGTCCGTTGGTTGTTATCGATAATGTACCGGGCATGGACATGTCTACGGTTAATCCGCAGGATATCGAATCTATCTCTATCTTGAAAGATGCGTCTTCAGCCGCTATCTATGGTTCCCGTTCAGCGGGTGGTGTTATCCTTATCACTACGAAGAAAGGTTACGCCAGCAAACCGACCATCGCTTATAATGGAGCGTTCGGTGTATCTACCTTGGCCAACAAGCCGAATCTGCTGACGGCGGACCAATGGCGTAGCTATACTTCCTCTACCCCGGGTAAGGATGGTAAGGATTTTGACATGGGAGCGAACACGGATTGGTTCGACGAGATCACGAGAATCGGTTTCCAACAGGATCATGCCGTGTCTTTATCAGGAGGTGGTTCACACCATAACTATAGAGGTTCCCTTTCTTATATGCAACGTGAAGGTATCGCACGCGATAACTCCATGAACCGTTACAACGCCCGTTTCCAATTCTCCCAACGTGCGCTGGAGGATCGTTTGAAAGTAAGCATCACCGGCGTGGCTACCGTTACGGATAACGCACCGACAAATACGACAAACTTCTTGCTTGCCTACAATATGATTCCCGTACGTCCGGTTAAGCTAGAGGATGGATCTTGGTTCGACACACGTGAATACGACCAAGGAAACCCGGTACGTAACCAGAAAGAGAATACACATAAGAACCGCATCAATAATTTCTATGGAACCGCTGATGTCGGTTATACGATTATCGATGGCTTAGAGGCTAAAGTTCTTTTAGCTAAAAGCCGGAACACGGAAGATGAGAGTAAATACAGTAGCATCGAGTCTCAAGCCGGCTACAACGATGGCGGTAAGGCCGAACGTTGGTCGAGATTGCGTGATAAGGATTTGATGGAATGGACCGCCAATTACTCGGCCGAGTTCAATAAGCATAAGATCAATGCCTTGATCGGTTATTCTTGGGAAGAGGAGAACTATGAGGAGACTCACGTACAGACCCGTGGTTTCGTCACTGATTTATTAGGCGCTAACAATTTGGCCGCAGGACAAAACCTGAACCCCGGAGACGCGGAGTCTGAGAAATGGCAAAGTCGCCTGATCTCTTTATACGCAAGAGCCAATTATAGCTTCAATGAGAAATATATGTTGACAGCTACCGTACGCCGGGATGGTTCTTCCAAATTTGGAACGAATAACAAATGGGGTACCTTCCCTTCCGTTTCCGTGGGTTGGAATATCACCCAAGAATCATTTATGCAAAAAGTAAACTGGCTTAACGACTTAAAGTTAAGTGTCGGTTATGGTATCACTGGTAATCAAACAGGATTGGACCCCTACAAAACCCTCGAGCTTTACGGCACAGATGGTGTATATTATGATACCGGTTCTTGGTTGCCTTCTTATAAGATCAGCCAGAACGCCAATCCGGACCTAAAATGGGAACAAACAGCGATGTTGAACATCGGACTTGATTTCTCCGTATTGGATAGCCGCCTAGGAGGTCGTATCGAATGGTATAACAAAAAGACCTCTGACATGCTTTATACCTATCCGGTACCAACCCCTCCTTATTTATATAATAAGATCATGGCAAACGTAGGTGATATGCGTAATACGGGTATCGAGCTGAGTTTGAACGCAGACGCTATCCGCACAAAGGATTTCGACTGGAACATTTCCTTGAACTTGGCTCACAATGAAAATGAGGTAACTCGTTTATCCAACGATGTATTCACGATGGATAAGATCTTATTAGGTGACGTATTCATCCGGGGTGGAAGCTCCAGTGGTACGCACGTATTGGAAGAAGGACGCCCTATCGGACAATTCTACGGTTTGGTTTGTAACGGTATTGACGAGAACGGTAGATATATCTTGGTAGATAAAGACGGCGACGGCGAGATTTCCGATCCGGCGGATTACGACTACATAGGTTCCGCACAGCCGAAATTGACTTACGGTATCACCAACTCTTTCCGTTACAAGAATTTTGACTTATCATTTTTCTTGCGTGGAACGATCGGTAATGATATATTGAACGCGACCCGCATGGCATACGCTCAATCCGGATTCCTGCCGGGAACGAATGCGCTGGACGATCCATTGACCTATACGTTAAGCGAAACTCCTAGATTCTCCAACTATTATTTAGAGAAAGGATCTTTTATGCGTCTCGACAACTTGACTTTAGGATATAAGATCAAAGCTTTGAACGGTATCCGTGTTTATTTCACGGCACAAAACCTATTCGTTATCACGAAATATAAAGGTCTTGATCCCGAAGTCCCTATGGATTCAGGAGACGGTTTAACCCCGGGTGTAGAACCTCGTGAATTTTATCCGAAGGCACGCACATTCTCTGTTGGATTAAACTTGAATTTCTAATACATAAACAGTAACGATCATGAAAAGATTATTCAAAAATATAATATGTGCCGTACTCGCTCCGGTAGCGCTTGTCTCTTGCATGGATTTGGACGAGAACGTATACGACAAACTTCCTACCGACGAATTCGGGACAACGGAAAAGCAGATCAACGCAATCATGGCTCCGGCATATCAATCTTTGAAAAATATGCTAGCCTACGACGGTCCTTGGGGGGCGGCCGATATGACAGCCGATATCTTGATGGCACCGACACGTGTAGGTGGTGACTGGTGGGACGGTGGACAGTATATGGAACAATGTATGCATAGCTGGAAACCGAACTCTTACTCTGTAGAAAATTGCTGGGATTATTGTACGGGAGGCCTAACTACGGTTAACTCCGTATATAATATTATAGAGAAAAGCGAAGCCATGAGCGATGAGCTTAAGCTTCAATACTTGTCCGAGTTAAGAGGATTACGCGCTTTCTGGTATTATGTAATCGTAGATATCTTCGGTAACGCCCCACTAGTGACAGATTTTGAGGATACCTCCTTGCCCTCCAGCACAAGCCGTGCGGACATTTATAAATATGTGGTTAAGGAATTAACCGAGATCATCCCGAACTTGCGCTCCGATGTATCAGATGCCAGCTACGGTAAGTTTACGCAAGGTGCTGCCCGCATGGTATTGGCGAAGATGTACCTCAACGCCGAGGAATGGATCGGTGAACCGAACTGGAAAGGTGTTGTGGAGCAATGCGACGAGATCATGAAACTCGAATATATCATCGAACCGAATTGGAAAACCAATTTCGAGGTTCATAACGAGGTATCACGAGAGATCATTCTCCCGATCTGCTACAAGGCATCCGATGAGTGGGGCAACTCCATCCATCTTTGGACATTGCATTATCTGGATCCCGATGTATTAGGTTTCACCGGCGGTATGTGGAACGGTATCAACGCCCAGCCGGATTTTGTCCGCACATTTGATACGGAAGATCCTCGTTACGAAGGTTCGTTCTTGATCGGCCCGATGATCGACCCTAGCACGGGAGAGATTTTGAAAACGACCCTAGGACATGACTTGATCCATACGATCGACTTAAATGTGGTACCGGGAACAGAGAAAACCGATGCGGACGGTAACTTAACTCCGTGGGGCGAAGTTCACCAAGAAGACGGCGCACGTATCAATAAGTGGGTATATGAGAAAGGCATGCAAAATACCAATATGGAGAACGATATCGCTATTTTCCGTCTGGCTGATGTATACCTAATGAAAGCGGAAGCCTTGGTTCGCATGGGCGGGGATCTCGGTGAAGCTACTCGTCTGGTAAACGCTATCCGGGAAAGGGCTTATGGTAATTCCGATCATAATTACACGAGCGTGACATTAGATGATATTTATAACGAGCGTGGTTATGAGTTGGCATTCGAATTTGTCCGCCGCCAAGATATGATCCGCTTCGGGACTTATCTGAAACCGAGATATATGAAGCCGAAACAGACTCCGGAATATCGTAAGATCTTCCCGATCCCGTTCAAGGCTTGGCAGAAGAACAATAATTTGGTTCAGAACCCGGGATATCCGGCATTCTAATCATATCAGTCTGTTTTTAATCTCAATTCTTTAGACCCCAATTCAATTATTAATCATAATATGAACAAATTTATGAAAGAGGTAAATAAACAATCCAGTCCGACTGGAATCTCTAGAAGGGAATTCCTTGGGATGGCAGCCACAGGCGCTGCCGCCCTTACGATCCTGCCCAGCTTTACCGTAGCGGGATTAGGACATGTAGCTCCCAGCGATAAGCTTTATATCGCGAAAATAGGCTGCGGCGGTATGGGAGCCGCCGATTTGGGTAGCTTAATGAATACGCCGCATAAGAACGCGGCGATCACCTGTCTGTGCGACGTGGATGACCGTCAATCTGTCGACGCTCGCAAGACCTATCCAAAAGCTAAGTATTTTAACGACTTCCGTGAGATGTACGAGAAGGAAGGTAAGAACTTCGATGCCGTATGTATCTCCACCCCGGATCATAACCATGCGATCCAAGCTTTCGGCGCTATGCGGATGGGTAAGCACGTATATCTGCAAAAACCGATCGCGCACGATATTTACGAGGCACGTATCCTTACCGAGGCTGCCAAGAAATATAAGGTCGTGACCCAGATGGGTGACCAAGGTAACTCTTGCGACGGTATGCGTACCCTTCGTGAATGGCTCGAGGCAGATCTGTTGGGTGACATCCAGAAAGTATATTGCTGGACCAACCGCCCCGTATGGCCGCAAGGTATTCCTTGGTCGAACCAGAAACCGCCTGTTCCTAAAGGCTTGAATTGGGATTTATGGTTAGGAACAGCGGAGTATGTAGACTATGTGGATAATTTGGTTCCGTTCAACTGGCGTGGTTGGTGGCGTTTCGGTACAGGCGCTCTTGGAGATATGGGTTGCCACATCATCGGCCCTCCATTCAAATTGCTTCAATTAGGCTATCCGACCGAGGTTTCTTGCAGCACGACCAATGTTTACTCCGGAATCTTCGAAGAAGCCTATTATCCTGAAAGTTGCCCGGTAGCCAGCTCGATCCGTTATAAATTCAAGAAGAAAGACGGAAGCGACTTGAGCCTATATTGGATGGACGGCGGTATCATGCCAGAACGTTTCGAGGAGATCGACCCAGATGCCGATATGACCTGCACGATGGGAGACTTGGATATGATGGACGTGGAAGGCGCAACCGTATTCGTAGGTACGAAAGGTATGGCTTCTTGCGGCTGGGGTGGTTCCGATCCAAGATTCTGGCCGAAGGGGGTAAAGGCGAACAAGAAACCTTTATTCAACAAAGACGTGAACATTCCTCATAAATATAAACGTATCGAAGGGGGTACGAATGGCCACTATTGGGCATGGATCGACTCTTGTATCGCAGGGTACGACAAGGCGGACGTAGAATCTCCATTCGAAGGATACGCCGGTCCGTTGACGGAGACCGTATTGATGGGTAACTTGATCTTACGGAGCCATAATATCCGGGAACAAGTGAAACATAACGACTCGATCTACGGAGAGCGTGAAGGCTTCATCTATCCGGGAAGAAACAAGACTTTCCTATGGGATGGAGCGAATATGCGTATCACCAATTTCGAGCAGGCGAACCAATTCATCAAGCGGAAATACCGCGATGGATGGGAAGACCTGAAGTTATAAAAGCTAACAGGAATCTAACGGTAACCTAACAGGAACCTAACAAATTCCTAATAATTATCTAACAAGTTTCTAACAAACAACAAACATTCATAATAGCGATGAAAAAGATTTATAGCAGTATTATGGCCGTAGCCTTATTCGCATCGGCCTTGTCATGTACCTCCGGCGGTAATACCAACGATGCCGGAACGCAAACCGCCCAAACCCAAGCCCTCGATAGCGACGGTATCCCTACGGGAGGCGAGTGGATCACCATGTTCGACGGCAAGACCTTGAACGGATGGCGCGGCTATTGCCGTCAGGATGTACCCCAAGGTTGGGTGGTTGAAGACGGATCGATCACCTATAAAGGTAGCGACAATAAGGCAGACACGGGCTTCGGCGACTTGATCTACGACAAGAAGTTCAAAAATTTCGTTTTCGAGATCGAATGGAAGATCGACAAGGCCGGTAATAGCGGTATCTTCTATACAGCGCAAGAAATTGAGGGTACACCTATTTATTACTCCAGCCCAGAATATCAGTTACTCGACAACGAGAATATGCCGGACGCATGGGAAGGTTGCGACGGTAACCGTCAGGCCGGTGCCGTATATGACATGATTATGCCGGATCCACAACCCGTAAAACCGTACGGAAACTGGAACAAGACGAGAATCGTTGTCTATAACCAACGCGTGATCCATTACATGAACGACGTGAAAGTGCTGGAATTCCAGTTCGGTACACCGGTATGGCGTGCGTTAGTGGATCATAGTAAGTTCAGCAAGTTCAGCACGAGTCCGGAGAAATGCCCGGAAGCTTACGACTTGATGCTACAATGCGGAAAACAACCGGGTTACATCGGTATGCAAGACCACGGTTATGGTGTTTGCTTCCGCAATATCCGAATCAAAGAGCTCTAAAATCGTATGAGAATAGAGATTTGTCAATCTTATGAGGCATTAAGCCTTAAGGCAAAAGAGATTGTTACCTCAGAGTTAGGGCAGCACAAGGCACTTACGCTTTGTGCCGCCACTGGGGGCTCTCCTACCCGGATGTATGAGTTGCTGGTAGAGGAAGCCAGTCGCCAACCGGAATTATTCTCCCAATTCACGGTACTAAAGCTTGATGAATGGGGAGGAATCCCGATGGACCACCCGGGTACGTGCGAGTCGTATCTACGGAACTATTTCGTAGGTCCGCTTCAAATCCCGGAAGACCGGTATATAGCGTTCCAAAGCGATCCGGAAAATCCTGAGGCAGAATGTGAGCGGATCCAACAGATACTGGATCAAAAAGGCCCTATCGACATTTGTATATTAGGAATAGGGATGAACGGCCATATCGCCTTGAACGAGCCGGCTCCTTCCTTGCATACGAATTGCCATGTGGCTCATCTGTCCCAGAAATCCTTGCAACATCCCATGATCGCCGGGGATACGGAGAAACCGGGATACGGACTGACATTAGGCATGGCGAATATCTTTCAGTCACGCCTGATTATCCTTCTTATCAACGGGATAAAGAAAAGGGAGATTACTCAAGCTTTCCTTGAACAGAAGATCTCGACGGAGTTGCCGGCCTCCTTATTGTGGCTGCACCCGAACGTGATTTGCCTGATCGACAGGGAAGCGGCGCATAGTTCTAATTAAGCTTTTACAATTATCATGAAATACGCTATCGCATTAGACATTGGAGGAACAAGCATAAAATATACTCTTGTGAACCAGAATGGCGACATTCTTTACGAATCGTCGGAAACCACACAATCAAAAGAGAATCCACGCCCATTATCCGATACCATAAAAAGTATCGTACGGAAAATGACAGACTACGCCCGTTCCCGGGATTGGGGGATTTACGGAATTGGCATAGGTGTACCTTCCGTAGTAGATAATGGGGTGGTTCTCTTTGCCAATAATCTTCCTGAACTAGATAACCAACAATTGGATCTTGCGTTAGCGGAATTTAATCTACCGGTATTCATCGACAACGACGCAAACCTTATGGGGTTGGGCGAGGTGATATATGGGGCGGCTAAAGGTCTCTCCGATATCGTTTTCTTGACGGTGGGTACCGGCATAGGGGGTGCCTTGTTCTTGAACGGCCGGCTTTATGGCGGCTACCGGAATCGGGGCACCGAACTTGGGCACTTAATTATTCATGGTCTGAATGGGAATCAATGTACTTGCGGAGCGTCCGGTTGCCTAGAGGCACACGCTTCCGTAAGTGCGTTGATCGCCTTATACCGGCAATTATTGGAGAAGAACGGACGGGAGATACCTTCCCGTATCGATGGAAAATATATAGTAGAGCGCTATAAAGCTCAGGAGAAAGAGGCCGTACTCGCTATGGAGGATCATTTCCGGAATCTGTCCCTAGGCGTAGCGAGCCTTATCAACATTTTCGCTCCGCAAAAGGTGATTATCGGCGGAGGCATTTCGGAATCCGGAGATTTCTACATTGACAATATACGGGAGCAGGTCGGGAAATACGTGATGAAGGAAACCTCGTACTTCACGACTATCGAGCTTGCCCGATTAGGAAATAAGGCCGGATGCCTCGGGGCGGCGGCATTGGTGTTTAATCATTGAATCTATCTATCATGAATAAGAATAATTGGATCGTACTCCTCATCTTGTGTATTTGGTTTGTCATTTCTTTTGTTACCAATATATTAGGCCCTATGCTACCGATGATTATCGATAGTTTTGGGCTGAGCCTGACATTGGCCGCATTCTTACCGTTCTCATTTTTCTTAGCATATGGCATCATGTCGATCCCGGCAGGAATGATCATCGAGCGTTTCGGGGGAAAGATTTCCTTATTGATCGCTTTCAGTCTGGCGTTTTTGGGTGCGGGGCTTTTCGTCATATTCCCGACCTACCCTATCGTATTAACTTCCCTTTTCGCTATCGGTCTGGGCATGGCGATGCTACAGGTGATCATATTGCCTTTGATGCGTGAGGCGGGTGGAGAGAAAAAATATGCCTTTAATCAGGTATTGGCCCAGATCGTATTCGGGGCCGCTTCTTTCATGAGCCCGTTCGTCTTGGCCGGACTTATGCGGAAATTAACCGGTGAGGATTCGGCAAACGACTTCTTCATCCGTTTCCTCAAAGGGATAACGCCGGAGAGCTTACCTTGGAGCTCGCTCTATTTTATCTTTACGATTGTTTTTGTCATCATGTTAGTGGTTATCTCTTATGTCAAATTCCCGAAAGTAGAATTAAAGGAAGATGAGAAGGCGGGAACGATACAAAATTATAAGGAATTGCTCAGGCAAAAACAAGTTATATTCTATTTCTTAGGGATTATCGCTTATGTGGGAACCGAGCAAGGATTGGCGAATTGGATGAGCCTTTTCTTGAATATGTATCATGGGGTCAGCCCGGAAGGAGCCGGGGCTACTACGGTTGCTTGGTTCTGGGGATTGATGTCCATCGGCTGCTTGTTGGGATTGGTGATCGTTAAGTTAATCGACTCAAAGCTGATGTTACGTATCTTCTCGATGATAGCGATCCTTAATTTAGCGATAGCGCTCTTCGGTCCTACGCAAGTAGCGATTATCGCTTTCGCTTGTTGCGGCTTCTCGATCTCGATCATGTTTTCGGTGATATTCGCCTTAGCCCTTAACTCCGTGGATAAGCATCATGGAGCTTTTTCCGGTATCCTGTGTACGGGTATTTTCGGTGGGGCATTGATTCCGTTCATCATTGGTGGACTTGGAGATCTGATCGGGTTGCGCTATTCCATGTTTTTCCTATTTATCACGCTGGGCTATATCTTGAGTATTTCCTATTGGGCAAAACCATTGGTCAAGAATGAGACCGTCAGCCTTAAAGAATTGTTGAAGCAGTTAAACCGTACAAAATAAATATGTATATCTTTGGCCTATAAAATTATCATCCATGAAAAAAGAATCAATCTACCTCATTCTGGCATTTTTTATACTTTGCGCTCACTCTTTATACGCAAATAAAAGCGTACGGTTGTCTTCTCCAAACGGAAAGATCAAGTTCTCCTTGGTTTTGGATAAGAATAGCCCGGTATACAGCGTAGCGTTTAATAAACAAACCCTGATCCAAGACTCTCCGCTAACGTTGACTTTCGATAATGGGGCTTTCGGGGAAAATGTAAAGATCAACAAACCCGTGTTCAGCACGAAGGAAGAGACCTACGAACTGATCGTCGGTAAGGCGAAACATATACATAGCCTTTCCAAAGAGGTAATCATCCCGCTAGAGGAAACCGTTCAGCCTTTTCGCAAGATTAATCTGGTCGTAAGGGCTTTCGATGACGGTATCGCCTTCCGCTATGAGTTTCCGAAGCAAAAAGGATGGGATTCGTATATCATGTATGACGAGGGAACCAGCTTCAACCTACAAGGTAACCCGAGCGTAACCACTTTATTCCTCCCCAACTACCAAAGTTCCCACGAAGGTAAATATACGGTCACGGATTATGCCGACATGGATAATAAACGATTGATGGATATGCCCGCCCTGTTCTCTTTCCCGAACCATGTTTATATGGCGATTACCGAGGCGGCGGTTCGTGATTACGCCGGTATGTACCTATGGAAAGAAAACGGGGCTCTTCTCGGGAAACTATCACCTAAACTGGGACAAGAGCGTATCAAGGTAGAGGCATCCCTACCCCATCAATCCCCTTGGCGGGTCTTGATGATCAGCGATCAAATCGGTTCCTTGATAGCGTCCAATATCCTTACGAATCTCAATGAGCCTTGTAAGATAGAGGATACGTCTTGGATTAAGCCGGGTAAGACTACTTTTACGTGGTGGAACGGAAATGTCGTTCCGGATACGACTTTCCTTGGCGGAAACAATTTCCCCACGAATAAATATTACATTGATTTCGTAGCCCGTAACGGATTGGATTATCACTCGATCTACGGGAACGCCGAGCAAGCTTGGTATGACGAGGATGGAGCCGGATTCGGTTCTCCGGGCCCGAAAGCGGACATCTTGAAAGTCGTTCCGAGCCTTAATATGCAGGAGATTTGCGATTACGCCAAGAGCCAAGGCGTACGTATCCATTTATGGACCAACTGGAAGCCTCTGTACGCGAAGATAGACGAGGCTTTCGCCCAATTCGAGAAATGGGGAATCGCCGGTATGATGATCGATTTCATGGATCGAGACGATCAAGAGATGATCCGCATCCAAGAAGAGTTCTTGGCGAAGGCGGCCAAGCATCATCTATTCGTGCAATTCCACGGAGCTTGCAAGCCGTCTGGATTGAACCGTACCTATCCCAATGAGTTCACCCGCGAGGGTACGCTTAATTATGAGCATTGTAAATGGGACAAGGATACCGATGCGGATCATGACATCCATATGCCTTTTACCCGTTTATTAGCGGGAGCGACAGATTATCATTTAGGTGGTTTCCGCTCTTTGCCAAGGGATAAGTTCAAGAACCAAGAACGTAACTCTTACGTAATGAGTACCCGTTGCCATATGTTAGCGATGTACGTGGTATTAGAGAGCTATCTCGGCATGATTTGCGATACGCCGGAGGCTTACGAGGGACAACCGGGATTCGAGTTCCTGAAAGCCGTGCCTACGACTTGGGACCAAACAGTCGTTCCGAACGCTTCCGTCAATGAATACGTAACGATCGCCCGCAAAAAGGGAGAGGATTGGTTTGTCGGTACGATCAATAACAGCCAAGCACGCAGTATCGATGTAGACCTCAAGTTCTTGGATAAGGACAAGAAATATAAGATAACGATCTATAAAGATGCTGAAGATACGAATATAGACTCGAACAAACTCGTAAAAGAGGTTAAGGAGATCACCAACAGGGATAAAATCACCCTTCCGCTGGCCTCCGACGGAGGATCGGTCTTTCATATTCAACCCATCTGACGCAATCCACCCACTGCAACCCGGGTTGCAGTGGTACTGCAAGGCTGATGCAGTAATACTGCAACGCCCATACAGTAACGCTGCAACGCCCGTGCAGTAACAAGACACAAAGCTTTCGGATAAAAGCAAGTATTGGAGGAACCGGAACAATTGATTACTTTTGTCCTCAAAAGTATATAAATGAGTTACAATTGGAATACACGGACGGAACTTTTGTTCGGAGCGGAGCGTATGGAGCGCTTATCCCGTAGCCATGTATTGGTAGTTGGACTGGGAGGTGTAGGAGCTTATGCCGCCGAGCAGATTTGCCGGGCCGGAGTAGGAAAGATGACGATCATAGACGCCGATACGGTAAACGAGAGTAATATCAACCGCCAATTGCCCGCCCTTCATTCCACCCTAGGGATGCCGAAAGCCGAGGTCGTAGCCAAGCGTTTGCTCGATATCAATCCCCAGTTGCAACTAACCGTCCTGAATGAATTCCTGCGAGACGAGCGGACGGAGGAGGTACTCCTATCGGCCCCTCTCGATTTCGTGGTAGATGCCATCGATTCCCTAAGTCCCAAGGTATACCTGATGTACCAAGCATATATCCATAAGATCCCCATCGTGTCCTCCATGGGGGCGGGCGCTAAGGTAGACCCGTCCTTGGTACGGATTGCGGATATCTCCAAGACAATCAATTGCGCCCTCGCGAAAGCGGTGCGGAAACGGTTGCGTCCTCTAGGCGTAAGCAAGGGGATTCCCGTCGTATTTTCCACCGAGTTCGCCGATCCGGACGCCGTGATCGAAGTTGAAAACGAAACATGTAAACGTACGACCACGGGAACGGTCTCTTATATGCCGGCAACGTTCGGTTGTTTCCTTGCCTCGCACGTTCTAAGAAACTTGATATGATACAAACCGAAGGAATAACGAAAAGTTTCGGAGCCTTACAAGTATTGAAAGGCATCGACCTCACGATAAACAAGGGCGAGGTTGTCGCTATCGTAGGCCCTAGCGGGGCGGGTAAGACAACCTTGTTGCAAATCATCGGCACGCTCGACGCACCGGATAGCGGGCGGCTGGTTATCAATGGCACGGAGACAAGACGATTGGGCGATAAGGAATTGGCGGCTTTCCGCAACCGGAATATCGGCTTCGTCTTCCAGTTCCATCAATTATTGCCGGAGTTCACGGCCTTGGAGAACGTGATGATCCCGGCACTGATCGCCAAGGAGAAATCGGCCGTGGCCGAGAAGCGAGCGAAAGAGATGCTGGACTTCCTGAAACTCTCCGATCGCATGGCACACAAGCCTGCCGAGCTATCCGGCGGAGAGAAGCAACGGGTAGCGGTAGCCCGTGCGCTTATCAACAATCCGGCGGTTATCCTAGCCGACGAACCTTCCGGAAGTCTCGATACCAAGAACAAGGAAGAATTGCACGCCCTCTTTTTCGAGTTAAGAGACCAGATGAACCAGACGTTCGTCATCGTGACGCATGACGAACAACTGGCTACAAATACAGACCGTGTAATCCATATTAGAGATGGAGTGGTAGAAGCTGCTTATTGAACCCGCAGCTTCACCGTCTTCTGATCGTGTGCGATCTCCGCACGGATGATGTAGATGCCTGCCGGGAGATCGAACGTATAAGTCGGGCGAGCGGGATATAAGGTACGTACCAAACGACCCATCGGTGTAAACACTTGTATCCGCTTCAACGCCTCGCTCGCGCTGGCCACTACCCTACCCGATACGGCGGAATAGACAGAGATAGATTCCGCGTTGTCTACCCCCTCATTACCGGTAGGCGAGCCCGCGCTTAGGAAGTAACGTCCATGGCTGCTGCCGTCCAAACGCAAGGTATACGTATCGTCCGACAACTCCGTACTCTTGCGGGTCACGGCATCGTACAGGTAAAGCGTCTCCGCCCAATCGCCGATACCCTCTATCGTCAGTGTAACCTCGCCCTTACCCTCGCCGGCATATACGCCAAGGGGCACTTGGTCGATCCGTCGTACTACGTTCACACCCACGGCACGAGTCCCGGCGATAGTGTACACCTGCGGGATCTCCTCCAGTTCCGTATCCAGCAAGATTACGGCATCCTTATCTGCCTCATAGCTGTTCGTAGCATCATCCTGCTGCGTCAGCAAGGCCGTGCTACGATATGCATCCCGCTCCGCCGTCAGCCTCAATACCGGGTTCTTGGCCGTAGCGGTACGCAAGGAAGAAGAGACCTTCTCCGGCTCTCCTTGCATCATGGAGGGATCGAAACGAACGACCTTCAGATCGGCACCGGTTGCCGTACCTTCCGCTTTCGTTTGAGCCGCATCTTTCAGCTCTACAAAGAAGGCCTGCATGGGGGCGATAACGGCTCCGGAAACAGCATCAGTATCTCCATTTTCCCATGCCACATCAGGCGTACCGACAACAAGACCCTCTCCAATCTTCGTATCCAATGTCCAATATTTTTGCGCTAAGATAGTCTCATTCCCTTTCAAGAAACGAGCGATATCCAACGGATACATATACGGATTACCCAACAGGAAGTGCTTACCGTCGCCATCAGCAATGACACGGACGGTTCCATTATCCGTATTCCACCATTCTTCCGTTCCATTCGCATCTGTCAATACCACCTCGATCGGCTTGTCATCCGCCAGCTTGCCGGCATTGATCCGTTCCGCTAAAGTCGGGGCTTCGGTCATGGCAGCTCTCAATGTAGCGTTTTTCGTCTCCGGTTTCCACGGTTCATATTCGTAGGAGTCATCCGCTTTCGGCAGGCGTACCAAGACATTTCCATTCAAAGCATCCGCTTTCTTCTTTTCTACGCTGGCATAGAATCCCTTTCCTAATGCGTAAGGGACGTTCACATCGTTGTATTCACGGCTCCAGTTGGATTGGACTACCTCGTAATGAGTTGTATCCAAATCACTCTCAGGAAGAGAATTTGTTTGATTCGCTCCGCTCTTCGGCACGTACATCGTGATCGCCTTGTCCCAAGCTTTCTGGTAGAAGGCAGGGGCTTGGCGGTCGTTGTTGGCTGTGTTGTATTTGATATCATCGAAAGCGTAGGTGTTCTGACGGCCCGTGTTCTTCACGGTGTACATATCGCCGGCGAATACGCTTTGCAGGGGCGATGCCATCCAATATTTCGCGTCAGGTGTCATTTCGAATTCCACACGGGCGGTGTCGTACGTCAGGAGTTGCTGACGGCGTAACTGCGCCTTGGGTTTGAAATAGATGGCTTTTACCTTATTTATATAGTACGGGGTTACGACCGTATTATCTCTGTCTTTGTCTACCGCCATATCATATTGGATATACTCGGTAGCCTTTGATGAGTTCGCTTCGGGAATCTGTAACAAATGATCTTTCGTCTCCAAGTCTTCCAATTCCAGCGTCTGCCCTTCCGGGATCGTGATACGGGTGAAATGAAGCGGGGCGAAGGCGGCGGTCAAGTCTGCATCATTGCCGTTGGCATCCGCATTGTTTGTTCCGTTTGGATCTATATACAATTCCCCTTTCGTAGACTGATGCCAGTTTCCGTCATTATACCATACTTCGGCATTCGGGCCTTTCCACGTCAAGTATTCCGGTACGATCTTGATAAGTAAGGTAGCATATCCCTCGCAAGAGCCTTCTACGAAAGTTCCGTTCTTATATTCACCGAATGGAATATAAAGTGAATAGATTTGGCCTTCAGCGAATTTTTCATAGGCACCCTCCTCAAAGGTCATCGAGAATAACCCGCCGCCATTATCAGTTTCAGTTTCAGCTTTCGCAGACAAAGCCGTCAAATTACCTACCTCTATATAAGTCTGTCCTTGCCGCAAGAATATAGTCGTAGCGTTACCGTTAGGTTTACCCAATTGGTCAGATCCTTCCATACCCATTGTCAAGCCTCTTCCTTGAATAGGAATATTGGTTATGCTTCCCTCCACGATATTCGGCAAGCCGATACGCAGGGGCACATTGGGATAATGCTCCATATCTTTCGGGTACTCCACATCCGGAAAGCCGGCTAACAATGTCGGGGCGGGAGCGGCTTCCAATGTTTTTTCCTGAGGTTGTTCGCAGAAAAGCCACTCGCGTCGATTGCCTTCAATAATTTTCTCTGGCAGATAAGGAATCGCTACCACTTTTTTTACCCAACGGAATTCCGCATATCCAAACTTCCCGCCAATCACTAATTTTGGCTCTGTGTCCACATCACCTAAGAGCAATGTCTTCAATTCCTTAATTAAACGCTGATCCGTATATTTGTCTTCACAATACTCAATCAAAGCTTCCGCCGGGAAAGACAAGGCTTTCTTGTCATCAAGAAGTTGATCTCTATAAGACCTCAATATCCCATCTAATGATTCCCCATACCTCTCATTGAACGACGCAAATTCCAGCGAGTCGCCCAAGAACCAATCGAACGTATATGAATAATCCTTGAAAGCTTCTATCTCTTTAAACTTATTCAGTTCCCCTGTCGGATTTTGGTTATCATCTAACTCTTCAACCCATACGGTCGCTTCCTCAATCTGACTGATCCGTCCCTCGCAAGCAATCATGCCCTCCGGCAAATCACTTTTGGTATTCGCTACGACCGTGAAGGAAGGGAGTACGGTGAAAGGGGTGGTCAGCAAGCAAGGATCTTGGAAACTACTTCCCGCATAGGCATTCGGGAAATCCACGACTTTATCGCTAGTAACTGTCGCGGCCGCACTAAAGATTACCACATCATACTTACCGGAGGCAGGCTCTACCTTCGTCCCGCTTCCGTAAGGTCTCTCACCTTTATATCTCAACTCAGTCTTGTCCACATCAATGGCACTTAAATGGATGATGTTTGAATCTTCCCCATCCCACCAAGGCACACGAGGACGAGAAATACCCATTACCGAACAAACGGCTCGTATCAGTTCTTCGTATATATCGTCATATCCATTCATTATTCTATCTATCTGGTCCCCTATTGTTTGCGGATCAGGAATGTTATAGTCCCATTCTGAGTCTGATTTACCACAAAGCTTTCCTAAATTTTGTTTCAAATATGCGATATACTCATCTTTCGGGAACGGATCCCCATTTGTTTTTTGGGCACCCTCTTCTATGTCCTTATCCCAAACTCCTTGCTCAGCTGCATCATATAAGAAATCATTGATCATACGCAGGTTTACGACAATTTGTCGTCGCATCGCAGTTTCATAATTTGTCAGATCCTCAAATCCTTGATGCTTTAACCCATCTTTAGTCGGAACGATAATACGATACACTTTGCTTCGGTTGTTATAGTTCTCATTCTTATAGTCCTTCAAATCCGTATTCAATGTAATCCAATCGTATGGTTTATCTATAGCTCCGGTTTCCCTTTTATCGGTAGCTCCAATATAAACGTTGCCGATCGTAGGATTAAGATGACTTTCCCTTTCCTTTGGATCTCCACCCATCAAACCATAGCGGTATTTCCATATATGCTTTGAATCTTCCGTTATTTTATTCCCCATATTCAGATCGGACAATACATCCGGATTAATGCTCCAACCCATATTCTTGAGCAGAAGTTCGTAATCCGTGGCAACGGTCAAGTTGGCAGAAGAGCACACGTCTACTCGCTTTACGTCGATCTTGGGCTTGGTACGGTAGATACGCAAGCCGTCGATAGCGTAATCCGCGCCGTTAGCATGGATTGTGTTGTTTTGTACCTCCAGATAAAACTCTTTATATACACTAATATTTTGTACTAAAGAGAAAGTATAAACTAACTGTTGCCATTCACCGAGACAGTCATCTCCATCTATCGCATCACCGGAAGTAAAGCGATGCAAAATATCCTCTTTACCATCCTCCTTTCTCCCAATAAAAAACAGATTAATATTAGGAGGAAGATTCGCTGTACCTTTACCTGTCATATCATTCACCCAAAAGTTCACTAAAAGTCCCGTATTCGCACAGATAGTTCCCTGATCTAACGGGATTTTAACCAAACGTCCCGGCAAGTTCGCAGCATCCACATAATAGAAATATCCTAATTTTTTACCTTTTGTATTATAATAGGTTCGATCATATACTTCTTTATCCACACCACTATTAGCAAAAAACCAAAAATTTTGTCGGTCATCATAGAAGACTTCTTTCTGTTTGGATATACCTTTAACATTTGCTGTACGGAACAATCCATATTGGTTTTGAAGTGTTTGAAAACGAGGATCCCCCCCCCATTTACCATATGCTTTTTGTATTTTATAATTATAAGGCGCATAACCTGTCATGTCCCGCTCTAACCAATATCCTGCAGTGTTTTCTTCAGTAGGGAAACCAATATTTGATATATTTCTCAGAGGTTCGGCCTTTAACTCTTCAATCGTTATCGAATCTTTTCGGTCGAAGTTTATATAACCTATCAACTCATAAAGTTCCTGATTATCGTCCGGATTTCGCGCTGGATACTTCGACCTTTCCGGATCTTTTTCCAACATAAAACCGGCACCCTTCTGCTTAATAATATTATACCGATAAATCAAGGGACTCTGATTCTCTAATGAATCAACCGCCCAAATCGTCAACTTCGTAGTATCTTTAGTAAAAGAAAAACTGTCTACCATTGTTTTCCAACGATTCAACTCTTTTACAGTCCCATCTATAGCATATTTATACTTCTCCCCCACAATGAGCTCTCCGTCTGTATACCAGGCATAGTTATTAGCGGTCATACCTATTTGCACATTGACATTTCTCGCATCCTCTGAAACATACAAATTTTCTTCGATAAAAGGTTTATCAAGGATATTAGCACCGGAAGTTTTAATCCGTTCCGCAATTTCAGATGCAGGCCGAATTATAAACTTATAACGTACTGAAAGTTCAGGTTCGGTAAATGTTCTACCATCTGCGCTTATTTTATAATCATCCGCATTCAAGCTCACATCGCAAAAAACACTATCCTCTGCCACTACATCCATATCATATACGACAGTAGAAGCTCCTGTCGCATAATTACCAGCATCTTTATTAAAAAATCCTTTATACCAAAACAGAGAAGTATCAATCTTTCGTAATGATGTCCTATAAAGCTGATTACTTAATGAACCTCCATCTACATAAGAACCATCCGTCATAGGATTTATATCTTTTCCTGTTATACCCTTGCTAGTCAAATTCCCATTTTCATCAAATCGATACCAACGGACATACCAACGATAATTTTGATCAGTACTTCCATCATTGTTTCTCAGCTCGGGTATAAACAACTGTTTCTCTTTGCCTTTCTGAAAATACACCGTATCCACACGCTCCGAAACAACTTGACGTTTGCCAAATTTATATTCTATTTTTGTAATCTGCGCCGGCGCAACCGCACTAACAGACAAGATCAACAAGCAAGTTAATAACAAGGATTTATATCGTAGGTTGATTGATGGTTTCATCCGTCGGGTCCTCCTTTCTTAGTTTTAGTTACTATATTATGTTTATTGTTTGTAATTTCTTATCTTGATGGTATAAGGGATTTGCATCTCTTGCTTCTCCTGATCCACGTAATAGTTTATAATGAGCGTGAGGATGACCGTGGCCTCCGCTTTTCCACCCAGTTCTTGGGTATGGATCGTGAAGGAGCCTTTCTTTCCTTCCTTGACCGAAGCCTCGGGAAGGTAGAAACGCTGTTTCTTGTCACAATCCTCTCCATTTACGGCCGTAATAAGGTGCTTATCATCATCTTTCACTTGGATCGAACTAAATTTCACCGTTTCCGGGACTGTTTCATCCTGCGGGAGACCTTTGATCGTGAAATCTCCTGTCACGCCTTCTATCCTAGATATCTCGAAACGGATCGACAAGTCACCGGCGGCTTGCAGGGTATGCTCAACAGGCGTCAGTATCTGCACGCCCGTCTTCTCACCATAGACCAAGGCGGTCGGGTAGACCCCGATGGGGAGGCGTTGCTCGGCTACTTCCAATTTCGTCGTGATGTTGGTTATCAAGACAGGGATGACCAGCAGGTCATTGCGGCGTACGAAGTCGAAGCCCGTGAGGTGCTCCGTACGAGGGCGGCCTTCGATCTCTACACCGAGGTGGATGCCACCGCCGTTCTCTCCGACGGCCGCATTGGTTTCAGGAATGTAGCGAATATAAGCTCGTTTACTACCGTTCTCGCCGTCCACAGGTTTGGCTTGTATTTCTTTTTCATTATCACCGGGTTTGATAGATTCAGTATAAAGATCCTCTAGACTTACTACAGAAGGATTCGCATCTTTCGGAAAAGATGGAACCAAAGGCTCTTCCAAGTCCTTGTCATCCTTAAACTCCAAATAATTCTCATTTCCCCAAGGCAAGAGCCAGATCGGCAGGCTTCCCTTGCGGAGGTTCATGATGTCCAATCGGTTTACGGTTATGGATTTATCTAAGTTATTGGTTATCTCCACTTGCACCTTGCCGATCATGCGGATCAAGGGAATCTCGAATTTGTTCTCTGCCGGAACGGGCAATACCGTATGCTTTTGGGCGTAACTGCTCATAGGGATGCGCTTTCGAGACGCTTCCTCGCCTCCGAATTTACCCTTTTTCTCCTCATTCCTTGTATCGATACTCGTTCCCGAGTCCAATATCTTCACCTCCGACAGTTCCGCCAAGGAATGTGCCCCGGTAATTTTTTGATACAACGATGTACCATCTTCCAGCGACTGCAAATTGGCGAACGCATAAAAAGAGTATTTGCCGAGAGGCAACTTCATCTCTACCTCCGTACGAGAATCAGGATTATTGATACCCGGCGTCCACGTACCATTGCTAGATGTATATCCGGCCAATTCAACGTTCTCATCATCATACGCCACCACCAGCCAGTCCGTGATGTCTCGCTCGTATTGATCCTCTTCCTCTTCCCAAAAATCCGCCTTCGTCATCATCTCGCCGGCTTTCGTTTGCGGCGGTCGTGCCGAGCGGGAAGTCCACAGGGTGATGGTCACGACACAACTGTTCGGGTCATCGTTGGGGAGATCGCCCCCCCGGTCTTCGCCGCAGGCTACGCAGAGCCAGCAGAGGCAAAGACCGGCGGCGACCGCCATCAATTGGTTATATAGGGTATAACGTCTCATCATTCGCGCTATTTAATAAATCTCAGTTTACAATATACCATCGTTGATACGGATCACCCAGTCTTTCACCTGTATCTTGAAGCAGGCGTACCCCACGATCGTAGGGTCTTCCGGATCAGGCCCATCGGGATTATCCGGGTTGTCCGGGTTGTCAGGATTGTCCGGTCCCGGCGGATCCGGAGGCGTAGGCTTATCCGGGCAATCGGGGCATACCTTCGGCGTAAGGAAGAAGATGATCGAGTACTCATCCTGCCGGTCCAGATACTCCTGCGGGGAGATACGGTGCCCCTCCATCTTGGTGAGAAGGAGGTAATCGTTGAGGTTCACGTTCAGCACATCCTTCTCCCATCCGTGATGACGGATGATGAGGCGGTAGTTGCGACTCGCCATCAGGCGCATGGTGTTCATCTCGGCCACGGCCACGTATTGCCCGCCCACGGTAGCGCCGGGAGTCGGGGCGGCTCCCAGCTCCACGTTCTCCGTATAATAAGGCAGGTAGTGGATGGTGGGATCTTGCAGCAGGGAATTGTCGTAATCCATATACCCGTTGTCGGCCACGATCCGGAAGGAGAAGTTATTCACGTCCATGTCCTCCCCCATCACGTTTTGCAGCACGACACGTAGCTTGTTGGTATTCTTGGCGAGGCTGATCACCTTCTCCTCGGGCATGTCGCGCGTCACGGTGAAGGTATCGAGGCTATGCCAAAGCGGGTGCAGCTCGTTGGGTTGCGTCGTATCGTCCTCACGCAAGGTACGTACCTTGACGTCTTGCGCCCTCTCGACAGCCCGCGACGCCTCGGCGGGATCGTTCCATGCGTAACTGCCCTTGTCCAGCCCGGCCCAAGTGACTACCTGATAGGTACCCGGCTCCATGTCGAGGGCGATGGAGTTCCGCTCGTCCAGCTCGCTCTTCTCGATCCGCCGCTGGAAGAGGAAGTTCCCTTCTTGGTCGCAGAAGAAGAGCGTAACGAAGTCTACCTCATGCTGGAAAGCGTCGGCGAATTTCATATTATAGTCGTACTTGAAATACAGGCGGAACTCGCAAAGCGGCAGCGAGTCGTCGTGTATCCAATCGCAAGCGTATAGCCCCACGGACAAGGCAGCTACGCCAATCAACTGTTTGCAGGTATGAAATAAACGGTTCATAATCATTTTATTAAGATACGCAGTAATCCTCCGCCCGTACTACTGGGGATGGAGGTAAACCATGATGCCCATTATAAGGTTCTTATGATGGGCATCGTAAGGTGGCTTGGATGGGCATCGTAAGGAGCTTACAATGCCCATCGTAGGAATCCCCCGGAGGGGTAGGGTTAAATAATGATGTCTTTGTTCGTGCGTTTCACCCAATCTTTCACGTAGATGGTGACGTCGATGGTAACATCATCCGTCTCATCCGGTTTGTCCGGCGTATCCTTACCCGGCGTGTAAGGCAGCGGGTCACCTAAGCCACGCACACCCGTCACGTACAATTGGTACACGTTGTTACGCACGATACAGAACTCCATCACGCCCATCATACCATCGTTCCCGTTATCGTTATGACGGATCCAGAACTTGTAATAGCTCTTTCCGCCTTTGTATAAGGAAACGTTGTAGAATTGGTACAAATTACCGATCTGATCCGGGGTGAATTTATTCGGCTCAGTGTAGGTATCAGGGAGATGACCACCGTCTTTCTCATTTTGTTCAATTCTAAATTCAAAATAGCATAGGCGCTTTTTTAGCCCATCAGTCCAGTTTGTTTCGCCCTTAATCATGTCACTAAGATATTTCTTAAACGCGATCTCAAATCCGTTCTGATCAGACATGGAATTAATTGCCTTTTGTACATCAGCAAATTTCGGTAATGTTACCTCATTCCAGCCTTTAATTAAGCCTTTCAATAAATTAGGATCCGAACCCTCTTCCAAATTAAATGCGCAAGCGGCAACAGACGGAAGATCTTTATAGACAGAACGGACAGTCGCACCCTCACCGTTCTTATGGACTGCCAAAAGGAATGTTTTATTGTCATCTAAAGGAACAGACTCAATAGAACCCGTTTCTTGATTATAGAAACTGACTTTAAAATTATCACCATCTGGCATAAACTCAGACTCGAAAATAACGCCGGTAGAATAACCATTTACTTGCGCCTCACGATCCAACGTGTTCTCCTTGGTGTACACGACGGGGTAATATATTCTATCATTCAATCCTTTATAAAAAGCTTCAGTATTAGCATCAGGAATCTTAGCCATATTCTCAACCCTATTTAAGTCTTTGTTTTCCGGATTAAAATAGTTGATATAAGAGTCCTTGAATTGAGCCCAAGGATTATTGCCTTCCCCCGTAGGTACCTCTTTTTTGCTGATCGACGGATCCAGCACATAATTATAAAAGCCACCCGGATTATTTAGCGCCGTCATAGACCATACTTCATCACCCAAATATTTAAAGTCATTACCTTTTTTAGTATAACTTCCAGCCATCGCATCCGCTAAACTTGACCCTTCGCCAAAGTTCTTATCCGCTTTAGGAGAGACCTGCTTAAACACGTAGCTGTTACCCTTCCATTGGTTCACGACCTTGTAACCCGTCAATTTGAATGAGCCTTTATTCTTTACCGGAGAACTTTCGAGTATTTTATCTGTCTCTAATACAGCAGCATATCCCAAGTCGATACGTGCGGCCATACGCTCCACGAATACGGTTGTTGCCGCCGGTTTCGTCTCATCTGTATTTTCCACGGAAATGTGAACAAGCGACTTCCCTATGCCATCTACGCCTTTCATCTTGTGCGTAGACATAATGAAGTGATCCGCTTTCGAAACCTGATTAGTGCCAGTCCATAAATCCTTTAAAGTTTCTCTGTCTCGTAACTCACCCAAAGTAGTAATACCCTCTATTCTATATCCGGCATTAACTACCGTAAATACTTGATAATCACATCCATCTACTGTCAGCTCCTCATTCATCGTCACCTTCATCGTCACTTTTCCGGCACTGTCATGATTAGGCTCGCCACCTCCACTCGGATCAACACCGGTCTTAGATTCATACCAACCCTGTCCGGCAATCTCTAAACTTTTATTTACGTCATCATTAAAGAAGTCCAAGGGGTTAGAGTCAAATGTATTACCGTCATATTTCACCAAGAAGATATTAACATCATACACCTTACCCTCATTAGCGCCATCGAACTCTTCCAAGAAACCGTTGCCGTCCTCGCCCCAGCCGGCACCATCGTTATTAGGATTAGAAGGAGTTCCTCCCGCCTTCGTCAATGCCCCCTTCGACACCGTGGAGACGTTCACTGTCATATAGACTTTGCCGCCATCGTCCTCACCACCGGAATTGCCTCCGTTTTCGATATCATCGGAGCAACCCGTAACCGCCAGCAAGAAAGCGGCGGCCGCGCTTAATAAATAATTCTTTTTCATGTTTCTCATTCGTTTTTATATTTGATACTCATTATTATCATCCTGCGATCACAGCTCTCGCCATCAATCAGCCAGTTCCTCCCGCTTCGCGGCGATCTGCCTCAAGTTCTCCTCCACCTGCGAGGCTACGGAAGGATCGCCGGACAACTTACCCAGCAGGGCCTCCGCCTCGTCCAAGCGGTTCTCCAGCATGGCGATGGCCGCCTCCGCCAAGGTACGCTCCGCGGAATCGGAAGTCTTCGCCAGATAACGGCGGGCCGATTCCAAGCGACCCGCGTCGATCGCCGTAAGGGCGGCGTTCAGGTTCGACACCGGATCCTCCGGATACATACGCACGGCAATCTCGAACACCTCGCGGTAAGCGTCGCTACCCGGTTCCATCGTCTGCGCCACCCGGAACATCTCGTTTAGACTCAACTGCCTAGGGTCCGAATAGATCAGCTCACGGGCCTCCTCTACCGTAAACGAGCGGATCGTGTAGCGCACCGCATAATCCGAATGGCGCAAGGCGGGATAAATATCACGCAAGAGCACCCGATACGAGGCCCCCCCGTTCAACGCCTTCAGCTTCGCCTCGCGGCGGTCGTAATCCTTCGGTTCGTCCGCACGGATGATGGCCAGCAGCTCCTCCTTGTCCGCAAGCGAGGAGTTCTCCACCCGTTTCTCCAATCCGGCCCAGTCCTCCGGCTCGAAATCCACCGTGAAACGGGCCTGCTCGAAGTGGTAAAGACCCTTCACATATTCGATCAACGCCTTGGCGCGATGCTCGGCCAAATAAGTGTTATGCTTATAGGTACCTTCCGGCGACGCGAAACCCTTGATATATACCTCCGTGATGGTAGCGTAAGGATCCTCCTTCACCGACGACACGGTCTCAAGGATCTTGCGCAGCTCTGAGGGATTATCGCGATACTCGGGATATATCTCCGTGCGGTTTACCGGGAAGTCGAGGAAGGCGCTTCCTTCCTTCACACGCTCTTTCACACGTTCCGCCTCCGGCGTGACGTAGGCCAAAAGCGGCCGCAATACCACAGGCTCCGCGATTCGGATCGGGAAAAGCGGCGACTTGTCATTACTCAACGCCTCCCAGCCGCAACCGCAAAAATCGACTACCAGCGACACCTCCGAACGCTCCATCCACTTGGCGAAAGGAATGGAGGCATGGTAATCGAACGTCTGCTCCTTCCCATTGTAACGGCGTAAGACAAACTCCCCGTTCGCCGCCGCGTCGCGCCCGGACCGGTCGTACTGGATCTGGCGGTTACGCCCGTTCACAATCACGGGAGGCAAAGCCCTTACGCTATCGCCCCGCTCGATCAGCGGCGTACAGACCAAACTCCGGTTGGCCGATAGCGACAACTCGTCCAACGCTAGTTTCATATCAATTATCAAGCGATCGCCCACATGCTCCACCAACCGCTCCTTCACGACGATGGCGGTAGCCGTCTGCTGCGCCTGTACGGGAATCGTAGTACCCACACAACCGGCCAAACATGCGATCCCAAGTATCATCCATCCTTGTAGATTCTTCATTTTTCAGTCCTCCATCGATTTAAAATTGGTAAATGAGATTGATCGCCGCCTGCGTAGGCCCGAAGTAATGCTTCTTGATCCCTTCTTGCTTGCGGCCGCAATTTGCGCAGGGATACTTGTCCGACTTCAAGTACAGATAGCCCACGCCCACCGTGGCCTCCAAGTTCCAATGGCGAGACAGCAGCCACGAGTATCCATAACTGATACCGGCTCCCGCGCCCCATCCCTGGTGACGCTCGCCCTCTGTACCCAGCCATTTGATATCGGTTACATTATATAATAGGTACGGAGTATGCACGCCGAGGAAATGGCCGTTAAACGTCTCGCAAAACCAATACCTCAACTCCGGGTGCAGACGCAAATGCTTCAGTGAGCGGCCATAACTCCCATCATCGTTCTTGCCGCTGAACGGATTCAAGCCTGCCTCCAACTCAAGTGTCCAATGACGGGCGAGATAAACTTCAGCCCCCAAATTAAACGTGGCAGTAGCCCAATAAGGAATATTACTCTTGATCCCAATCATGGAGCCTTTCCCTTCGACCGGCACCCCCTGCGCTCTCGAAAGAAACGGGACTGACAACAAGAATAGCATGAAAATCGTCTTCTTCATTCTTTCTTATTCATTATGGTTGTTAATCTTATATCTTCTCACCCTTCTGCCCCTCAAGACCCAACTTCCTAAAATCAACTAACGGCAAGAATGGCCCGTGGACTTATTTATGGAATAAGGTTTAGCGTTTCAAAAACGTTAGAGGAGAATAAGCGTTAAACAACATCTTATTGTCGTTTATATAGTATATCAATAAACCACACGGAACGTTTCAGAAAAACATGTACATGTTTTCCTGAAAAGACGTACATGTTTTTTGGAAAACACGTACATGAAATCCAATAAATATTATGGTGTTTCTATACAGCTATCAATCAATGGCTTACATATAGGCCTATCCAAACGAGCTTATTGTATTATTTGTTTTTGATATTCAGGAGGAATTTGTAGAGTATAGAAATTCCTCTTTAGTTGAGAGAGTGAATCAATAAAGGTGAATATGGTTCATTTTAAAGACATAGCTTCCCCTAAATTCCTTATTTGGTGAAAAGAACTTGACAATTTTAATGCAGAAAAGTTGTGATAATAAAATATTTATTATGTATTTTTGTGAACTAATAGGGAGGAAGTTACTATTTTAACGCTAAAACTCCTTATTCCATAAATAAGCTCACAAACCATCCATCCTTTTCTCAAGAATCCGATTTACAGAGCCTATCACCTTCATGTTCGCATGAGCCAAACGTGATATATCCAATTCTTCCAGATAAAAACGAGTCGTTTTCTCCGACGAGTGCCCCAACGCCTGGCTGATCAAGGCCATCGGCATATCGCAGCGTAAAGCTTCTGATGCCCAACTATGGCGAACAACATACGACGTAAACGGATTCGGTAACCGTAAAGTTTGCCCAATCCGTTTCAGCCGGGCATTATGCCGAGCCAAGCTACGCTTATACCTCAAATGGTCCGGATTCTTGGGCGGAAGAATCGGGAACAAATACGGCGATCCGGTCGCTCGCTGCCGATCCGCGTATTTCCGGATCAATTGCAACATACTACTGGTTATCTCCAACCGGATCATACGTCCTGTCTTATGACGGTGATATACCAACTCATTCCCCCGGATATTCTGCCTCGTCAAGTACGCTATATCCACAAAAGGCATCCCGCAAGCCATAAAACTGAATAGGGAAAGATCTATCGATAATTCCACTTGCGGGTCATCCGCCACCTTGATCTGAGCGATTTGCTGGAACAAAGATGCGGGAATCGCACGCCTCGCCGTCATCGCACGCCGGAGTTTCAAATTCTCAAACGGATAATATGACGCAGGAATCAACGACTCTTGGCAAGCCGTATTATAAAGCGCCCGCAAACTACTGATATACGTATTTACCGTATTAGTAGCTAATCCTTTTCCCTGAAGATACGTGATGAAATCTATCACCAACGCACGATTCAAATCGGCCAAACAGAACCCCGGGTTCTTCACGAATCTTAAAAAATGCCTTACGGCCACCTCATACAACTCAGCTGTCCCTTCTTTCTTTAACTGCCGTTTCATGTCTCTTCGTTTTCCCATATAATCCATCAATGAGATTGCTAACTTTTTCTTACGTCCTCGTTTCATACTCCTTTCACTAAATTATTTATACTTTACACGAACAAATTAATTCAAATTATTACTTTTGTTCCCGAAAATAAGAAAATAGGTAACAATTAAAAGCATAAAAGCAACAATAAATAATATGGCAAACAATCGAGTCACATTCGGTAGTAAATTGGGCGTAGTACTAGCTACCGTAGGATGCGCCGTCGGATTGGGAAGCGTATGGCGCTTCCCGTATATGCTGGGAGCAAACGGAGGTGCGGCCTTCCTACTGGTCTACATACTTTTCATGATATTCTTGGGCATTCCGGTAATGATAACCGAGTTTTTCATCGGCCGGCATTCCCGCAGCAATACGGTGGGTTCTTTCAAGAAAATGGCTCCCGGTACAAAATGGTGCTGGATTGGGTACAACGGTATCTTGGCCGCGTTTTTGATCTTAAGTTATTACTCGGTCGTCTCCGGTTGGACGCTTGAATATGTTTGGCAAACGCTAAGTGGCCGTTTGTATGGACAGCCGGATATAGACTATACGGCCGATTTTCAGGATTTCGCTTCCAATGTCTTCCGTCCGATCTTTTGGATGGGCGCTTTTATCGGGTTGACTCACTTCGTGATTGTCTCGGGCGTAGAGAAAGGCATCGAACGGGCCTCTAAGATCATGATGCCGCTTTTATTCTTGATCTTGCTGATCATGTGCGTACGTTCCGTGACCTTACCGAACGCTGAGGCCGGATTGCTTTTCCTTTTCAAGCCGGATTTTAGCAAATTGACTTCCTCAGTGGTCTTGAGCGCACTAGGACAGGCTTTCTTCTCTTTGAGTTTGGGTATGGGCTGCCTGATCACTTACTCCTCTTACTTCGGGAAAGATACGAATATGCAGGCCACCGCTTGGCAGGTGACAATCATTAATACGCTTGTCGCCGTATTGGCCGGTATCATGATATTCCCGGCGGTATTCAGTTTCGGCATCACCCCTTCCGCTGGTGCGGAACTCGTGTTTATCACGTTACCGAACGTATTTGGGCAATTACCGCTGAGTGGCTTGTGGTCCTGTATTTTTTATATCTTGCTAGCGATGGCGGCACTGACTTCCACGATCTCTTTACATGAGGTAGCTACGGCCTACGTTCTTGAGGAGTTCCATATGACACGCAAGAAAGCGGCTTTGATCGTTTCCTTAGGAGTCTTTTTCTTAGGTATTTTCAGTTCACTCTCATTCGGGGTGATGAAAGGATTCACGATTGGAGGCTTGGCCTTTTTCGACGCGCTGGATTACTTGACCGCCAAGATCATGCTACCGCTGGGAGGTATGCTCACTTGTATTTTCGTAGGTACACGTGTCGATAAAAAAGTATTGAAAGCCGAGTTGACCAATGAGGGGACTCTTAAGTTCCGTCTTTTCGGCGCTTACGTATTCTTTATGAAATACGTGGCCCCAATCGCCATCGGTATCGTATTTTTGAACGAATTAGGGATCTTGAAATGGATTACCGGTAAATAATACCGAGAATTCCTTGTCAATAGAAACGGAACTTCTACCTTTGTCGGTGGAAGTTCCACAAATCAAAACATAAGACTATGAAATGGCGTGATTTACTTTAAATTCTTGTCTAATTGATAGATCGATTTGAAAGACAAACGCTTATGGAAGTTTTGAAAAGTTTCGGGTAACGATTTGGAGATTGTGCTAATTTCAGTATTTTACAGCCTTTTACTTATGGGACAACCCTTTTAAAGTACAAAGGTAAGAATATTTTTTGAATAAGCAAATAATTTTATTCATAGAGAAAAAGGCTTCTTCTCATGGAGCATGTCTCAATAGATAAGAACAAGAATATAAGTAACTAATCAAAATTAAGCACCATTATGTTTAAGTTTAATTCCCAATGTGTTGCCGACAACAGCCAACGCCCTATTGACGGCATAAAAGAGGCCGTCAATACTTGCATAGTCCTATGGCCTGATCCATTTGGTTTTCATTTTCCTCCACAAGGTTTCAGCAAGGTTCAGATGAGGGGAATACGACGGAAAATAAAAGAAGAAAAGTCAGCGTTGCTTCCACAATCGTAAGCATCCGATAAAGCACACATTGTAAAGTCAAGGACTCTTCTATTACTTTGCAAACAAAAAAACATGAAACGTATAATGAGTAAAGAAGAGTTCCTTGCTGTTTATGACAGGTAGTAATCCTGTGGTTTAACGATACGTGATTTCTGTGAGAATAAAGCGTATTCTGCATCCTGCTTTCATTATAGGAAAAAGAAGTTCGGTCTAAGTCGTGCTTATACCAGTAATTCGAGTAAAGTTCCCGATAATACATTCATTCCTTTAGATCTGCGTCACAGCAGCAATCGTCCATCCGGTTCAACTACTGACATGACAATAGAGTTTCCTTCCGGCATCAAGATTCATCAGGACAGTCATGGAAATCCGGAGCTGCTATTAGAACTCATCCATAAATTATGCGGCCATGTTCTGCCTGAATGATTCCATGCGCTATTTTCTATGTCCCGACAAGATGGATATGCACAAAGGGATCAACTCCTTGTGCGGAGTGGTTCATTACCGGATGGGGTATAATGTCTGACTCGGTGATGTTTTCATCTTTTATGTTGGTACATTAGTGTCCACTAAAAAAATATAGAAGTGCTTTGTATTTATTGAAATTCAATTTGTTATAAGTGATTTTAGAGTCAACGAACTTGAAATTACTTTTGCAGTTTAAATCTTGGAAAATCCAGTGTAAGCTGCCCCCTAAAACCAAGCGATTCTGCCCCCTTGTGCTAAAATAATCCTACCCCCTTGATTCCAATATAAAAATACCCCTGCTTGGCAATGCCCGGCAGGGGATTTTTCGTAGATTTGATTCCCGTCTTGACCGGTGGGATAAAATCATTTCTACTATGACAACAAAGATAGCAAACATCCTCCAATGTTACGCATTGGGGATGGGGATAAAGCAGATAAGCAGGAGCTTTGAGCTTTCCCGCAACACGGTGCGCAGATATGTGCGCCTGTTTCAAGAGTGTGGTATACCGATAAAGGAGTTGGCCGCCATGCCTTCCGCTCGCATCCAGGAAATGTTCTCTGAAGGTGTTGGCCGTAACAGGGAACCGTCACAACGCCAGCTTGAGCTTGAGGCACTCCTTCCTGAGTATGCTGCCCGGCTTAGCCGCCGAGGCGTAACAGTGAAAACCCTGTACGAAGAGTACCGCGAGACCCATCCTGACGGATACAGACATGCCAGTTTCGGCAACTATCTCATGCGTTACCGTATGGTGACACATGTCGTAGGCCATGTCGAGCATTATGCCGGAGACCAGATGTATATCGACTTCGCCGGTGACAAACTGGAAGTCGTTGACAGTGAAAGCGGTGAATGTCGCAGCGTTGAAGTGTTCGTGGCCATACTTCCGTGCAGCCACTATACCTATTGTGAGGCGGTCTGGTCCCAGTCAAGGCAGGACTTGATTAAGGCGTGTGAGAACGCGCTTCATTTTTACGGCGGGGTTCCGATGGCGATCGTACCAGACAACCTCAAATCGGCGGTAACCCGCAGCGACCGTAACGAGCCGGTAATCAACGAGGAGTTTGCGGCATTTGCCGAACACTACGGATGTACCGTATACCCCACACGGGTACGTCATCCAAAGGACAAGGCCTTGGTGGAGAATGCCGTGAAGCTGCTTTACCGATCCGTCTACGCTGACATCGAGGGTCTTGTATTCCACTCGCTGGAGTCTCTGAATGCGGCCATATCCGAATCGCTCTCGGCCTTCAACGGACGCAGGATGAGCGGGCGTCCCCAGTCCAGACGGGAACAGTTCGAGCAGATTGAGTCCGACTGCCTCCGCCCGCTTCCCGCCATACGCCATCAGATGAAAGAGCGACGCTCCGCAACAGTAATGCGTAACGGCTATGTCACCTTCAGGCTTCACCATTACAGCGTACCGAAAGAGTATATAGGCAAACGTGTCGAGATTGTCTATGATGCGGACACGCTGGAAATATATCATGGCCTGCGTCTGGTGACCACACACCAGCGCGATGACACGCCATACTCCTATACGACCAAGGATGCCCACGGACTGCCCGGACGTCATGGAAGTTATGAAAAGGATCTGGAACAGATTTACGAACGGGCCGGCCAGACCAGATAACGTCCTGCTGCTGTATCTGCGCAAGGTGGCGGAACTCAAGAAGTATCCTCCCGCGGCGTTCCGTTCATGCAGAGGCATCATGGCGTTGGAGAAGACCTTCGGGCTGGAACGGTTGGTGGCGGCAAGCGCATGCGCCACGCAACTGCGCCTATACGGATATCAGGAGATAAGGCGGATCCTTGAACGCGGGGATGATGCAGACTTCCTGTCAAAAGACGACATCGACGATGAGGTCCCCGTAACATCTATCCACAAAAACATCCGCGGAGCAGCCTACTTCGCACAATTAAAACATTTAAATAGAGACAACAATGGAAACAAATAATCTTACCGCACCGATAGCTGTCGAAAAAGACCGCAACACGTTGACAATCGAACTGATGAACCGTATGAAGCTGCACGGCATGGCCGCCGCCTTCACTGAAAGCCTGACCTCCACTATGGCAGAAACAATGACAATCGACTCTTTCCTGCACATGTTACTTGCCAGGGAATGGGACTACCGTGCCAATGCAGCCATCCAACGCCTTATACGCGGGGCGGCGTTCCGCTACAAGGCCTGCCTCGAGCAGATAGACTATGCAATCCCGCGTGGCCTTGACCGCAATCAGATGGAGCGGCTTGCATCGCTGGAGTTCATCCGCAAGGGACAGAACCTCTTCATCACAGGGTCATCCGGTACCGGGAAGAGCTTCCTTGCCACAGCAATGGGGTATGAAGCCTGCAAGAAGGGCATACGGACATATTATGCGAATGCTCCGAAACTTATGGGTACGCTTAAGGTGGCAAAAGTAAAAGGCACACTGGAATCGGAACTCAAGAGAATCGAACGGAGCACGCTGCTCATATTGGATGACCTCTTCCTTGTGAACCTTGATGCCAAGGAACGCCCCATCCTGCTCGATATAATAGAGGACCGACATGGGCGCAAGTCCATCATCATCACCTCGCAACTGCCAACGGACAATTGGTATGATGCAATCGGAGACCCTACAGTAGCAGATGCCATTATGGATCGTATTATACATACGGCGCACCGGATTGAGCTGACAGGAGAAAGTGTCCGTAAAATGGCTGCATACAGAGGGAAATAAACTAAAATAATAATAACCCCATCGGTCAAGACTTTTTAAGGGGGCATTGTTGAATGTTTTAAGGGGGTAGAATCGCTTGGTTTTAGGGGGCAGCTTACACTGGATTTTCCATGACACTTTTCGCACAAGTAATCCGCAAATTATCGAAAGAACTTATCAAATCGCTTGTAAAAAAGCATAGGACAGACAAACACACCAAGGGATTCAACTCATGGAGCCACTTGTAAGCATGATATTCTGCCAGTTCGTCGACTGCGTGCCATTGCGTGAAATCAGCAACGGCCTGCATTCAGCCAACGGCAACTTGAACCACTTAGGCATCCCATGCGCTCCCTCCAAGTCGAACCTCTCGTACCAAAACGAGAAACGCTCCTGTGAGTTCTTCTGTGACTGTTATTATGCACTGCTGAATTATTTCGGACAGCTTCCTCTATGAACGTATAGAAGAACGGGAACTGCCGCAGAATACACACCCGGAGGTCATGGAAGAGACTGGTTTGTCGATCCGTAACATTACCTATTTCGATAACCAGCCTTGGCCCTATCCCAGCGGATTGATGATGGGCTTTGTGGCTGATTATGCAGGCGGCGAGATCAAGTTGCAGGACGAAGAATTAAGCTCCGGAGCCTTCTTCACTAAAGAAAACTTACCAGAAATCCCCCGTAAACTGAGCATGGCACACCATTTGATTGATTGGTGGCTGGACAGTAGCCGGCATCAAATGTCTCGTTCGATGTAAGTGAATTTTGTTTGCCCAATACGGAAATGGGTACCGTGGTAGAGCCGTATCTTTTCGTTGGGTTTCATTTCTTTCTTTCGAGTAAAAACGCCCTCTTCCAAGGCAATGAGGTAGAGATGTCCGCCCTTCATTTTTACTTCTGCGATTTCCGGGGCGATATCGCTCTGCAAATCCCATGTGATTTGGAGGTCGCAGTTGACCGATTTTCCGATGGTAAACTGTCGGTTGTGGAAGATTGCGTTGATCCATTTGTAGATGGCGATGTCCATCGCTTTGATTGGCCCTTCGACCCGGAGGAAGTAACGTTCCGACTTCGGGAAGGTAATGGCGATGCTGATGGCGAACCCTACGCAGTAGATCATGTAGCTGAGGAGTATATCGTCGCGCGTGTCAACCAGCGCATTCTGCAAGTTATCCCATACATACATCGAGCTCAGTCCAAAGATGATAGAGATAAAAGCACCGATCAATGCCCTCTTCCGTTTGATGTCGGTCTGGAAAGATATGATAAAGGCGATGAAAAAGCCGGTCTGCATCCATGGGATCCAGTCGATAAAGAGGGAATTGTTCTCGATCATCAAGACGATTGACACGATGCTTCCGATGAGGAACGACAGGTATCCGCAGATTCCGGCAACGACCGCTTTGGTGATCAAGAGCAGTGATCGTTTCAAGAACCAGCGTCTGTGTCCTGCCATGAAACTAAGGAAGAGTGTCAGGAAAAAGCTGATGTTCAACCCGTAGAACGGGAGATAATAGAGATGTTCACCGTAACTGTCGATGATATTTTTAGCTTCGCCTGATTCCGCGGGGATATCGTAGAGGTTGAGCAGAATGTTGATCAGTATTTCGGGGTTGTCGTTTTTATAGAGTGTGAAGCAAATCCAAGCCAACAATCCCGCTAGGACTCCGGCTATGATCCATGCGAAGTAGAACGACGCATTGTGCGGATCCCACAGATGTATTTTGTTGTAGTAATGCCTTCCGTGTTTACAATTCCTGCCATATTCAGGGCATTTGTATTCGTTCTCATCCCAGCATTCCTTGTGGACTACGTGCGAACATTTGGTTACAATGACATCCCCCTTTTCAAAGGGTGCTTTACAAAAATAACAGGATTGCTCAATGAGTTGCCCGTTGTGGATCATGTTCTCGCCTTTGTACCGGATGACATATTTCTTCTTAAATATCAGATAACTGATGTAAGGGATGATAAATTGAAAGATGAGATACAGTCCGAGCATGATCGCGATACTGAGGAGGCATCCTTTCAAGACGATCTGCAACGATGAGGGTCCGTTCACGATGATCGGCCTATAAATACTGCCCAAGGAGTAGTTGAGATGTCCGGTCATAAGGATGCTGTCGCCATCACAGCAGTCGATTTGCAACCGTCTGATGTTCCCCCGGTAGATTTTATTGTCCGGATTCGTGAATGTCAACCGATAATTGGCGTATTTCATATCGAATTTGGCTAAGTAGTCGGATAAGAACTTTTCTCCTTCCACGGTATTGACGTATGTCCCGTTCGAAACTTTACACATCAGCTCCAAGATGGACCTGGAGTCGTTATTGGCGGTCAGATCCAGTGTGTTTTCGTTCTCTTCTATCGGGAAATTCAGGTAGAAAATGGGGATATCAGGAAATAGAGAATCTACCTGGACCAATCTTTTCTGCAAGTCGTAATGGGCTTTGTCGATCGGTTTGTTCTCGCTGTAGACGATTCCATCCGAGAAGATAAACAATGCCTTTATCCGGTGTGCCAGCGCAAGCCAGTCTGTGTTTTGTCTCTCTTTTGGAAAGTAGGTCGGTTGCTGCCCGGACATCTCCTCCAGTTTGGAGAGGATGGTCCGGTAGAGCAGCTTATTTCCGGAATGTTTCGGCTTGAAGTAGTTGTCCAATACATAATCGGTGGCAAGCAACGACTCTGTTGTTGTATCACCTTGAATAAACGCAACGTATAAGTTCTGTTCGGAGATGATGCTTCGGAGCTTCTTGATCCATTCCTTTTGCATTTGGATGCGTTCGGAGGATAAGGTGAGGTCCACTACGACTAGGATGTCCATGTTCAAATTGGAGATCCGCTTTGTCAGGATGTTCTCGATTTTGTTCGGTTCGGGCTGGATGCTTTTATGCTGGTTCCATTTCTTTACCCATTCCGACGATTTGATGGTGAGTTGCGGATTGTCTTCGAGGAATCGGATGGAGCCCTTTTGCTGGATCTCAATGTCGACTGAAAATGACTTGTAACTGGGATCGAACTGTATGTTTGAAACGGAGATACACTTCTCGTCTGCTTGAGCATTCGAGTTTTTTCCTTGGAACTGTCGACAACTGGTCAATAGGAATGATAAGACTATCCACGGCAGGAACTTATATACATTCATTTTCATGATCACAAACCTTTAAATATATTATTAATACCTCTATATGGAGGGATAATCATCCTCTTCTTTGTTTTGCATTTGCTTGAGCTTCTTCGCGTTCTCCCGAGTTTGCTTGAGCATTTGGATTTTGGACTGCAGCGCATTCACAAACAGCAGGATCATCGAGACGGCAGCCAAACCGAACAGGTAATCCTTGATGCGCTGGAACCAAGGCTTGTATTCCAATGCCTGGATTTTGTCGGATGTGTTTTTCAAGTCGATATAATGCTGTTCGATCTCGTTCATTCGGGGTTGTAATTCGTTGAATTCCTCTGCTGCCGCTTTGGCTTTTTCATAGTGCTCTTGGATTTCTGCGAATAGGATCTGTTCCTTCCCTTTCAGTTGTTCCAGTTGGGGAGCCAACTGTTTGAGCAGGGAATATTCTAGGGCGTCTGTATGGAATTTTTCATACACGCTGTCTTGTGCCGGCAGGAACGTTTCCGCGGCAGTGAAGTCCTCCAACGATTGGATGTAATGTCTTTTGGCAGAGATGGAATCCTGTATGTTTTGTTTGATCAATTGGTAATCGGCTACGATCTGGAGCAGCGAGTCGTTGTCGGCTATCACATTCTGCCAGCTGCCGTAATAGGCGTTCCATTTGACATCCAGCATCATCAGGCTTTTGTCGGCGGTAGCAAGCTCTTCCTCCATGGAATACTTCGGAATGTCTTCCGACAGGGTATGTAAATAATCCAGAAATTGCAACATACGGCTTTCGACCTCTAAGGTCTGCATATCGCTGATCAAGCCATCATTCTTGCCCCCCTTGATAAACGGGCAAGCCAAGAGCAGACAGAAAAGGACGACAGCCCAACGATGTATGATTCTATTGACTTGAATTCTGTTCATAGTCTTGCATTTTGTGAATGATCCTCTTCCTGCCTCTTGCATGAAGCTTGATAGAACTGTTCTGCTTTCCGGAATATCGCGATTGCGTCGCGCAGGTTTTTATCTTGCACCGAAGTTCTGCGGATCTGCGCGTTCAATCCTGCAATCATCTTCCTGCAACTTTCGTCCAGATCGTTTTTCTCCGCCTTGTCCGACGTCAGCAACCATCTGGAGACATTGTTGTCGATCTTGCGTGCGATGGTCAGTACATAATTGGCACTCAATCCCTCCTTTCTCTCTCTTTGCTTCTTCTCCTCTACATAATTATATTGCAATCCCCGGATCGAATCTACGTATGCGTTATATTGCTCGATCTCGATTTGGATATCCGGGCATTCGTATGTCTCTTGTAACGGGAGATACTGCTCCAACAATAGCGTGCGCATTTCGTTGAAGACCTTAGCGTTTTCCTTCGTTCCGGTCATGGAGAGTTTTTGGTAGTGTTGCCTCAAGACGTTGTAGCTGGCTGTGATATCCTCTTTCCTCTTGCTTGCCAATGCAGCCGCATCCTCTTTTCCGAAACAGGGGTCTCTGCGGATTGTGATTTCGTACTTTCGGTCCAGATCCGTCTGGAAGAACAGTTCGTATTTCTTCTTCTTTCCGTCGGATGCCAATTCCATCATCAAGACGTCGTGGAGTTCCACAGTCACCTTGTCCCCTTTGTCCGTAATGTCAAATTTCTGTTCGATGTAGTCGTTTACCATCTTGTATTCGACCGGCTGTGGCTGCAATCCTTCGGTCGTGATCCAACGCTTGAAGAGATGTTTCCGTTTGGGTTTGGAGAGCGACTTACGTAGCGGTTTTACCATTTTGTATCGGGCATTTTCGTCAGACTCTACGACATAGCTTAACCTGTCCGGCCGTAATTTGCGGAAGCGGACAGCCTGCGAATAGCGCGTATCACTTTGGAAAACGAACAGCCTTTTGTATGAAATAAGGCTCGCTGTCAAGGTGTTTTCCGTTTCATCGAAAATAAACTTGACTATCAGATCCATGTCGTTACTCCCTTTTATGAGAGAAAGATGATCCGTATAAGGTACGTTTTGCGATACTTCTATCTGTTTCACCGTTTGCGCTTGTGATATCCAAGTTGTGCAAAAGGCTATTAATAAGTAAATTACCCAGTTCTGTGCTCTCATATCATTAAGATCTATAGACCGTTTGAAAGGTCTGATAAACATTCTTGTCCGAAAAAAATCCAACCTTTGGGTTCTCCTTGTTTTACCACCCATTCCGCCACTCTCAGATCCTCCGGATAGGGCGGTTCTGGAAAGGCATGGTAAAGGTCGTAACGCAAATAGAGGGCTACTCGCTCCACACACCATGCCAGGCTGGTGTAGCTATCGGGTGTGTTTAGACAAACCCGTCCGGCAAACTCTCCAAAAAACCGGATGTTGGGATGCCATGGATGTGGAATAGGTTCGCCTGTGGAATCTTGAGTCAGGAACCGGAAAGAGACCGGCGCGTCGATGCAAGGGTAATTTTCCGGAATATCTATTTGCATGAAGAATACCGATGCAAATACAGGCGAGTTGTCGCTTCCCGGTTTGTTCAGTTTGTCCACATCATTGACTTGGCAGATTGACCGTATTCCGTATTCAATCAAATATTTGACAGGCAATCCGTTGAGGTTGTACTTCGTTATACGATACCTCATATCTTTCCTGCCTGCAAGTCGTTGGTCTAACAACTTCCATTCGTTGAGGAGCCGCCGGTTACGTCCGGACAACTCCTTGGTGTTGAAATCCTGCCACGTACGTTCTTCCATCTTATCCTGGAAATGGATCTGGGATTAAAAAAATAGTGTCGCCATTATTGACATTGTAATCTTTTAGTGTCTGATCCGTCCGTCCGATGCGGGGACGCATCACCCGGATCTCATTGACAATCGGATCCTCTTTCCCAAAGAAATAATCAAGCGGAGCTCCTGTTGAGTCGATGGACGGGAAGTCAAAAATCAATCGTCCGTCTTTTCCAATGGAATGACGCAAGTTGTTCATTAACGTGCTCAGGGGAACATTGGGGTTTACAATGCGAAACCTGACTTTTTTATCCTTATAAACGATGTCCAAGAAAAAATCATCCATATTACATTCATCCTATATGTACTACAAAAATACTATAATTTTATCATTCAACCGCTCGGAGATTTATTTGCACAGGGAAAATATTCGTACTCCGAACCTCTATCATTTTTTGTAATAATAGTTCTACTTGAGGTATCTTTTCTATGAAATTGCGTTTTATGAACGAGTTGTCGATTAATAATATATCTACGATAATTTCATAACCGCAATGCCAACGCCCAGCATTTCTCCGATTCCAGACTTTGATGTGTTTCACCATGTCTTCCGATATTCCGTAACGGGTCATAAGCTCTTTGTAGCAGAAGATCTTTATATCTGCAGGTGTCACAAGGCGATCGTTTGTGATCATATAATAACGGGCCAAGCAAGTTTCTGCGTCCAGTCCTTGTACCTCGTCTGCTCCTAAAATAGGTTCCGCGACGATCAGGCTTCCTGCCGGTTCCAGTCCGGGAGGAACGTTGAATAGGCTTTTGCTGTTTAGCGATGCGTTTACTTGGCTACCGGAAGTCGTCAGGTACCGGATTTCCAAACTTATGTTTTTGTCTCGCAGGTAAGGATAGTTCTTCAGCATGACGTAGATTCCGGCAGGAGCCGATTCCGACATCCGGTTTACCTCGTCTACAATGCTTTTCAGACTGTCATACAATTGATAGATCGCTTTCCCATTACGTAAATTCAACAATGATTGGAAAGCGTAAAAATCGGAAGTGTATTTGTTGAACAGGCAATTGGATAATTTCAGCAAGCTTCCGAGATTGAAGCGGTCTGCTGCCACTCGGCGGACAGTGATGGGTTCTTCCTTGTAGATTTGTATATCCGAAGGAGGAACTAAATGGAGAAACTGCTGTTTTCCTGACTCTTCATCACCCGGCACTTTTCCCGTTCCGGCAATACGTGCAATCGGAGAGGTAGCGGAAAGAGTGACGGAATGTACTTCCACATTTACTAACGGCAGGCAGTTGAATACTATTTGTGTCCGGTCAAACAGGAAATTGTCTTGGATACCGGAAAACTCAAAATGCAATACTAAGGTGTCTGTTTCAAAAGGAATAAATGCAGATGCATCATGCGAATCTACGTAGAACAACCGTATATTTTGCCGTGCGAACAGATCAAACCAGACGGATGATGCCTGATAGACCAGTGAACGGTTGTACAACATCGTATCAAGAGAAAAACAATCCGATAAAGGCAGGTTTGCATATTCCCAGGGTTTGATAAGAGGGAGTGAATGTCCTCTGACAGAAACCTTCACATCGTTGAACATCGGATTTCTAATCAGAAAGGACATGCCCGACAGATTGGAAATCGGCGCACGGAATGACAATGTAACTTTCCAGCACCGTGCATCCAAACGTTCGACCGATTTTGTTTCACAATTAAAAACGGTTGTCTTTAGTAACGGAATAAACCGAAAGGCCGAATCTGCCAGTGTGAATACTGACTGTGCATCTAACTCTTGCGAGGCGATAGCTGTCGACAAAGAAGCAGAAATCACGGCTGTTGCTGGTAACGCATGTCCCAAGTCATAAGGAACCAACATACGGGCAAACTCGCTCAACGTCTCTGTCTTTAGCTGCTCGATGTCACTGTCGACCTCGTTCGCTTGATAAGCCAATGCCGTCATGAAAAGAGAGAATGCCGGATCTTCTTCCAAACCCTCCAGATGTTCACTCTGGTTACTTTGCAGCCAAACTTTGGCTGCGTCTTTCATGAACTCTTCTGCTCTTTGGCGTGTTTCAAATAGCGTCTGTTTCATCAATTCCAAGTTTTCAATTCTGTAACATACTGATAACTAACACCAGTGTGGGATATGACTCCTTTTATGGTGATGACAATCTTTCGGACTTCCCTGATGTATGCCATTGTCACGTTCACGTCAGAGAGCCTTTTCTCGTATTGTTCGATGACCGTCTTCAACTCTAAGGCGAACGTGTTGACGTTCTTGGATGAACCGGAGATCTTTTTCTCATACAATCTGATCTCTTCGTCACTCTTTTCCCCTTCGTTCGAGTTATGGATACTGCCATCTTTCTCGTCAAAGATCTCGAATCGCAAGTTGTTGAACAAGAACCCGAATTTAGGATCCGAAACACACCCGTTCCTGGGGGTTGTCAGCAACAGTTCAATAAACGAATCGATAGACTGTTTCAGTCGTTCCGTCCGTCCGAGACGGCCGTTTGCCAAAGATAAAGGAATCAATATATTCATTGCAATTAGATTAAAGGTACGAAATCTTCTTCTTCTTTTTCTACAGGGACGAATAGGGCTTTGTACAAACTGTCATAAAGGGCTTTGAATAAACTCTTGAACAGTTCGTCGGACAACTCGCCTGCCAACAACGCGTGCAGATCCTCTTTCAACCGACCGTTTATGTAGTCCATCAGTTTGTTTGTCAACTCTTGCGTGATTTCCACATTTAATTCTTGATGCAATGTATGATGCAATCCGTTATACAGTTCCGGTCGCAGTTGCTCATACAATTCCGCTTTAATTTGTGCTTTTAACGCATCAAAATCAATCGAATGATCTTCGAGTACGACTTTGTCTAAAATCGTAACGGTTCCATGCATATACATTTCCAGCCACTGCAACCAAGCGACCGGGTCATACGCATTGTATGCTTTGATTGCAATACCAGTCTCTGTATTGGGGGCTACAATGTAATAATCGATTGCTTGTGCCATTTCTTGCGTCAATCCGATGAAATCGGAAACCAGGTTTATTCCCGTGTAATTTTTCAATCGGAACGCATAGTGCATCAATGCACGTTTTCCCTCACCGGCCTCCAGATTCGGATGTTTGCCTAATGCGGCTGCTTCGTCTGTCAAACGCTGGAGGTAGGTGAAGAAACGAGTATCTCCCGCAAGACATAAACAGGGTGGAATATATTCTTTGTCAAACGAGAAAATACCGTCATCCACTTTGAACTTCATGATCGGGAACAAATCGCTTCCTTCGAGTTCTGCTAACGAATAGATTCCAAATACATATTCCGGCTGCACAAATGGAACAGTTTCGATATCGAAACCCACCGATTTCTCTCCGAAACCGCAGGCAAGGAAGTACTCTTCGCCATATAACATAGGAATTGGAACCACCACCTTCTCATCTATATGTAGAACCTTTCCTGAAGGTAGCAATGCCATACATGACAGTCTTTCTATCTCGAGTGTGTTTTTTACGAATCCGGCTTGACAGTCGAACTTGGAGAACGGGATAAGTCCAAATCGATTTCCGTTCATGATCCGACTAGCCACCTGCTGTCTGTAAACTATATTTTCGTCAAACTTTGTGAAGGTCTGTGCGGTGATCTCCATGCCTGTTTGCCAATCTATCCTTGCATTTACATTCATAACCATTCCATTTATTCCTGAATCAACTCTTTATCTTGTCTCCGTATTGTAATCTAACAGCAATTTATTCCCCGGGATCAACGGTTCTCCATGATATTTCAACAGGATAACGCAGTAGGTGTCATAGGGAATAAACCATTCGCAAATGAAATCCCGTAACGGGTTTAATGTCCTATCCAGTTCGCTGAACTTTTCGGCAGTCAGTTCGGGGACGATCACTTCATACCTCACCATCGGCTGCGAGCAGTCTGCCCCCTCTTCCCACGTGTACCGTCCCATCATAGCTTTCACTTTGAATCCGAGCAATCGGTGCAGCAAATCACGAAGAAAGCCAAAATCAGCTCGTAAACGACTTATGAAGGGCAGTAATGGAGCAACCTTTTTCACATAAGGGTCCGTCTCTGTCTCTAAATCATATCCGAAATATTGCTTGAGCAAGAGACCCTGTTGCGCTTGCAACAGTTTTGCGATCTCCTGTTCTATGTGCAACCTTGTCCTGAAAATATGCGAATCCACCGGTTTGAATAGATCTCGCAACAGTTGCTTGCGTCTTTCCAGCTTTTCATGCTTTTGCTTGATGTCTCCTTTTCGCAGCTCGTTCTCTTCGGTTAACAGTCCTTGAGGTAATAGACGAAGAAAGCCGTCACGGGCCAAGCGCAAGGTACATAGTTCTTCGTCTATGGAAAGTAAGTCCCGATTATAATTCCGATAGAAAGAACCTTCATTCTCTACCTGCCACTGATCCGGATGTTCCGGATAGAAGTAATTCAATAGAAACTCTGCACGGGTTTCTGCCGGCCCTATTTCATAATCCTGTTCCATTCTCCATCTGTTTTTCCGAATTATCAGTATCTCTTCTCATTCCGATATAAAAAATCCCATGGTCTGTTTGTACGTATAAAACATCCTCATGGGGAATGCCGATCTGTTCTAATGTGAGTTCCGGATAAGGAAAATCAGTTCCGATCTTCGTGTACTCATGCTGATAAAAAGCACTTGTAGGAATACCGCTCCACGTGGGGGCACATTCCAGATAGTCGGCTACGGCATAACTGGGACGCATCACCTTGACTTTGCGATCGTCGGTTCGTGTCACTACATAATCTACGAAACAATGGTTGCACAAATGAATTTCCACCTGTTCGCTTTTTGTCAAGCGCCTCAATGTCTCCAATGCCTCTTCTATGGTATTGGCGGTTGTAAGTGGGCTTTCTATGACTGGTTCCCAACATTCATGTTCAGGACAGCCCTCGTCGTATCCTCTGAAATGGACCAGCCGTGATGAAAAATGAGCCCCTTCATAATAGAACATCTTCCCGCATAAAGAGGTGAATACACCGTTTTCCAGCTCTTCCCGATGCAGCCATTTTAAAGCTTCCTGCACCTCGACTGCTCCAATGATTGAAGCGACAATCGGTGTCGTTGCCACCCGCTCAGCCTTTTCATTCCGTCGGATGACTGACGCACATGACATTTTCAATGAGAGCTCTTTTAAGGCTTCCGGACCCAGATTGCAAGCATAGCAGTTTTGCCCCGGAGCAAAAATGCGTGCCGTTCCTTCCAAACCGTCAATGCCTCCATCTATCCAAGGGACTCCCGCCCGCATACAAAGGCGATTCAAATAATAACGTGCTAGCCGATTGTCCAAGCAGGAGATTACGATATCCGTATGGCGCAGTAGCCCTAACCCGACATGGTGGGCAATGTCGCCTGCGATCATCCGTATGTGGATTGCCGGGTTGATCTTCCGTACTTTTCGGGCGACAGCTTCGACTTTTAACTTTCCTGCATCTTCGTGGGAGAAAAGAATGGAACGTGTCAAGTTCGATAGCTCTACTCGGTCGTAATCCACAACTATGATATGCTCGAATCCGAACAAAGCAAGGTTCTTGAGCACTTCATTGCCCAATGCTCCACATCCAACAACCATGACTTCGGCGGATTGGACACGGTCACGTCTGAACCAAGAGAGTAGGGGATATACATCGACTCCCCATTCTTCACTTATATCCTGTATTGGAGTTCTTTCATCCATTTATATTCGATTGCTTGAATATTTCTCGTCAAAAATACAAAGATCTTGTGGAATATCAGCCGCTTTTTGGTATATTTGTGATAGTATGAAGTATTTTATTTGACTATCAACGAATTATATTCAACTCGCATGAGAACGGGCAACGGATAAGAAAATGCCAAGCTGTTCAGAATCAATATATTCCTCATGCTTTCAAATAACTCTTTGTTTCGATGCAAAGATAGCATTTCCCGCACGTTGCCCGGCCAGGGATAGGCAAGCATCCTGCGTTTTGCATCATCGGTGAATCCTCTCGTTTCCCGCTTCAGTTCTTTCGAGTAGCGTTCCCGGAAAAATTCGGCCAAAGGGATGATGTCTTCAGGACATTCCGATAATGACGGCTGGCGGATTTCGAACTCGTTCAAACGGTGGTAAAGATCCTCCCTGAACCGGCCGTCCTTGATGGCCGGTTGCAGATCCTCGTTTATGGCAGCGATAATCCGTACATCCGCTATCCGTTCCTTACCGCTGCCTATCGGGGTATAGACATTCTCCTGCAACACCCGGAGCAGCATGGACTGTATCTCGTAGGTCATCGTTCCTATCTCGTCTAAAAACAGCGTGCCGCCTTTCGCCATGTCGAAATAGCCGGTCCTGGCGGTGTCCGCTCCTGTAAACGCGCCTTTCTCGTGACCGAAGAAGAGCGAGGCTGCCAGCTCACGCGGCAATGCCCCGCAGTTTACCGCCACGAAAGGCATATCCCGGCGTTCGCTGTATTGGTGTATGGTCTGGGCCACCGACTCCTTACCTGTACCATTGGCACCGAGTATCATCACGGACATATCCGATGGAGCTACCAACTTGGCGAATTTCTCCACTTGTAGAATCTTGGGGCTTGTACGGTGGAATAGTACCTTTTCTTTCTTGCGCACCGTCGCCACCGGACGGAACACCTTGGCCAACTCCAGCAGGTGGTCACGGCGTACCGGTTTGGGCAGGTAATCTTTCGCTCCCAGTTTGACGGTCCGCACCACATCCGGGACGGAAACATACTCGGTCGTGATGATGAACGGTATGTCCTTCTTCTCCTTGCGCAACCACTCCAAAAGCGAGATGCCGTCCCCTTCCGGCAGGCGCACATCCGACAGGATCAGGTCAAACCGCATTTTGCGTATCAACGAGCGGGCTATCGGCTCGTTCATGGCTGTCACGGCATCATATCCCGCCTGGGCGAACCAGTCCTTCTGCATCTGGGACAGTCCCGTGTTATCTTCAACTATCAGTATCTTCCGTTTCATTCATTTGTCTTTTTATCTTGCCCTCCGCCTCGGCTATCAGCATGGCGATATGGTCTATTATCCGTTGGGTATATTCTATCAATATGTCGTTACTTGCCGTATCATCCTTCAGCAAAGTGCGATAGGCTGTCGTGAAAAAACTGCTTTAATTCATAGTGAAAATTATCTGCTATACGATAAATCTTTGTAATTTTGGTCTCAGAGAACTTAGTGGTAACTCTTAAATTTGTACTTTATATCGAATTCACGTTAAATATGAATTGAATGAATAAGATTCTTGTTTTCTTGCCTTGCCTGCTGGTTTTATGCAGCAGTTGCACGGACGATAGCGACAGACAGTGGTATCAGGATGTCGAAGCACTGGAAAGTTGTTATTTGGCGGCAGTACGGGATGCGGAGGAAGCGTTGCCGCAGGAAATATGTCACACGCTGCCCGCCATCGTTTCGCCGGACAGCCTAGACGATCCGCGTCAGCAATGGATGGTTTCTGCCGACGGGAAGGCGTTCGTTTTGGTCGGCTCGATGATGTCGGCCGCAGAAGCGGAGGGGTATCCCGCACCGTCCGACGAGCTTTTTACGATGGACGGACGGATGCCGTGGGTGACGCTGCCTTACGACCTTGCCGACCACTTGCTGAAACGGCTTCCGGTTTGCAGCGACTCGCTGGAGTGCCGCATGAGGCTCGTGCAGCTGCTTGGACTTTCGCCTGCTTGCGATTACGATTGCATCACCTTTTTCTACGCGGAGGCGGATGGGCTTTTCCGCCCGACTCCCGATAACGAGACGACCGATCACGAAGCGGAGCTGGACTTCCCTGCCTCTGCCACGCCGGATTACTGCGAATGGTTCGAAGACAACAAGCAGTTCTCTTACTTCTCGGATACACCTTATCCGTGGACACGCTTGGGGTATACCTACGATTGGCACTGCGGCACGAGCAGCCACGTCGGTCCCGGGGAATTCATTATCAGGGAGGGAGCAACTGTCAGGGTAGCGGCGAAAACGGGGATATGGAGCTGGTACCGGGAAATAAGCCGACAGACCAACCGTCAACCGGGCATTTGATGGGCAATTCACTAACAATCTAAATAAGTCATTCGTATGAAAACAGTACTCATTACAGGCGGTTCTACCGGTATCGGTGCCGCTTCGGTTAAGAAATTCATCCAACAGGGATGGAACGTGGGGTTCATGGACATCAATGAGGAGGCGGCTCGCGAACGGATGGAAGAGATAAACCGTCCGGAACAATTGATTTTTGTGTCGGGCAATACCCGGAACCGTGCTGACATCCATCGTGCTGTCGAGGAAACCGTGAAGAGGTTCGGCCGGCTGGACAGCGTGGTGGCCAACGCGGGCATCCATCGCTGCAACACGTTGCTGGACATTTCGGACGAGGAGTTGGATCTGATGATCCAGACCAATATCTACGGTACGGTGAACACGCTCCGCGAGGCGGTGCCGCACATCATTCGTGCGGGAGGAGGGACGGTGGTTATCAACGCTTCGGACCAGTGGTTCGTTGGCAAGGCGCACAGTTTCGGATATGGGCTGACCAAAGGTGCGCTGGGACAAATCACCCGAAGTCTCTCCATAGACCTCGGCCCGAAGAACATCCGTGTCAACGCCGTGTGCGCAGGGACTATCCACACGCCTTTGGTGGACAATCTGTTCGAGAAGTTTGCCCAAGAGAATCATTGCAGCATCGATGACTATTGGCGCGAGGAGAACGCCCTGTATGCAAGAGGTTCCGCGGGACGCCCGGAGGAGGTGGCGGAAATGGTGTATTTCCTGGCTTCCGACGCGTCAAGTTTCTGCACGGGAGGGCATTATCTGGTAGACGGAGGTCTGGTGGCACATTGATTCTGTGACAAATGCCAAAAGGGACTGTCTAACAAGTCTATTCCTATCAACAAGCTACCCCCTTCAACTTCCCCTTACACAGGGGGAGGGTTGATTACCAAGCGGTTTCCCCTCCTGTGCAAGGAGGGGTTAGGGGAGGTAGTTATTAAAAGACTGACTTGTTAGACACTCCCTTTGTTTTCCTCCTACTCGACGAATCTTGTTATTTAACTGACTTCACTTCGCCCAGCTTTTCACCCATCAGGATGTGTTGCCATGCGTTGTCTCCATCCTTCGGAGAGATCAGGCGGAAGTCCGCATCTTTCTGGAATACCAGCACGAAATCCGAACCTCCGAACAGGAAATAGCCCAGTTCATCGCCTTTTTTAACCCGATCACCCACCTGCAATCCTTCCGTGAAGTTGACAGAAGCCACTTGCGACATACCGATCGGCATCACGGCTACCAATCCATGCGTGTCTGTTTCGATGATAGCCAGTCCGCGCGTTTCGATGCTTTGCCAGCCCGGAACGGAACAGTCTACTACATATTGCTTTAAATCAGGCTCCCAAGTGATTTTTCCACCCAAAGCGTCATCTCCCGGAATGATGCGAAGTTCGCGGATAACACCCGATAATGGGAAGTGATAGCGGTGGTAGTCATTGGCATTGAGGAAAGCGTGATAGAACGTACCTCCGGCAAAGGCATCACAATAAGGGCTGTCCGGGCCGATAAGGTTGCGTACGGAATTGAACACGCGGGATTTCACCGCGATCTTTTCATCCGTGATGATGTAGGATTCGTTATCAATCTTCCAAACACCCTGTGGAACACAATCGGCCGGAGAAGCCACGATGGAATTATCTTCCGGCGAGGTGATAGGCCGTTGGTCGGGAGAGGCTAAGCGACGGCAGAAGAAGTCGTTGAATGAATGCCAGTTCGACGGGTCTTCATACCATCCGTTGGTCATGCCCAGTTCTTCTTGCTGCATCATCAGCTCCTCGTACTCCTTGTTCCAGGATTCCGGTGACGAGAGGAAGCTTCCCCACGACTTGCAGTAATCTACCAGCCAGCTGCGGTAAGGCTCCACGTATTGCACTGAATTCGTAAACAGCGTTTCGTCTTCCAACGCCTCCAGCGGCATGCAGTTGATGAAATAGCAATAGCACAGAGCCTGATACATTCGTCCGAAGATGCTGGGCTGCCCGGGACAGAAAATGACATCCCACGGCATGGCAGTCTGCGAATGGTCGATGAAGTTATAATATTCTTCCAGCGATTGTGCCGGGTTGGTGGAGGAGTCTGGATTGATTTTCTTGCCTTTCTCGATGGCTTCCATGAGGAGTGACTTGATACGTTCGTCGCTCTTCACCAAATCGACCAGCTTTTGCGTGATGGGGCTGTACTGTTTCTCTTCCTTAGCCTTATCTTGGCACGACAGGAGGATCATAAGCAAGAATGCCGATAATAGCATTCTTAACGAGTTGTTCATTAAGTTTCTCATATGCTAATATGTATATTTTAATTATGATGTGTGCAAATTTATATATAAATCACATTTTACACCAATAATCCTGCAACCTTTCCGTGAAGTTGACCGAAATGATGCTTTTCGAATGATTGCACTATAATAGTGCAAAAAAGAAATGAAAATGCACTTTAATAGTGCGAAATTTCCTATTTTTGTCCTAATATTTGTCGCTTATGAAACATCTTGCTCTTATTTTGCTATATTGTTTGCTTTTTACTACGCCTATTCGGGCGCAACTTATCAAAGTGGAAGATTTCGCTCAAATGAAGAAATCTGTTTTACGAAAGGAGAAGTTGTCTGTCAGCAAACAATATGCTTTGCTGGATTTGTATACCAATGAGAAGGGGTTCGTATTTAAATTGAAAGGGATTGATATGGTTGCAGAAGAGGGAGACGGGATGCAGACTGTGCCACTGCCTCATCACACTTCGTTTTTGACCATAGAGCATCCTGACTATGGACAGCTTGTCTGGAAAATCCCGGGTAAAGGATTGAAAAAGAAAAAGAGATACCGTGCCTATTTATATACGGAAGATCCTAAAAAAGAATTTAAGCCGGATAAGCAATGGGTTGTTTTCCGTATTCGTCCTGAACATGCCATCGTTTTCGTTGATAGTACGGTACAACTGATGCAAGACGGTTTGCTCCAGCTTTATCTGCCGGTAGGTCAACATACCTACCAGGTCATATCCCCTTTTTATGAAGATTATACGGACACATTTGAACTTACAGACTCTACACGCTTGGAGAAGCAGATTGAATTGAATCCCTTTTATGCCTATCTGACAGTGAACAGCCCTTTTCCTGATGCAGAAATCCTGCTGGACGGGAAACTAATCGGTTGTCATCGGGCAGAAACAGGACGCATTATGCCGGGACAGTACCGACTGACGGTGCGTCATGATTCACTGTTTTATCATGATGCTTTTATCGAAGTCGGGAATACGGAACGGAAAGTTGTGGATATTTTGCCTGATACAAAACCGTTTCTCTTTCCTGTAATGGATCAGAAGACGAAGGAAGCATTGCCGAACGAGCCGCTGGTCCTTACGTCGGATACGTTTCAAGCGGGAGGGCAGGGATCAACGGAGTTGATCCGGCTTCGTGCGATCAATGCTCAGTCTGTTCCTTCCGAAGTTTCCATCCATGCATTTGACGAGGAGACGGAGATTTGGCTGAACCGGGAGAAAGTCGGGGTGGGACATTGGGATGGTGTATTGTCTCCGGGTTTTTATGCTATCGGCACACGGAAAAAGGGATTGGAATCCAAAACGTTTTATTGCTGGGTAGAAGCTGGGAAAAAAGTGGAATTGAACATGGCATCTCCGCAGGCGGACTACGGAATGCTGAATGTCTCATGTAACAAGGTAGATGCAGAGGTTTTCTTGAACGGATTGCCCGTAGGAAAGACACCTTGTATTCTTTATTATCTTCCTGTCGGACATACGTATGAGGTATGTTTGTTCAAAAATGGAAAGCGAGCAGAAAAAAAGATACTGCTAAAAGGCAACGATATGGTACATGTCCATTTGAAACTGAAAGATTAATCATTAAAAATACAAGATAAGATGAAAAATAAAGTCCGATTATTACTGTCTGAGGTACAACAGAAAATGAGTGGCTATGCTGTGTTTTTGAACTATCGTTATTTGAACTTTTGTGTCAAGGCAGAGCCGGTCTCACTTCTTTCCGTAAATATCGTCATAAACGATGAAGAACGGAATATCGAAGACGTAGCCAGTGTAGATCTTCCCAATACGAATCATATCTTGCTTTACCCCTATGAAAACTCCTTTATGTTTCCTATTTGTAAAGGAATCAATCAGGTGCATCCCGAGTTCAAGATCGAACGGAAAAGAGGAAACGATGCCGGTCTGCAAACGGAAGGGGGAAGCAATGAAGGTGAAGAGGATGAAAGGCAAGTCATTGTTTGTACGATGCCGGAAATGAATAAAGACAGGCACGATGCCGGATTGGATTTCGTAGATGCGGCTTTCCATGAAGCCAAGGGGAAGATAGAGTTTACGCACAAAAGTTACTCCGTGAAGATTGCCGATGCGTTGAAAGGAGAAAAAGCGGAAGAGATAGATGAGGCAACAAACGAACTGGATGATATTCACAAGCAAATTATGGAAATGTGCGAAGGATACCGCAATAATAAGGCGAAAGAAATCGAAGAGGCTTATCAATATTACTTGCAGGAGCAGGAAAAGAAGATGAAGACAGAACAGGAAACACATACCGCCCACAATCAAGAAGCGGGACACAGTATGCAGATTCCGAAGTCATCCATCTTTTCTTAAGATATTCTATTTTCCTTCCGAGTTACAGGCATGTCCGGGGAAATTAATCGAGATATTCCCACCGTACATACATACCAATTTGCAATTCTCAAGCAGAGCGGGCATATTGGTAATTAATTCTTTTCCTCCGGGAGCCCAAGGAGCCGTAAGGGCCGGTATACAAGGCATAGGAGTCAGTACGCCGGAAGCAGCGGCGGTAGCGGAAGCCACAGTCGGATTTGCCATAGAGCTGCACATCCCGAAAGGAGGGATGTTGACCAAGGGGATATAATCCATGATAGTGGCTTTCGGCATATTTTGGATCATCGGGCGAAGCGGCACCGTTACTATTAGCGAAGAGGGGGTGGCTCCGAACGTGCATTGCATCAATGCGCCCATACATACATATTTTGGCATACACTTGTCTTTTTAGTTGGATGATTTGATCTCTTCCTCTTTCAGTTTGGTGCTCAACTTTGAGGTTGAGGGAGGTGAAGGCACCGCTACGCTTTCTGTCGTATAAGGTGTCTTGAAAGAGGTTTGTACCTTTAGGTTCTTCATATCTACAGTTCCCGCCGTTACATCAGACTTGAACGTTGTCACACCGTGCAAGGTCGTTTCACCGTAGATGATCGTTGAACCACCTGATAAAGAGGCGTTACCGCCACTCAATTGCAAGATGCCTTTTCCGTTCTGTTGTAATTCAATTGTTGTATCGGCAAACGTACCCACCGAGTCGGAAGAGAGTTGGAGTAACTTGCTCTTCAGGTTCTTGTCCTTTGCTCCGGCAAAGACTTTTTCCGATAACAAGAGTAAGGTGCTACCACTCGCCACGGCACTGTCCGTTCCCTTTTCCTTGTCCGTATCGGTAGTCTTGATCTCGACCGCCTTGGCGTTAGCCGTCAAGCGTCCGGTCGCCTTGCCTTCCGTATCCGTTGCTGCCCATGCGATCGATTCCGCACGTACTTGGATCGAGCCTTCAGCCGTCAGTGCCTTTTCCTGTATCTTCTCATCTTTCAATTCATAGTCGACAGACTCCAGTACGATATTCTTTGATACGATCCGCACGTCGCCAACGGCAGGATAGTCCACCTTATCTTCTTCGACCTTCGGGTCGGTCGTGGTGATCTGTACAGTCTTTGCCGAGATATTCACTTCGCCCTCCTCAAACAGGGATTCATCTCCCTGATTGGCCCGGATATCTACTTTGTTTGCGAGAAGCCCTATGCCGGCATCCGCATCGGTCCGCAGGTTACCGTCTCCGTCAACCGAGATCATATCGATCCGTTCGGAGCGCATCAAGATGGAACATCCGTTACTCTCTTTCTCATATTTTGATTTATAGCCGGAAACCGTTTTTTCCTGCTCCTCTATCTGATCCAATTGCCGATTCATCTCGGCCAGGCATGACAAAGAGTCAAAATAGTGGGTCATAGCTGCATAGAGCGCGGACGTATTACACTCGAACTCTCCGTGAAATTCATCGATATCCGTGAAATTCATACGGGTCATGATATCGTCCATATTCATCACGTCGTTGCTCATCAGCTTGTCCAGCTCTTTCATAGCCGTCTCTACATCCTGTTTATATGTTTTGACTAATTCCTTTTGCTCGCTAATTTGCGATTTCAGAGCGCTTTTTTCATTACTCAGTTTTTTACTTCGGCTCTCGCAAGGTAGCGCGGCTTGCATATCAATATAGCCATCGGTATGTAGCAAGATGCCTCCTTTTGTTCCACCCGCTAACTCGGAAAAGAAGCCATCCGAACTGTCTGCATAAAGGGTTACACCATGCGCTTGCGAGACAACTTCCGATACTTCCTTGACAACGGATTCATTCCCGTCTACCCCGGGATCCACCGCGATATGGCGAATACTGGAGGCGCGACTCACGACTGAGCCAATGCTCTCATCTCCCAAACCGACTCCTTCGAGAGAGACCTCTCCGGCACGTAAGATAACCCGAGAGGCGGCATTTTCCAAGATACCACTCTTGTCTACGTTCCCAATGATAATCTCCGGAGCGGAAATAACAATCCGATTCTCATCCCGGATAAATTTCCCTTGATCCAGTAGCTCGAGTAGTTCTTTCTTGATCTGCAAGACCTCGGATTTCTGTTGGCGAATCTCCGCCAAATCACTTTTCATATTCGTTTGAAAGTCATCCAACGCAGATTGCCATTGCTTGAATTGCTCTACGATCGTTATCATGGTTTTCCTATTTAATTAATGTTTCTCAAAAGTGCCTGTATCTTTCCTTCTTCAAGAGCGGCTACCCTTGACCTATTATAGAGTTTGATAGTCTCATCATCGAAACAATATGTCTTTCCTTTCTGATTCGAGAAAAGAATTTGTCCGTGATCTGCCTGATCCCATGCATTCCCATCGACCGGATTAAATGCGACGGAACTGAATAAGAATGTCTTTCCTACTGATTTAAGGAAAGAATCTTGTACGGGAGCTTCCTCATTGCCAGCAGTGACACTTATGCTATCTATCCAATCACTCCACTTGTCATCCGAAGCAAATGGTTCTCTACCCGGCTGTGGTTGCAGTGGCACTGCGTAACGGATGTTTGTAAGGGTAGATTTACCCGCCATTGTGTAATATAAGCCAGAAAACAACTCATAGATAATCCTACGATGGTCCTGCTTATTAATCTCAGCATTATATGCTTCCATAATATGGACAAACCAGGCATTATCTGTACGCCCCAACCCATACGCTCGACTACACATTACATGTATATCCACTTTTTTGGGCTCCAATAAACTATTTAATTCCTTATATGGTTTTTTATTGATCTGTAGATCCTTTATCACTCGTTCCCAGCACTTCTCTTTATGTGCTTTTTGCACAGACTCAAAAAGATCTTTCCTGTACTTATCTACTGTCATCCAAGTACTTGTTGTGAGCATTTTTTTAGCTTCTTTCCACTTTGTTGTGTCTGAAAGATTTTCATACTTCTTTGAGAGATCTTGCGCTTCATCATATAAAGACTTACAATTCAGAATGTCATTATAAATTTGTGTGATATATACACTACAAATCTGACGCTCATCCTCATAGCTTTTCATTTTTTCTGCGATAAGCTTCCCTCTCTCTTTATATTCAGCAAATAGAACCTGTATGAACTTCTCTGCCATATTAAGCTGATTATACATGGTCATCCCCCAACTATCCTTATCGATCGTTGCAGAGTTATAAGGAGTTCCCACTGTATTTGCCAGCCATAGAGGGAATGGACGCTTATATCCTAAAATCTGTTTTCTCCATTGGGTATTCAGTACTGCCGCCTCGCCCCGCCCAGCTTCTAAGCGCAGGTAACGACATGATTTTATCAACAAGGTTCCTCCTATCGGTCGCAAGAATGTTTCCAATACGGTACGGACCAAAGCGAGATTGATCGGTTGAACCAGCCCAACCAGATAAGTCTCCGCTTGCAGGATTTGGGCTAACCACTCTTTTTTGTTGCGTGGAATATAGTTCTTGATATTGGCTCCGGAAGTCAATGTCAAGTTATTACCAGCCACAATATCGACGTTCTTTCCGACAATCTTGATATCTCCATTGGGAGCCGTTACTGTGATGCCGGTATAAGCGTTGATCCCTACGCTGCCAAAAGGGGAAGAGATGTTAATCTTACGTGAGTCAGACGACATGGATATCGAATATAATCCGTATGTGTCAGTCAACTCGATTCCTCCGGAGGCTTTCAAAAGATCCTCGTTTTTTGTGTCAAGTCCTATACCCGGAATGAATGAACGTACTAATGCCCATGCCGGTGATAACTCCTTAATCCAAGCATCGTCAGCATTTGTGTTATCGGTAAAACGGATGCTGTGTCCATTGGCCGAAGAGATGATACGCTGCCCTGTCCGCAAATGCGGGCTTTGGGGAGGCCTATTCTTGGAATAGAGCATTCCGACCACGTACGGTTTCTCTATGTTCCCATCCTCATAGTCGATCAGTGCCTCATCCCCTTTTTGTGGCAGGAAGTTGAAACCGACCCCGTTGGATGCCATCGGCATGACCATACGAATCCACGGCGAGGCATCTTCCGTGTTTGTATCCGTTTGCAAAGTACCGCTGTTGCCTCCTGCTGGGCTTTGCCAAGGATACCGGATACGTACTCGGTTCATTTTTAATGGATCTACGTTATCGACAATGAATGCCGTTTGTGCCTTGGATGTCCGTATCAACGGTTCCTTGGTTGTTGGCGGGTAAGCCAGCTTTTTTTCCGGATCATAATAAGGAATCGCTTCTATCTTTGTTGTCCGCAGATCGCCTTCAATGCGTACAACGATATATTTTTGAGAAATGGATTCATCCAGCAAGATGATAGATCCCAGATAAAGAGGATAAAAATTCGTATCCAAATCTACCCGTATCCGTTGGCTTTCCATTGCTTCCTCGCCCATTCGGATTTTCTCGTAAAAAGTGATGTCAAACGTCCGGAGTCCCTCCTTTTCTTCCGCCGATGTGTTATACGGATAAATTTTTTTTTCGGCACTATTCATGCGTTCATCAAAATAGGTCGTATCTTTTTCCTGTTTTGCAAAGTTTGCCTTCTCATAGCCGTCGTTAGCAATCTTGGATTTGTTGGCTGCGGATCCTATGGCTATTGCTGAGCTTATTGTCGACGTGGTTACCATATCCAATAGCGTACGTTTTGAGAAAATTTCCGAACTTTTTCCAACCCAAAACTTGTCGGGCCATCCGGCAAAGCTTTCCCATTTTGTATATTGGCTTTTATCCGGAAGTGGTGTCAAGTATGCATCCGTCGCCATTTCTTGATTTAGAGGAAGCATTTTTTCTTCTGTAGAAGGGGCTGTATCTGTATACGATTGGATGTTTTCGTTTTGTGTGTAGTTATTATAAAATGAACGGTGACTGCATGCAGACGTAACAGACTTGGCATAGGTGATGGAGGCATAATTCGGAATATTTACAGCATCTGAACGTTTCCATCCAATACAAAGTTCTTCTTCCTCATAGTAAAGGAACTCGCCACAGCGATTCATGGTTCGGACTAAGAAATCGTAAAAGCTTTCATTGTATTGCACTAGATAGGGATGGATGTACTCTTTCGTTTCATTCTCATATCGCAATTGATGCAAATAGTTCGTTGCTTTTGGAATCGCATTCGTTGGCACCTTCTTGAAAACCGTGAGTCCATTGGTTATGATATCTTGGAATAGTTTCTTTCCTGTATAAGCCTTACAATACCTGTCCAAGGTCAAAAATTTGTCCGGACTGTATGCCAAAATTTCTATATATAGGGTCTTTGTTGCCTCTTTTCGATATTCCGGATTGATATCGAAGATATAATATTTTTTCGCAACAGTTACATCTGTTTCCTCCGTAGAGTTGGCCGTTTCTCTCTTGTTCACGTCGATATAACAATCAGCAAAGAGACTAAACAACGCTTCCAGCGAAGGTAGTTCTTTATTTTCTTCTTGTGCTGTAATCTGGAGTTTCAACTGAAGTTCGCCCGGTTGGTAGACCTTTTTGAGATAATGGAGCGAGGTCAAACTACAATTATACTCGACAGTATCTACTGTGATCGTTTGGCTTGTCTGTGAGGTCAGTGCAGATACGATAGTACTGTCTGTTTTAGAAATTGAAATCTCATAATAAGCTTCCATGGAAGTATCTGTTAATTTGTTATACAAAGCGTTTTGTTGGATTTCTTTCCGATATAAGTAATAGAGCGCAACAAGACATCAACACTCATCAACATTCTATCGGTTTTGTCTGGATCGGAAGTGTAGTTACCAAAAGCTTCTTCTATGTTGATGATGTATCCGGAAATAACCATCGCATCTTCATAGTCGCACAGCCGTTTGTTGGCATCAAATGTTGCATTGAATACGAATGAGAATGGATAGGCTGTACTTTCAGTCAATCGTTGGTAAAAAGTTTTTCCTCCCTCTTCTGGCAAAGACTTGATCACGAAGCGCAAAACGGTCGTTCCCGTAGGCCCGTTTGGCATTTTGGTCGAATTGCGTTGTCTTGAACAATTGTAGTTGAAATGCTGAATTGTAAAACAATCATCTTGTGATATGGGGATACCCTCTGTTATGTCCTCAAGGAAAAGGAGGGCTTTTATGTGGTTGGATGTTATTTCCATAGGACCGTTAGATGTTGTTGTTACTAATAAATGAAATTGTATCGATTGTCATTTTCTCTGCTGCAAATTCCAACCGAAGGAGGCGTCTTCTTTTTTGATCAATATGATAATCCTCCGTAAGAGAAAAACAGCGGGCGTCTTCAAAATACAAAGTCTTTTGGGGCGTATATTCATAGGCCAACTGACTAGATAGATCGAAAACAATACATCCGGAAAGCACTTGTAGGTCACTGTACCACTCAAATAGCTCCAAGTCCTCTTTACCAGGAGCAATGACTGTCACTTCCACATTCCCACACCAAGCGTCTGAATCTGGGAAATAGCAGTTGTGATGTCGCATAACGTTGTATTTGCAGTCAGTTACATTATATTCTTTCGTATAAGTACCCGAAAGATTGTCTCCGAATTTTAGTTGTGCAGTCAATGACATAGATACAATATTAATGTTTCTTCTATCAAAAATGTGTCAAGGCGCTTTGGAAAGCGCTCTTGACACATCGATTCACTAAATTATTTTATTTCCAAGGATTCTGGAAAGCAACCGGACCGTTCTTCAATTCCTGACAAACGATCTGCAATTCTTCAAAGTGCTCTTCTCCATCTTCCCATTTTTCCAGGAAATGGACACAATAACACCCTGTGCCTTCCAACTCTTTCATTGTAGAACCGTCGATTGTATTGTAGAAAGTTACTTTTACATCGCGTGGATCATTCGGAGCCAGCATCCATTGCAATAACTGATTGTTTCCATCATTCATTGCTTTTACGCGGATTGTGATGCGTCCGCCCCTAGGAATACCTGATATTTGTCCTTCTCTATCGACTGTCTGAGTGAATTGATAATCAATCATCATTACCTCACGAGTCTCAAAATCGGTAACAGATAACTGTACCGGTGTCATATTTTCTGCCATATATATTCTGAATTTTTTAAGTTCGACATATTATTTGACAATTAAGCCCAGTCGTTTTCATACGTAACAGACTCGAACTCGATCTTTTGGCAAGTAATGACGATTTCCTCGTAATGTCCTTGCTTGTCTTCCCATTTCTCATCAAAATTCACACAATAGCCATTTGTGAATTTGATGGTCTTCATGTTTTTTCCTGTTTTTGTTTCCAAGAAAGTGATCTGACCGTTCTTCGGCAGGTTACGTTCAACCATCCATGCCAAAAGATCCGGAGTACCATCGTTCATTGCTTTCACACGGATCGTGATTTGTCCACCGCGTGGAATACCGGCCATCTGTCCTTCAACATCTGTAGTTTGGTCAAATTCATATTTGACCATCATAACTTCTCGTTCTTTATAGCCGTCTACTTCTAATTTTACTGGAGTCTTTGCCATAATTAAATAGATTAGTTAGAAAAAATTATTATGCCATCTGGGCTTCTTTATCTTTTTTGTCGGCAGAAACTTTAATGACGAAGTTCTTTGCCGCATAGAACGGTGTCAAACTGATATCACAGGTGATACGCTTTGTCACCGGATCCTGAGTGGGCTCCTTGATCTCGTAGTTCTGGAACAGATTGCCATATCCTTTGTAGTCGTTCAAGAAAGCTTGGATCTTTGATTTCAAGTTTTTCGGAGAATTATACGGATCCCAATTCTCTAATGCTACTTCATGTACATAGTTCATTAAGACTTTCTTTACCCAATCGAATACGCGTACGATCGGATACTCTTTCATTGCCGTGTTGTCACCGTTGTAAAGAGTCGTATTGTTGAATGCCATGACACGTCCTTCGGAATAGACCATCGGAATGACTTGGTTGTCCATCAATGCCGCTATCTCTGATTTCAACAAGTCCAGTTTTACCCCTTTTACGTCATCAATAGTACCGTATTTCTTTCCGCCTGCGCCCTGTGCCATATTGGCGCTTTCATCATACAGCTTTCCAGCCAAAGCACCGGAACTGGATATATAAAACGCAGGACTGTCTTTTTCATCTTCGGAAAGTTTCTCTGATTCACGTCCAACCAGCCAGTTGGCTGTCATAATTACATTCTGAAGCTCAATGTCGCTGTCTTTGTACCATTCGGTATTAGAGAACAGGTCATCGAAAGAATATTCATCGGCATGGTCCGTGATTAACATTACTTTGTATTTGAATGCAATCTTTGCCCATTGCAGTAAGGTCGGCTTGTCTTGGAACACACTTCCCGGAACAACCATCAGGCTATAGCAGTCCTTCAAGCTTAACCGGTCGAAACCATTGCGGAGCAATGTCTCTACCTCTTGGGCAAAACCAGAATCGTTGTCGGCGATATCATCTTTATAGACATTGATAATACGCAGATTCTTCACTTTGTCTGTATTGGCAGTCTTGAAGAATGCATCCAATGAGCGGTAGGAACGTTCCAGATTAGCTGTTGCATAAAGAGCATCCGTGATACCTTGGCTGAGCACATTTGTGTACTTTTCCTCTTTTTCTTTGCAGGAATCCACAAATTCGGTAGCACTGTTGTGGCCTTCGTCCAACATCTCTAACCATGCTTTAATGTCATTTGCAAGATTTTCCCGTTTTTCTTTGAATCGTTTGTCCGATAGGAAAACGGCTTTGGCTGCCTTTCTTGCAGGGTTCAGATTGTCAGCATCAGGTAAAAATCCTCTGACAGCATTGAATCCACCAAAAGAGGATAACAATTTCGATATATCTTTAACTTCCCCTTGTGGCTGCCTTTCTTCGGCTGCTCTTTGTACGGGGGGGTATTGCTTTTTTAATTCTGTATCCGACATACTATAAATATTGTATTAGGTTATGCGTTTTCTTCCAATTCTTTCAATATCGCTTTTAGCATCTCTTTCAGCTCGTCACGTGATGCGCTATCTTTAAGAATATCTCTCAATTTCCGGTTCTGCTCAATGCTTTTCCGGATTTTGCTACTTGTGTCAATCTTTTTTTTGACACCAGAGAGGAACTGGCTGTTTTCCACTAGGCGTCCTTTCCCTCCTTGTGCCTCGAAATCACGAAGTTCACTAAAGTGAAGAGTTTCATTTACCGATCCTCCTTCCTCTTCAATAAAATCTACTTCTACAGAAGGTTTAAAATGAGCGAATGCGTCATTTATAGTCCAGATGTCTTCCACTAATTCAGGATTCCCGGGCTCTACATTGGATGTGTACTGATCAATCATTAACGTTTTGTTGTTGTCTATCGGGGTGACTTTCGCATTGGATTCCTCATCGGGAGCCATCGATATGAAATTTTCTTTCATCGCCATAGTAATTCTGCTTTTAATGATTATTTATAATTTATTTGCTATCTCGTATTGTGGTAAATGTGATGTTACCATCTTCTACGCCCACTTTCACTGTATCCCCTTGCTTGATCTCTCCTGTAATGATCTTCTTGGACAGTGGATGACGCAACTCTTTCCGAATAATCCCAATAATCGGACGTGCTCCGTATTGCGGATTGTATCCCATCAGTGCAATTTTATGCTTGGCTTCAGGAGTAAGCTCCAAACGGATGTTTTGCTCTTCTAATAGTTTCAGTAAGCCTTTCAGATGAATTTCAAATATACGTGTAACGGTCTCCTCTGTGATTGGGGAGAAAGGTACAATTTCTGTTAAACGTCCCAAGAATTCCGGACGGAAATAGTTCTGCATGATATCCATCAGCTCATTCCCCGGAGGAACCATTCCCTTGTTGAAGGAATCAACAATATACTGGCTTCCGATGTTGGAAGTGAATAGTATCAAAGCATTCGAGAAATCTCCCACACGACCTAAACGGTCATGTAACTTACCTTCATCCAAAATTTGCAGGAACAGGTCGAATACTGATTTATGGGCCTTCTCAATCTCATCGAATAAGACAACAGAATAGGGCTTTTGACGTATCTTGTTTACCAACAAACCGCCCTCTTCATAACCTACATATCCCGGAGGTGCACCATACAACAGTGCAACGGAATGTTCTTCCTTGAATTCGGACATATCGAAACGTATTAACGAAGATTCATCTTCAAATAAGAAGGCGGCTAATGCTTTTGACAATTCCGTTTTTCCTGTTCCTGTCGGTCCGAGGAAGAAGAAAGATCCCATAGGTTGTCCTTTTTTGTTCAATCCGGAACGAGATTCGAAAACGGCATCCAACACAGTCTTGACTGCGTGATCTTGTCCAACAACACGACCTTTTAGCGTTTTTTCTGCATTGGTCAAGCGGTCTCGTTCTTTCGATTGTACTTTACCTAACGGAATGCCTGTCTGTTTGGCTACAACAGCATACAAGTCTGCGCTTTCTACCGCTGTCCGTTTGGTTTCACTTAAATGAGACAGTTGCTCTAATACGTTTCTCAGATAGTCAATGCGTTTCTGATTCATTGCAATCTTTGCGAAATCGACATCGGCATCCAATTGTGCCAATAAGATACAACTTACCTCGTTCATCAATTTATAATGCAACCATTCTAACTCTTGTGCTAACTTGCCTTCATCCGAGGCTTCGTCTGCTTGGGCAGATAGTTGGTCTAATTCGTTTTGTAAACCGGCAATGTCTGTTTCTGCCATGTCGTTCATCGTCTTTACCAAGGCCATTGTGCGATCTATTAGGTCAAAGGCGGAGTCTGGCAATGATTTTTCTGTCAGGTAGCGTTTGGCAAGCCGGATTACATCCACCATTACCGGTTCTTCTATTGTCAAATGGTGGAAATCTTCGTACGTATGAAGTGATCCTTTCAGAATGCGCAGGCAAAGATCGGCATTGGGTTCTTCCAATTGGATTTTTTCAAGCTTGGTTACAAACTCTTTGTCCGTTTCGATGTGTTTCGTATATCCGTCGATAGAGGAGGAGCATAGTAACATCAAGTTGCCTTTTCCTAACTCTTGTTTCAGGATTGAAGAGGCTCCGTACAAATTTCCTTGTTTGTCAAACAATTTGTCGATAGACTCGATAACCAATATGGCATTGTCTAATTCTTTAATTTCTGCAAGCAATTTCTTGAAACGATCTTCAACCTCTCCCTTGTATGCTGAGTCAGCAGACAGGCTTGATAGTTCCAGTTCATATACGGCGGACTTGCTCAAAAAAGCCGGTACATTTCCACTCAGCAATCTGGACACAAAACCATTGATCAAAGATGTTTTTCCGATACCGGATTCTCCCGTAATCAACAGATTCGACTTGAGTTTGCGGCCGAATATTTCATAGATGGTGGAGATTTCATTCTCGAATCCGATTACCGGTGGAACATTTCCGCTCTCCATTTCTTGTCGCTTGTCGATACAATATTTTCGGATCATACCGTTGTCTGTGGCGGTTGTTGCTCGAGTGGCAGAAGATTCGCCTTTTTCTTTCCCGTCCCTATGGGCAGTTCCTTCCACCTTGGCCATGATTTCGGATACTGTCAGTGGCAATGTCTTTAACTGGTCCAACGAAAAGCCTACACCTGGCGTTGCCAATGAGGCTAATATACAAACCGGTTCGCAAGTGGCCAAACCTAATTTCATCTGATAGTTTTCAGCTTCTTCCATTACGGCTTCCGCTTCTTGGGAATAATGAGGATCTCTCACAGGCCTTGCTGTCTTGGGTGAAAGTTGCATTTGGACATCAGCCCATTCTTGGAGGTAATAATAATCTTTGTCCAAATCTGTTTCGATGAAATGGACCATTCCAATGTCTTTATGCAAAATCGCCTTGAATAAGTGGGATGGATAAATAGCATCATTTCCATATTCTCGTGCGAAAGAACTGGCTATTTCTTCAATATTATTCATGGTGAAAGTTTTTAATCATAAGTATGCTTGCAAATTCTAAGCAAAAATACAGATAAAATTATTAGATGCAAATTTGGAACAATATAAAATTGTGAAATTAAAGCACATTTCTTGCTCTTCCGTTAAATCTAAATGTTCTACTTTTGCGAAATGATTAAGGAAACAAGCATTCAAGATCCGGAACTGGGCGTTATAACGCTTCGATTCAATTCGCGTGCCATTCATTATTCTCTTCATGTAACGAATGGCAGGCGGATTATTGCGACTGTTCCGAAGACAGGAAGTCTACCAGAAGTACTCCGTTTTGTGGAGCAGGTTCGTGTAAAATTGCGCAAGATGTTGGTTACATGTTCGTCTAAGCAAACTCGTAGAGGCTGTGCAATTGTATCTTGATGAATCACACTGACTGGTGAACCAGTTTGTGGAAAAAGTGTAAATGAAGCTGACTTTGACAAAAATGCAACTTATCCCACCAATCATGTGATGAAAGGTATAAAGGTAATGGAGAGGCATGGCGTATTTCGTGTAATATCAGTTGGTGACAATACTGAACAAGGTAAGGTATTCGAGACCGCACAGATTGATGATAGAGTGAAGACACCGCTCAACGAGCAACTTGATGGTTTAAGTGATTGGATAACAAAGGTAAGTTACGGATTTTCCGCCTTGATAATCATTGAACGTATCATTGTATTCTTTGTTACAAACGGGACTGATTATTTGGGTTCATGGGAACAATTTGCGCCATTTATGGCTTATGTGTTGCAAACACTGATGATTGCTGTAACCTTGGTGGTCGTAGCAGTACCAGAGGGCTTGTCTATGGCCGTAACGCTGTCGCTTGCATATTTCATGCGTTATATGCTTAAGACAAACAATCTCGTACGCAAAATGCACGCTTGCGAAACGATGGGGGTAACAACAGTCATTTGCACAGATAAAACTGGCACACTGACGCAAAACCAGATGAAAGTGGATGAGATAAAGGTTTATGATGAAAGTACTCCTAATGACATTATTTACAGAATGGCTATCAACTCAACCGCTTCCATTGACTTTTCTGAGAAAAAAACACAGGTTCTTGGTAATCCAACAGAGGGTACTTTGCTTCTTGGGTTGAACGAAAAGGGGGTTGACTACCGAGTATTACGTGAGACGACTATGGTAATCGAAGAATTGCCATTCTCTACAGAACGTAAATTCATGGCCACAGTTGTAGAATCTGCCGCTATGAAAGGAAAGATATACGTCAAGGGTGCTCCTGAAATTGTCTATGCTTGTTGTAAGAACACAAAAATGGACAATGCTACAGTCGACAAACAATTGCTTGCTTACCAAGAACGCGCCATGCGTACTTTAGGCTTTGCCTATCAAATTATAGAAAATGATGGTAAGGTTATCTCCGATGGAAAATTGGTGGCAGAATCGCTGCATTTTATAGGAGTGGCAGCTATTGTCGATCCTGTTTGCGCAGACGTTTCTGCGGCTGTAAAGGAATGCTTAGATGTAGGCATTGACGTAAAGATTGTCGCTAGCGACACACTGGGGACTGCTTAAGAGATTGGCAGACAAATTGGGCTGTGGTCTTCTACCGATGGTGACAGTAATATCATCACTGGTCCTGAATTTGTTGCCCTTTCTGACAAACAGCTTTTAGAACGTGTGCTTGACTTGAAAATGCTTTAGATAAACTTTATTATGGACACATTTGCAGCAATGTTTTTGGCTTCATTGCCTCCATCAGAAAGTGTGATGCGCAACAAACCACGCAACCACAATGCGTTCATCCTCAATAAGCAGATGATATACAATATTGTGGGAGTAGGTGGATTCTTCTTCGTAATGCTTTGGGGATTGCTTTATATTTTCCAGCACCCCGCGACATACATTAACTGAAAGACTTGCTCTCATTACAACTTGGTGAGAAAGGACATGTGACGACCTATAACTGACCTTGCTCTTCACCATATTCGTCATGATGCACTTCTTCTACTTGTTCAATGCCCGTGTATTCGAGACGGGTTGTAGTGAACTCTCCTTTGGGTTACGATTTTTCTAATCGTGATTACGCCCCTTGTAGGTGTCTGGACGTCAAATGTCATGGAAAAGTATTGGGGCACAGATCCACTGACTGTTGTCATTGATGAATATCTTGGCACATGGATTCCTTTATTGGTTGCTCCTGCTTCAGAACAAATTTGGCTATTTGCAATAATAGCTTTTGCCTTATTCCGCATAATTGACATTTTTAAACCTTCAGTATGTCGATGGGTTGATCAACACGTGAAAGGAGGATTAGGAGTAATGTTTGATGATGTTTTAGCTGGTTTCTATGCGCTCGTATTACTTTTGATCATAAAATCAATCTTTTAGCAAAAATCTTATAGAGAATTTTGCCTATCTAAGAAAAAAGATGTAATTTTACAACAACAGATTCCGCCACGCTTCTCATTTGAACAGCGAACCAGGGCGGAACTTCGTTTTTATAAAAGAATGCTCTTGATTACACCCAGATTTTAGCACAGCTGAAAAGTAGAGGATTGTTGTTCAAAGATGAAGAACAAGCAATTAAAAAATTGTCAAATATCAGTTATTTTCGTATAGCGAACTACCTTCGCTATTTTGAGATTGACAGCAACCGTCACTTGTATAAAACTGGTACTTATTTTGAGGATGCGTATACATTTACTATTTTGATAAGAAACTGCGCAACCTTTTGTTTAGTGCAATTCAGAGCATAGAAGTTTCTTTACGTTCAAAAGTAATTCATCACGTGGCATTGTCCCATGGTCCATTTTGGTTTGCAGATTCTAATCTTTACGCAAATAGGACGATGTTTTCAGACAACTTGAACACCATAAAGAGAGAGGTGCAGCATTCAAAGGAGGATTTCATACAAGAATATTTCAGAAAGTATAGATCTCCCGATGTTCCTCCAGTTTGGAATACGTTGGAAATTACATCTTTTGGTACATTATCCAAGTTGTTTTGTAACCTAAGCGACAATCATGTCAAGAAACAAATAGCCCGACAATACAATCTGCCACAACATCAAGTTTTAGAAAGTTGGGTAAAGTGTTTTGTAATTCTCCGAAATTGTCTTGCTCATCATGCCCGTATATGGAATCGTCGTTTCCCTCAAATGCCTCAGATAACATATGTAAGGCTAAGAGGTGCATGGATTAATTGTTCTCGAGTTCGTCCAAATAAGCTTTATGCCCAATTATGCAGCCTTGCTTATTTGCAAGACAGCATATATCCAGACAACGACTTCAAGAATCAGATTAAAAATTTATTAAACGAATATTCTCGAATCAATCTACACAATATGGGATTCTCAATAGATTGGGAAAGACAACCTTTGTGGAGATAATCTTTTACCATACATAGGGAAATTTTTGGTATCAAATCAAAGTGTTTATATCCGTATTATAACCGATAATCAACAAGATACCAATATGGTTTAGATTCAAGTGCGGGAACTGTTACTTAACTATCCAACACCAAGGCATCGCCAAACGCCAGTACTTCAGATAATTAAACAACAGCCCACGCTCTATACTGTGATGGATTTTGTCTGTGACATAGAAAGATACAGTAGAGCGTAAGCATCTGTTGCCTATCATACTCGAAGTACTAAAAATTGGCGATTTTTGATGTTGGGAATAATATCGTAAACGCTTTTTCGCTTTTCAGTATCTCTTATTTGGACATCTTATTCGACTCCTACTAAAAATTATAGCAAATGTAGCAAGATTCTATTTATATGCAAAAAATTAGCTTGAATAATAGAAAACAACCAGACTAAAAAGAGTTTGTTTTTCGATACAAAAGAATTGGATTTTTTCCAGATAGTTACCATGATGATTATTTTGAATTAGGATTGTCCAGTTGCTTTCTGATTTCCTGCGCCTCCTTGAACAGCCGGTGCGCCAGACTATCCTTGTAGGCCGCCATTTCATGATTACGGATGCGGTTCCTGACAGAGTCCTCAAAAGCGGTCACCAGCCTTTCCACACGCCGGATCTTTTCCTCGTCTCGCTCAATGGTGAAATGTTTCTCAAGGAAAGCGATGTCGGGATCATCCCCCGGCAGACAGATCCTGATGGCACGGTATTTCAAATCGGCATCCTTCAAAAGCCGGTTCGTGCGGTATTGGTTGCAGTTGGTCCAGACGGAAACGATCAGTGCCAAGATCAGTACCGAAGCTGTCGTTACCACCGCCTTGGATGCGCTTTCCAGACGGTAGGTCACCAGTCTGCGCTCCGGTTCCTTTTTCAACAGGACCATTCTCTCATCCAGCCGTCTTACCGTTTCCTTTACAGCTTGGCTGTCCTGCCGTAGGCTGTCCCTTGTCTTTTCCATTTCTCCGGCAAACGTTTCGGCAGACAACGGCCTGCCTTCCGACAACCGGGCGGTATGGCTACGTACCGCTGCTATTTCCAAGCTGTTTTTCTCCACCGCGGATTGCAGGCGTTCCAGATGGATTTTCAGTTCCGCAATCCCTTCTGGAAAAGCGGTCCGATTTCCAACTGCGGGGCTTGTGCCTTCCACGGGCAGTGCCTCCACTTTCTTCTCGATCCTTTCAAGGCATCCGTAGATGCCTTCCAGATAGTTTTCCTGTTTCATCTTTCAAAGTTTTTTCGTTATACATATGGTTCACAAACTCCTTCCTTTCCTGCGCTTCTTCTTTTTCCTGCGCTTTTTTCTCACATCCGGTCATAAAAAGTGCTATCGCAAATAGTACCAGAATCAATCCAGCCATATTCTTTTTCATAATCTGTCCTTTCTTTTTACAGATATTGTGTCCAGATTTCCAAAAAGAACTTATGCGACAGCACCTAAATCCTAATTTTCAGTTTTTCCCAGTCGTTTGTACATGGTCTTTTGTACCGCATTCAAAATGTTTTCATATCCGGTACAGCGGCACAGGTGTCCGGATAAAAGTTTCCGTAATTCTTCTCTTGTATATTCTTTGCCTGACTCTAAAATCTCCACTGCACTCATGATCACTCCCGGTGTGCAGAATCCGCATTGTACCGCAGTCTCATCAATAAACGCCTGCTGGATATCTGACAACTCTCCATTCGGTCCCAGAAGGCTCTCCAGTGTCCGGATATTTTTCCCGTCTGCCCATACTGCCAGATAAATACAGGAGTTAAAACACTCACCGTCAATGATCACATTACAGGCTCCGCATTCTCCGACTTCACAGCCTTTTTTTACACTGGTCAGCCGATAATCATTTCTCAGCATATCCGTCAGTGATGCGCGGACATCTACCATGGTCTCCCTGTATTCTCCGTTGATGGTACATTTTACCAGTTTATACTGCTTCTCACTCATGGATGACACCTCCTGCCCTGACAATCGCCTCTTTTAGAGCGCGCTGACATAAAACTCTTGCGATATGCTCCCGAAATGCCTTGCTGGCTCTCCAACTGTCCCTTGGATGGATATCAAAAAGCACCTGCTCTGCAATCTCCTCCAGTATCCGTGCAGATACTTCTTTTCCTCGTCCTGCCTCTTCTGCATGGACTGCACGCATCGGGATCGGCCCCGCCACACCATACGCAATCCGGACATCCTCAATCACCGTCTTATTTTCTGAAAGCTTTACATTGGCAGAACATCCGAGGGTTGCGATATCCATGGCGTTTCTCATGGCATATTTAATATAATGTCCCTGGTACCCCTGATATGATTGTTTTGGAATCAAAATCCCGGTCTGAAGCTCTCCCTGTCTTATATCCACTTTTCCGGCTTTGATATAAAACTCCTGGATCGGAAGTCTTCTGATGCCTTCCGGGCCTGTCAGTTCTACGATCGCATCCCACGCAAACAGCGTAGATGCCGAATCTGCGGAAGTCACACCATTACATGTGTTTCCTCCGATAGTCCCGATATTGCGGATCTGAGGACCGCCCACCATATCCACCGCTTCCCCAAGGACGGAAATATATTTCTGGATCAGTTCATTTTTTGTGATATGGGAAAAACTGGTGAGTGATCCGATCCTGAGCGTCTCATCTTCTTCCAGACTCACTCCTCTTAATTCATCCAGCCCATAAATACTGACAAGTTCCACTCCTGCCCGCTTTCCCTCACGGATCTGGACCAGCACATCACTTCCCCCTGCAATGATCTGTGCCTGCGGATGCTCTGTCAGAAGGCGGATGGCATCCTGTACATTTTCTGCTTCATAGAGCGCTTTGATATCATACATATTCGTTCACGACCTTTCCCCATTAAATCAATCCGTCTTCCCGGAATTTTGCAAACAGCCTGTGCGGATTCAGCGGAAGCTCATTGAGCCCGGATCCGGTTGCGTTTAAAATCGCATTGCGGATCGCCGGCGCAACCGAACATACCGGCGGTTCTCCGAGAGCTTTCGTTCCATAAGCACTGGTGGGCTCATAATTTTCCACAAACTCCCCGTGCAGATCGGGATGATCTTCAAATGTCGCCATCTTATAGTCCAGAAGATTATTGTTCAAAGGTTTTCCCGTTTTCTCATCAAATTTCAGCTCTTCGGAAAGTCCGAATCCAATTCCCATACTCATGCCTCCATGCACCTGCGCTTCCGCCAGCGCCGGATTGATCAGCCTTCCGCAGTCATGTACATTGACGATATTCGTCAGTGTGGCCCGGCATCCCGGAATATCTACCTCTACTTCCGCAAAGGTACAGCCGAAAGAGTAGGCATTATTTTTGATCTGATAGGTACTCTCTGCCGTGAGATGTCCGCAGTTAGTCAGGCTGTAGAGTTTTTCTGTTGCCAGCTCACCCAATGACATCAGAACACTGCCGTCTGTCGTACGCACAATGTTTCCATCTATAATATCCAGATTTTCTTTCATCTGCCGCGTCATCTCCACTGCCGTATCCAAAACATGACTTTTTAACAGCTCTGCTGTCTGCCGAATGGAAAATCCAGCCATATAGGTCTGCCTGGACGCATAGGCTCCAAGACCAAACGGTGTGATATCCGTATCCTGCATGGTCATCACATGAACCATATCAAACGGAATCCCCAGTGTCTCTGCCGCCATCTGCGCAAATGCAGTATCTGCGCCCTGTCCAATCTCCGTCTCCCCTACCTGCACCTGAATCGAACCGTCCTGATTCATGACCATACGGCAGGAGGATGTCTCCAGAGAAATCGGCCAGACACCGGTATTGTACCAGAATGCCGCCATTCCGATTCCTTTGCGGATATCCCCGGTTTGTTGTGCATATTCTCTACGTTTTCGCTCATAATCTACACTGACACTGCCTTTTTCCATGCATTCCCTGAAGGTATCATAATAATTGACATTTTTTGAAAATCCATCCGTATATCCTTTTGGCATCAGATATTTCCAGCGATATTCATACGGTGGAATCCCAAGTTTCACCGCAATGTCATCCGTATGGCTTTCCATCGCAAACATCGCCTGCGGAATTCCATAGCCGCGCATAGCTCCGGATACCGGTTTGTTGGTAAATACCGTGTACACATCTCCCTCAAAGTTCTCACACGGATACAGCTGCGGGAAAGATCCAAGAGCCTTTGCTCCAATGCTGTGTCCATGAGATGCATACGCCCCCTGATCGGAAAAGCACTCCGCTTTTCTTGCAGCGATCTCACCATTTGGACGCACATAAGAGATCAGATGTGTCCTGATAGCATGGCGTACCCGGTTACATACAAACGTTTCTTCCCGTGACACATCCAGCTTTACAAGCCGCCCGCCGACTGTCTGTGACAGATATGCACACAATGGTTCATATAGAATGTCCTGCTTGTTTCCAAAACCGCCTCCTATGTATGGCTTGATCACTCGCACATTTCCCCATGGGATTCCAAGCGCCTGCCCGACAACCCGCCTGCAGATATGAGGAATCTGCGTAGAAGAGACGATCACGTACCTGCCCTGTTCCATATACGCATAACAGATAAAATTCTCGATATGACAATGCTGCACGGTCGGTGTCTGATACCAGCCCTCCACTTTGATCAGCCCCGGCTCTTCTTTTGCTTTTTCAAAATCCCCTTTGTGGATCGAAGTGTGTTTCAATACATTTCCCGGATAGTTTTCATGAAGCTGCGGAGCGTCCTCTTCCATTGCCTTTTGTACATCCAGCACAAACGGAAGGGGATCATACTCCACCTTGATCAGCCGCAGCGCCTGAGCTGCTGCCACTTCATTCTCCGCAACAACTGCTGCCACATCATCCCCGTAAAACCGCACATGCTCCGTTAAAAGCAGGCGGTCTTTGACATCCTGATGTGCAGGATCCGTAGACCACGGATGTCCCGCGGTCGGGAAATAATATTTCGGCACATCAAAGCAAGTCACGATCTTTACAACCCCGGAAAGTTTTTGCGCCTCACTGGTATCCACTGATCTTACGATTCCATGAGCGATATCCGCATGCAGTACCCGCGCAATATAAGCGCTTTTATCACACAGATCCTCCGTATATTTTGCCCGTCCGGTCACTTTTTCCAAAGCATCCACTCTCGTTACACTCTTGCCGACTACATGTTCTCTTTCCTCCATGATACGTCACCTCCGCAATTTCTTTTGACATTCCCAATTTTTATTGCAGACAGATTTCTCTGCCCCGCACGTATTTCGCACGTACTTCTCTCTCATCTGCCAGATAAATCATTCTCTCCAGACGTGCTCTCACATCCAGATTTTGCGAATGCACAATTCTTGTGTCATCCAGGACAACTGCATCCAGTTCAAATCCCGGTTCAAAGCTTCCCACATTTCCAAAAAATTCACCGCCGCCTTTTGTGGCAATGTAAAATACTTCCTCCAATGTCAGTGGTTTTAAACTGTCATCCTGCATCCTCCAGCGCAGCTTGGAGGCCTGGATTGCAAGCGCCATTGCTTTGAACAGATTTTCTGTGGAGCCCCCTGCCACATCACTTCCAATTCCCACATGCAGTCCTTCCTCCAGGAATGTCCGAACCGGCGCCACCCCCGATGACAAGTTCATATTGGATTCCGGACAATGGGCGATAAATACTCCGTTTTCTTTCATTCGCTGCTGCTCTTCTTTTCCGGAATACACACAATGCGCCATCACGGTTTTGCCGTCTGCCCCAAACAATCCAAATCTGTCATAAGCATCCCCGTAAAACTCCGACCACGGGCAAAGCTCCTTCACCCAGGCAATCTCTCCCGGATTTTCTGATAAGTGTGACTGTACCGGAATCTGGTAATACATCTGAATTTTCTTTAAATTCTCCATCAGTTCATCACTGCAGCTCGGTGTAAACCTTGGCGTCAGGATCGGCATGGTATTCTGATATTTTTTATGCAATACATCCTTGATCCATTCCACTGTCTGAATCCCTGATTCTTCTGCCGATTCCTCTCTGAGATAATCCGGACAGTTGCGATCCATATTCACTTTTCCCACATACGTCACCAGTCCGCTTTGTTCCAGCTGATCCATTAAAAGCAGTGTGGCGTCTCTGTGGATCGTTCCAAAAATACATGCTCTTGTCGTTGCACTTCTCTTTAGATTGTCAGTAAAGATACGATATGCACGCCGGGCATACTCCAAATCCTGATATTTTGCCTCCTCCGGAAACGTATTCGTCTCCAGCCATTCCAAAAGCTCCATATCCATTCCCATTGCCCGGAATGTATACTGCGGAGCATGCACATGCAGATCTGTCAGTCCCGGAATAATCAGACACTCCCCATAATCAGATACCGATACCTGTGCATATTCTGGAGGCACTTTCTCAAAAACCCCCTTGACCAGACCGCTTTCGCTGATCAGATAGTGATCCTTTAAGATCCTTAGTTCATCTTTATTTTTGCTGTATACAATATTCCCTTTTAATATAAAAACAGGTTCATTCATTGACTGACCTCCTACTCTTTCCGCCCGACTACAGACCGGGACTTTCCCATCCCACTCTGCTTATAGTCAGCTGTTTGCGGCAGCTGGTAGATACGTCCAACCAATTATGAACCTATATAAGCACCATTTTATGCAATTCGCACAATTATTGCTTTCACTATGTTAAATTTATATTAACATTCCCTATTTTGAATGTCAACAGCTCTTCCATGAAAAATGAATCCGGTATACGAAGTTACTGTGAACAGTAACGGATACTAAACTCGTTCCAGCATTACTTCAATCCGTCCGCCGCAGACCATCCCTTCCTCTTCTGCAGCTTCCCTTGTCATATCCACCATACAAATCTGAAACCGCACTTTTTCTTCCCGCATCATCAGCAGTGCTTTTGTGATCACATCACTTTCCGCGCATCCGCCTCCGATCGTGTCGATCAGTGTTCCATCCTCCAGGATCAGCATTTTTGTTCCCACGCCTCTCGGTGCAGATCCTTTTCTGGAAATGATCGTTGCAAGTACTTTTTTCTGCTTTTTACAGTCCTCATCACACAGCGCCTCCAACAATTCTTTGGAATATCCGCATCCTTCTGCTTTTTCATGTTTCACCTGAATGATTTCTGCCATAACAGACACTGCAATTTCTTCCGGTGTCTCAGCGCCGATCTTCAGACCAATCGGTGTGTACACCTCATCCAGCTTCTCACGTTCATGTCCCTGCTCAAAAAGCTCTTCTTTGACGATCGCCACTCTGCGGCGGCTGCCCATCATTCCAATATAAGCATTTGGCTTCTCTACGATTGCTCCCAGACACACTTCATCATACCGGTGTCCTCTTGTCACAATAATAAAATATGTATCTTCTCCTCCTGATATGCTTTCAAGTCCATGCTCAAAAGAATCGCAGATCACCACATCCGCGCCTGCCACTCTTGCATTGTCCGCAAATTTGGGACGATCCTCAAGAACCGTCACCTGAAATCCCAGCATTTTCCCCATCCGGATCATAGGTATGGACACATGACCGCCTCCGCAGATCACCAGCCTGGGCTGAGAACCTGCACACTCACAAAACACTGCATGTCCCTCATATTGCTCCACCGGCTCTGTCACAAGTAATTTCTTTCCTGCCGATTCTCCCTCTAATACTGTCATAACAACACAGGAACCTCTCTGCATTTTTTCTGCGAGAGAATTATAAAATTCACTCATCCTTTCACGCTCCTTTTTCATTACCCTTTCCCGAACCCGCAATTTGGAAACGTACACACCTCGCAGGACAGACACAGTCCTCCTTCTCCGAGTCTGTAAAAATCCTGATCCTGCAGCCGTTCACCGGCCACAAGTCTTGGCAGTACCAGATCAAAGATCGTGCGCCTTGCATACATCACGCAGCCCGGCAGGCCCATGATCGGAATCTCACCTTTATAGGCCAGCATAAACATCGCACCAGGCAAAACCGGGGCGCCATATGTGATCACTTCATCGGAAGCATTGCGGATTGCCAGCGGTGTCTTATCATCCGGATCGACACTCATTCCTCCGGTACACACAACCATCTGCGCACCTTTTTTGATCCAGTCATTGACTGCCTCTGTCACCATATCCGGTTCATCATTGCAGATTGTATTTCCAAGCACTTCTACTCCATATTCTTCCAGCTTCTGCCGGACCACCGGAGTAAATTTATCCTGAATCCTTCCGTGATATACTTCACTTCCGGTTGTCACGATCGCTGCTTTTTTCTTCTGAAACGGAAGGAGCGCAAAAACAGGCGTCTCTCCTGCTATCTCCTTTACCTGTTTCATTTTTTCTTCTTCGATCACCAGAGGGATCACACGCATTCCTGCGATCTTATCTCCCTTTTTCACCGGAAAATTTCCGTGTCGGGAAGAAATACACATCTGTCCCATGGCATTGATCCTACACAGTTTCTCCTTGTTCACTTTCAGAACCCCGTCACACTGTGCCGTCAGCTCGATTTTTCCTTCTTTTGGCTTTGACGCATCCATCTGTGCATTCTGGCACACGCTGCGCAGGATCTCTGCCGCCTCATCTTCATGAAGCATCCCTTCTTGTTTTTCCCACACATACAGATGCTCTTTTCCAACGGAAAGGAGAACCGGAATATCGTCCTTTGTCACTACATGTCCTTTTCTAAAAACCGCATCTTTTACTACCCCTGGGATGATCTGCGTAATATCATGGCAAAGCACACAGCCCACTGCATCCTCGGTCTTGATCAGTTTCATACTTCTAAACACCTCTCTTTTCAATGTTTATAGGGAAATCTTCTCCAGATCACGCATCCACACTTGGGCACACGCATCGCTTGGCATTCTCCAGTCTCCTCTTGGTGAGAGTGCCACTGTCCCGATCTTCGGTCCGTCCGGCAGACAGGAGCGCTTAAACTGTTGGTTGAAAAATCGTCTGCAGAATGTTGTCAGCCATTTTAAAATTGTTTCTTTCTCATATACCCCTTCAAATGTCTGCACTGCAAGCCGATAGATCTTACCCGGCTCATATCCGAACCGCAGCATGAAATACAGATAAAAATCATGCAGCTCATATGGTCCCACCAGATCCTCAGTCTTTTGTGCGATATCCCCGTCTTTTGGAGGAAGCAGTTCAGGGCTGACCGGCGTATCCAGTACATCATAAAGGACTTCCTGCAATTTTGGATCCTCAGTCACGTCTGCCGCATATTTGACAAGATGACGCACCAGCGTCTTCGGTACAGAAGCATTCACTCCGTACATCGACATATGATCTCCATTGTAGGTTGCCCATCCAAGCGCCAGTTCTGACATATCTCCGGTTCCGATTACCATTCCGTTTGTCGCATTTGCAATATCCATCAGTACCTGCGTACGCTCTCTCGCCTGCGCATTCTCATACGTTACACTGTGGTCTTTCGGATCATGTCCGATATCCTGAAAATGAAGACTTACGGAATCTGCAATTTTCACTTCCCGCAGCGTCGCTCCGAGCTGTTCTGCCATTTTGCAGGCATTCCGATACGTTCTGTCCGTTGTTCCAAAGCAAGGCATGGTGATCGCAAGAATCTCTTTTTTATCTTTTCCGATCATGTCAAACGCTTTTGCTGTCACAATCAATGCCAATGTGGAATCCAATCCGCCCGAAATACCAACTACCGCCGTGTTTGCGTGGGTATGGAGCAGACGTTTTTTGAGCCCCATTGCCTGGATTGTCAAAATCTCTTCGCATCGCAGAGCACGTTCTTTTTCATCTTGCGGCACGAACGGCTTTTTCGGAAACTCTCTTGTCAGTTTGATCTCGCACACATCCAGAGGAAATGAGATTCTTGGCAGCACTTTCTCTTTTGCCATCGTAAATGTCGTGTTTTTCCGACGTTCACCGACAATCCTTTTGATATCCAGTTCTGTATAAATAATCTGATTTTCAAATCGCTTTGCCTCTGCCAGGATACTGCCGTTTTCTGCGATCAGATTGTGTCCTCCAAACACAAGATCCGTCGTGGATTCCCCTTCGCCTGCATTTGCATAAATATATCCCGCGATCAGTCTCGCTGACTGTCCTTTGATAAGCTCCCGTCTGTAGCTGTCTTTTCCGATCGTCTCATCACTTGCCGAACAGTTGACGATCACGGTTGCACCTTCCATTGCCGCACGGATGCTCGGCGGAATCGGCGACCACACATCCTCACAGATTTCCGCCGATACGATCAGCTCTTCCATAGAGGATGCCTGAAACAAAAGCCCCGGACCAAACGGCACTTTTTTGCCGTTAAACAGGATTTCTCCCGGCACATCCGGCCCTGCCGTAAACTGACGCATCTCATAGAACTCACCATAGTTCGGAAGAAATGTCTTTGTCGTCAGTCCCAGGATTTCTCCCCTGCAAAGAGCTGCTGCCACATTGTAGAGCTTTGCATCCACCACAAGCGGCACGCCCACAAACACAAGCATGTCCTTCTCTCTTGTAAACTCTGTGATTTCAAGCAGTGCCTGTTTTGCTGCCTGCAAAAGTACATCCTGTGTAAACAGATCCCCGCATGTATATCCTGTGACACACAATTCTGGAAATACCACGATCTTTGCCTGATTGTTCTGTGCTTCTTCAATGGCACTGCATATCTGTTTTGTATTAAACGGCACGTCCGCCACCCGGATATCCGGTGTGGCAGCTGCCACTTTGATAAATCCCTGTTTCATTCTACTGCCTCACTTTCCCTATTTGGACACATCACTTCTATCTGCTTTTTTTCAAAAGTTCCTTCAGCTCGTCTACAGAAAATGTATAGGCGGTATTGCAGAAATGACATTTTACTTCGATATCCTTTCCATCGTCGATCATCTCCTGAATCTCTTTTTTCCCGACACTGATGATTGCTTTTTCAATCCGTTCTTTGGAACAGTTGCAGTCAAATTTTGCAGGAAGTGTATCTGTGATCTCTACATCCAATCCCTCCAGAACGTGGTTCAGCATTTCTTCCGGTGTATGGCCATTGTCGAGCATTGCTGTCACAGACTGAATATTCTTGATGTTTTCTTCCAGCTTGCTGAGCACTTCCTCCTCAATAAACGGCATCACCTGTACGATAAATCCACCTGCGCATCGCACGGTATTGTCCTTTTCCATCAATACTCCCAGGCCAACAGAGGATGGCACCTGCTCTGAAGTTGCAAAATAATAGGTCAGATCTTCTGCAATCTCTCCCGTCTGCAAAATCGTCTGTCCGGAATATGGTTCTTTGAGTCCCATATCCTTGATCACATTTAAAAATCCTGGTCCAAGCGCACCGCCTACATCCAGTTTTCCGTTCTTCGGCGGAAGCATCACATCCGGGTTGTGTACATATCCTTTCACTTCCCCCTTACTGTCTGCTGTCACTGTCATCCCTCCGATCGGACCTCCGCACTGCACCTGCAGCGTCAAAACATCCGTCGGATTCTTCATCATACTTCCCATCATCGCACCTGCTGTAAGAAGTCGTCCAAGTGCTGCTGTCGCAACCGGACTTGTATTATGCCTTGTTCTTGCCTCTTCCACAAGCTCTGTTGTTGATGCCGCAAACGCACGGATCTGCGCATTCGCTGCTGTTGCTCTTACAATATAATCTTTCATCTTATCTCTCCTGTTTCTTCTATTATAATGATTCTATTCTGCTTTTTTCACAGGTACCTTTCCCTGCTCTCTGGCGATCACGTAGATTCGTTCACTGTTCTTAGAAGGCGGTTCTTTTGTAAACGCTTCGTATGCAGTCACAAACTGCAGTCCGGATTCTTCCACAATCCTTGTGATCTCTTCTAACGTATATGCTCTCTGGAAATGTGTCTCCCGGAATCTGCGATAGAGATCACCCTCTGTCTCACTTTCCGCATCTTCTCTGATGAACAGATTCAGTTCGTATTCATTGATCCGCTCTTCCTCATAATAATAATTATCCCAGATAAAACTGCAGTCCTCTCTGGATTCTGCAATGGTCTGATCCCCCAGAACCTCCCGGTACTTGTATTCTGTATTAAAATCAAAAATAAAAATTCCGCCCGGATCCAGATAATTATTCACCCAGCGAAATACCTGCTTCAATTCTTCCGGCTCTGTAATGTAATTCAGAGAATCACAGATACTAAATACCGCACCCACAGTACCATACAGTTCAAACTCCCGCATATCCTGAAGAAGATATAAAATCTCATGTCCTGACTTGATCTGCTTTTCTCTGGCAATCTCCAGCATTTCCTCGGAATTGTCCACTCCGATCATATCGTAGCCATCTGCTGCGAGAAGCTCCGTCATGGTTCCTGTTCCGCATCCCAGATCAAGCACCAGCCCGTCCTGCACGCCATACTCTTTTAACAATTCCTTCAGATAGCTTTTCCATTCTTCATATGGAATATTATCCATAAAGGTATCATACACTGCCGCAAAACTTGTATATGCATCCATCTTCCTGCTCCTTTTTCAATTCCTGCTCTTCATTTTAGCATAACAAGGTGCAACTGTAAATCAATAACCCTCTTTCCTTGCCGTTTGCCCTGCTGCTGTTTTCAATTTGTTCATATTTTACTTACACAAATTTTCTTGACACTTTTACTTTTTTTGAGATAGAATAAGGACGGAAATTTGCTGCATATGCTGTCATTGTCACGACAATGAGGCTTTTTCTTTTGCAGATATTTTTAATACATACAAAAAGGTGGTGAGGTTATGGACGCTGGAGCCAGTCATCCTTCGGGATTTTTCAGAAAATTAAATAGAAAAAGGAGAGTGTTGAACGATGAACAAAGAAATTTTTGTAAAACTCCTTGCACAGCGCCAGTTCAAGGCTGTCAGAAGCATTCTGGATGTGATGAACGAAGTAGATATAGCCTCACTTCTTTCCGATCTGGACGATAAAGAACTTGCACTTGCATTTCGTCTCATTCCAAAAGATAAAGCTGCGGAAGTATTTGCCAATATGAATCATTCCATGCAGACGTATCTGGTAGAGATGTTTTCCGAAAAGGAGTTAAAAGAGCTGCTCGATGACCTTTATATGGACGATACGGTGGATCTTCTGGAAGAACTTCCTGCCAATCTTGTTAATCGGATTTTAAATACCGTAGATCAGGCCGACCGGACTTTGATCAATCAACTTCTCAATTATCCGGATGACAGTGCGGGGACTCTTATGACAACGGAGTATGTCGATATCCGGGAGACAATGACGGTTGCCCAAGCTATGGCACATATCAAAGAGACCGGGATTCACAAGGAAACGATCTACACTTGTTATGTAACAGATCAGCGCAGGTTGCTTGGCATCGTCAGTGCCAAAGATCTGATGACAACTGCCGACGATGTTTTGATCCGGGATCTAATGCAGACAGAGATAATTTCTGTCTCAACACATACAGACAAAGAAGAAGTGGCACAGTTGTTTACAAAATACAATTTTCTCGCCCTCCCCGTTCTGGATCAGGACGAACGGCTGGTCGGAATCGTCACATTCGATGATGCCATGGATGTTATGGTAGATGAGGCAACCGAGGATATTACCAAAATGGCTGCCATGAGTCCAAGTGAAAAAAGCTATTTTGAAACATCTGTATTGGCACATGCAAAGCATAGAATTGCTTGGCTTTTGATCCTCATGTTCTCTGCTACCATCACAGGAACCATCATTACCAGATATGAGAACGCTTTCGCTGCGATTCCACTTCTTGTATCCTTCATCCCCATGCTGATGGATACCGGCGGAAACTGTGGTTCTCAAAGTTCCACCTTGATCATCCGCGGAATTGCATTGGGAGAAATTCAATTTTCCGACCTGTTTCGGGTCATGTTTAAAGAATTTCGTGTTTCTCTGATCGTCGGAGTTGCACTTGCACTTGCGAACGGAATCCGCATTCTGATCATGTACAAAAATGCCGGACTTGCTCTGGTCATTGGATTGTCTCTGGTTGCTACGATTGTAATTTCAAAACTGATCGGATGTGTTTTACCATTGATTGCTAAAAAACTGCATATGGATCCTGCAATCATGGCATCCCCATTGATCACAACTCTGGTAGACACCTGTTCCATTTTAATCTACTTCAATATTGCAACGCAGGTATTTCAACTATAAACCCAAAGGAGGAATCGTCCCAAACGCACGATCCCTCCTTTGTTTTTTTCTCTATGCCTCTACAGGCTCACCCATACTGATCGTCTTCATCAACTGATACTCGTTCTCTGAAGATTCTTTTAAAATCACAAAGTCTGCATCTTTTCCAACTGCAATAGCTCCTTTTTGAGTGAGTCCAAATTCCTCCGCCTGATTTCCGGAACTCATCTGCACTGCCTCTTGTAAGGAAGCTCCTGTAAACTTCATGATATTTCGAAATGCATCTATATAAGTAAGAACACTTCCTGCGATCGTACCATCTTCCAGTCTCGCTGTGCCATCTTTCACATAGACCGTCTGACCGCCCAACTCACTTTTTCCTTCCGGCATACCTTTTGCCCGCATAGAATCTGTCACAAGTTCAATTCCATTGCTGCCCTTTACTTTATATGCCATATATACCATCTTTGGTTTGATATGGATGCCGTCACAGATCATCTCTGCTTTCACGCCTTCTGTCAAAAGTCCATAACCTGTCACACCCGGTTCTCTGTGATTAAGACCTCTCTGGGCATTGTAAAGATGGGTTACATGACATGCTCTGCAGCAGCACAACTGATCGTAAGTTGCATTGGAATGTCCTGCACTTGGTACGATCCCATTTGAAAGACACCAGTCTTCAAATTCTGTATCCGCTTCTTCCGGAGCATAAGTCACAATTTTAATCCGATTTCCACTCAGTTCATTCCAGTGTTTTAAAACTGCTGCATCCGGTTTCTGAATATAAGATGCATCCTGTGCGCCTTTATAATTCACAGAAATGAAAGGACCTTCCAGATGAATCCCCTGAATGATCGGATTCTTCTCTGCCGCCTCTTTGATATTCTTCATAGCGCTCTCAATGTTCTCCGAAGTCTGTGTCATCGTCGTGCAGAAATATGACGTGATTCCTTCTTTTGCAGCCATCTGTCTGACCATCCAGTCAATCTCGTCTGCCGATGCATCCATGCTGTCCAGACCATAACCTCCATGGCTGTGTACATCAATGAATCCCGGAATCAGATACATTCCTTCCACTTCTACAATCTCATCCTCTTCTCTTGATACAAAATTCTGCATGGAGCCTACCTCGGCGATCGTCTTTTCATATCTTACAAATCCATCCTCAATAACTCCATTCCCCGTATAGATTGTCTTATTTTTTATTACTTTCATCACATTTTTTGCACAGCCGCCCCAGACTGGTCCTGTGCACTCCTTTCTGGTCTTTCTGATGTTTATCATAATACCAGACAGGTATTCTGTCAAAGTAATCTTGCAAGATTTTACCGATTCGTAAAATGGGACGGTTTTCCTAATCCAGTATTTCTCCATTCGAAGAGATCACTTTTTGATACCAATAAAATGAATCTTTTTTTCGTCGATTCAGATTTCCTGTTCCATCATCATATTTCTCAACGTAAATCATACCATATCGTTTTGCCATCTCTCCTGTGGATGCACTAACCAGATCGATACAGCCCCACGGAGTATACCCGATCAGATCTACTCCATCCTGCACGGCTTCTTTCATCTGTAAAATATGCTTTCGTAAATAATTGATGCGGTAGAGATCATGAATACTTCCATCTTCCTCTAACTCATCAACCGCCCCCAGTCCATTCTCCACCACCATGATTGGAATTCCATAACGGCTATAAATTTCGTTCAGTGCATAACGAAGTCCCTGTGGATCAATCTGCCATCCCCAGTCACTCGATTTCAAATAGGGATTTGCAATTCCACCCAACAGATTTCCGGAAACTTTTGCATGTTTTGGATCTGTTGAAACACAATTACTCATATAATAACTACATGTATAAAAATCTACAGTTCCTTCTCTTAAAATTTCCTTATCATTCTCCTCCATGATAATACGAATGCCCTTTTCTTCAAAATAGCGATCTGCATAATACGGATAAATACCACGAATCTGAATATCCGAACAAAACCAGTTCATCATCTGCATTTCTTTCTGTGTCGCAATCACATCGTCCGGATTACAGGTAAGTGGATACATTGTACAGAATAAATTCATATCTCCCATCCGAAACTTAGGGTAATTTTCATGTGCATATTTCACTGCCTGAGCACTTGCCAGCAACTGATGATGAAGGGCTTGAAATCGTTCATTTGGACGATCCCACACCTCTGTAACAGGACCTGAGTATCCCCGAATCGTACCAAGCGAGAGCACACTTCCAAGTGGCAGGGTTCCTGCGTTAATTTCATTGAATGTCAGCCAGTATTTTACTTTATCCTGATACCTGTCAAAAATTGTTTTACAATATCTTACATAATGCCCGATACATTCTCTGCTTTCCCATCCATTATATTTTTCAACCAGTGCATATGGCATTTCATAATGTGAAATCGTCACCAGTGGCTCTATCTGATATTTTTTACATTCATCAAATACCTTATCATAAAAACGAAGCCCTTCTTCATTTGGCGTTTCTTCCATTCCCGTAGGATAAATTCTGCTCCATGCAATGGACATTCGAAACACTTTAAATCCCATCTCCGCAAACAATGCAATATCTTCTTTGTATCGATGATAAAAATCGGTTGCTTCATGACTTGGATATCGTGTATTCTCCTCTAAAACAGTGGTCACTCTTTTGGGATTCGTGTGTGTCCCATTCGTACACATATCTGATACAGATGGACCTTTTCCATCAAGATTCCACGCTCCTTCATATTGATTTGCTGCGGTTGCTCCACCCCATAAAAATCCATCACAAAACTTTTTCATTCTGTCTTCCTTTCTGTACAGCCGTCTCTTTCCATTATTCTACTTTTAACAATGCTTCTCCCGTCTGTATTTCATCTGCTTTAAGAACTTTAATCTTTTCTGCTTCACTTACACTGCATACAACAACTGCTGTAACTGACGAATATCCTGCCGCTTCTATTTCAGATATTGAAAACTCTATCAGCTTTTCGCCTTTTTTCACGTTGTCTCCTGTCTTTACAAAAGTAGTAAATCCATTCCCATTCATTTCTACTGTATCCATGCCTACATGAATCAAAACTTCTGTTCCATCCGCACTTTTTAGTCCTACTGCATGTTTTGTATCTGATACTTGTACAATTGCTCCATCAAATGGTGCATATACCATTTCCGACGTCGGCTGTATCCCGCAACCAAATCCTAAAATTCCCTCTGCAAAAACAGGATCTGGAATTTCTTTTAACGGAATCACAGTTCCTTTTAATGGTGAATATATGATTCCTGATTCCTGCGCCTCTTTTCTCTTTTTTGTTCCTCTGATTCTCTCAAAAAAGTTCATTTTTCTTCTCCCATCTGTCTTTAAACACAACTGCCGCCGCTTTTGGCTGTCTGTCTCTTGTAAAAACTCCTTTATGATTTCCATCTACCCTCATGATTCCTTCTGTTGTCTGGAAATCTGCAAAATTCCATGCCAGTTCTCCCTGTACAAATTCATAACTGTCAAATACCCTGAAATTCATTTCCAGATATTCCTTCTGGTACTCTTCACTCCACATAATACTCGGTAATTTATGTAATCCTGCCATTGTATCTGTCCCAAACTCTGTAAATACAAATGGAACATTCAGTTCTTTTGCTTTCCAGCGATCCATTTCATCCCGGAATAATTCTTCCGCCTCTTCAATTTCCGGTCCCCCACTGATATACCACCCATAATAGCGATTCAGACAGATAAAATCGCATAGTGGATAGCACTTACACAATTCCGGCTTGCTGTTTTTCTCAAATGCCCCTGTCATTGGTCGACTCTGAAAGTCGTATGTTTCTGCTGCTGCAAATACTTCCTTAAAATATTCATATGCATAATCTGTGATGGTTTCCGGCTCATTAAACAAACTCCATGCAATCACCGATGGGTGATTTTTATCTCTTGTGATCATTTCCTCTGTATCTGCAATGTGGGATTTCAAAAGTTCAGGAACAGTCAATGCTTCAAAGAAATATGTATAATTTCCGGAACCTGCTGCCACAAAATTCCGGGTAGAACGCATCATTCCCACTGCCGGAACTTCATCAATGATCAAAAATCCTTCTTCATCTGCGAATTGATACCATTCTTCTGCATAAGGATAATGACTTGTCCGAAAACAGTTTGCATTGGTCCATTTCAGACATTCAAAATCACGTTTGACAATTCCCCAGTGAAATCCTCTCCCAAGAATTGAAAAATCCTCATGTTTTCCAAATCCTTTTAAATATACCGGCCGATCATTTAACAGAATTTTGGTTCCCTCAATCCGAACAGTCCGAATTCCGATTTTTTCACGATACTCATCTAACACACCATTTCCATCTGTAATGAGGATTACAATCTGGTACAAATATGCATTTCTCACTTCCCATAAACGAGCATTCGCAACTTGCAGGATTCCCTCTTTTCCTTCCGTCTCTGCTACCAGTTCCCCTTCTGCATCCAACAATCTGACTATAACCGGATGTTCTCCTGTTGTGACTACCTCATATTTCACAAGTGCATCTGTTCCGCACAGTTCATAATCAACACTATAATCTTTGACACTTTCTTCTGGCAGTGCAATCACCCACACACTTCTCTGTAATCCAGAATAATTAAAAAAATCAAAATATGGTTTCGCAAGTTTTCTTCCGTTATTCAATATTTTCGTTGCACCACACGGCAAACTGGTTTCATTCAATTCATTATTAATTTTTACAACAACCTGATTGACTTGCCCTGGTTTTGCCACTGTTGAAATGTCAGCCAGCACCGGCAAAAATCCACCTTCATGGCTTGTGATCTCCATTCCATTACAATAGACTGTCCCACGATGTGTAATGCTTCCAAAACGTAGCCAGATTTTTTTATTGCGCCATTCTGCCGGAAGGTAAAATTCTGTTTCATACCAGAAATCACCACAATAGTCTCGCTCTTTATGGTCTGTAAAAAAATCTGCAAAACTGGACGGAACGGGCATAGAAACCGGAGCAGGCAATCCATTTTCCCATCCTGATTTTTCCCCAATTTCTTCTGGGTCAAATTGAAATTTCCACATTCCATCCAGACTTTGCATCATTCTGTGCCCATTCTGAATCGGATATAATTCGGAATATTCTAACATACTTTAATTCTCCTTCTTCAAATTTTTACATCCAAATAAAAACACCAGCAGAAATGAAGCCACAGTTGAAATTGCAACAGAAACGATAGCCCATGGTCCATACATTGCATAAACTGCCGGCAGTGTAAGAACGTTTACTGTCATCTGCGCAGTTCTTGTCACATGAAAGATTCCACAGATTGCTCCGCCAATTCCATTTGCCAGACATACGATAATAAATGGAAGTTTATATTTCAGCAATACGCCGTAAATCGCAGGCTCTGTAACTCCTCCGATCAGCGCACTGATACTTGCTGATCCTGCGATTTCTTTCTCTTCAACACTCCGTGCTTTCAGGAAAATTGCCAATGTTGCCGCCGCAATTCCAAAGTTACATCCTACCGTAAGCGGAAGTAGATTGTCATACCCCAGCACTGCATAATTGTTCATAACGATCGGAATAAATGCCCAGTGGACACCAAAGATAATCATCACCGGCCACAATGCCGCAAATGCAAATCCTCCCACTGCCGGTGCTACCTGCAAAACTTTCTGGATCACATCTGCCAGCACATCTCCGATTACACCTGTCACAGGTCCAATCACGATCAGGGAAACTGGAATTACTACTAAAAGTACCAACAATGGTGTAAAAATACCACGTACTAGCTTCGGAATCAGTTTGTCACAAAGTTTTTCAAATTTTGCCTGAAAAAAGCATGCAAAAATAATCGGCAATACAGAACTTGTATAACTGATCAACTGTACTGGAATTCCCAGAAAATCAGCTCCGTCTCCTGACTGATACAATGTCGTAACCGTCGGATACACCATTGTACACGCAATTACCATTGACATAAACGGCTTGGCACCGAACTTCTTTCCAGCCGTATATGCAAGAAAAATAGGCATAAAATAGAAAATACTGTCCCCCGCCGCATATAAGAATGTGTAAGTGCTGCTTTCTGTACTCAAAACTCCCATCGTTGTCAGAAGTACCAGCAATCCTTTTAAAAGACCACATCCTGTAAATGCCCCCATAAACGGCATAAAAATACTGGAAATCACATCTACCAGAGCAGAACCGATTTTTTCTTTTTTCTTCTCTGTTTTTTCTTCTTTTGAACCAGTATCCTGCTTTGCCGGTCCATCTTCACCTGCCGCTGTAATGTGACTAGTCCGCAACACTGCATCATATACGTCTGTGACATCTTTTCCTATTACGACCTGATACTGTCCGCCAGACTGCAGCACCTTCAAAACTCCCTGCATTGCAGACAATTTTGTTCCATCTGCTTTATCTTCATCTTTCAATTTAAAGCGAAGTCTCGTTACACAATGTGTCAACGAAATCACATTTTCCTCTCCACCTACATTCGCAACGATATTTTTTGCCAACTGTTCAAAATTTTTGGCCATCTGTGATGTCCTCCTTTATTATTCCTGTAATTTTATCTGAGCTCAAATTCTGCATAAAAAGTATCATATCATCCACAAATATGATAGAATAAAATCATCAAATATAGCATAAAATCATTTTAAGGAGTAAATTATGAAATTAACCGAACTTTGTCAGGTCATTCAGGATGTCTCTAATATTACTGTTACCCTTCTCACTTCTGAGAAAGATTTCCGCAACTTCTGCAAAACCTGGCAATTTCACGATAAACAGGACTATTTAAAAACAGATACATTAAAATGGCTTTTTCATGCACTTGATCATGATAAACTCTTATGTTATACCGACTGTTTCCAGATTCGCTTCTGTTTTTTCTGGGTAGATGATCTTCCTGTCGCAATCGGACCTTACTGCACAGAAATCTTAACAGCTCAGGACTACAAAAGACTGGAAAAATTAACTCGCCTAAACGGAGTATCTGAAACAGATCTTCCCATATACCGAAGTCGCTTTCCAGTTACACAAGAAAGCAGTATTCTGCATCTTGCCCATTGCATTTTGAAACATATGTTACATGAATCAACTACCAGACAAATTCTTCGTATTGATGCACACACATTTTATAACCAAAATGCTTCTGATACTGATATCCTGTATAAACCTTATTCCATGCTGGTACAGGAGCGCTACAAAACGGAATTAGAATTTATGGAAAACATAAGACTCGGGAATCGTACTGCAGCTTTAAAAAACTGGAAAAGCCTGCATAATTCTGTCGATTTTTTAAAGAAACGAATCGGATATACTCTGGAAGGTGCAAGAATCTCTGCTGCGGTTACACGAACCACAATCCGTCTTGCCGGAATGGAGGCTGGCCTTCCCGCTGAACTCGGTGACTGGCTGACTAGTCAAAGTGCCCAGAATATCCGTGACGCAAAGAATATTGAATCAATTAACCAAGAGCATGAACGACTGATTCAGGAATACTGCAATGCGATCCATGAATTTAAAAACCACTCTTACAGCAACCTTGTTTTAAGTACTCTCTATCATTTGGAACACTCATTTCAGCAGGATTTTCTTATTTCTGATCTTGCTGCTGAACTGGATGTTTCCGTCAATTATCTGATCAAACGTTTTAAAGAAGAAACCGGTCATACCCCCAGACAGTTCCTTCTAAAAAAACGTTTAAAACACGCAGCCTGGCTTCTGGTCAGCACCACTCTTCCCATCCAGGAAATCTGTTTGCAATCAGGAATCTCTGACGCAAACTATTTTTCCAGACTATTCCTTCGTGAATATGGAGAATCGCCCGGACAGTATCGTAAAAAACATCATTTATAAGCAGATTATCCGATATTCCATCATCTCATATGCAATATGGCAGCCCTCCTGAATCTCCGGAGGGAGCAGTGCCATTGCCACACACTTTTCTTCTGCATTTTCATCTTCCAGTTTTTGCAGATACGCATACTCTCCGTCTATTCTGATCACTCTGTAATCAATTCTCTCAAACATGTAAATTCTCCTTCCTTTTTTGTTATTGTTCACAGTGACTTTTTTCAAGCATATACAGTCCTGCGGGAACCGCAAAACTGATTCCTGCCAGACAACACAGACCGACAACCAGCCAGATCAACGGATATTGAAATACAAAATACGAAAGTTTTATTTCCATATACGTCTTGATCCATTGTAACATGACACTTCCAATTGTCACAAGCAGAACTGTCACCGCACAAAAATAGTATCCGCCTTCCATCATGAAAAGCATACGCTTCTGCCGTTTCGTCATCCCCACTCTTTCCATGATCTCCAGTTCCTTTTTTCTGGAAAAGATTCCTGTGACCACGATATTTAAGTAATTTGTCATTCCTGCCATCAACAGCACAATACTGATACTTCCAAAAATAATCCGATTCCCCTGGATATCATCTTTCGCATTTTCCAGTAATTCCGACTTGCTGATACAGAAGATTCCCGCTTCTCCACTCTGATCCTCTACTCCTGTTGCGGACACGTTTCTCCGTCTTTTGTTTTCTTCCTCCAAAATATTTTGAATTTCTTTCCGGACCACTGCTTCTTTTTTGTTTTCTACATTCAGTTCCATATAAAGCGTCTTTTTCTCTGTCGGAATCTTTGCAAAGCCTTTCTCACTGATCAGAAAATAAATAATTCCTTCGCTTCCATGCCACGTCTGACGGATATCTGGGAATCCTTCTGCCCGGTTGTCCAGATATCCGCTCAGACAAAATGTTGCTGACTGTTTTCTCTGCATATTTTCTGCTTCTATCTGCTCATCCCGCTCTTTCGGACTCAGCTGGTTCCACTGCCTCCAGTCCCGCTCTGACAACATCGTCGAAAAATACAGTGGTTCTCCCACACTTTCTCTGGCTTCTTCTTCCTGTTTCGGGTTCAGCTGATGGTCATGAAGAATTACAACTCCGTCGCCTTCTTTCAAACTCTCAATATCCACCGGAAGATTTTTCTCTTTCACATAACGTGCAAGCTTTTCCATTTCTTCATCCGTAAGAATCTGAACCGTATCTTCTGTAAATCCCTCCAGCATAGAGTCTTCCTTTTCCTTCGATAACTGCCCGTTTTCCTCCAGCGGACGGATTCCTTTTCCGGAAATTGTAGTCATCAGATAGGCTCCCTCCATAACATAAGAATCCTCTCGATTCACACCATCCAGCTCCAGCAGTCTATCCCGCACTTCTGAAGAAACCGGTGAAAACTCCTCATATTCATTTCCATACAACAGCTCAAAATTATCTCCTTCTGTCTCCATCGGATCATATCCTGCATCCCGGGACTGGTATTCCTTCCCATATCCCTGCTCCATTCCCCAGTCACTGAACATGCCGGCAATCAGAAAATCCGGTCGTTTTTCTATCACATGGGTATAGTCGCCTCCTTCTGTAATGACCACAGATGCGAGCAGCATTTCCACGCCGAGAAACAGCGAGATCACCGTAAGCAGAAATCTCCCTTTGTATCTTCTTACATTCTGCCATGCCATATAGCCGATTTCTCCTGTTTTTGTCCGCTTCTTCAAATTCACCTTTCTTTTTGAAGGTTGACGGATTCCGTAAATGGCTGTGCTACTCTCCACGCAAGATGTGCTGACTACATGGCGGATCACAAGCCACGCCGTTCCAAGCGTAAGAATCACCGCAAAACCAACCGCGGCCAACAAAATTGCAGGAGAAAACACCTGGAACTCTCCAGAGCCGCCATATCCGTTTAAATACCTGCTTCCCAGAATTTTCGGAATCAGAAGGTACAAGATCATCCCCGAAAAAAGACTGCCCAGCAAAACTCCCAGCAGCAGGACCGCCAGGATCTGCCGAAAATAAATCCTTTTTATCTGCCGTTTTGTCGTTCCGATCGTATACAAAAGTCCCATCTGTTGGATGTCTCTGTTCATAGAGATTTTCATCACATTATAGATCAGTAAAAACATCCCGAAAAGAATAACCAACGCGCCACATGCAGCCAGCTCATAGCCTCCTGTCAGACGATTGATCGCTTCGTAAGCAAATGTATTATCTGCTGTAATCTTCAGTTCCTTGCTTCCCAGATCCTGATACAGCCGTTCTTCTGTTTTCTGCCATTCCATCCCGTCCGTCTGTGCGAGCAAAATATCTGATGTTTCCTGCAGATCATATCCCCACTCTTTTCCTTTTTCTTCGGATACATATCCAACCGAGGCCTGCGAATCTGTATAATCCGTATACCATCCACTTAAGAGAAATGTCTCCTGTGCTGTCTGAAACAATCCGATCTGTACTGTCAATGAGAGCTTCATTCCCTGCTGCGGCGTTTCAATCCCCAGCTGCTGCAGGCTTTTTGCAGAAAGCATGAGTTCCTGCTTTTTCTCAGGATAATGTCCATGAATCTCCGTGTATGCGGGACTTACCAGTTTATTCCACGCAGATGTATCCAACACCTCCAGATTACATACATGTTTTTCGGAAACTGTCGCCTCTCCCACAGATATACTGCGGCCACTTTCTTTCACATAGGAAAGATCTTCGATTTTCTGATATATCCCATTGTCTGCATGTTCAATCCGGACCGAAGCAGTTGTTCCTTCCGCCCTTACAGCCTTTATATACTCTGCTTTTGTCTTTCCAGAGGCAATTCCAAATACCATCGTCAGGGTCACAATACAAAGCGTAACTGCACTCATAAGAATTCTGTTTCTTCCCCGGTTCCATTTTCCAAATTCACGTGCCAGCATCCCAAGCACCTGCTGATTCTGATTCGGGATAAATGTCTTTGTCTCCATCCTTTATCCCTCCATCTGATACTTTCCGTCCTCAATACGGATGATCCGATCTGCCATCTGAGCCACTTCTTCCTGATGCGTCACCACAAGTACTGTCTGATGAAATCGCTCTGCACAGGATTTCAGCAGTCCGATCACTTCACTGCTGTTTGCCGAATCCAGATTTCCCGTAGGCTCATCTGCCAGTACAACTGCAGGTTTTGTCATTAATGCCCTGGCGATCGCCACTCTCTGCTGCTGTCCTCCGGAAAGCGTTCCGGGCAGCCGCTCCAGTTGATTCTGAATTCCCAACAGCATCACGATTTCCTCAAAGAGTTCCTGATCGATCCCTGTTCCATCCAGCCGCAGTGGAAGTACAATATTTTCATACACACTGAGCACGGGAACCAGGTTGTACTGCTGAAATATAAATCCGATATTTCGTCTGCGGAATATGGTTCGCTCTTCTGCTTCCATATCTTTCAAGCTTTTTCCGCGGATCCAGACACCGCCTTCTGTCGGAACATCCAGACCCCCAAGCAAATTTAAAAGCGTTGTTTTCCCACTTCCTGAGGTTCCCACAATTGCAAGAAATTCGCCATCTTCCACCGAAAATGTCACTCCATCCAATGCATGGACTTCATAGGTGTCTGTAACATAATATTTCTTCAGCCCGATCGCTTTTACCATTTCCATGATTTTCCTTTAACCTTCCCAATGCAGATTTCATTCTCCCACCTTACCAGAATACGCTTTCACTCTTTACAGATATTCAGTTACTTTAATATAAGGAACAACATTCCGTTTTGTCACCCTTCCATGCACTCTATCATATTCTTTCAATGCCCTTCTGAAAATGCCTGCCAAGGTTGCTGTATTGAAAGGAACACGCGTAAATCTTTTCATATTCCTTCATCCCCCTGGACTTGCCAAAACATATCATAAAAACTTATCCTATAAGCTCTCAGCCAATCTCACATAATCTCCGGATCAGCAACATTTGGATTATCCAGATGACACCTACTGCATAATAATACATAATTTGATGGAATATCTTCTCCTCCAAGTGATTCTGGAACTATATGGCATCTCTAAAGATGTCTCTTACATCCACTTCTCGAGCATCTCTCATGTGCTTCTGAAAAATCCACACTCATCCACTTCTGCTTCCCAGTACTCTACAATTTGTTCTTTTGTCGTTTTGATCTTCTTTCTTTTACTCATATAATCTCTCTTTTCTGTAGACAACACACCGTCTCAACGGTACTTTCATTGACCCAACAAAGTTCCTGTGTTTCCCTGTCTCCAAAATACACCGGAAAATGGAACTTTATGTGCTTCAGGAATTTGCCATCTGGCTGCTCCTGCTCATAAATATCCACCTGTTCTACAAAACTGTTAAGAAATTCTTTCTTCTCCACACCTTCAATCTCATCATACAAACGGTATAACCTTGTCTACATATCCTGATATTTCTTCTGTATCTATTCTTGAACCGATTTTATTCAGAATTGCTTCTTCAAATTTAGGATTCTTCACCAGCTTCCGAATAACTTCTTCCACTGCATTGTTAATCTTCTCCTCACTCCATTGTTTACGATATCTACATTTATGACCATCTACCAGGCGACGATGTTTGCAGGCATAATAGAAATAATCCTTATATAAAGTTCCGTCTTTCTTTTTCTTTCGGTTCACGTTTCCATACATACCACTTCCACATAATGGGCATCTCAATATTCCGGATAAAATATGTTCATGATCGAGACTATGTGTCTTTTCATATTTCACACCTGTTTTTTCCCGTTTTTGATGTGCCAGCTCCCAGTCTGTTTCTGAAACAATCCCTTCATGGATACCATCGTGCAGCATATAATTTTCCTGCTTTACAATGCGGTATTCATTTCTTGTACCAGAAACTTTCTCGTTTTTCCTTCGTCCATAAGCCAGCTTTCCACAGTATACCGGATTATCCAGAACGCCCTTTATAAATGAAGCGGCAAATGCGTCCAGTGTATTATTCTGTCGTTTTTTCTTTTTGTATCCATGCTGGTTCAGCCATGCAGCAATCGCAGAGATTCCCATATTGGTATGAATAAATTTGTCATAGATCAGACGAATAATCTCTGCTTCGTCCTCTGCAATCTGCAATTCTCCATTTACTAATTCATAACCATACGGAGCAAATCCACCATTCCATTTTCCTTCCCTGGCTTTCTGCTTACGTCCTTCCATTGTCTGAACAAGGATATTCTCTCGTTCGATCTCTGCCACCGCAGACAGAACAGAAATCATCAGCTTTCCACTATCTTTTGAGCTGTCAATTCCATCTTCTACACAGATCAGATTCACTCCAAAATCCTGCATCCTCTGCAAAGAATTTAAAACATCTGCCGCATTACGACCAAATCTGGAAAGCTTGAACACCAGTACAAACTGCACCTCATCTGTTCCATTCTCAATATTATCCAACATTCTCTGAAATTCCGGTCTGCCCTCTACGCTCTTTCCAGATTTA
>OHHK01000050.1_pt1 | contig 110814 bp, 135 predicted proteins | sample 1568111 | NCBI WGS metagenome assembly OHHK01 (sample SAMEA3879562, study PRJEB24766) | human gut metagenome | biome: human-associated habitat; feature: feces | place: USA | collected 1985/1987 | reverse complement strand
CCCGCCTGTATGGTTGTAGGAGGGATAGAATGGCAGAGATACTTTTGGAAATGAGAAATATCACCAAGACCTTCCCCGGAGTAAAAGCCCTTGACAATGTAAACCTGAAGGTGGAAAAGGGAGAAATCCACGCGCTGGTGGGGGAAAACGGAGCCGGTAAATCCACTCTCATGAACGTGCTCAGCGGCATATATCCCTACGGCACATATGAGGGCGACATCATTTACGACGGTCAGGTGTGCAAGTTTGATAAAATCAGCGACAGCGAGGAAAAGGGAATCGTCATCATCCACCAGGAGCTGGCATTGATTCCGTATATGTCTATTGGCGAGAACATGTACCTTGGAAATGAAAAAGGAAAGAAAATGGCAATTAACTGGGACCAGACATACGACGAGGCTGACCGCTATTTAAAAACAGTGGGCCTTAACGAGTCCTCCCATACATTGATCAAGGATATCGGAGTGGGAAAGCAGCAGCTGGTGGAGATAGCCAAGGCCCTTGCCAAAAAGGCCCGGCTGCTGATTCTGGACGAACCAACGGCTTCTCTCAATGAGGATGATTCCAAGGCCCTGCTGGAGCTGCTGCTTAAATTCAAGCAGGAGGGCATGACATCTATTATTATTTCCCATAAGCTCAACGAGATCGCATATGTGGCTGACAAGATAACGGTCATCCGTGACGGCTCCACCATAGAGACTCTGGATAAACAGACAGACGACATCTCAGAGGACCGGATCATAAAGGGAATGGTGGGACGTGAGCTGACAGACCGGTTCCCCAGAAGGGAGAATATCAACATCGGCAATACTGCCCTGGAGGTCAGGGACTGGGTGGTATACCATCCCCTGTACTCGGACAGGAAGGTGGTGGACCATGTGTCCATTCATGTAAACAAAGGGGAAGTGGTGGGAATCTGCGGGCTTATGGGAGCGGGGCGTACGGAGCTGGCCATGAGCATTTTCGGAAAGAGCTACGGTACCAATATTTCGGGACAGCTTTTTATTGAGGGAAAAGAAGTCCATCTGAATACGGTGCACGACGCCATCAGCCATAAGATCGCATATGTGACTGAGGACAGGAAGGGGAACGGCCTTATCCTGTCCAATCCCATACGTGTAAACACCACCCTTGCCAACATGGGAGCGGTCAGCAGCCATGGAGTCATAGACAAGGACAAAGAATACATGGTGGCGGTGGAGTACAAGGATAAGCTGAAGACAAAATGTCCTGGAGTGGAACAGAACGCAGGAAATCTTAGCGGCGGCAACCAGCAGAAGGTGCTTCTGGCAAAATGGATGTTTACGGAGCCGGATGTTCTGATTCTGGATGAGCCCACAAGGGGAATCGACGTAGGCGCAAAGTATGAGATATACTGTATCATAAACCGTCTGGTGGAGGAAGGGAAGTCCGTCATCATGATATCGTCGGAGCTGCCCGAGGTGCTGGGCATGTCAGACCGCATTTATATCATGAATGAGGGCAGGCTGGCCGGGGAAGTGGACGCTTCGGAAGCTACCCAGGAATATATTATGTCCTGTATTCTTAAAGCTGATAAAGGAGAGTAGACCATGGATCAAAAGCTGAAAATCTCAGAGGTTCTGAAAAAATATACAATGATTATCGCTCTTGCGGTTATCGTCATACTGTTTACCGTGAACACGGGAGGCAAGATGCTTCTTCCTCAGAACGTAAACAACCTGATTGCCCAGAATGCCTATGTATTTATCCTGGCTACCGGCATGCTGTTCTGTATCCTGACCGGAGGCAACATCGACCTGTCGGTTGGTTCTGTGGTATGCTTCGTGGGCGCCATCGGAGGCAAGATGATGGTGGAAATGGGCATCAGCCCTTACCTTACACTTATCGCCATGGCCATCATGGGAATGTTAGTGGGAGCATGGCAGGGATTCTGGATTGCCTATGTCAGGATTCCTCCGTTTATCGTTACCCTGGCCGGCATGCTGATGTTCAGGGGACTTTCCAACGTGGTGCTTCAGGGAATGACGCTGGCTCCCATACCGGACCAGTTTCTGGTGCTGTTCAATACCTATGTGCCGGATTTCTTTGCTGTGGAGGGCTTTAACCTGACCTGCTTCCTGGTGGGAGTTATTGCCTGTGTTGTCTATGCCTTTATAGTTTTCAATGGAAGGCGGCAGAAGCTGGCAAAGGGATATTATGTGGAGCCTCTTACGGGAGTTGTGATTAAAATGGCAGTCATCTGCGTTGTCCTGCTCTCCTTCATGTTCCGTCTGGCCCAGTACAAGGGAATTCCAAACGCTCTTATCTGGGTAGCGGTTATCATCGGAATCTACAGCTATATTGCCTCCAAGACCACCACAGGCCGTTACTTCTATGCTGTGGGCGGCAATGAGAAGGCAACCAAGCTTTCCGGTATCAATACCAACCGGGTATACTTCCTGGCCTACTTAAACATGGGCCTTCTGGCAGCCATCGCGGGCATGGTCACGGTAGCCAGACTGAACTCCGCCAACCCCACGGCCGGAAACAGCTATGAGATGGATGCCATCGGCGCGTGCTTCATCGGCGGCGCTTCCGCATACGGCGGCACCGGTACGGTCCCCGGGGTTATCGTGGGCGCAACCCTTATGGGCGTGCTGAATCTGGGCATGAGCATCATGGGCGTGGACCAGAACCTGCAGAAGGTGGTAAAGGGCGGCGTTCTGCTGGCAGCGGTTATCTTTGATGTGGTGAGTAAGAGAAAGTCGTTTATTGTTAAATAATCATGTGTGAACATGTTTCATGTCGGATGGTATAAAATACCCCGGAGCCGTTGTCATTAAGTCTGCTCCAGGGTATTTTCCTTGAGAAATGAACCTGTGTCATGTATAATAAGATGTATGTGAAAAGAAAAGCGCAGGATGATACAAAGAAGTAAAAAGAAGTTAAAAGGAAGTTAAAAAGAAGTGCGCTGCAGCATACAAAGGAGATACAACATGACAAAGGAAAAACTTGCATTGGAAATCATAGACCGCCTGAAAAAAGAATATCCCGATGCAGGCTGTACCCTGGACTATGACCATGCCTGGAAGCTGCTGGTCAGTGTGCGCCTGGCAGCACAGTGTACAGACGCAAGAGTGAACGTGGTGGTTGAGGACCTTTACGCCAAATATCCGGATGTGGATGCCCTGGCAGAGGCGGATGTGGAAGATATTGAGCGGATAGTGAAGCCCTGCGGCCTGGGACACAGCAAGGCCAGGGACATAAGCGCCTGCATGAAGATACTGAAGGAACAGTATGGAGGCAAGGTGCCCGATGACTTTGACGCCCTGTTAAAGCTTCCCGGAGTGGGAAGAAAGAGCGCAAACCTGATTATGGGGGATGTGTTCGGAAAGCCTGCCATTGTGACGGACACACACTGTATCCGCCTGGTGAACCGTATGGGCCTGGTGGACGGAATCAAGGAGCCAAAGAAGGTGGAAATGGCACTGTGGAAGCTTGTGCCGCCTGAGGAGGGCAGCGATTTCTGCCACAGATTGGTATTCCATGGACGGGACGTCTGTACAGCCAGGACAAAACCCCGCTGTGAGGCATGCTGTCTCAATGATATTTGCAAAAAAGCGGGAGTGGAGTGATTTTTTGCAGGGATGGAATAAAGATTGGACTTGAAAATAAGTTTTATGGAAAATGCTTTCCGGCATATCATGCAGCCGGAGGGCATTTTTTGCGTAACGGGTTAATTCTGCTTGCAGAAACAGGCTGATGGAACGCGGGAAAAGTATACAAAAACAGAGAGGTTCCCTCTGCACAGAACTCACAAAGTTTTTTTGAGGAGAAAGTTCTCCTTTGAAATTTGTTTTGGGAAAATGGTAAAATAATGACTGAGATAATCCGGAAGAATCCGGATGAAACAGCTCAATGGATGATGAGCAGGGAACAGTCAACGCTTTTGCAGGAAGGTGAGAAGATGAAAAATGAATCCGTGAAACATGTCAGGTATGGGACTGGAAGAGTGGCGGAGGTGGTACAGAACCATATGGTGGTTCTGTTTGATGGTGAAGCCGGGAGAAAGGTATTTCCGTATCCCGATGCCTTTGAGCGGTTTCTGTGTTTTGACGATCCAATCCTTCAGAAGCGGGCAGAAGCCGCGGTCATGGAATTAAAGAAGAAGCGAACGGAAGAAGCAAAACAGCGTCTTGTGGTTTATCAGTTATATGAGACAAAAAGGAAACAGGAGCAGACGGAATTGTTAAAGAAAAGAAGGAAAGCGGCTAAGGAACGGCTGGCAAAGGAAAAGATGGCAAAGGTTATTTAGAAGAGGATTAGAAATAAGGACGAAAGTAAGGAAGAAAGTAAGGACGGAAGAAAGGCTGAAAGTACGGCCGGAAGAAAGGTTAAAAGAAAGGTTTTAAAGAAAGGAGTCGGATAACATGAGAATTATGAATCAAAGGGTGGAGCACAAGCGCTATGGCATAGGGACTATATTTGCGCTGAAGGGGAAGAAGGTCTACGTGGCATTCGGCAAGTTATACGGGGACATGGCATTTCCATATCCCAAGGTGTTTGAGGGTGACATGAAACTGGTGAACCAGGAGCTGCAGGAAGAGCTGATGGAGGAACTTGCATAAAGGCGGCTGTGGAAAATCAGTGGCAGCAGAGGGATGCATACAACGAAATGCCAGTTACTGCTGGAAAGGGGTTTTCAGGAGGCAGAATCAGGACCGGATATGCGTTATGTCGGGGACAATGCTTTTGGTAAGCTCCTTTTTGCATGTAAGAATTTTTAATTTAAAAGGTATTGACTCTTACGTAACGTGATAGTGTACAGTAGTGGTAAGAGATAAAGCTGATGCGGATATTCCGCTGCCGGCAGATAATCATAGGCGGAAGCTCTGAAAATGAAAGAAGGATGATTGGTATGATGACAGTGAAACAGATGTCTTCCCTGACTGGTGTCAGCGTTAGGACATTGCAGTTTTATGATGAAATTGGTCTGCTTAAGCCCACTCAGGTGACCGAAGCAGGATACAGGATGTATGATGAAAATACATTGGCAGTGCTGCAGCAGATACTGTTTTTTAAGGAGCTGGATTTCACATTAAAGGAAATAAAGGCTATTATGGCAAGCCCTTTGTATGACAGGAAGGATGCATTTGAAAAACAGCGGGAACTGATTCAGATTAAGAGGGACCGGTTAAACGCGCTGCTGGAGCTGTTGGACAGACTTATAAAAGGAGAGAGAACTTTGGATTTCAGGGAATTTGATATGAGCAATTATTTTCAGGTTCTAACAGATTATAAAAGGACACATATGGAAGAAATCATAAAGCAGCTTGGCAGTATGGAGAGCTTTGACGAAATGATTTCTGAGTTAAAGGCCAACGAAGGTCACATAGCACAGATGGCAGTAAAACAATATGGCAGCATTGAGAAATTCACAAAGGCCATGGAGGAAAATCTGCAGCATTTTCTGGAAAATGGACCTGGGTTCACACAGAAAGAGGCAGATGAGGCCGTGGATAAAACGGATACGCTGACAAAGAAGCTTACCGCGGATTTGAGTAAGGAAGCCGGTTCGGACGAAGTACAGAAGATAGCCGGTGAACTGGTATCACTTATCAATGAAAGCAATGGAGGAATGGATATGGGCAGCAGCTACTGGTCCTTCATGGTCAATAATTATATGACGAATCCCGCGTTTCAGGAAATAACAGACAGGAAATACGGGGAAGGTGCATCGGAGTTTATGGGGAAAGCGTTAAAGGTGTATTTCGGGATGGAGTAAGCGGTGGATGGAGTAAGCGGTGGATGGAACAAGCGGCAGAGAGCATGGCTATATCAAATAATTTAGAATATCAAGGGTTCCTAAAATGCGGGATGTGTGCTATATTAGAGAATAATATTTTGCTGCCAGTCAATCATGCTGCGCACATCCTTTGTATGTGCAGGAAAGGAGAGGAACCTTATGAAGAATTCCGGAACCGTAAGAATGGAGACAAAGCGGCTGGTGCTGCGCCCTTATGTGATAGAGGACGCCGACGCCATGTTTAGAAACTGGGCAAACGATCCCCAGGTCACGAAGTACCTCACCTGGGAACCTCACAAGGATGTGGAGGAGACAAAGCAAATTCTGGAGGGATGGATTAAGTCATACGAGTCTAAGGATTTTTACACCTGGGCCATCGCGCGGAAGGAAGACGAGGGCAATGTCATTGGTAGCATTTCTGTCCCGCAGCTTGACCAGAAGGCGGGCCGTGTGACGGTGGGATACTGCCTGGGCAGGAATTGGTGGGGCCACAAAATCATGAAGGAGGCATTTGCGGAACTGATTCGGTTCTTTTTCGAGGTGGAGGGTGCCAACCGCGTGGAGGCCCTGCACGATATACGCAATGTGAACAGCGGAAAGGTTATGGCGGCCTGCGGGCTTAAGAAGGAGGGCACCCTCCGCCGGTATGGGTGGAATAATCAGGGGATATGCGATGAGTGTATCTATGGGATGGTGGCTTCGGATTATTTTGAAGGGAAACAACGTTGGGAAAATAAATAAGGAAAACAGGAAATAGAGGGTTATGTATGGACAGCCGGGTACAGATAGTGTGCCTGGCTGTTTTTTTGCAGTACTAGCAGGATACGTTTTTGGGAGCGCGACGGGAAGAGTTCGTTAAACTATTAATTAACATATTACTATTTCTAATTAATTGCATTTAAACATATTATGTTTTGTGGATAAAAATATAAGATATGCATAAAAATAACCATGAAATACTGGGTAACCACACTGAAAATAGTAAATTATGCCCAAAATTATTGACATATAAGGTCAAAAATAGTATCATTTTACTATGATGATTCTAAGAGACAGTAATGTATCCGGATACAAAAATAATACCTTTTGGAATTATTAATAAGATGTTTGTTTGGAGAAAGGATAAAATTATGGGCAGAGATTTACAAGGAAGAGTGGCAATCGTAACCGGATCCGGGCGTGGCATTGGTTTGGGAATTGCGAAGAAGCTTTCTGAGAAAGGGGCTTCGGTAGTGATATCTGATGTGAATGAGGACAATGCCAGGAATGGCGTGGCTGAGATAGAGGCAATGGGTGGAAAGGCTATCTATATACTGGCTGATGTTTCTAAATATGAGGATGCGCAGAATCTGGTTGACGCCACAATCAAAGAAATGGGAAGCCTTGATATATTGGTGAATAATGCAGGAATCAATAAAGACAGGATGCTTCACAAGATGTCTGTGGATGATTGGAATGCTGTGATTGCAGTGAACCTGACAGGAGTATTTAATTGTATGAGAGCAGCCGTTAATTACATGAGGGAAAGGGAGTATGGACGCATTATCAACATATCCTCAGCATCCTACCTTAACGGCAACATCGGCCAGGCAAACTATGCGGCAGCCAAGGCGGGAGTGGTGGCTCTGACCAAGACCTGCGCAAAAGAAAATGGAAAGAAAAATATTACATGCAATGCCATTGTACCGGGATTTATCGATACGGAGATGACAAGAGGAGTGCCGGAGAAAGCTTGGGACATCATGGTTGGAAAAATTTCCATGGGCCGTGCCGGTACACCGGAAGATATAGGAAATATGATTGCGTTTTTGGCATCAGATGAGGCGTCGTATATTACACAGGGTGTATTTGAAGTGGGCGGCGGAATGGTACTGTAAGGGAGGAAAAAATGAGCGAACGTATTGTGATTGTATCCGGTTGCAGAACTGCGGTGGGTAAATTTGGAGGAGCGTTAAAGGATCTGGAAGCAACGGATCTTGGAGGTATCGTGATTAAGGAAGCCGTTAAGCGGTCTGGCCTTAAGCCGGAAGATATTGAAGAGGTAGTGTATGGGTGTGTGGGGCAGGCGGCCGAGAACGCATTTGCTGCAAGGCTGGCATCGGTAAAAGCGGGAATTCCGTATGAAGCTACCGCACTTACCGTCAACCGGCTATGTTCATCTGGACTACAGGCTATCGTCACAGCTGCTCAGGAAATCGAAAGTGGTATGTGTGAGATTGCTGTGGCAGGCGGATGTGAAAGTATGACGAATATTCCTTTTTATTTGAGAAAGGCCCGGTACGGGTACCGTATGGGACATGGAGAGCTGGAGGATGGACTGATTACGGCTCTGTCTGATCCTTTTACGCGCAGCCACATGGGTATTACAGCTGAGAATGTTGCCAATCAGTATAATGTGACCAGACAGGAACAGGACCGATGGGCGGCTATCAGCCAGCAGCGCGCAAGCAAGGCTCAGGAAGAAGGGAAATTTGACAGTGAAATTGTACCTATCGAAGTAAAGGTGAGCAAGAAAGAAACCATGATTTTTGATAAAGATGAGCATGTGCGTCCGGGAACAACAGCGGAAAGCCTGGCAAAATTACGTCCGGCTTTTAAGGATGACGGAAGCGTAACAGCGGGTAATGCAGCGGGAATCAACGATGCGGCAGCCGCCGTGGTGCTTATGAAGGAATCCAAAGCAAACGCTTTGGGATTAAAACCTTTAGTCCGCCTTGTGGATGTGGCAGCGGCAGGAGTGGATCCGTCCATCATGGGAATTGGACCCGTGCCGGCATTCAGAAAATTGCTGAAGAAGACAGGGATTAGAAAAGAAGAAATAGGACTCATTGAACTGAATGAGGCATTTGCCGCACAGGCAGTTGCCTGCATGAAGGAACTGGAACTGGATGAGAATATTGTCAATGTAAACGGAAGCGGGATTTCTCTTGGTCATCCCATCGGAGCTACAGGATGCATCATTACCATTAAGCTGATTAACGAGATGATTCGCCGGAAAGTAAGATACGGAGTATCCACGTTATGCATTGGAGGAGGCCAGGGCCTTGCCGTGTTATTTGAACTCTGCTCTTAAGGGCAGGGAAATAAACAGATAAAGGTGTGCTGACGCAAATAGCACAGAGAATGGAGAACATTATGAGAAAACCTATATTTGTTTCGGCACAGGAAGCGGTTGGAATGATTCAGGATTATTCCACATTATGTACCATTGGGATGACATTGGTATCTGCCAGTGAAACTGTGCTGAAGGCAATTGAACAGAAATTCCTGGACACAGGTACGCCGCGCGGCCTTACATTATTCCATACCTGCGGCCAGTCTGACAGAAAGGACGGAATAGCCCATCTGGCCCATGAAGGACTGGTAACGAAAGTCATAGGAGGGCATTGGGGTCTTTGTCCTCCTTTCATGGAAATGATTTCGGAAAACCGTTTGGAGGCATACAACCTTCCGCAGGGGCAGATGGCCAACATGTTCCACAGCATGGCACTGCGCGAACCTGGAAAATTAAGTAAAATCGGACTGGGCACCTTTGTGGATCCCCGGATTGAAGGGGGGAAGATGAATTCCAGGACCATGGACAAGGAAGATATAGTGGCGGTGGTAACTGTGGATGGGGAAGAATATATGCAGTACCGTGAGGTGCCCATTGACACACTGGTCATACGGGGGACCTACGCAGATGAAGCAGGGAATATCAGTACGGAAGAAGAGGCAATGGTTCTGGAGGTTCTTCCTGCTGTCATGGCAGCCAAACGGTTTGGAGGAAAGGTAATCTGCCAGGTGAAGCAGGTTGTACGGACCGGCACCCTGGATCCAAAACGGGTGGCTGTACCGGGGGTTATGGTAGATGCGGTGGTGGTTTGCGAAAATCCCATGGAGGAGCATAAACAGACATCATCCTGGTATTTTGACCCTTCCTACAGCGGTCAGATTCATACTCCGCTCAGAGCGTCATCCTCTATTCCGCTCAACATAAGAAAAGTCATAGGCCGCCGCGCTGCCATGCTTCTCAAAAGCGATGTCATCATAAATGTGGGTACTGGTATCCCCAATGATGTCATAGGTCCTATACTGGCGGAGGAAGATGTTCAGGACGATGTGATGCTGACGGTTGAGTCCGGCATATATGGGGGCGTACCGGCCGGGGGGATTGACTTTGGCATTTCGTGCAGTCCCCAGGCGCTGATACCCCATGACCGGCAGTTTGAATATTATACAGGGGCAGGAATTGATTATACATTCATGGGCGCAGGGGAAATGGACGCGCAGGGGAATGTGAATGCAACCAAAATGGGGGCTGTTGCGGCCGGCGCCGGTGGTTTTATTGATATTACCAGCACTGCAAAGAACGTGGTATTCTGTTCTACCTTTACAGGCGGCCAAATCAAGGTGGAATTTGACGAATGTGGAATAAAAATACTCCAGGAAGGCCGGTTCAGGAAACTGGTAAAGAAGGTTCAGCAGATATCCTATAACGGAAAAATGGCGGTTTCCAGAGGACAGAATATGTTTTATGTCACGGAGCGGGCTGTGTTCCAGCTGACAGAGGATGGTCCCATGCTGATTGAAATTGCCAGAGGGGCGGATCTGGAACGGGATATACTGGCCAATATGGAGTTTCGCCCGCTGATTGCCGAACATATTAAAGAAACTCCGATACACATATACAGAGAGGGTCCATTTGGTTTAAAGAATATCATAAAAGGATGACAGGTGCTGGTTATGGAACATATGAAACTTCATCATGTGGGAATAGTCATGAATTCCCAGGAAAGAGCAGACCGGTTTATGAAAAAATTTGGTCTGGAAACAGATTATATGGAATATGTGGAGTCTTACAAATCCAACTGCCTTTTTACAAAGCATAAGGAGGATGAGACGCCCATTGAACTGGTGATACCTTTGGAGGGGGTCCTGGCTACATATAATAATGGAAAAGGGGGGATGCATCACATTGCCTTTGAAGTGGAGGACGTGGAAGAGGTCAAAAGGAAGTATGAAGCAGAGGGGATGAAACTTCTGGAAGAATCAGCTGTACCGGGGGCGGGAGGAATTATCGTAAACTTCCTCCGTCCCAGATTTGGAGAAGGAATCCTGGTGGAATTTGTACAGAAGTTAAAGAAATGAATTGGAGGAAAAAACTATGATGAGAAGATATGGTTTCTTGGTAATGGCGGCTGTATTACTATTGGCGGGGTGCGGAAAAAAAGACGCGGGCAGTGCTGAACAGACGGCAAAACCGGCATCCGGTGAGACGTTTACACTGAAGATAGGCAATACGGTTTCTGATATCGATCCATTTAATGTTGCGTACCGGGAGTTTGAGGAAGAGGTGGAAAAGGCTTCTGAAGGCCGTATACAGGTGGAGCTGTTTACCAGCGGTTCCATTGGCGAGACGGATGCCGACGTGCTGGACAAGGTACGCTCCAATACCCTTCAGATGGGCAACACCACACCCAATTGTTTTGCCGACCTTTCCGGAATGTCTGAGTATTATGTATATGGAATTCCATATCTGATGTCCACGGATGAGGAACTGAACGCGGTTGCCGAGAGCGAGTGGTTTATGGGATTGAATAAAGACTTTACAAAAGCAACGGGCGTAAAGGTATTTGACGGCGGAGTAAACATGGGATGGTTTGGTTTTTCAGCCACTGGTAAGGAAATACATCAGATTGCCGACTTAAAGGGAATGGCAATCCGAATCAATCAGACAAACCAGATGATTGCCCTGTCTGAAGGCGCCGGGATCAACCCCCAGTTCATTGCATTTTCAGAGGTGTATACAGCATTAGCCCAGGGTACCGTGGATGGTATGGTGACCAATGTGCCGTTGTTTTATTCCAATGGCTTTTATGACCAGTTAAAGAGTATACTGACCACACATTGCGGAGAAAGTTATCATTTTTATATTATAAATGATAAGTTTTACAATTCGCTTCCGGATGATTTGAAACCCATTATAGATAAAAATGTGGATAAGCTGATCGCCAGGACAAGGGAACTGGAAGTGGATTATCTGGAAGAAGCAATCGGAAAAATGAGGGAAAAGAATGTAATTGTGACCGAAGCATCCAAGGAAGACGAGGACATGCTGAGACAGATTTCCGTGGACAAAGTGTGGTGGGATGAGAACGTCTCTCTTACATCAAAGGAAAATGTGAAAAAGGTTCTGGAGATCCTTGGCCGCACCGATGAAGCTCAGTAACTGATTTTTGATTCAGGAGGAGCATATGAAGGCTTATTATAACGAGAATAAATTTTATAATCACCTGGAAGAATGGGTGGGCGCTGTTCTTCTGGCGGTCATGGTAGTGATGCTTTTTGTACAGGTAGTCATGAGATATATATTTAAGGCATCCGCTGCATGGATTTCAGAATATTCACTCTATATGTTTATGTACTTTGTATTCCTGGCATGCAGCGGGGCCTTCCTCAGAAATGACCATATTCAGATAGTGGCTGTCATTGACAAACTTCCGGGAAAAGTAAAAGAGGCTGCCCATTTGTTCCTGTATGTTGTTGACTTCCTTTTTGTCACGGTTGTGGGATATTATGTTTTTTTGAGGGTAATTGACCAGTTTCAGATGAAGACCGTATCCATTACCCAGTTTCCGCTGTGGATTATGTCGGCATCGCTTTTTGTGGGAATGGGAGCATCCGCTATCCGGTGCCTTATGAATATTTACTTTATCATACGTTATGAATTTATCAGTGGCAGGGAGGGAGAATAGATGGCTGGTACAATATTAATTGGCGGTTTGTTCGTGCTGGTATTTATGGGATTTCCCATAGCCATCGCATTGGGGCTGGTATGCTGCCTGTATTCGAATCTGTTTGGCACCATAGATATGTCGCTGATTGTGGAGTCCTTCCTCAATGGAACCAACAGCTTTACCCTTCTGGCTATCCCGTTTTTCATTCTCTCGGGGGAACTGATGATTGAGGGAGGAATATCCCAGAGGCTGATTAATTTCTGTATGAGCCTGGTGAAAGACAGACCAGGAGGACTTGCAATTGTAACAATTATTGCCAGCATGTTCTTTGCTGCCATATCAGGCTCAGGTCCTGCCACAGTTGCCTGCATTGGAGGCATCATGATTCCGCAGATGATTCGTGCCGGATACAGTAAGGAGTTTTCCACGGCGGCCGCAGCAGCCGGAGGGGCATTAGGGCCTATTATCCCTCCCAGTATTCTGTTTTTGCTGTATGGAGTGGCGACAAACACATCGGTTGCAAAGCTGTTTCTGGCAGGAGCCTTTCCGGGAATCCTTCTGGGTATAGCAATGATTATCATTGCAAAGAAGATATCGGTAAAGGAAAAATATGTTCCGGGACCGGAGGTAAAGGCAGAACTGCAAAAAGTTTATGACATGGGGTTCTGGTATAATTTTAAGGAAGCTATCTGGGCTCTGCTGGTGCCAATCATTATTCTGGGCGGTATTTATTCCGGTGTTTTTTCTCCTACCGAGGCTTCGGTTGTGGCCTGTGTGTATGCACTTTTTGCAGGTATGTTCATTTATAAGGACCTGAAGCTTACGAATCTTCCGGGAGTCTTTATGCGGGCTGCCAAGAGCTGCAGTTTTATTGTTATTATCTCTTTTTCCACGGCATTTGCAAAGCTGCTCACCCTGGAAGGAGTGACCTCGTCCATAGCGAACGGTGTTCTGGATATGACTACAAATAAGTATCTTATCCTTATATTGATTAACGTCCTGCTCCTTGTAGTGGGCATGATCATGGACGCGGCTCCTGCTACCATTATCCTCAGCCCAATTCTGCTGAAAATTGTCCAGCCCCTGGGCGTGGATCCGATTCAGCTGGGTGTTATCATTGTAATGAATCTGTCCATTGGTATGATTACGCCGCCGGTAGGAATCAATTTGTTCGTAGGATGTAAAATCAGTAAAATACAGTTGGAGAGTACCTTGAAATTCGCATTGCAGCTACTGGTATACATGCTGGTGGTTCTGGCCTTGACCACGTATATTCCGGCCATAAGCCTTTTCCTTCCGCAGATGCTTACATAATCAAGTGCGATACTCCTGATGTCGGCGGGGAAACTTGCGGTTTAAAACAGCTGATGTTATAATTTGGTAAAACGAGCTGGCAGGGGGGGAGGATGGCAATGGGAGAGGGAAAGAAAAAATATAAGTACGATATTGTTGCGGATCAAATTTTAGAAGAAATAAGGAAGGGCAGATGGAAGGTGGGAGACAGACTTCCTCCTGAAGCGGAGCTGGCTTTGGAATTTTGTGTGAGCCGGGTCTGCCTCAGGGAAGGCCTGAAAAAACTGAATGTTCTTGGAATCGTTAAAATCATGCAGGGTGATGGTACATATGTAAACGAAGTGAATCCTTCTGAATTTATGAAGCCTCTGTTTAACCTGCTGACAGTGACGGAAAATGATATCGATGAAATCTATAATGCCAGACTGTTTGTGGAGAGCGGGGCATGCAGACTGGCGGCTAAAAACAGAACGGAGGAGGAGATTAAGGTACTTAAGCGTTATCTCGACAATATGGAAGAGGCCATTGCCTTTAATGAGTTTGCTTCCTATTCGAAATACGACAGGAAGTTTCATGATCTGCTGGTTTCAGCGTCTAAGAACCGGATTCTCGTCCTTATATCCCAGATGTTCAATGATATTGCTCAGAGATACACGGACCGCCTGAACAGAGATCCGAAAATCGTATCCCGGTCCATGATGGACCACCGTCAGTTATTCGGTGCAGTGGAAGACGGCGATGGGGATTTTGCCTGTCATATTATGCAGGTCCATTTGGAACGTTCCAGAAGAGCCCTGTTAGATATCGAACATTCAGAATAGTCTGTCCTGCCTTTCCGTATGAGGGGAAAAGGAAATGTTATCTTGGGAAAATTATTGGCCGGACCTGCTGCGTGAACGTATAAAAGAAGCCGGGGCAGGCGGCCGGAACATCCATGTGTATGAAGGCATGGCAGACAGCATATATCATGCCTTTAGCCTTACCGCTGCCAGGTGGCCAGGTAAAACAGCAGTGGTGGATGACAAAGGACAAGCATTGACCTATGGCCGGCTGCTGGATATGACAGACAGGATGGCTGCGTCGCTTAAGAAAAAAACAGGCATACAAAAAGGGGAGCGAATTGGAATTCTCCTGTATAACGGGCCGGAATTTTGTGTGTCATATCTGGCCGCCAATAAAATTGGCGGGGTGGCGGTTCCTCTCCCGGGAAAGTTTCAGAGGCCGGAAATCCTGTCTTTGTTGGAGAAAGCAGATGTTACAACTATAATCTGTGAAGAAAAGTTTGAGCCTTGGTTTGAAAATTTAGAGCACGTAACTGTTATTGTATCGAAAAGTGGACCGGATTTTGGATTGGACTGGATGCTCCGTGATTTGGAGGATAACGAAATAACGGATGGTGTGGGAACGTGGGATGATTCAGCTATTCTCATGTTTACTTCAGGCACTACATCCAGAAGCAAAGGCGTTGCCATGAAAAATTATCAGGTCATGAATTCAGTAGAAGCATACGCCGCAACCTTAAGGCTGACCCAGCTTGACAGTTCTGTAATAGCTACCCCGATGTACCATGTGACAGGAATGATATGTATTTTGTCTGTTATGCTGGCGGTGGGAGGTACGGTCTATCTCATGAAAAAGGTGGATGCGGACCGGATATTGACTTGTTTTCTTGAAAATAATATTACATTCTATCACGCGTCTCCTACCGTGTTTACAATACTGCTGGAAAAGAGGAGCAGCTATCCGTTAATTCCTTCTGTGAAGTCTTTTGCGTGCGGAAGCGGAAATATGGCTCCTGAGAACATACGGAAACTGAAAGAATGGATGCCCCAGGCTGAGTTCCATACTGTATATGGAATGACGGAAACTTCCGGAGCAGGAACCATATTTCCGGGCGGCGCGGCGGACAGCCCGTGGATTGGGGCTTCCGGCATTCCTATGCCGGACCTGCGGATCAAGATTGCAGATGATGATGGAACGGAGTTGATGGAAAATCAAATCGGGGAGATATGTTTAAAAGGGAGTTTTGTAGTGGAGGAATACTACAAACAGAAGGTTGACTCTATTACAGAAGATGGATGGCTGAGAACTGGAGATTTGGGTTACTATAACCAGGCGGGTTATCTGTATATCGTGGATAGAAAGAAGGATATGATTAACCGCGGCGGGGAAAAGGTGTGCAGTTTTGATATTGAAAACACCATCCACACCCTTCCGGGCGTGGTGGAGGCCGTGGTCGTAGGGGTACCTGATTCCAAGTATATGGAAGTACCGGCTGCGGTAATCAAACTGGAAAAGGGAACGAATGTCCGGGCTGAAGATATAAAGGAGATGCTTAAGACCAGAGTGGCTCGTTTTAAGATACCGGAGTATATTGTCTTTGTGGAGGATATTCCCAAAACCCATAATGGCAAGATTGACAAACGAATGATAAAAGAGTGGATGAGAAATATAATGGAAGGGAGTCCGGAAATTTCCGGTGTGAAATAGAAAACAGGTATTTATGGGCGGACAGCCGGAAATAGATATTGTTTCCGGCTGTCCGCCCATAAATTATATATATTGAAGGATTAATTTGTGTTTTTCCGCCAAACATAGTATAATCAAAATGTTGCAGACAACGAAAGAATTAAGGAGAATTATATGGAACCATTTGAAAATGATAAGAATCAGAATACGGAGCCTGTAATGGCAGAGAATATGACATCAGCCCCAGCAAAGCGATATGAAGGCAAGTCCTTCATTTTCTCAGATATCCCGTCACAGGAAAAAATCATTCAAGTTTTGTGTACAACCTTTGGCCTGGACCCGGAGGGAATGGGGGATACCCTTGTTCTGCATAACGGAGATATAGAAATCCGTCTGGCAGTGGCCAGCGAGTCTGCCGGTGAAAAGGCGGAGGAGTTTATAAAGAGACAGGTGGAGGGAACCTGCGACCATTTTTATCAGGTTAAAACAGGTGTTGTGGATGTTAAGACCAACCTGCTGTACCAGATTGGACGGGCCAGAAGTTTTGTGCTGGTGGAATATGCCTTTGACGTGGAGGACGAAGAGGATATCGAGGACAAGAAGACCATGATTGAGGATATGTTCGTGTCCATTTTAAACGATCTGGAGGGAATTATCCTGATTCAGAACCAGGATGAGAAAGAGGACGGCATGTTCTGCAGCGGGGAAAATGGAGAAAAGCTCCTGATTCTGTCCGATAAGGGCGGAAGCGCCTTTACCCGCTATCTTCCCTATCAGGAGCCGGACTTAAAGGCCGGAAAGGATATCACCCAGGAGCAGGTGGACCGCAGGATGCGCACCATGCAGACGCTTATCGGAAATGCAATCTATGTACCCGGATGGCTGCCCGCAGTTGCGCCTGCTTCACAGATAACCTGCCCCTCCCTGGAGGAGACTGCTCAGAGGGCCCTGGCCATTATGGGCGTTGCCATTTATTCGGAATGCCTTCTGGATGAAAAACAGGGGATGGAAAAGGCACAGAATTTCCTGATGGATTATATTGATAATAACAATACCCAGGATTATTTCTCTCCAAAGGAGTGGAAGTATCTGCACGATACGGCTCCCGACAGGAAGGAAATCCTGTCTTTCTTAAGGCAGTATGAATCCCTTCACGTGGTAGAATGGGCGCTGGGACTGGTGGAGGAGCTGGGATTCCCGGATCATCCCTGCAATCCCGCTGATTTGGTAAAGCTGCTGAGAAATGGCACCAGTATCAGTAAAATCATGGCAAAGTCCAGACCTAAGAGCCCCAGAGAGCTGTTGGATGCCTGCGACCTTATTTCCTGTCTGGAATGGTCCTGCATCAATGCCAGACGCCATGAACTGCCGGAGCCTGTGGGCATGAAGACCGGGGTGGTAAGGGAATGGCACAAGGCTCTGAACTGGCTGACAGGCCATGGCCAGTGGGATGAGGTAAGAACTAATTCCTAAAATACGCCTGTAAAGAGGTAGATGGAAATGAAAACTGGAATTGTTGTGGAAGGCGGCGGAATGCGGGGCATTTACGCCGCCGGCGTATTGGACGTATTATTGGAACATGGGATTAAGGCAGACGGTCTGGTAGGAGTTTCGGCAGGAGCCATCCATGGGTGCAGCTTTGTGGCGGGACAGGCCGGGCGCTCCATACGCTATAATCTGAAGTACTGCCGCGACCCGCGGTATATGAGTTTCCGGTCGCTGGTAATGACCGGCGATCTGGTGGGAAATGAGTTCTGTTATCACGAACTGCCGGAGCGGCTGGACCCATTTGACAATGACGCCTTTGAGGCTTCGCCCATAGAGTTTTATGCCACCTGCACAGATGTGGAAACCGGCAGGCCGGTATACCACAGATGCGGCAGCCTGAGGGGGGAGAACATACAATGGATCAGGGCATCCGCCTCCATGCCTCTGGTTTCCAGGATTGTGGAGATAGACGGACAGAAGCTGCTGGACGGAGGCGTATCCGACTCCATTCCCGTAGCTGCATTCCGCAAAATGGGCTTTAAAAGAAGCCTGGTCATACTTACCCGGCCGGATGGTTACCGCAAAAAGCCAAACCAAATGCTCCCCGCTATCCGCAGGGTATACCGCAGATATCCCGAATTTATAAAAACCATGGAGTGCCGCCACCTGATGTATAACCGGGAACTGGAGGAGGTCAGACGCATGGAGGCTGCCGGGGAAATCTTTGTCATACGTCCCAGCCGTCTTATTAAAATCAGCCGGACAGAAAACAGACCGGAGAAGATACAGCAAATGTATGATTTAGGGCGTCTTGACGGTATGAAGGCGCTTCGGGACACAGCGGTTTTTTTAGGACTGGAGCCGGCTGCGCAGGGATAATATCATAGTGATTTCACATAAGGAGCATATAAGGATCACATAAAGTTCACATAAAGCTCATATAAGGATCACATAAGAGCCATGATCCCCGGATTTGAGAGAAACCGGGGACACGGCTCTTTGTGCGTTTACATTTGTCCTATGTTCTTTTTGTAATCTGTTCCCCAGGCTACCATGGAGTCCAGTATGGGTTTCAGGCTGTATCCTGTTTCGGTCAGGGTATATTCCACCTTCGGGGGAACCTGCGGATATATTTTGCGGGTAATCAGGCCTGCCTGCTCCATGGCCCTGAGATGGCTGGTCAGGACTTTCTGGGTTATGCCGTTTACTGACCGCATGAGCTCGTTGAACCGTTTTGTACCTGTGAGCAAATCCCGGATGATGAGAACCTTCCATTTATCGCCAATAAGCTGCAGGGTCATTTCCACAGGACAATCAGGTATTTTCATTGCGTTATCCATTCTGTATCACCTCCTTAGTATCTTTATGGTTGTATGGTTAAAAAAAGATGTTAGTATAATTATATACCTGTATAGGGAATTTGACAATGGGAGGGTCGGACCGGGATGTGATTTTTTGATGCGGGAGAATTCCAAGGCATATTTTTAAAGCTCAGACACAGCCAATCATAACGAAAAATTAGAGCAGACCGTAGAAAATATAATTTTACATCTTACATACATGAATATATAATGGTTAAATGTATTGTAAACTGTGTTTGAAAGGAGTCAACACCATGGAATATAAGAGATTTGGACAAAAAATTATCCTCCGCCTGAATCCGGGCGAGGAAGTGACAGAGTGTATCCGGGAAGTGTGCAGAACAGAAAAGGTGGCTCTGGGAGAGGTTTCCGGGCTGGGAGCTGCCTGCGAGGTGGAACTTGGGGTATTTAATACAACGCAGAAGAAGTATTATGGAAAGTCCTTCAAGGGAATCTATGAAATTGCCTCCCTTACAGGCAACATAACACAGCAGGGAGAAACCCCATATCTTCATCTGCACATGGTAATCGGCAACCCGCTGGATGGAGAGTGCCATGGAGGCCATTTGAACAGGGCGGTTATCAGCGCCACCGCAGAGATTTTTATTACGGCGATTGACGGAACCGCTGGCAGAAGGATGAGTGAATCCATCGGACTGAATCTGATTGAGTTCCCCCAGGCGTAATATACATAAAGGCATACAGGCCCGGACTGTCTCGACTTAAGAGGCAGTCCGGATTTTTTCCCCGTACCCTTTAATTGGGATTTGGAAATCGGATGGAATCATGATATACTTAGGAAAACGCGTTGTACGGGAATGAAAACAGCGCAGAGGGAGGTTTTGACGTGGAGCGGACGATTCTGTTATTGGGAAATCCTGAATTATATGAGGTCAGCAGGGAAGTGAAAATAGAAGAGCTTCATCAGATGGAACAGGTGAGGGAGGATTTAAAGGATACACTGTTGGCATTTAGGGCCCGCTATGGAGTGGGAAGGGCTATTGCGGCGCCTCAGATTGGTGTGAAGAAACGTGTTATTTACCGGCATCTGGACACTCCGGTGCTGTTTATCAATCCACGGCTTGCCTTTCCTGAACAGGAGATGATAGACGTGCTGGATGATTGTATGTCATTTCCTGATCTGCTGGTCAGGGTAAAGCGGTATAAACGGTGCATCATATATTATAAAGATCTGGAATGGAATGACTGCTCCATGGAACTGGAAGGGGATATGTCGGAACTGATTCAGCATGAGTACGATCACCTGGACGGAATACTGGCAACCCTGCGGGCAGTGGATGAAAGGGCATTGGTGATGAAGCCCCATTGACGGATGACGTACGGCGGCTGTAAGGATATGCAGACATTTTAGACACACAGGAGGAATGATACCGGATGATTGACAAGGAAAATTTTTTAACAAGCTACAACATTGAACCTGAGGAACTTAAGGCGGCCGGTCTGGAATGGGAGGAGCTGGCGGCCATCTATGATGACTATTTGTCCGTTGAGGGAAAACTGCGCAGCATTGGTAAGGATTTTGTGTACGATTATCTCTATGATATTGAGAGGGCAGGCATCCATTCCTACCGGTACCGCACTAAGGATCCCGGCCATCTGATTGAGAAAATCATACGCAAGCGCAACGAACATTTTGAACGGTTTGAGGATATAAACAGGGGCAATTACCATAAGTATATCACGGACCTGATTGGCATTCGTGTGTTTTTTCTTTACCGGGAGGATTGGATTCATTTCCACAAATATATAACCAGTGTATTTGAGAATAACCCTGATCTATATGTGGTGGACCGCATAAAGGATTTTGATGAGGACACCGGGCATTATTACATTGCGGAACGGCCAAAGGTCTACCGCAGAAACGGGGACACCAGGATTTATGACGAGAATTTGATTGAGATTAAGTCCAACGGTATATACCGCTCCCTCCACTATATCATCAAATATAAGGGATATTATGTGGAGATCCAGGGAAGAACCCTGTTTGAGGAGGGCTGGAGTGAGATTGACCATGATATCGTATACCCCTATTTCCAGGACGATGAGATGTTAAAGGATTTCTCCACGCTCCTAAACCGTCTTTCAGGCATGGCGGATGAGATGAGCTCTTATTTCCGCAGGATGAAAGGGGTAAAGGAGGAATGGGAGAAAAAATTGGAGAGATATGATGATGAAGGATAGACAGGACCCGTTTTCCGGCATGAGCCTGGAGGAACTGTGGCAGCTGTTCCCTGTTTTCCTCACAGAGCACAGGCCGGTCTGGGCGCAGTGGTACCAGGAGGAAAGGGAGAGGCTGTTTGGTATCCTTCCCATGGAGGATATCTGCGAAATCAGTCATGTGGGAAGCACATCCATCCCATCCATCTGGGCCAAGCCCATAGTGGATATCCTGGTGGAAATGAGGGAAGGCGGGGATATGCAGGCCGTGAAGGAACATATTATCGGCGGCGGCTACATCTGCATGATGGAAAAGCCAGGGAGGATTTCGTTCAACAGGGGTTATACGCCGTCGGGATTTGCGGAGAAGGTATTCCATCTGCATCTGAGAGAGGCGGGGGATAACGACGAGCTGTATTTCAGGGATTATCTGAGGGAGCATCCGGAAGCAGCCAGGGAATATGAGGAGCTGAAGCTGGGACTCTGGAAGGAATATGAACATGACCGGGATGGGTATACAGAGCAGAAAACAGCTGTGGTGGAAAGATTTACCAGGGAGGCAAAGAGCCTTTATCCCGGCCGGTATAAAAGGCAGGCTCTGGGGTTTGTCAGGGCTGAGCCCGAAGATACGGAGGCGCTGCGCCGGCTTGCAAGGGCTTCGGAGGCACACTGGGGATATGATGAGGCGTTTATGGAAAACTTTGACGCAGGGTTTAATGTTACGGAAGATTTTATCCGCCGCAATCCTGTGTATGCGGCAGGAGAACGCGGCTGTCCGGCTGCCTTCTGGGGAATCAGGCAGGATAGAGATGCATGGGAATTAGAGTATTTTTATGTGGCAGAGGAAAGGCTGGGGAGGGGACTGGGAAAACAGATGTGGGAGCATATGACCGGCTGGTGCGAAAAAAAGGAAATATGCCGTATTCATTTTGTTACCAGCCCTCAGGCCGTGGGATTTTACAGAAAAATGGGCGCGGTCCGGGACGGGGAAACACGGTCCCCTGTGGACGGCCGTCCGGTTCCGCATTTTGTGTATGACGTGTGATATCAGGGGTTGTGCAATAAGGAGGTTATGGCCGTAACCTGTTGACCCTGAACGGGGTATCTGTATATAATCGCATCATGACATGGATGAAAGCCGGTTGCGCGGCTTTCCCTGAATTTTAAATCATGAGGAGATGTGTGTATGAGCGATTGGTGGAAGAAGTCCGTTGTATATCAGATTTATCCGAGAAGCTTTATGGATTCCAATGGGGACGGGTTCGGGGATTTGCAGGGGATTATCCGGAAGTTGGATTATCTGGAAAACCTGGGAATTGACGTCATCTGGCTGAGCCCTGTCTATGATTCCCCGCAGCAGGACAACGGGTACGATATCAGAGATTACCGGCAGATGTATGAGAAATTTGGTACCATGGAGGATATGGAGGAGCTGATAGAAAAGGCCCATGACCGTGGAATCAAGATAGTCATGGATTTAGTCGCAAACCATACTTCGGATGAGCACCAGTGGTTTGCGGAGAGCCGGAAATCGGCGGACAATCCTTACAGCAATTATTATATCTGGAAAGACCCGAAAGACGACGGGAGCGAGCCTAATAACTGGGGATCCAGCTTCTGCGGCAGTGCCTGGACCTATGACCAGGAACGGGAGCAGTATTACCTGCATTTTTATGATAAGAAGCAGCCTGATTTGAACTGGGAAAATGAGACCGTGCGCAGAGAGGTCTATGACCTTATGAAATTCTGGATGGACAAGGGCGTGGATGGCTGGCGCATGGACGTGATTGCTTCCATTTCCAAGTATACGGATTTTCCGGACTATCCGGAAGAACCCGGCAGGCGTTACTATACCGGTTTTATGCATTCCAACGGTCCAAGGCTTCATGAATTCCTCCAGGAAATGAACCGGGAGGCTCTGGCGGAATATGACTGCATGACCGTGGGGGAAGCTCCTGGCTCCACCTCTGAAAATGCCCGGCTGTTTGTGGATCCAAAGCGGCGGGAATTGAATATGATATTTACGTTTGAACACATGAACATTGACCGCATTCCGGGCCATGTGAACCGTAAGTGGGCATTGAAGCCATTTGATGTCAGGGATTTGAAACGGGTTATGTCAGACTGGCAGGAAAAGCTGGAGGGCCATGGATGGAACGCGCTTTATCTGGAAAACCACGACCAGCCCAGAGTGATTTCCCGCTGGGGCAATGACACCTGTTTCAGAAAGGAATGCGCCAAAGCGTATGCCACGATCCTGCACGGTATGAAGGGGACACCCTACGTGTACCAGGGGGAGGAGATTGGCATGGTGAATGCCTCCTATGAGCTGGATGAGTATGAGGATGTGGAAGTGAAGAATGCCCTCTTAGAGCTGGTAGAACACGAAAAGACCATCAGCCGGGAGGCATTTAAACGGGCGGTCTGGAACAAGAGCCGGGATAATGCCAGGACGCCGATGCAGTGGACAGATGGGGAGAACGCGGGATTTACCTGCGGCACTCCATGGTTTAAGGTGAATCCGCGTTATAAGGAAATCAATGTGGAGGAGGCTCTTAAGGACAGCGACTCTGTGTTCCATTACTATCAGAAGCTGATTCGCCTCCGCCACGAAGAGGATATTCTTACAGAGGGAAGTTACCGCCTGCTGCTGCCTGAGGATGATTCTCTGTTTGTGTACCAGCGGGAATATAAAGGGAAAAAGTGGCTGGTGGCAGCCAATCTGACAGACGCTCCGGTACCGGGCAGCCGTCTTGAGGGAATTCTGTATCCGGGTTACAAGGCAATCATTCAGAATGAGCCGGAGATTATGAAAAACGGCATGTTACAGCCTTTTGAGGCGTTTATTGCTGAGGAACAGCTTTAGAGCTTCTTTAAAACTTAAAAAGAATAATTAAAAATAAGCAGGAGTGCTGCTCTCATTCGTATGTGAGGGCGGTACTCCTGTTTTGATTGGACGCAATATTGGACTCAATGTTAGACACTATATTAGACACTTTATGGGAAGGTGTGGTAAAATTTTGATAGAACGATTGCTGAATAAATTTATTCCTTTAAAATCAAGGGATTTGCGGCGGATGCCAAGTGTCTAAAAAAAGTTGGCACCGTATTTGCTAAATATATAAGTGAAATGAAAATAAAACAGAAAAAGGGAAGGAGTTCCAACATGAAGAAGATATTGATAGCCACACACGGAACCTTTGCTTCCGGAGCGGAGAGTACGGTTAAATTCCTTATGGGAGATGTTGGGAATATTACCTGTATCAATGCTTATGTGGACCAGGATGAAAATTTGGCGGAGACACTGGAACAGTATTTTGCCCGGGTTCAGTCGGAGGACCAGGTAATTGTGCTCACGGATATCAAGGGGGGAAGTGTGAACCAGAAAATCGTACCCTACGCGGTGCGGGAAAATGTGTTTTTGATTGCCGGCTTCAACCTGCCTCTGCTGGTGGCTCTGGCCATTGCACCCCAAGGAATTACCAGGGAGGATGTCCGGCAGTACATTGAGGATTCAAAAAAACAGATGGAACTGGTGGAGCTGGAAGCGGATGACAGCCGGGATGAGGATTTCTTTGCGTAGGAGGTAAGCTGCATGTATCGCACGAAGGCGTCGGAAATACAGGCGTTAAGTGCTCATAAGGAGAGGAGAATATAGTATGGTTAAGGCTTTAAGGGTAGACGAGAGACTGATTCACGGACAGGTGGCCATGGCGTGGACCAGGGATTTGGGAATCCAGGGAATCATGGTTGCGGACGATGAGGCTGCTTCCAATGAGATGCAGAAAATGACACTGAAAATGGCTGTGCCGGATGGCATTAAATGTATCATTAAGACTGTGCCGGAAATCATTGCACTGTTAAATAATCCAAGGTCTGAGGGAATGCGGATTCTGGTACTGGTTAAGACGGTGAAGAATGCGCTGGAGGTGTATAAAGCCGTACCTGGTATCGAGTATGTGAATATCGGCAATGCAGGACGGTTTACCAGCGGCGACGGAACGGAGCGCACCATTATTTCCAGGTCGGTAAGTCTTACGCCTGACGAGGTGGAGGCGTTAAAGGAACTGGCGGCACTGGCTCCGGATACAGCCCTTCAGATGGTTCCTTCCGATGAAAAGAAGCTTGTTTCAGAAGTGTTGTAAAACATAGACAGAAAGGGGATAAATTCATGTTAGCACATTCATCTATACTTGTTACTGCGTTTGTTATCGCAGTCATGGTACTTATCGCATCTGGAGTCAGGGATTTGCTGGGATTCACCATGCTGGACCGTCCGGTATTCATCTGTCCCATCGTAGGCTGGCTTTTTGGGGATATACAGCAGGGGCTGCTTATCGGAGCCTCCCTGGAAGCTGTGTTCATGGGTATTGTAAACATTGGAGGCGCATCAGCTGCTGAATGCGGAATCGCCAGCGTGGTGGGCTGCGCTTTTGCCATCATGAGCGGCGGCGGCCCTGAGGTGGCGCTCCCGTTAGCCCTTCCCATCGGAATGCTGGGACAGCAGGCGAAAAACATTATCTGGATTGGTATTATAGGCTGGTTCGCTCCGGTATTCGACAAACTGGCTGAGAACGGGGAGGACAAAAAGCTTACGAGACTCCACTATGGACTGTGGTGCCTGAACTGGGGACTGTACTGCCTGATTCCGTTCTTTGCAATCCTTTTTGGCTCTAAGGCAGTGGAGGCAGCGGTTAAGGCTATTCCGGCGGTTATCATGAACGGCCTTACGGTCTGCGGAAACCTGCTTCCGGCTGTAGGTATGGCCATGCTTTTGAAGCTGTTGTGGAACAATAAAATCTGTGTTTACTTTTTCCTGGGATTTGTGCTGGTGGCTTATTTAAAGCTTCCGCTGATCGCGCTGGCTGCCCTGGGCGTCATAGCGGCCCTGCTGGTGGCGCAGAGGGATCTGGAGCTTAACCAGCTTCTGAGAGTAAAGGCCGCTGCCGCGCCTGCGGCTGTTCCTGCACAGGGAATATTAGATGAAGAAGAGGAGGATTTTTTCAATGTCTAAGATAACTGATGTTTCCAGAGAAGAAAAGAAAATGCTCAGGTCCGTATTCCTGCGTTCCTTTACCCTATACACATCCGTAACCCCGGCAAAACAGGGAGCATCCGGTTTCTGCTACTCTATGATTCCTTTTATCAACCGGTTTTATAAAAATGATCCGGAGGGTAAGAAGGAGGCAATGGCAAGGCATATATCCTACTTCAATACAACGGTGCCCATGTCCACGTTCATCATGGGACTCTGCGGCGCCATGGAAAAGGAAAACAGCGAGAACAAGGACTTTGACGCGGGATCCATTAACCCCATCAAGACCAGCCTCATGGGCCCTCTGGCCGGCATAGGCGATTCCATATTCTGGGGTGTATGGCGTGTAATCTGCGCCGGAATAGCCATCAGTATGGCCCAGGCAGGCAATGTACTGGCGCCGCTTGTGTTCCTGTTATTGTTTAATATCCCCAGCAACGTAGTGCGCTACTACGGAACGTTCCTGGGATACAGTCTGGGTTCCGAATACATTGAGAAGCTGTACAGCGGAGGCCTGATTACCGTGCTGACCAAGGCGGCCAGTATCATGGGACTTATGATGGTAGGAGGAATGGCCAGCAGCATGGTGGTATTTAACAGCAAGCTGTCATTGTCCATGGAGGGGACAGAGATTTTCTCCCTCCAGAGTATGCTGGACCAGCTGTTTGTGGGACTGGTTCCGCTGTGCCTTACCTTGCTGTGCTTCTATCTCCTGACAAAAAAGAAAATGAGCATCAATGTACTGATTGTGGGTGTGATTGTCCTGGGAATTGTGCTCTCAGCCCTGGGGATTGCGTAGACTGGGGATTGCGTGGACTGGGAATTGCGTAGACTGGGAATAGCATAGTTTGGGAATAGCATCCTTCTGAAACAGCATGGTATGATGGTTGTATGAGGATGGGGAATAGATATGGGGAATAAATATGTCCCACGGAATGAAACGGGAACAGGAATGCAGAATCAGTATGATGGAGGGGGTTGTCCATGCAGGCAAAAGAACGGGTCTATGAATCCTTAAAAGAATCGTGCAGCAACAATGGAAAGATAACAGCGGCAGAGCTGGCGCAGAAGCTGAATCTGAGCCGGCAGGTGATAAGCCATTATCTGACCAGGCTCATGGAGGACGGACTTGCGGTAAAAACCAGTACACGGCCAGTGTACTGGTTTCCCGTGACTTCGGAAGATTTGGAATTTTTTGGAGAAGAACAGTGGAAATGCGCGGAAACCGGGCTGTCCCGGGAAAGGGTGGAACCGGCTGCCGTTTCCGTTAGTTCCGTATTCTCATCCATGGTGGGATACGCAGGGAGTCAGAGACAGACCGTGGAGATGTGTATGGCTGCAGTGAATTATCCTCCGGACGGCCTTCCCATGCTTCTGACCGGCGAAAGCGGGGTGGGAAAAAGTTTTATAGCCCGCCTGATATATGAATATGCCCTGGAACAGCAGACCATTGCCGCCGGCGCGCCCTTTGTGGTGCTCAACTGCGCGGATTACGCCAATAATCCGGAACTCCTTTCCGCTGTCTTGCTGGGATATAAAAAGGGCAGCTTTACGGGAGCTGACCGGGACCGGGACGGGCTTTTGAAGGAAGCGGACGGAGGATATCTGTTCCTGGATGAGGTCCACAGGCTGTCCTTTGAAAACCAGGAGAAATTATTCCTGTTCATGGATTCGGGCCAATACCGTCCCCTGGGAGACAACGCCTGGAAAACCTCCAGGGTACGTTTCATTTTTGCCACCACGGAACAGCCGGAGGAAGTACTTTTGGAAACCTTCCGACGGCGCATTACCCTTCAGATTCCTATTCCCAGCATGATGGAACGGCCTCTTAAGGAGCGGCTTCAAATGCTGTATCTCTTTTACCAGAAGGAGGCTGGGAAGGTCAACCGGCGGATAGAGGTGGACGGAACAGTGGCGGAAGCATTGCTGTTCACAAAGCTGCAGGGAAATATCGGAAAGCTGGAGAATCTGGTACAGGTCAGCTGTGCCAATGCATTTTACCGTCAGCGGCACAAGGACATACTTCACATTACCATGGGGGAGCTGCCTGAGATAGCGGGGGGCAGCCAAAGCAGCCGTGACCGGACCAGACGGTCCTGCGGACTGCCGTCCATTCTGGTGGATGGGGACGGACTGCCCTTTGAACAGACAGAACTGGCCTGTGAGGGGGCAAAACGGGAAATGGATGCCCTGTGGGAGGATATTTCCGGGATTCCTTTTGAGCGCGTGGAGACTTCAGTGGACAGTGTATATCTGAACTTTAAACGCATGGTGAAAAAACTCAGAACCCAGGAAAACTCAGTCTGCCGGAGTGAACCGGACTGGAAACTGTTCAGCCCGGTATGCCGTGAAATTCTCTGCGCCTACGGAGTGAGTGAGGTAAAGGGGGTTATGGATGAACTGGGATTTCTCTACAGTATATTCAAATACAGCTGCCCGGAGGAAGAAACACGCAGAAAACTGGACACTTATTTTGAACAGGCCATGCCAAAGGCGTACTATGTGGCAGGGCGGATTTGCCGGAATCTGGATGAGATGGACCAGGAAGCGGGAACCGCCCTTGACTTTCTGTTTTCCCTGTCCCTTCATGAATATATGGTGGAGACCATGGAATTTCACGGATTAATTGTTGCCCACGGGGACTCCACGGCCAGCAGTATCCAGAAGGTTGCCAACCGCACCTGCCGTACCTTTGTGTTTGAAGCTATTGACATGCCCATGGATACGGCAGTGGAGGATACCATAACAAAGGTCAGGCAGTATCTGGAACGGGTCAATACAAGGAAGGGCATGATTCTTCTGGTGGACACCGGTTCCCTCGGCCAGCTGTATTCTTCCATCAAAAATGACTTGGCGGGAGATTTGCTGATTATCAATAATGTGACTACGGCCATTGCGCTGGATGTAGGCATCAAGATGCTGGGCCGCTGCTCCTTTTTAGATATTGTGAGGGCTGCCAGGGAGACATATGCCTTTGAAATCCAGTACTTTGAGGGAGTGTCCAGAGGCAGGAATATCATCGTATCCTGCATGTCGGGTGTGGGAATTGCAGAAAAACTTCAGGAGGCCATGTGCAAGGTATTTGACCCCTCCGACATTGATATCGTGACCATGGATTACCAGGAACTGCGCAGGCTTTTGGATGAGAACCAAAAGGAATATTTTAAACAGACACTGCTCATCCTCACTACCTCGGCTCTGCCGGAACATGTAAGGGTACCCTGGCTGAACATCTATGACATACTGGACGGCAAGGGTGAGGATCTGCTGTGGAGCTCGTTTAAGGGACTGCTGTCTGGAGAAAAATTCGAGGAACTGAAACGTGAATACATCCGGTTCTTTTCCATAGAAGGAATTGTCAGCCGCCTCAGGTTCCTGAATCCCACCGTGGTTATCAATGAAGTGGAGCTGGTGCTTATGAAGTATGAGCAGTACTATCATCTGGAAATGACGGGACACATCAGGCTGAACCTGTATATGCATATTGCGTTCATGATTGAGCGCCTTATGACGACGGACCCGGTGACGGAACAGCCGCAAGAGCTGTCGCCGCGGGAAAAGCGGTTTTATGGGGTATCCAGGGAAATTTTCAGCGATATGGAGCAGAAATACAGAATCAGGATGAATTCCTATGAACTATCCCTGCTCTATGAGCTGTTCCGCAGAATCATTATAGAAGAAAAGAGCTAGAGCCGGTCAGAATCATTGGAGGTAACAATATGCCAATTAAAATACATGAGAACGGAAGGGAATTCCACCTGTATAATCATAAGATAAGTTATATCATGACAATACTGCGCAACGGACAGCTGGGCCATCTGTACTATGGAAAGGCGGTCAGGGACCAGGCCTCTTTTGAGCATATGCTGGAAATACGGATTCGTTCCATGGCGCCCTGTTTTTATGAAGGGGACAGGGAATTTTCCATGGAACACATCAAACAGGAATATCCATCCTATGGACACGGCGATATGCGCTGTCCGGCCTATGACATCCTCCAGGCCGACGGGAGCCGCATCACGGAATTTGTCTATGAATCCCATTGTGTCCGTGAAGGAAAGCCCGCCCTTAAGGGGCTGCCTGCCACCTATGCGGAACAGGCGCGGGAGGCTTCCACCCTGGAGATAACCCTGAAGGATGCGTGGATAAAGACAAAACTGATTCTTACTTACACGATTTATGAGAACCTTCCTGTTATCACAAGGAGCGCCCGGTTCATCTGCGATCATGAAGACGGCGTGGTCCTGAACCAGGCCATGAGCGCCAGCCTGGACCTGCCGGACAGCGTGTTTGAGATGGTGGAGCTTACAGGGGCCTGGGCCAGGGAGCGGAACGTAAAGACAAGGAGGCTGGAGCATGGCGTTCAGTCCGTGTACAGCATGAGAGGATGCAGCAGCAGTAATTACAACCCATTTATTGCCCTCAAACGGCCGGATACAGGAGAACATGCAGGGGAGGTTTACGGCTTTAGCCTGGTGTACAGCGGCAATTTTCTGGCTCAGGCAGAGGTGGATACATATGACGTCACCAGGGTCATGCTGGGGATCCATCCCCATTGCTTTTCCTGGCCGTTAAAGAAGGGAGAAATGTTTCAGACTCCCGAGGTGGTTATGGTGTATTCGGACAGCGGACTGAACGGTATGAGCCAGACCTATCATGAATTATACCGCAGCCGCCTTGCCAGGGGACCCTGGAGAGACAGAGCCAGGCCCATATTAATCAATAACTGGGAAGCCACCTATTTCGACTTTGACGAAGAAAAAATCCTTAAGCTTGCCAGAACCGCCAAAGATGTGGGAGTGGAACTTTTTGTACTGGATGACGGCTGGTTCGGCCGACGGGATGACAGCAGGTCCTCCCTGGGAGACTGGTATCCCTACCGGAAAAAGCTGCCGGAGGGAGTGGCGGGAATAGCCCGCAGGATAGAAGAAATGGGCCTTGCGTTCGGGCTGTGGATAGAGCCGGAGATGGTAAATAAGGACAGCGATTTGTACAGGGCCCATCCGGACTGGATGCTGTCCGCCCCGGGCCGCAGCGCCTGCCATGGCAGGAATCAGTTCGTTCTGGATTTTTCCAGGGAGGAAGTGGTGGAGTATATTTACCAGATGTTAAGATATGTGCTGGACGAGGCGCCTGTCTCCTATATCAAATGGGATATGAACCGGTGCATGTCCGAGGTATATTCCCGAGCCGGCCGTCCGGAGGAACAGGGGATGGTATTCCACCGTTATATTCTGGGGGTATACAGTTTGTATGAAAAGCTGATCAGGCGGTATCCCCATATATTGCTGGAATCATGCGCCAGCGGAGGGGCCCGGTTTGATCCGGGGATGCTGTATTATGCGCCCCAGTGCTGGACATCCGATGACACGGACGCAGTGGAACGGTTAAAGATACAATACGGAACATCCATGGTCTACCCCTTAAGCAGCATGGGCGCCCATGTGTCGGCGGTGCCGAATCACCAGGTTCTGCGCACCACACCCATTGAAACCAGGGCGAACGTGGCCTGCTTTGGAACCTTTGGATATGAACTGGACCTGAATCAGCTGACGGAGGAAGAACTGGAAAAAGTGAGGAGACAGATTGCTTTTATGAAGGAGAACCGGGATCTCATCCAGTTCGGAACCTTTTACAGGCTAATCAGTCCCTTTGAGGGAAGGGGAAATGTGACTGCCTGGATGGTGGTATCCGGGGACCGGAAAAGGGCTCTGGTGGGATATTACCGGATATTGGAGCCTGTGAATGAAGGGTACAGGAAAATCCGTCTGGCAGGATTGGAAGAGGGAATCCGCTACCATGTGTCCATACAGGGCGGCGGTTATCATGGCGGATTTAAAGAGATTGACGTGTACGGCGATGAACTGATGAATTTCGGCCTCATTGTGTCCGACTCATCTTCAGGGGACAACAAGGAGAAATACGACGGTACCAACGGGGATTATCAGTCCAGGATATATATGCTGGAGGCTTAATATGGATGAGGTCATGGGGACAGGGAATGATGTGAAGCGGGAGAAGGGCAGGGAGGCGCCGTCAGGCGGCCGTGTCACCATAAGGGAGCTGGCGGAAGCAGCAGGGGTCAGTACGGCCACGGTGTCCAATGTTATTCATGGAAAAACCAAGCGGGTCTCTCCTGAGACCATCCGCCGCGTGCAGGAACTGATTCAGACAATGGGGTATGTCCGGGGCGGTTCCGGGGAGGAGAAAAGGCCTGGCGGCTCCGGGCTGGTGGCATTGCTGGCCAATCCCCATAAGACGTACGAGGAGGCCATTGGCGCCGATCCTTTTTACGGGAAGATAATCGGTATGACAGAGCAGTATCTGAGGGAAAAGGGGTACTGCATGATATTTTACGCATCCTCTGATATGGATGACATTTTCCGCATGGTCACAGAACGGGAGGTGGAGGGAGTCATAACCCTGAGCTTTCATAAGAATGATTGCGATAAGATTGCCGGCCTGCTGAAACGGCCCGTGGTTTCCATTGATGCCAGCGGATATCAGGGCAAGGTTCCCAACATTGGTCTGGATGACTGGCAGGGTGGCAGACTTATGACAGATTATCTCCTGGAATGCGGATATGGACCTGTTTATGTGTGTGCAGGGAGAGATCACGGTGTGGACCATATAAGATACCTGGGATGCCAGGGCGCATGGAAGGAACGGATGAAGAAGGGGGATACGGCAGAGGCGAACGGCCGGGTACATTTTATATCCCTGGGCATGAACCGGGAAAAGCGCAGGGATACCTTTGAATCCCTTGTCCGGCGGGTGAAAACCAATATCAGGGAGGGATACAGGCCGGCCCTGTTCTGCCTTTCGGATTTGTATGCCCTGGAGGCCATGAATCATTTCAGGGATCAGGGGATTAAGATACCGCAGGACCTTGGAATTGCTGGATTTGACGATATTCTGTACGCCTCCCTGTCCAGCCCCGGGCTGACCACTGTCCGTCAGGATATGAAGCGCAAGGCGGCGTTGGCAGTGGATACGCTGGCGGATATGGTGGAAAGCCGGGAACCAATGGAGTGGGGGAGAGAGATCCTGCTTCCGGTAAAGCTGGTGGTACGAGGGAGTACGGCAGAAGGATAGCCGAAAGGGGCGGCGTGTCAGCAAAATGCAGAACCCAATGAAAGAAAGTGACTGAAATGACATTATATAAAAAGATGGACACCGTGATCCATGGTATTCAAATGATGGCAATTGATATGGATGGAACATTGATGGACAGCAATGACCATATTCCGGAGACAACAATCAGGCGAATCCGCCAATTGAGCGAGCAGGGGATTTTGGTGGTGCCCTGCAGCGGCCGGTATCTGAAAAGCATTCCTCAAAATCTGCTGATGATGGGAAATGTCCGCTATGCAGTCACGGCCAATGGGGCACAGATATGGAGTATGCGCTCTCTTTCATCATTATACAGGCTAAAGCTTCCGGAAGGAACGGTGAAAACCGTATTGGAATTCCTGAAAGGACGGGACGGGTATGCGGAATTGTTTTCCCAGGGGAAATCTTATATTAATGAAGGGGACAGCATCCGGGCATCCCGTATAAACCACAATTATAATTTTGTCCGGTATTTTACCAGAAACCATATACTGGTTCCCGATTTGTCAAAAGCTGCGGACCTTTGGAATGAAACAGAGAAGATAAATTTGTTTTTTCTGGAGGCGGAGGACCGGGAGTGCCTGGAAGGAATCCTGAGGCAGCGGGGAGGCCTGAGGCTGACCAGCTCCATGGAAGGCAACATGGAGATCAATCACGCATCCGCCGACAAGGGCGCCGCGCTAAAATGGCTTTGCAGCCATTTGGGCATTCCGTTGGAACATACCCTGGCCATTGGAGATGGGGACAATGACATGGAGATGATACAGTATGCCGGCTGGGGGATCGCCATGGGAAACAGCAGAGATGAACTGAAACGCCTTGCCCGCTATGTGACGGGTGACAATGACCATGGCGGTGTGGAAGAGGTGCTGAGACTGGTAAAATGGTAACGTATGAACAGGCGCGCGGCCGGGAAAAAACGGCCGGACGCCTGTTTTTTGTCTGCGGTCCGTGCTTTATTTTAAGAACAAAAGGGGAAAAATGCATTTAGGCATTTGCATTTTTCATGGGCTGGTATATAATCGGTACTGTTAAAAGCGGAATGTATCGCACGTAAGAGACCAAAGGACGGTCTCTAAGTGCTCATAACAAGGAGGCAGGAATATGCGAGGAGTGGAGACACGTATACAGGAAATCAGACACAGGATATTCAGGGAAGTGGCAAGGATGGCCTATCATACGGAATGGCCGGTGGATAAACGTATTGAAGAGCTTCCGTATAAAATCATACCGGGTGAAGTGGGGAATTTCCGCAATGACGTTTTTTTGGAACGGGCTATTGTCGGGGAACGGCTCAGATTGGCCATGGGGCTTCCGTACCGCAGTGCGGCGGAACATGCGCCGGTTTCGGATAACATAGAGGCTGCGGACAGACCGGAGACTTATTATACGCCTCCCCTGATTAATGTGATTAAATTTGCCTGCAATGCCTGTCATGAAAAGCGCGTATTTGTAACAGACGGCTGCCAGGGCTGTCTGGCCCATCCATGTGAGGAGGTGTGCCCTAAGGATGCCATCAAGCTGGACAGGACCAATGGCCGCTCCCACATCAATGATGACAAATGCATCAAATGCGGAAGGTGCGCGGATGTTTGTTCCTATAAGGCCATCATTATCCAGGAAAGACCCTGCGCCGCTGCCTGCGGTATGGACGCCATTTCCACGGATGAGAATGGAAAGGCGGATATTGATTACGATAAATGCGTATCCTGCGGAATGTGTCTGGTGAACTGCCCCTTTGGAGCCATAGCGGATAAATCGCAGATATTCCAGGTTATACGGGCCATCCAGTCAGGGGAAAGGGTTTATGCGGCAGTTGCCCCGGCTTTTGTGGGGCAGTTCGGACCAAAGGTGACGCCCGGCAAGCTGCGCGCAGCCATGAAGGCGCTGGGGTTTGCGGACGTATTTGAGGTGGCGGTGGGAGCCGACCTGTGCGCTACCCAGGAGGCAATTGACTTTATCCAGGAAGTGCCGGAAAAGCTTCCCTTTATGGCTACATCCTGCTGCCCGGCCTGGTCCATGATGGCTAAGAAGCTGTTCCCGGAGCATGCGGACTGTATTTCCATGGCATTGACCCCCATGACCCTGACGGCAAGGCTGATTAAGCGGCACCATTCCAATGCAAAGGTTGTATTCATCGGTCCCTGCGCAGCCAAGAAGCTGGAGGCCATGCGTACGGACATACGAAGCGATGTGGATTTCGTCCTTACCTTTGAAGAAATGGACGGCATCTTTGACGCCCGGCATGTGGACGTGGAGAAGATAGAAGAAGATCCGGAAGGCGTCAATGACGCTTCCATGGACGGCCGTAACTTTGCGGTGGCAGGCGGGGTGGCCAAGTCCGTAGTGGATGTGATTCATGAGCGTTATCCGGATAAGGAAATCAAGGTAGCCAATGCAGAGGGCCTTAAGGAATGCAGAAAACTGCTGACCATGGCAAAGGCCGGGAAATACAATGGCTACCTTCTGGAGGGAATGGCGTGTCCGGGCGGATGTGTGGCCGGAGCAGGCACCATGCAGCCTATTAAGAAGTCCCAGGCATCCGTGAACCTGTACGCATCCAAGGCAAAGCATAAAACCTCCAATGAGACAGAACATGTGAAGGAACTGGATAAGCTGGTGGACTAAAGGGCGGATTAATCTTTCTCCATCATGATTTCCAGAATGGTGCGGTCTGTCTGCGCCATGCCGGGATTGCTGATTCGTCCCATATTGCGGATGGCGCCCTCCGGTGTGGCATGGCATATGCCGTCCTTTGGATCCAGCACGGTTTTGTCCACGGCCAGACAGGCGCTCATAAGGGCTGCCCCGCTGGCTGTAGCCAGTTTTAAGGCACATCCGATTTTTCCGCCGTCACATATCATGCCGGTCAGGTTGCCGCTCATATTGATGATGGCATATCCCATCTGTTCATGGCTGCCGCCCATGAGCCAGACCATGGAAGCAGAGGCGGCAGAAGCGGCGGAGACACCGCATCCGCAGGTGGCGGACAGCTTGCCGGTGAATTCCTTAATATACACATTGATGGAATGGGATATGGCCAGCGCCTTTACCAGATGCTCTTTGTCAGAGCCAAGATACCGGGCTGTTTCCACTACGGGCAGTATGGTGGTAAGGCCGTGGTTGCCGCTGCCTGCGCTGCTCATGACTGCATAGGGACAGCCGCACATGCGGCCTTCCGCGCTGCTGGCCATAAGGGTCATGATACGGCTCATTAGGGAGTTTCCCATAATATCGGTCCGGCAGTATTTTGCCAGGGAGGAGGCGGCTCCGATGCCAAGTTTGTGCTGCATGCCGTAATCGGCCAGGGCAGAGTTCATCCGGGCTCCGTCTTCCATGAAGGCCAGTTCCTCTGGGGAACAGCTTTCGACCAGGGATACAATCTGCGAAATGGTCATGGAGGCCAGCTTTTCATGGAGAGCCGTCCTGCCGGTAAGGGAGTATTCCTTCTGAAAGAAAGGCGTGAGAACTCCGTTTACTGTCCGGGCGGTACAGACAATATTGGAATGGGTATTTCTTATTGTGCTGGCTCCTGTACCGGCAGAGGACACTGCTTCTGCATGGGCATAGAGCAGGGGCTCGTCCTCCTTGAGCTTAAGTGTGACCATTCCGGATTCCACCAGGTTTATGGCCTGGCTGCTGACAGCAGGGGAAAGGTCCTCCAGGAGTTTAAGTCCTTTCTGAGGATTGGCCAGGCAGGCGCCCAGGGCGGCGGCATATTTGAGTCCCACCCGGTCAAAACCGGGAATACCTACATTCATACCGTTCTTATAGATGCCTGGATTCATTTCTACCCTGACGGACAGAATGGTTCCTCCGGCAGCCTTTGCGGCATCTGCCGCGGCCAGGGCCACACACACTGGCTCAGTACAGCCCAGGGCAGGCACTACCTCCTGCTTTAACAATGCAATCAATTCTTCTTTATTCATGATGTTCCTCCTTTGCAATTCCCGCACCATGCAGCCCTGACCAATGACAGGGTGCTCAGCGCAAATCCTATCTATCTCTTATTACAAGCAAGATTCATGCCTGAAAATTCAGCTTGCGGAAAGGCGGGTTTTGGTCTTATAATGGTTTTAATGGTTGAAATGGAGGAATAAAATGGTTAAAAAGGTAGCGGTCATTGCCCTGGACCCAAGAGCCAGCGCATTTTACGGAAAACAGGTGCAGGAGCTGTTCGGGGAATACGTGAAGGTGAATTCATACAGTGTGAGAGAAGGAACGATTTCCAATATGGAGCGGGCGGATCTGTATCTCATGTCAACAGACGCATTTGACAACCGGGAGGATGTGCCCCAGTACATCCCCATTGAAGCGCAGATCAGCGAGATTCACGTGACCTATCTATGGGAAACCATACGGCTGCTGCGGACCATTCCTGCCGGAACCAGGGCACTGTTTGTGAATATGACGGAGAAAATGGTCCGGGAAGCCACATCGGGTTTGAACCAGCTGGGGGTGAACCACATTGAATTTATACCCTTTTATCCGGGAGCGGAGCCGGTGGAGGGCATTGGCCTGGCTGTCACACCGGACGAAGAACGGTATGTCCCGGACAGCGTGAAGCAGGTGGTCAACATAGGACAGCGCTGTCTGACTTCGGAGACCATGATTGAGGCAGCGTTAAAGCTGGGCCTGGAGGAACTGCTGGAGACACCTAAGTTCCAGGCATATTTTTCAAGTGTGGTCACCAGCACCTACAATTTTGACATGATGTTCGCCAGGTCCAGAAGGCTGGAAAGCCAGTTTGACATACTGATGGAGATATTGGACGAGGGAATTATCGGTATCAATGAGCGGGCTGAGATATTTGCCATGAACAGGAAGGCGGAAACGATTACGGGGCTGAGCCGTACGCTGGTGATGCATAAGCAGGCATCTGCCTCCCTGGCCTATTTGCCGTTTATTGAGTGCCTTAAGACAAAAGAGAAGATAGAGCCCAGGGTAATCCGCATCAACAATGTGAATGTAGGCGTCACAGTGGTTCCGGTGCTGCGCAGGGAGGACTGCATCGGCGCGTTTGCCATCCTGCAGCCCTTCAATGATGCTGAGAACCGCCAGCATGAGCTGCGCAACCAGCTGATGCACAAGGGGTACCGGGCCAAGTACACTTTTGAGGATGTGATTGGGGTGTCCGGGGAGATATTGAGGACAAAGGCCATTTTAAGGCGGATGGCCTACACGGAATCACCGGTACTCTTAATTGGCGAGACAGGCACTGGCAAGGAGTTGTTTGCCAACGCAGTGCATCTGGCTTCCAGGAGGGAAAAGGGGCCGTTTGTGGCCATAAACTGCGGGGCTATGCCGGAAAATCTGCTGGAAAGCGAGCTTTTCGGGTATGAGGAGGGCGCGTTTACCGGGGCAAAAAAAGGCGGAAGACCAGGGCTGTTTGAATTCGCCCATCACGGCACCTTGTTTCTGGATGAGGTGGAGGGCATGAGTCCGGCTCTCCAGGTAAAATTGCTGCGGGTGCTTCAGGAGCATGAGATCATGCGGGTGGGCGGCAATAAAATCATCAGCGTGGATGTACGCATCGTGGCAGCTACCAATGAATCCCTGGAAGAAAAGGTGCGTGATGGCAGCTTCCGGCGGGACCTGTATTACCGCCTGAACACACTGCCGGTCCTCATTCCTCCCCTGTGCCGGCGGGGGGAGGATGTATTCCTTCTCATGGAACGGTTCTGCCGGGAACTGAAGGGAGAGTTTGTGCTCTCAGAGGAGGTAAAGAAGATTTTCCGCACGTACAGCTGGCCGGGGAATATCCGGGAGCTGCGCAACCTGGCGGAGTACTTTTGCTTTACAGGCAGCCAGGTTATCACTGTAAAGGATTTGCCCCCCACATTTCAGTATGATGGGATTGGAACAGGATTATCGTACTGCGCGTCCAAAAAGGCGGAATATCAGGAACCGGTTTTGCAGCCTGATACCGCACCGTGGAAACAGGCAATGCGGGAACAGGGGCTGGAACCGGAGGAATACTGGTTTGTACTAAAAATGTTATACTGTTCCTCTGAAAATGGAGAGACAGTGGGACGGGAGCGGATTCTGGAAGCTGCCAGAAAAGAAAAGCTCCTTCTCTCCCAGCCGGCCGTCAGGTCTATCCTGGGAATATTCAGGGAATATGGCCTGGCCAGGGTCGGACGGGGAAGAGGCGGAAGCCGTATAACATCCCTGGGCAGGAAGATATGGGAAGGGTATGAATTTAACCAAATAAACCATATTATCAACCAGAAATAAAAGAATACAACCAATTAAAGACCAATATAACCATTTGATTTGGTTTGCGGAATAATTTAAATACAGCGCAAAAGGATTTGATTTAATAAGGAATCAAGTCCTTTTTTTGCGTGGATTTCAATATGATTGTAAAAGTTGGCATGATGCTTGCTTATTAAATAGGCAGATGCGGAAAAGCACAAGCAGACGCGGAAAGCACAGGCAGACGCGGAAAAGCACAGCCAGCATAAACAATGAAAGAAAGGCGGTATATGACATGAAGTATAATTTTGACGAAGTCATTGACAGGAGCCACAACAGGGCAGCCAAGTATGATGAGAGGATGAAGAAATTCGGCAGGGAGGATGTGATTCCCTTATGGGTGGCCGATATGGATTTCAGGACAGCTGAGCCCATCATAGACGCCCTTAAAGAGAGGGCCGAAGAGGGGATCTGGGGATATACCTCCAGGCCGGATTCCTACTTTGAGGCGATCCGGGGCTGGCAGAAGCGGCGCAACGGATGGGATATAAAAAAGGAGATGATGAGCTGGAGCCTGGGAGTGGTGCCGGCCCTGTCATCCATTGTAAAGCTGTTTTCAGAACCGGGTGACAGTATCATGATTCAGACGCCTGTGTACTCGGAATTCTATGATGTGACAGAGGCGTGGGGACGGAACGTGCTGGAAAACCGACTGGTGGAAAAGGACGGTGCATGGGGAATTGACTTCGAGGATTTTGAAGCCAAGGCTAAGGAAGCCAGGATATTCCTTTTGTGCAGCCCCCACAATCCACTGGGAATTGTATGGAGCAGGGAGGAGCTGACCAGAATGGCAGATATCTGTATGGCCAACAACACTCTGCTGGTATCCGACGAGATACATTCTGACCTGGTGTTCCATGGAAAAAAACATATTCCAACAGCCACATTGTCCGCGGAGACAGCCGGAAGAGTAATCAGCTGTATTTCCGGCACAAAGACCTTCAACCTGGCAGGTCTTCAGGCATCCACCACAATTTTCCCCAATCTGGAGATGAAGAAGAAATTTGATGACTTCTGGATGGCTATGGATGTCCACAGAAATAACGCGTTCAGTTCCGTGGCAATGGAGGTAGCGTTTAATGAGGGGGAAGAGTGGCTGGAACAGCTGCTTGCGTATCTGGATGGGAACTTTACCTTCATAAGGGAATACTGCAGCGCCAATATACCCAAAATCAAGCCCACGGTGCCGGACGCCACTTATCTTGTGTGGCTGGACTGCCGTGAACTGAATATGGATAATGAGACCCTGCGTACCTTTATGATCGAGAAGGCCGGTTTGGGACTGAATGAGGGGTATACCTTCGGACGGAGCCTGTCCGGTTACATGAGGCTGAATGCCGCCTGCCCAAGGAGTGTACTGGAGAGGGCCCTGGGACAGTTAAAGAACGCAGTGGATAGTCTGTAGACCGGGCTGCGCCAAAGGAGAAGGAGGAAGTAAGGGATGAACAAATCAGAAATATGGAAGAATTACCGTTTTCCAATCATTTTATTATCAGGCATCATGATTGGCGCCGTCATCGGGGTGATATTTGGCGAAAAGGCTAAGGTTCTGGCTCCCCTGGGAGATATTTTTCTGAATCTGATGTTTACGATTGTGGTTCCAATGGTTTTTGTTTCCATATCCAGCGCAGTGGGGAACATGGTGAACATGAAACGGCTGGGGAAGATACTGAGCAGTCTGGTGATGGTATTTGTGATTACCGGTGCCATCGCAGGTGTCCTGGTGCTGGTGGTGGTGAATGTATTTCCGCCGGCCGCAGGCACCAGCATCCATTTTTCCGGCGCTGAGATGGAGGAAATGAGCGGAATCGGGGAAATGGTGGTAGGCGCACTGACGGTTGACGATTTTTCAGGGCTTATGAGCAGGAAGAACATGCTGCCCATCATTGTATTCGCCATTTTGTCCGGTTTCTGCGTCAGCGCCTGCGGAGGTGAGGACAGTCCTGTGGGAAGGATGCTCAATAACCTGAATTCAATTATCATGAAAATCGTGAGTATTATCATGCTGTACGCGCCGATTGGCCTGGGAGCGTATTTTGCATCCCTGGTGGGAGAGTTCGGTCCGGGACTGATCGGAGACTACGGACATGCCATGCTGGTGTATTATCCCATGTGCATCCTTTATTTCATGGCAGCATTTCCGGCATATTCCTATTTCGCCGGAGGAAAAGAGGGGGTGAGGCGTATGTTCAAACATATACTGAATCCTGCGGTCACAGCATTTGCCACTCAGAGCTCCATTGCCGCCCTGCCTGTAAACTGCGAGGCGTGTGACAAGATAGGGGTACCAAGGGACATCCGGGATATTGTGCTTCCTATGGGGGCGACCATGCATATGGATGGTTCCGTGCTCTCATCCATCGTGAAGATAAGCTTTCTGTTTGGTATATTCGGCCAGTCCTTTACCGGAATCGGTACCTATGCCATGGCCATGGCGGTTGCCATCCTGAGCGCCTTTGTGCTGTCCGGTGCTCCCGGGGGCGGCCTGGTGGGAGAAATGCTCATTGTCAGTCTCTTCGGCTTTCCGGCAGAAGCATTCCCGCTGATTGCCACCATAGGATTTCTGGTGGACCCGGCCGCAACCTGCCTCAATGCCAGCGGCGATACCATTGCTTCCATGATGGTGACCAGGCTGGTGGAAGGAAAAGACTGGCTGGAAAAACGGATTTACAAAGAAAATTCCATGGGAAATACTGCCGCGGCACAAGCCGCTATAGCAGAAACCAAATAGAATCATATGATAGAAAAGGAGATTTATAGCATGAAAGTAACTGTAATAGGAAGTCATTTATGTCCTGACACACTGTATGCATTATGTAAACTGACAGAGAAGCAGGCGGACATTGATTTTAAGAACCTGTCTGCCAGCCTTCCGGATTTGAAGCGGTATCTGGCGGTCCGGGAACAGAATGAGATGTATGAATCTGTGCGCCGGGCAGGAGGTATCGGCATACCGTACTTTGAACTGGAGGACGGTACCGGAACATTGGATTTGAATGAAGTTCTGGCGCGGATATAAGACAGGTTTTGCGTTGCGGTGTAAGGCTGACTCCGGAACAGGTTCAGGATGGGGTTCGGGGCGGCGGGATTATGAAACATATAGGTACAGATAACAGCAGGAAAACGCAGGTAAGAAGCAGCATGCGTTTTCCTGCTGTTTTGCTGATGGGAATGCTTTGACAGAAGAGTTCCTTACGGCGCTGCAGACGCGCTCCGCCCATTTATCCACAGACGCACCTGCCTATTTATCTCCTTTCCAATCATGAAAAAATAATATATAATGTAAAGATGGCATGTGAAGAACCACATGAAGCGGGGAGGGACGGATTTGCGCAGGGGAATTTTTCATAAATATTTGTTGGGTTTTACCTCGTTTTTTCTGGTGCCGATGGTGGTGCTTTCTATTTGTTTACAAATTATTATGTACCGCAATCTGTCCAGGGAGATTCTCGGGTACAATGAAAATATTCTGGAGCGCCTGGGCGATGATTTGGTAACCATGAACGGCCGCCTTATGGAGGCCGGGAACCGAATCAGCTTCAGCGGCCCTGTGGTATCCAGAAGCCGGGATGCCCAAAACCAGATTCAGATGGTGGACATGCTGCGCGAGGAAAATGCAGCCAATCCCTACATAACAAAGGCGTATATCCTTTATGAAAATGAAGATATGAGTTTTTCTTCCCAGGGCCGGTATGCCAAGGATATTCTTCTGGCAGGCCAGCTGAGACTGCCGGAGGAAGAAAGGCAGCCCTTTCTGGACAAACTGTATGATATGGCTCATCCCGGTTACGATGTTATCAACAAGGAATACCATATGAAGGACGGAATCATAACAAGGCCGCAGATGGTATTCATTTATCCGGTATATAATTATTCCTATAAGGTGGAATCCTGGGTGGTGCTGGAACTGCAGCCCTCCAAAATCAGCCGGAGTATGACTACGTCCCCGGGCAGCTACAGCCATGGGATCGCTGTGCTGAACGGAGAGGGGAAGATACTGGCAACAGAAGGAGTGGATATGGGGCTGGATGAGGTGATGGGGCGGGTCCTGGAGGCAGTTCCGGGAAGCTGCACCACCTTTCAGGAGGGAGCCGGACAGGGCCGTTATATCGTATACCCCATGGACCATCCCTCTCTTATCATATTGAGTAAGATAACCATGCCCGACCTGCTGGCAGATGTGGTACAGAATAACAGCCTGCTGGTCACCGGAGTTTTAATCTTTTTAATCCTGGGATGCTTTATGGCAATCTACATGGCCTATCATTATTACAAGCCAATACACCAGCTGGCTCAATATATGAAGCAGGACAATGAAAACAGTGAGGACAGGAGCAGGGATGAGCTGGTATTTATAAAGAATCAGTATGACAGCCTGAATTCTGTCAAGGATTCCCTGGCAAAGGAGATTGAGAAGCAGTGGCCCCTGGTGGAGGAACGGCTTGTGACAAAGCTGCTCTATGGGGAGGACGATACCCGGGAGGACGGCATCCGGGAGGACGACATGGTGAATGGCATTCTGACAGAACAGATGAAGGGGCGGAATCATATGGTGGTTCTGGCGGCCGGGGGAAACATGTCTTCCAGGGAGTTATCCGCCTTCTATAAGGAGAAGGAAGGTCCCATAAAAGCAAAGTTCCAGACGGATTACGGCGTATACACAAGTTTCCTGTACTATTTCGGGGCAATTGCCGTCATTCTCAGCCGCAAGGTCCTTACTGAGGAACACAGGATCGAGGCCAGGGAGCGCCTGAAGGAGGTATTCGGCTGTTGTGAGTGCGTCATTTCCGCAGGATATATTCATGAGGATGCGTCAGGTGTGCACCTGTCCTATCTGGAGGCTCTTACCAGCATGAAGTTCCGTCTGCTAAATCCCCACAAGGAGCTGGATTTTGAGAGCATGGAGCAGGGAAAGGGCGAGGAGTACAGCGCTACCATCAGCCGCTATCAGACAGAATGTCTCTTGTGTATCAGCCGGTGTTTGGAAAGCGGTTCGCCAGAGGGCGTGGAGGGCTCTGTGCAGGAAGTGGTGCTGAGTCTGGAGGAGCTTCCGGGACAGATGGCGCTGATGTGCTGTTATGATATCGTAAGCCATCTCCTGAAGGAAGTGAAGAAAAATGACATCCGGCTGACAGAGAAGGAGCTGTACCAGCTGACTGCGTTCAGGACCGTGGAAGAATTCGGTGAAAAGCTGGGAGACGCTCTTGCAAGAATCAGCGGCATCCTTGCGGCTTCCAGGCGGGACGCCCGCAATGATTTGGCTGAGCAGGTGCTTGCGTACATAGAAGATAATTACAGGGACAGCAGTCTCTGTCTGGTGGGGATGGCGGAACACTTTGGCTATTCATCCAGCTATATGAGTAAATTCATCACCCAGAACCTGAATACCAGTTTCTCTGAACTGATATCCAAAAAACGTCTGAATTACACCAAGAATTGTCTGATTCATACAGATAAGCAGATAGCCCAGATAGCCCAGGAGGCGGGATATGCCAATCTGTCCAACTTTACAAGGAGGTTTAAGAGTTCAGAGAATATGACGCCGGGGCAGTATAGGAATTTGTATGGGGAAGGGAAAAAAATATAGAGCGGATATGGCAGGAGATATAGCGGTGCGGGAAGCGCCCCATCTCCTGCCGTTTTCTTATTTGGCACTCAGAACCAGCTGTCTGTTGTGTGAGGCGTTGAAAAAACTGTGATATCTGATTGGAATTTACAGCGTCGAGGAAGATAAAGCCTTTTACCATTAAAGAAAATATCAATCAGAACACAAGGGGGCGGCACGTGCGAAAAATGTAAATAATGCATAAAAATAGGCTATTAATATAGTGCAATATTTATGTATTGACAAAATTAAAAAATAGTAATAAGATTAAATCACGAAATAAATTTGGAAAAACGCTTTACTAAAAGCTTTTTCCTGGTAAAAGGAAACAATTATATTTTAGGTGAAGGAAGGAGTAGTTTTATTATGAAGAAACGTTTTTTGGCAATGACAATGGCGGCAGTATTAGGATTAAGTCTGGTGGGGTGTGGTTCCAACAGCACAGGAGCTAAGGCAGAGAGCAAAGCGGACAGCGGGCAGACTGCAGCGGAGGGCTCCGGCGAGGCGGCAGATTCTGAGGGCAAAAGTCCCATAAAGGTAGCTGTTGTTTACTCTGGTAATCTGGGAGACAAATCCTACAATGATTCCTGTAATGCAGGTGCACAGCAGGCAGCCAAGGATTTTGGCGTGGAGGTAAAGAACCTGGAAGGCACTACCGCAGACGAGTGGGAAGCCAACCTTCTGGCATGCTGCGAGGGCGGATATGATTTGGTCATCTGCTCTAACTCTAATTTCCAGGAATATCTTGAAAAATATAAAGACAGCTATCCAGACGTTAAATTTGCTATCATTGATACAACTGTAAAAGGACCAAATGTGGTTTCCATCAGCTTTGCTCAGAATCAGGGTTCATTTTTAGCAGGTGCAGTGGCAGCTATGTTCACGACCCACTCCGAGATTGAAGGTGTAAATGACGATGCTATTATAGGCTGGGTCGGAGGCCAGGACATTCCGGTGCTTCACGATTTCTATGTTGGATTTGAGCAGGGAGCAAAGTATATTAATCCTGACATTACCATTCTTCAGTCTTACGCAGGAACATGGATTGACCCTCTTAAGGGCAAGGAGCTGACATTGGCGCAGTATGAACAGGGTGCTGACATTGTCATGAATGTGGCTTCGGGTACAGGTACAGGCGTTCTGGAGGCGGCCAAGGAAGCTGGAAAATATGCGATTGGCGTTGACTTAAATCAGGATAACGACCAGCCGGGACACGTAGTGACATCTATGGTTAAACGGGTTGACACAGCCTGCTACAGCGTGATTGAGTCCGTAGTGGAGGGTAACTTCAAAGGAGATACCACCAGCTATCTGGAAATTTCCAACGACGGTGTGGACTTAACTGATTTCGCAGTCATTAAAGAGCACTTAGGCGATAAGTTCCCTGCTGATATTCAGGACAAGGTGCAGGAACTGAAAGATAAAATCATTTCTGGTGAGATTGTGGTAAATAACTATGAGGGATTCGGTAAGGACGCTCAGTAAGGCAGTATAAAGCGCGGAGATACTTCAGGGGCGGCAGGACATGGATATGTCTTCCCGCCCCGGGTTTTATGAAATCTTTAGAGGCAAAGATTCAGGGAAAAAGGTGACCGGAATGAACGGATATGTAGTGGAAATGAATAATATCAGGAAATCATTTGGCTCCGTACAGGCGGTAAAAGATGGGCAGTTCAACTTGAAGAAGGGTGAAATACACTCCCTGATTGGTGAAAACGGAACAGGAAAATCCACCATGATGAAACTGCTGTACGGACTATATGATTTTGACGGGGGAGATATAAAAATCAAAGGTGAGAATATGAGCCACATCACCCCCAAGATTGCCATAGAAAAAGGAATAGGCATGGTGCACCAGGAATTCATGCTGGTAAGCGAGCTTACAGTACTGGAGAATATTATCCTGGGATTTGAACCCAGAAAGGGATGCACCATAGATTTTGATAAAGCAAAAAATACAGTGCAGCACTATATAGACCAGTACGGCATGGATATACAGATGAGTAAGAAAATAAATCAGATTTCCGTGGGAGAAGCCCAGAGAGTGGAGATCATTAAAATATTGACCAGGGGAGCAGATGTAATCATACTGGATGAACCGACAGCTGTGCTGACGCCTCAGGAAACACGCAGACTTTTTGAGATTCTGGAGAATTTGAGGAAGGATGGCAAGTCCATTGTTTTCATCTCACATAAACTCAATGAGGTAATGGAGATATCGGACCGTATCACCGTAATGAGACAGGGATGCTTTATCGGTACCGTAGATAAACAGGATACGTCCCCTTCAGATTTAGCCAGGATGATGATAGGAAGGGAAGTTTTCCTGGATATAAAAAAGGAAAAGGCTGATATCGGAGATGTGGTCCTGGAAGTCAAAGATTTGTGGACATCGGGTGAAAAAGAGATATCCAAGATACGCGGTGTCTCCATGGAAGTCAGGGCAGGGGAAATCGTGGGTATTGCCGGTATAGATGGCAATGGCCAGAGTGAGTTTATAGAGGCAATAACCGGATTGAGAAAGGTGGAGAAGGGATGTGTTATTCTGGGAGGAACGGAAATAACTAATTTTTCTCCAAAGAAATCCAGAGAAGCCGGGCTTGCCCATATACCTGAAGACCGAAATACCAGAGGTTTAAACCGTACCATGACAATACGGGAGAATCTGGTGGCAGTTCAGGAGGACAAAGCTCCCTTTGCCAAGGGAATCATGGTAAATGATTCTGCATCCTACCCGTTTGCCAAGGAGATGGCCGAGAAATTTGATATACGCCCCAGGGATACTGAAATTCCCACATCATCACTTTCGGGAGGCAATGCCCAGAAGGTAGTGGTGGCCAGAGAGGTTTCCATAGGCGGAAAACTTCTGGTGGCATCCCAGCCTACAAGAGGTGTAGATATAGGAGCCATTGAATCGATCCGCACTATTTTGCAGGATGTTAAGAAAAAGGGACTGGGAGTGCTTCTGGTATCTGCGGACCTGGAAGAAATCATGTCTCTGTCTGACCGTATTGTGGTTATGTATGAAGGCAGGATTACAGGGCGCATGATGGCGGAGGAAGCAGATGAAGAAAAGCTGGGACTTCTGATGATGGGCGGTCATGATATGGAAGGCTGCGGTATTCAGGAGCAGGAAGGAGGCAGACAATGAATCCAAAAGTAGAATCAGTGATGAAAAGCCTGAGGAGGATTTTACTGCTGGCTCTTCTGGCATTAGGCATAGGAGCTGTTTTTATACTTCTGATTCATGAAAACCCGCTGGAGGCATATGCGGCTTTGTTTAAGGGCGCGTTTGTGGGGAAACTGAAAATTGGTACAACTCTGGCCAACTTTACCCCGCTGCTTTTGACGTCCATTGCATTTGCGGTGGCGGCTAAGGCAGGAGCTTTCAATGTAGGTGTTGAGGGCGAGGTATTCTTAGGCGGTATGGCGGCTGCCTATGTGGGAATCTACTGTACATGGCTTCCAAAGCCGTTGCTGTTAGTGGCATGTTTTGTAGCTGCCGTTGCAGCAGGTGCGGCATGGGCATGGATTCCGGGATTCTTAAAAGCGTATTACGGCGTCAGTGAGGTGTGTACCACTATTCTGATGAACAGTGTGGCTTTGTATATCACTTCCTATTTAGTAAGCGGACCAATCAGTGCAGGCGTTGCCAATCCCCAGTCCATACCGGTGAATGTGACGCTTCCCAAACTCTTGAAACCAAGTAATGCCAACGCTGGGCTGTTTATAGCTATTGTAGCGGTCATCGCTGTCATCTGGATGCTGAATAAAACAACGCTGGGCTATAAGATCAGAACCGTGGGAACCAATCCGGCCAATGCTGAGTATGTGGGAATCAATCCCAAGAAGGTGTTTATCCGTACCATGATGCTCAGCGGCGCCATTGGCGGCCTGGCAGGCTGTATCGAGGTGCTGGGTACATACGGATACTTCCTGAATAACTTTGCCACGAACCTGGGAACAAACGGAATGCTGGCTTCCCTGATTGTTAAGAACAATGTGGTTACAACCCCGTTCATCGCGTTTTTCCTGGCAGTGCTCCGCTCAGGTGCTTTGGGTATGCAGCAGAATACAGGTGTTCCAAAATCCATTGTAGATACCATTACAGCTATCTTTATTATCGTGGCTACTATGGAATTGCTGTTCCAGTTTAATAAAAAACGCAAGGCAAAAGCAGATGCGCAGTAGGAGGAGGACATATGCAATTTGATAAGATTTTTGATATTTCATTAATATATGCGACGTTCCGTTCAGCTACGCCCATCATATATGCAGCTCTATGTGCAGCGATTACCCAGCAGGCGGATATTCTTAATATTGGTACCGAGGGTATCATGCTTACAGGGGCATTTACAGCTGTAACCGTTAGTTATCTGACTGGAAGCTGGGTTCTGGGAATCCTTATTTCAATGGTGGCAGGGCTTCTCATTGCTATGATTATGGCTGTGGGACACATTAAGTACAAGGCAGAGATTTGTGCTATCGGTATGGGTATTAATCTGTTTGCCATTGCCTTTACCAAGTTCATGCTTAATAGCGTGCTTGGAGTAAGCGGATCCTTTACCAGCCCGCAGATTAAAGGTATACCTAAGGTACATATGCCGTTTTTAGACGGCGTGCCGGTCCTGGACAGCTTGTTTAACAACTGGAGTGTAACGGAATGGTTTGTTATCGTGCTGGTATTTCTTATGATGTTTCTATTTTATAAGACAGTATGGGGACTGAGGCTGAGGGCAGTGGGACAGTTTCCAATGGCTGCAGAAACAGCGGGTATTAATGTAAATGCCATGAAATACCAGGCAATAGCCATATCCGGTCTGATTGGGGGGCTGGCAGGAGCTCATCTGTCCCTTGGATACAGTCAGCTTTTTACAGAGGGTATGACGAATTCCAGAGGCTTTATGGGTGTGGCCGCCATGTATTTTGGTGGAGCTCATCCTGCTCTTACAGCGGTGGGCTGTCTGATATTCGGATTTACAGATTCCTTGGGAGCCCGTATACAGGCGTATGGTGTTCCATCCCAGTTTGTATTGCTGATGCCCTATGTGGTGACCATTGCAGTACTGGCAGTTTCCATGATATCCAAGAAAAAAGCCCAGGAGAAGAAAAAGAGTTCCCTGGTTACGATTGAATAACAGGAGGTCAATATATGGATAAGCGCAAGATTATTTTAGACTGCGATCCGGGCCATGACGACGCGGTTGCCATAATGCTGGCGGCGAAGAGCCCGAAAATTGATTTATTAGGCATCACGGTGGTTGCCGGGAATCAGACATTGGAAAAAACAACGGCCAATGCGTTAAATGTGTGTCAATATCTGGGGCTGGATATTCCGGTATACGCAGGATGCGGACAGCCCATGATACGGGATAAGCAGGTTATTGCAGATGATATACATGGGGAGACAGGACTTGACGGACCGGTATTTGCACCTCTCAGGAAAAAAGCAGAAGACAAACATGCGGTGCTGTATATAATAGATACGCTGATGGCATCGGACGGCGATATTACACTTGTGCCCACAGGTCCGCTGACCAATATTGCCATGGCAATACGTATGGAACCGAGAATTCTTCCTAAGATTCGTGAGATTGTGCTTATGGGCGGCTGCTATCAGTTGGGAAATGTGACGCCTGCGGCAGAGTTTAACATTCTGGCGGACGCGGACGCGGCTCATGTGGTGTTCACGTGCAACAGGCCCATAACCATGGTGGGACTGGATGTGACCAGAAAAGTGCTGTGTTATCCGTCCGTAATTGAACGAATGGAAAAAATAGGAACGCCGCCGGCAACGCTGTTTGCAGATTTGATGCGGTTTTTCAGCAAGAGCCAAAAAGCTGTATTCGGATGGGAGGGAGGACCTCTTCATGACCCTCTGACCATAGCATACCTGATAGACCCGACGGTCCTGACTACGAAAGCAATGTTTACGGAAATAGATATCCGCAGCGTTCAGAGCTACGGCCGTACGAATTGTGACTTCTTCGGATATTTCAAGAAGGAGCCCAACAGCAATGTGGCAGTGGAAGTGGATGTGGAAAAGTTCTGGGATATCATTGAACAGGGAATCCGCAATTACGGTTAATATGGTTAATGGAGTAATGAAATGCCGCAACCATGTCTGACCGAAAAAGGAGTTGAAATTATGAGGCCGCTAAAAGAAGTTTTGGAAGAAAATAAACAGGCATATATACAGCGTTTGATGGACCTTATAGCTATCGACACCCATGATTTGGGCCATGGGATAGCAGGGGGGCTGGAAAAGCCGGGGCAGGAGTATATGGTGAAATTGTTCGAGGATATGGGAGCGGATATCATCCGCCGGGATCCTATGACAGAGGAAGCCATTAAAGAATGCCTGGACAAATATCAGGAAGGAAACATCGGACATAATTACGATGACCGCTATAATGTGTATGCTGTTTTCAAAGGAGACAAAGACGGCAGGAGCCTGATGTTTAACGGTCATATTGATACCATGCCGGCAGGAAATGAAAATGAGTGGAATACGCCGCCGCACACGCCAACCATGAAGGACGGCAGGCTTTACGGCCTTGGCGCGGCTGATATGAAGGGCGGACTTATGGCATCTGTTATGGCAGTGCAGCTGCTTAAGGATGCCGGGATAAAACTGCCGGGAGATGTACATATCACTTCAGTCTGCGATGAGGAAGGCGGAGGCAATGGTTCTATGGCGGCAATCATGTCGGGAGAAAAAGCCGATGGAGTGGTTGTATGTGAGCCTTCTTCCGATGAATTGATTCTGGCCCATATGGGATTTGTCTTTTTTAAAGTGGAGTTTGAGGGAAAAGCCAATCATTCCGGAGCAAAGTGGAAGGGAGTCAGTGCAATTGATAAGGCGTTTAAGGTTATCCGTGAGCTGGAGGAGCTGGAACACAAATGGCTGCTGACTTATAAACATCCCCTGCTTCCTGCTCCCAATCTGAATATAGGTACGATTCACGGAGGCAGCGCCGGGTCAACGGTGCCGGGACATTGTTATTTCGAGACATGTATCCATTATCTGCCCAGACAGATGAGCTATGATCAAATTGTAGAGGAGTTTACAGATGCGGTGAACCGGGTGGCTGACAGCGACTTATGGCTGTGCCGGCACAGGCCGGTGATAACCATGTATCAGGCCGGAGGGGCCTTTGAACAGGAATCCGGTGACAGCTTTGTGGCCTGCTTTATGGATGGATACGAAAAAGCCCTTGGAAGACAGGTGCGTCTGGTCGGTTCTCCGGCAGGCTGTGATTCGAGATTATGGAAGAATATCGCGGGATGCCCCACCATGCAGTTCGGCCCCGGCCGGTTGGAAGAGTGCCATGCAGTCAATGAATACGTGGAGGCAGAATCGTATCTGGAAGCTATTCTCGTTTATGCCCAGCTCATACTGGAATGGTGTAAGGCAAATAAATAGAATGAAAAATAAGGAGAAGAGAGATGAATAAGAAAGTATTGTTAGCAGGAGAGTCCTGGATGAGTTACACTACACATGTGAAAGGATTTGACAGTTTTTATACCTCCGTATACGAGACAGGAGAAAAGTGGCTGAAAGCAGCGCTGGAAGAAGGCGGTTATGAGGTTACCTTTATGCCTAACCATCTGGCAGGAGAGGAATTTCCGTTTACAATGGAAGAATTAAAAGAATACGATGCAGTGATTCTCTCTGACATTGGAGCAAATACGCTTCTTCTTCCCTCTGCCACATTTATGAGAAGCGAGAAGAAGCCAAACAGATGTAATCTGATTCGCGATTACGTGCTGGATGGGGGAGCCCTTATGATGGTGGGAGGCTACCTTACCTTTTCAGGCGTGGATGCAAAAGGAAAGTGGCATGATACTGCAGTGCAGGAGGTTCTGCCGGTAGAGGTACTTACTGTGGATGACCGTATGGAGCACTGCGAGGGAACTACACCTGTAACAGTTGTTCAGCATGAGGCCCTGAACGGGATTCCCGGGGAGTTCCCCCAGGTACTGGGATATAACAAGACCATTGCAAAGCCGGAAGCAGTTGTGGCCGCTGTGGTAGATGATGATCCGTTTATTGCCTTTGGGGAATATGGAAAGGGAAAGAGCGCTGTAGTAACCACGGACTGCGCCCCTCACTGGGCACCGCCGGAATTCTGTGAGTGGGAATATTATAACAGAATGTGGCAGGGAATCATGAACTGGCTGACAAAGTAAGAATAAGGATGGGGACTGTTGCCTGAAATCAAGGATTCCATGGGCGGCAGTCCTCTTTTTGCAGGAGGATTGCAGATGGAAACAGAGAAAAGAGCAGAGGAACAGAAAAGAACAGAGGCTCTGGAGTTATTAAAGAGCATACTGGAAATACCCAGTGTCAACGGAAAGGACAGGGAACAGGAGACAGCTGTTTATCTGGCAGAATATTTAAAAAGAAAAGGTATGGACACAAGGGTTCAGCTGATTGACGAGCATCACGGCAATGTGATTGGTGTGCTCAGAGGAAAAACTGAAGAGACTATACTTTTTAACGGACATCTGGATACAGTTCCATATGGAGATATAAACGAATGGAATACCAATCCGGCTGTGTGCGCAGAACAGAATGGACGCCTTTATGCAAGAGGCGCCAGTGATATGAAAAGCGGATTGGCAGTCATGGCTTTTGTTCTGGGAGAGTTGGCGGAGAGCGGATGCGTCCCGCAGAAAACAATTGTTTTTGCGGGAACCTGTGATGAGGAGCGTGGCGGTTTGGGGGCAAAGGAAATCATAAAGGAATATCCTGATTTATTTCCAAAGCTGCTTTTAATTGGAGAGCCTACTTCATGTCAGGCTGGTGTGGCTCAGAAAGGATGCATCTGGTTAAAACTATCTGTTTCAGGCAAGACAAGCCACGGAGCAGAGCCCTGGCAGGGAATCAATGCCCTGGAGCAGGGATTTGGCCTGCTTGCGGATTTGAGAGAGGAGCTTATGAGGGAGGAACACCCTGTGCTGGGACGCAGCACACTCCAGATTACCATGGCGGAGGGAGGAATTGCACCAAATATGACTCCGGACAGGGCGCAGTTTCTGGCTGATATCCGCATTGTACCGCCTTTAAATGAAAAGGAGGTTCTGAACCGTCTGAAATGCCTTATAGAAAAGCGGTGTGATGTTTATAACGGAGGTCTGTCCTTTGCGCCTGAAATATCAAATTACAGGATGCCGGTAGAGACCGGTCCAAAAAACCAGTGGCTTCACAGACTGAAAGGGTTTATAGGCGACGATGCAGGGGAGACAGGTATCAACTATTTTACAGACGCTTCCATTTTCCTGACAGCCTGGCCGGACAGTCCGGCACTTCTCTTTGGTCCGGGAGAGCCTCAGATGTGCCATAAGCCCAATGAATACGTGGAGATATCCAAGTATTTTGAGGCAATTAGAGTCATGGAAAAATTTTGCTGGTACATTGCTAAATAGTAAACTTATGATATAATGAAATGTAAGATTTTGAGCATGTTTTAACAGGGGGCAGAATTTGCGAACAACAATTAAGGATATAGCGAAGTACACAGGTTTTTCTATTACCACCATATCATTGGTACTGAATGGAAAGGCACATAAGATTCCCAAGGCAACAGAAGAGGCGATTCTCCAGGCTGCGAAGGAACTCAATTACCGGCCCAATCAATTAGCCGTGGGACTGGTAAAGAAGCAGACAAAAACCCTGGGCCTGATTTTATCTGACATCCGAAACAGCTTTTTTGCTAATATGGCTAAGTCCATTGAAGATGAATGCCGCAGGAACGGCTGGAATCTCATACTGTGCAATACCAATGACCTCCATGAGCGCGAGATGAAATATCTGCAGATGCTGGCTGACAAGGGTGTGGACGGAGTATTAATCTGTATGGCAAGGGAGAATGACAGTGAGAAAGTGGAGGAAATGGTGGCTCTGATGGATTCACTCAACATACCCTTTGTTCTTGTGGACCGCTTTTATCCTGAGGTTAAAGGCTGTTCCGTGATTGTGGACCATGATGAGGGAGGATATCTTGCTGCCAGACATCTGCTGGAATTGGGCCATACCAGGATTGGATGCGTGGGCGGTCCAAAGGATCTGGCTGATTCCAACCGGAGGACGCAGGGCTATATACGGGCACTGATGGAAAAGGGAGTGGAATTTGACCCGTCCCTTATATTTTATGGGGACTATGACTTAAGCAGCGGTGTGCGTGGGGCAGAATATCTGCTCAAAAAAGACGTTACAGCAATTTTTGCCTATAATGATATGTCGGCGTATGGTGTGTTTCACTATTTAAAACAGCAGGGAATCTCTGTTCCGGAAGATATATCGCTGATTGGATATGACGATATCTTTTTTTCAGAGATATTGAGTGTGCCTCTTACATCAATTCATCAGCCTGTGGAAGAGATGGGAACAGAGGCAGTCCAGCAGATGATTCGGATTATCCGCCAGAAACAGAAACAGGATACAAAGAAAAATATTATGTTTCAGCCGTATTTGGTGGTCAGACAGAGTACGGCGGCTCCCGCAGGTGTAATGCACCAATAAATGCATCTATATTTCCTGCATCTTAAGAAATTTCAGATTTTTATAATAATTTGTTCACATTCGGTTCAGAGGCAGGCATTATACTTAATTAAGAATACGGGAAAAAGGAGTGAAAAAATGAACATACTGTTTTTCCTGACTCCTAAAAGTGATGTGGCGTATATAAGTGAGGATGATACGTTAAGGCAGGCTTTGGAGAAAATGGAGCACCACAAGTATTCCGCGGTACCGATTGTCAGCAGGACAGGGCGCTATGTGGGGACGCTGACAGAGGGTGATCTGTTATGGGGAATCAAGAACCAGTTCAATCTGGATCTGAAAGGGGCTGAGAGGATACCTGTCACAGCCATACGCCGCCGGTGTGACAACCGTCCGGTTAAAGCAGACGCAGATATGGAGGATCTGATCGGAAAGGCATTGAACCAGAACTTTGTGCCGGTACTGGATGATCAGAAGAGTTTCATTGGTATCATTACCAGAAAGGACATCATCAAATATTTTTATCAGAAGTGCGAAACCGCCGAGGAACGTTCCAAGAAGTGTCAGGACCAGGGCGGAAAGGAACATAAAAAGACGGACCTGTCCGCAGTGGTAAAGCTGCGAAGCCAGGAGGGAGTCCTGGTGTAGAGGGACAGGGCGGTCCGGCACGGTGAGGGCTGTGCGATTGCAGGGAACCATGGAAAACGCCATAAGGCGGGAGACATGGTTCCTTGTTAATATACAGGGACATGGTCAATATGTCCCCGTCCTAATATACGTCCTAATATGGCCTAAGTCATGAAACTGTGATAAGATGTAGTTATGGCTGCTGTTAGGTTTTGTGCAGATGCTTCCGCTGTAAAAACCGCAAACAGAAAACTCATATGAAATTTGCATGAAAACAGCAGACAAACCCGGGAAAAGATGGTATAATGTCGCCAGACAATATAATGCGCCAATGCGTTGTCACGTCAAAGTGAGATAGTACAGGAAACCAGACAGGAGATACGGGTGCAGGGAAAGGGAGGTCAGACAACATGATTTGGGCAAAAGAGGAGACAATGTCCAGGGCGGAGATTGAAGCGATACAGCTGAGCCGCCTAAAAGACACGGTGAACCGGGTTTATGAAAAGGTACCGGCATACCGCGCCAAGATGGAGGAGGCAGGTGTAAGGCCGGAGCATATACAGACACTGAAGGATTTACAGAAGCTTCCGTTTGTGACGAAGCAGGATATGAGGGACAATTACCCCTATGGCCTGTTTGCGGTTCCAAAGAAGGAACTGCGCAGAATCCACGCATCCAGCGGTACCACGGGAAAGCCCACTGTGGTGGGATATACGGAGAATGACCTGGAGGTGTGGAAGGAATGTGTGGCCCGTCTGGCCGTGGCAGGAGGCGCCTCGGACGAGGATGTGGCCCAGATTTGTTTTGGATACGGCATGTTCACAGGCGCCCTGGGACTTCACAATGGACTGGAGAAGGTAGGCGCTGCGGTGGTTCCGTCCTCTACCGGCAATACCCAGAAGCAGCTGATGTATATGAAGGATTTTGAGACCACCCTGCTGGTGGCCACTCCCTCCTATGCCATGCGTATTGCTGAGGTGGCCCTGGAGATGGGAATTAATCCCAGAAAAGACCTGAAGGTAAAGACTCTTGTACTGGGCAGCGAGCTGATGACAGAGGCCATGAGGAATGAGCTCTACAAGGTATGGGGAGAGGATGTAAATTTGACCCAGAATTACGGCATGAGCGAGCTGATGGGTCCCGGCGTGTCGGGAGAATGCCTGGAACTTAAGGGAATGCATATCAATGAGGACCATTTTATTGCGGAGGTAATAGACTCCGCCACAGGGGAGGTGCTTCCTCCCGGCGAAAAAGGAGAGCTGGTCATCACCTGCATTTCCAAGGAGGCGCTGCCTCTCATCCGTTACCGTACCAGGGATATTACCAGGCTTATGTATGAGCCCTGTGCCTGCGGCCGCACCACCGCCAGGATGGAGAACCTGTCAGGACGTACGGATGATATGTTAAAGATTCGGGGCGTCAACGTATTCCCCAGCCAGATTGAGGAAGTGCTGATTAATACAGAGGGAATCGGGCCTAACTATGAAATCGTGGTGGACAGAAAGAACCACTCCGATATCCTGATTATCAAGGTTGAGGTGGAAGCTGAGAGTATGATGGACTCCTATGCTGCCCTTGAGCGGCTGGAGGACACTTTGAAGGATAAGATGCGCCTGATGCTTGGTCTGGATGCCAAGATTCAGCTGGTATCCCCCAACACCCTTCAGCGGTTTGAGGGAAAGGCAAAGAGGGTCACGGACCTGCGAAAGGAAGTCTGATGAGGCATCAGGACAGTTTTTAAGAGGTCCGGTGCGGTTAATACATACTGAAAGGAAGGAAAAAACGTGTCAGAGAAAAGAATATTACTTGGCAATGAAGCCATAGCAAGAGGTGCCTATGAGGCAGGGGTAAAGGTATCCGCAGCCTATCCTGGGACCCCCAGTACGGAGGTCAGCGAGTCACTGGTCCAGTACGATGAGATTTACGCGGAGTGGGCTCCCAATGAGAAGGTGGCCACAGAGGTGGCCATCGGTGCATCCATAGCAGGCGTGCGCTCTATGTGCGTCATGAAGCATGTGGGGATGAATGTGGCTGCGGATCCGCTATATACGGCGGCATACACCGGCGTCAGGGGCGGATTGGTGCTGGTGGTGGCAGATGACCCGGGCATGTACAGCTCTCAGAATGAGCAGGACAGCCGGATGGTGGCCAGAGCCGCCATGGTCCCCATTGTGGAACCCTCCGACAGTGCCGAAGCCAAGGAATTCATGAAATATGCGTATGACCTCAGTGAGAAATATGATACCCCTGTTATTCTGCGCAGTACCACCCGTCTGTCCCATTCCCAGGGGCTGGTGGAACTGGAGGAGAGGGCAGAGCCCTTTGACATCCCCTATGAGAGGGATATGGCAAAGTATGTCATGATGCCCGGCAATGCCATCAAACGCCACGTGGTGGTGGAAGCGCGCATGAAACAAATGGCAGAGGATGCCAACAGCCTGCCCATCAACCGGGTGGAATACAATGATTTATCCGTGGGCTTTATCACCAACGGTATTGCATACCAGTATGTGAAGGAAGCCATGCCTCAGGCGTCTGTCCTGAAGCTGGGGCTTCTCAATCCCCTTCCAAGGAAGCTCATCGAGGAATTTGCGGCCAAGGTGGATAAGCTTTACATATTTGAGGAGCTGGAGCCGGTGGTGGAGGAACAGGTTAAAGCCTGGGGCATTCAGAAGGCAGTGGGCAAGGAAATATTCACGGTTCAGGGCGAATACAGCGCAAACCTGATCAGGGAGCGTGTGCTGGGCCAGACATCACAGGTGGATAAGGCGGCCCAGGTTCCTGCAAGACCTCCCATCCTGTGTCCGGGATGTCCCCACAGAAGCGTATACGCTGTGCTTAACAAGCTGAAGATACATGCTGCCGGAGATATCGGCTGCTATACACTGGGGGCAGTGGCGCCCTTAAGCGTCATTGACACCACGATCTGTATGGGAGCCAGCATCAGCACTCTCCACGGCATGGAGAAGGCAAAGGGAAGAGAGTATATTAAGAGCTGGGTGGCTGTAATCGGTGATTCCACCTTCATGCACACAGGCATCAACTCTCTCATGAACATGGTCTACAACCAGGCTACAGGCACAGTCATCATCCTGGATAATTCCACCACGGGAATGACAGGCCACCAGGATCATGCCGCCACAGGCAAGACACTTAAAGGACAGGTGGTTCCTGCCATCAATATTTACGGTCTGTGCAAGTCACTGGGCATTGAGCATGTCTGCGAGGTGGACGCCTTTGACCAGGCGGAGCTGGAGCGCGTAATCAAAGAGGAAGTGGCAAGGGATGCGGTATCCGTCATCATCACCAAGGCGCCCTGCGCCCTGCTTAAGGAAATCAAATTCCCCAACAAGTGCAGGCCGCTGCCGGATAAGTGTAAGAAATGCGGAGCTTGTTTAAGACCGGGCTGTCCTGCCCTGACAAAGAATGAGGACGGCACCATATCCATTGACGAGACCATGTGCAATGGTTGCGGACTGTGTAAACAGCTGTGTAAATTTGACGCAATCAATCTGGTAAAGGCGGGTGAATAAAATGACATCAAAGAATATTATGATAGTAGGCGTAGGCGGCCAGGGAACCCTTCTTACCAGCCGCATACTTGGAAAGCTTGCAATCGGGGCGGGCTTTGACGTGAAGTTGTCCGAGGTGCACGGCATGGCCCAGCGCGGCGGCAGCGTGGTAACCTTTGTGAGATATGGAGAAAAAGTGGCAGAACCCATTGTAGAGGAAGGCCAGGCAGACGTGCTGATTGCCTTTGAGCGTCTGGAGGCCCTGCGGTATCTGCATTTCCTCAAAAAAGACGGCGTGGTCATTGTCAATGACTGGCGCATTGACCCCATTACGGTGGTGACAGGGGTGGCTCAGTATCCGGAAGGAATCATTGACCGGTTAAAGGAAGCCCGCAGAACCATTGTGGTGGAGGCCACGGAGGAAGCGAAAAAGATGGGCGCGCCCAAGGCATTCAATGTCATTGTCCTGGGAGCAGCTGCAAAGCACATGGGATTTGAGAAGGAAGACTGGCTGAAGGTAATCGAGACAACGGTTCCGCCTAAGACGGTGGAAATTAATAAAAAGGCATTTGAGACCGGTTATGCGCTTTCTGTTTAGACGGACAGAAGCCGGGAAGTAAACCGGAGAGTGGACTGTAAGCAGATAAGGGATATAAAAATATGTCATGTGAGAGTTGGAGGGGTTACAGGCAAATGATATGGAATGAGACAAAGGAGTGCATGAGCAGGGATGAGATGACCAACCTGCAGAGCGCAAGGCTGAGAAAATTAGTTGACAGGGTGTACCACAGTGTGGAGTATTACCGCAAGAAAATGCAGGCAGTGGGATTGGAGCCGGGAGACATCCGGGGAATCGAGGACCTGGAAAGGCTTCCGTTCACCACAAAGGATGATTTGAGAGATACATACCCCTTCGGCATGTTTGCGGTGCCTAATTCCCAGATTACCCGTATCCACGCATCCAGCGGCACCACGGGAAAGTCCACGGTGGTGGGATATACCCGCAAGGACATTGACGTGTGGAGTGAGTGCGTGGCCCGGTGTATTACCATGGCCGGACTGGGAAGCAATGACATCATCCAGGTGGCTTACGGATACGGTCTGTTTACCGGAGGCCTGGGAGCCCACTATGGTGCGGAGGAGATGGGGGCCACCGTGGTCCCCATGTCCACAGGCAACACCAAGAAGCTGGTGACCATGATGGTGGATTTCGGGGTGACAGGAATCATGTGTACGCCGTCCTACCTTCTTCATATTGCGGAAACCATCGAGGAGATGGGGGTCAAGGATAAGATCAAACTGAAGGCATCCATCAACGGAGCAGAGCCCTGGACTGAGAAAATGAGAACCCAGATTGAGCGGCAGCTGGGAATCCACGCCCACGATATCTATGGCCTCAGCGAAATCATGGGACCGGGCGTTGCCACGGACTGCCAGTTCCATGAGGGACTCCATATCCATGAGGACCATTTCCTGCCGGAGATCGTGGACCAGAATACATTGAAGCCTCTGAGAGACGGCATGACCGGCGAACTGGTTATTTCCACCCTGACCAAGGAAGGGCTGCCTTTAATCCGTTACCGCACAAAGGATTTGACCAGCCTTGATCACAGTACCTGCCAGTGCGGAAGGACCACGGCCAGGATTGCCAGATTCACAGGAAGGACCGATGACATGCTGATTATCCGAGGCGTCAACGTATTCCCGTCTCAGATAGAGTCTGCCCTGCTGGAAATGGGCGGCACCACGCCTCATTACCTGCTGATTGTGGACCGTGTGAACAATCTGGACACCTTAGAGGTGCAGGTGGAAGTGGAGGAGCGATTCTTCTCAGATGAAATCCGGGAGCTGGAGAATCTGACAGGAAAGATCGCCTATATGATTCAGCAGGCCATAGGTCTGGCTGTGAAGGTAAAGCTGGTAGAGCCAAAGAGCATTGAGCGGAGCATGGGTAAAACGAAGCATGTGATTGACAAGAGGAATCTGAATTAAGAAAGGGCGGGGTGCAAGAATGTTTGTAAAACAATTATCTGTATTTATAGAAAACCGTGAAGGCAGACTGGAGCAGGTCACAGAAGTACTGAAGGAGCAGGACATCAACATACTGTCCCTCAGCATGGCGGATACCACGGAGTACGGTATGCTGAGAATGATTGTGTCTGATCCGGATAAGGCAAAGGCAGCGCTGAGGGAAAAAGGATTTTCAGCCATGCTGACCGATGTGCTGGCAGTAAAACTGGAGGACCAGGTGGGTGAACTGCACAAGATGACCCACATTCTCTGCAGCCAGGGGCTGAACATTGAGTACATGTACGCACTGGCTTCCGCCAACCGCAGGGCAATGATTGTGAAGGCATCTGACGGAGAGACAGCTGCCAGGGCAGTGACAGACGGCGGATTGGTGCTGTACAGCAATGAGGAGATGTGCTGGTAGTCTGGTATGACAGGACTGAGAGCCGAAGTGGGGAGTAAGTGAGTGGTAAGTGAAGGGTAGAATGAAGGTGCCGCACAATCATCTGAGATGGTGCGGCACCTTTGCGTTATTTCTGTCACATGTACCAGAAAGAGGACCTGGACGGCTTGGACAGAGGGACCAGGATATGCGGTCTTAATTCCTCCGGGTTATGGGTGGCAGCAAGGAGTTTATCCTGGTGTTTCGCGGCCTTTAAGACAGCAGCGGAAACCTCCACTTTTTCCAGTATTTCCCCCTCCTCCCCCAAAATATCCAGAGAGTAGGAGGTGTTGTAACGGGTATTGATTTCAGTATGCCCGATGCAGGTGACGATTCTGGTATAAAATCTGCCGCTCCACAGTTTTTTTTCATCCTCATAGATAATGGCTCCCCATACGAATGACACCCCCGCCAGAATGATTAAGTACAGCAGGGCCGGTTTCCATATGGATTCTATATGCTTAAGCAAATTTAGAACCATAAGGATATACAGAAGCGTAAATATAAAAATAATCAATAATGCCCCCAAAAGCCGCTGTTTAAGCGCTGTTTCTTCCCATAGCCTGATTAAATGCAGTTCACGGCGGTCAGCCGCCTTCCAACAGCGGGTATAGTCTTTTTTGACCATAAGTCACCTCCCGGTGTCATGACTATCCTTTGGAGAAACCGCTGGCGGTCACATGGGCTACCTCGTTGCCCAGATCATCCTTTACCTCCACCAGGTAGTAGCAGGTGCTCCGTCCTTCCTTTACCTTTCTGGCCTCAGCTATAAGTCGTGCGCCTCTGGCAACACCCAGATAGGTGATTTGGGATGTGGTTGAGACGTGAAGGGGCTTGTTCCAGTTGGAAGCAACCGCAAAGGCAAAGTCAGCCAGGGTAAAGATGGCGCCTCCCATGACCGTGCCCGCTGCATTGAGATGGTGTGGTTGTATTTCCAACCAACATTTTGCATATCCCTCATCTACCTGTTCAATGACTGCCCCGTTATCCGTGGCAAATCGGTCATTGGCAAAAACCTTTTGAATCTGTTCCAGCTTCTGTGCATCCATATGCCAAACCTCCTGTGGTTAGATGTGTGAATTGATAATGAATATAAGCCAACTATATACCAGAAAAAGGAAGATTGTCAATGGTTGTCTGTTATGTATGGGGGAGTGCGGGGAGAAAAGAGGGGGATAAAGAACATCACAGATGCAAAAAACAGGGCCTCGTAGGGAGGTCCTGTTCCGCATACCTGTTGTTTATGAATTCATATTAGTTATTACAGCCGCAGCTGCTTTCGGCGATAGCTGGACCAGGTCCTCCGGCTGTGCGGGGTGTAGGGCCGCCGCATCCCGGATTGCCCCAGGTTGCATCGTTAAAGCCCTCCCAATAGCCATTGCGGAAGCCTTCCCTGTATGCCTGGCGTCTGGCACCGGCACAGATATCATGGCCGCCGCATCCGCTGTTACTGCCGCCGCAGGAGCATCCGCATCCGCTGTTGCTGCCGCCGCAGGAGCATCCGCATCCGCTGTTACTGCCGCCGCAGGAGCATCCGCATCCGCTGTTACTGCCGCCGCAGGAACATCCGCATCCACTGTTGTTACAGCCACAACCACATCCACAATTACAACGGCTCCATCCACATCTACAAAATCTAAAGCAACACATATATTGCACTCTCCTTTTTTGTTGGTTTGTACTATATCATATGGGACGCCCAGACAAAGTGTGAGTGATTGTCTCTATGTATTTTATTGTCACCCGTTGTTTTTCTTCTCATAAACTATAGTAGAAAAAGATAAATGGAAGGAGTATCCAACCTATGGATTCTTATACAGATGTAAGTACCCAGTGCTGCGGCCGCGGCCGTATGTCTTGCGGTGCATCGTTTGGAAATGGATGCGGTTCTTATACAAATCCGGATTATCCGGACATGAACGCATTTCCATGGGACTCATGGGGAAGCAATCCTGCGCTTTCCTATCCTACCCCCGCAGCCCCGGCCACAAAACCGGCCAATATGTCGTGTCCCTCTACAGAGGGAGGCGTACTGGAACAGCAGTATCCGGTGGCCATGGCTTATGTGCCGTGGCAGCAGTGGCAGACCACCTATGCCCCTGAGAGAGGCCTTGTCCAGGGAACTATTTTCCCTGACCTGGATTTGCAGTTTAATTACGGGAGGTGCGGAAGATGATGAATCAGATGATGAATCCCGACTTTAACGCCTCACGTGAGGCCATGCTTCGTGAGGTGGACCAGGCCGGCTTTGCAGTGGTTGATGCGAATCTCTACCTTGACACCCATCCGTGTGATGCAGCCGCCATTGATTACTATAATCAGATGGCAAACGCATACAGAAATGCAGCAGCAGCTTTTGAAGCCCAGTTTGGACCTTTGACAGCTTCCGCTAATACAGATGCTGCATATTGGTCCTGGATTAATGATCCGTGGCCATGGGAAGGAGGGTGCTATTAATGTGGATTTATGAGAAGAGATTGGAATTTCCGGTTAATATCAAAGAGCCCAATGCCCAGATGGCTCAGTTTATAATGAGTCAGTATGGCGGGCCGGACTGCAATAACCTATGATATATAAAAATGAATATGTAAATGCCCTTTGCCGCGGTCAAAAACAATCTCTTTGACTATCTTGCGGAGGGCATTTCCTTTTATCTCATAACTGATATTTGGGTCTGCCAGAATCTCATGCACATGTGCAATCTGGCGCATGATATCTTCCTTGCTTGGAACCTTGGCAGGAGACTGTTCAGCCTGCCTGCGGAGTCTTTCGGCATCAGCCATGAGTTCTTCCCTTTCAGCCTTCAGACGGAGCTTATTCTGCTTATATTCCTCCAGGGTGTCAATTTCATTCTCGTAAGCTTCCCTGATACGCCGCTCCTTGACTTCTAAGCGGGCAAGGGCCTCCTGAATGGCGATTTCTTCTGCGTTTACAGCATCATCGGTTTTTTGGATGTATTCATATTCCAGTTCATTTGTTTCAAGGACTTCCTCCAGAGATTCAATCACAGCTTTTTCCGCCAGGTGTACGGCCAGGCAGCAGGAACCCGGATGCATCCCCTTTGCATACTTCCAGCACTGGAAGAAGTCAGGCCGCTTCTTCTGGTCATTGGAACGATTGTAGCCAAGGCTGCCGCCGCATATGCTGCATTTGAGCAGACCGGAAAGCCAGTGGACATTGTTGGAAACCTCCCGGCGTTTCTGGGGCCGGTATTGCTTTTCAATCCGCTTCTGAACATCGTCAAATAGGGAGGTGACGGAGGAACGTACCTCGTGGGTGCCCTGGAAGGAATACCCGTTCCATATGACCTCGCCAATATAAAAGCGGTTGGCAAGAATCCGGTTAATGCCCCGGCGGTCGAATAGGTTGCCGCGGCGGGTCCGGTATCCTCTGGCATTGGCAGCCCTGGCCGTGGCGGTCATATCCTTCCCGCTATGGTAGGTCTGGAAAATATATTCAACGATGGCATATGATTTTTCTTCCACGGCGAAAGGCTTGCCTTCCCCGACAGCACGGTAGCCGAGGCAGGGGGTGGCCTGATAGCCTTCGCGGAGGGCCTTTTCCGTCATACCGCGCAACACCTCGCCGGAGAGGTTGATGGAATAATATTCGTCAAACCATTCTATTATGGTTTCGATTAGCCGGCCAAACATGCCTTCCATGATGGGTTCCGATACGCTCTTGATTTCTACATCACATTTTTTTCTCAGGATACCTTTGTAGAAGGTGCTTTCCTCCTGGTTTCTGGCGAACCGGGAGAACTTCCAGAGATAGAGCCGCTTAAATGGGGCCGGCTTCTGTGATTTGGCAATGGCTATCATGCGCTGGAACTCTGGCCGGTTATCTGCTTTGCGGCCGGAGATTCCTTTCTTCTCAATAAATATGTATTCTTTGGGAATTATAAAACCGTCCGCCTTGGCAGCGTCCATGATGACGCGTATCTGGGCATCCGGAGACAGCTCCGTCTGATCGTCTGTGCTGACACGGACGTAGGCGGCGCCGATTTCTAGTGGTGTTGCTGGCATTATATCATCTCCTGTTCCTATCATGTATATGAGTTTGGGGGATGTTTCAATCCACATTTTGGCCTGTATTATAACCCATATTACAGCCTGTAAGATTTTGGTGAGCTTTGAAAAAAGGGTATAAAAAATACGCCCCTTGCCAGGACGCTCCAGGAATGATATAATTTACTTGCTTAAGGTAATTAATTATATCTTGCTGGGGCGATCCGGTAAGAGAAAACTATGTGAGGGCGGTTCCTGCTGGTAACAGGGCCGCTTTTCACATTTGACAATTTTCGTATATTTGGTATAATATACTTAACAAGACAGCCGGGAGATAGATTAAGCCTATCCGTCCTGGCGAATTATAACAACTTTAGTAAGTCGCCCATCCGGCCAAGGAGCAGGGCGGCTTACTTATTTTTCATGTTCAGGATTGCAACGATTAACAAGGCAACGCCTAATATAATCTGAAATTCCTCATATGTACTCATAAGCAACCATCCTTCCTGTCAAGACTCAGAACGAATGGCACGCACGCCCTCCCGGCTGCCCGGGTAAATATATTTTTGTCAAGATGAGTGGCCCCAGGAGCGTGGGAGTTTGCAGCTCCTGGGGATTTATTATTTATTTACTATGTATAGAGATTTAGTTATTCTGTCACGGCCTCAGACTCAGGGGCTATAATTTGCATTGCCTCGTCATCACTAAATCCGGACGAAGTTAAAAATTCTAAGCGTGCTCCAACAACTAGTATTGCATAATTAGTTGAGTTTTCTATACCTGCTTTTGCATCAGATAAATCTTGGATTTTTTGTTTATCTACATATTTTTTCGTTGAGGATGCAATGGATTGCATATTGAGAATATAATCTTTAGCCGCCTTTTTATATTCCTTTATACCATCACATTTAACAGAATCAATATTGCCCCAATATATTCTAAAATTATTTTCAGCTGTCTTAGATGCATCATATAAATCCACCATAGACACGCCATCAGTACTTATTATTTTGGTGAGAGTTTGATAATCTGCTTCTGCAGACATTATTATATCGTAAATCTGCTTATCTGCTTCGGTAGCAGCGTCACGATTATCAACAGCTGTACTTTCAGTTTCTTTTTCGGTTTCAGTCGGTTGTGAATCGGTTATATTATTTACTTCAGTTTCTTTGGAAACAGAAGGTGTGCTTTTTTCAGTAGAGGAATTACCACTGTTTGTTATTGCCACTATGATACCAAGTGCGAAAAGCACAGTAAGTATAATTCTCACAGGTTTATTGAACTTTTTAAATTTCCACATAAGAAATAAACCAACAGGAAAACAACAACAAAACATCATTAATACGATAAACCAGGTCTGTGAATAAAACGGTGGTTTAATGGTTGGAGTTTCAGCTCCGTTAACATCTAATCTACCTGCTAAAGGTTTTTGTGCAGATTCTTCTGCAGACGTAGATGTTATCGGTTCTCCACATTTGGGACAGAATTTCCCTTCAAATTGAAATCCGCATTTTCTACAATACATTTTCATACCCTCCTATATTTTGAATTTTTTACCGCATTTCAAGCAGGTAACCTGTACTTTCTTTGCTCCAATATTACCAGCGACTAAACCGAGTGGCCCAACTAATGCTGCGCCAACAACAGCTTTTCCAATACCAAAGCCTTTTTTATTTCCTGATAATGATGTAGAGCCGCAACGAGGGCATCTAGCCATTGACGAATATTGTTGTTGCTGAAGCTGGAGTTGTTCTTGCTGTGCTTTTAAAGCCATGGCTTGCATTTTTAATTGTGCTTGCTGTAATTGAAGTTCACTTTGCTCTTTCAGATTCGTTAGTGCTGTTTGAGAAAGTGGAGTGCGGCAATTGGAGCAAAAATTAGAATCCTTTGAATTATAAGCTCCACAATTAGGACATACGATAGTATCTGACGGGATGACTTCGGCGGGAGAAGGTTCTAAACGTTTACCGCACGATGAACAGAAGATGCTATCGTCAGGAATTTCTTCATTGCAGTGTGGACAAATCATATTCATATTCCTCTCTTCATTTGTTTTATATTAAAAGCCATGGGCTATTTAATCACATTGCGCTCTCTATTGTATCTGCACATTCTTTGCTGAAATCAGCTTGTACGATATGCATAAGTGCATGCTGATAAGCAACCATCTGCTGTTTACAGCTAAGCCGGGCGTTGACAAAAATAGAGAAGCTTCCATCCTCGTTATAATTAACCTGTTCTTCCACAGCGGTGTCCATATCTATAAGGTATACGCCGATGGCCTCAGTTAATAATGGATTATTCATGTTAGCAACCCTCATCGTTGTGCTTGTTTTCTTGCTCTTTAAGGCTTTTCATAAACTCAATATGAGCCTTAAGACGCTCCGGAGGGATATCACGGGCCACCTTAAACAGGGTGCGCATATCCGGATTCTCAAAAACCTCCTGGGCTATCTCGCGGGTTTCATCATTGAGGTAGTAATGGTCATTCTCTGACCCGTCCTTCCCTAACAAAAAATTCATATCCACGTTAAAGAAATCTGCTATTGCTTCTAATGTTTCAAAATCTGGCTCACGTTTTCCAACTTCATACATACTTATTGTTGATTTGGCAACACCTAGTTTATCAGCCAATTCAGCTTGCGATAAATTGTCTCTGACTCGTAAGTATTTTAACATCTCCTTAAATGAGGCCATTTGGTCACCCCTTTCTGTAGTTTTAATTATACACAATGCGTGAACAAAAATCAATATAAATATTCACAAAAAGTGATTGACAATCGCTCACGTATCGTGTATAGTGTAATCGTACACAAAACGTGTACGATTGGAGGTGATAACTTGGAATTGGATGTGATGGCAATGGCCGAAAAACTAATTGCGCTTCGAGGAAAAAGAACACAGGAAGAAGTTGCGAATGCATTAGATATAAGTAAATCGGCATTGGCAATGTACGAAGCGGGAAAGAGGGTACCGAGAGACCCTACAAAGGCGCGTATAGCGAGGTATTATAAGAAGAGTGTTCCGTATATTTTTTTTAATGAAAAAGAACACGAAACGTGAGCTGATATAAAAAAGGAGGTGAGAGAGGATGGAGGAAAAAACATGTAAGGGTATACAGAAGTCACTGACTTTTGATAAAAGCGGAGAGACACTTTCGGTAGAAATTCACCTAAAAAATGTCTCTCCAGAGCTTAAAAAGGAAAATTTATCGGATTTCCTCGATACATTATATCAGAGTGCAAAAGATGCTATTTTTTAGAGGGAAACTTATTTGCAAATTCAGCTAACTTGAGCATCTGCTCTGGATTTTCTAAAAATTTAGGCAATAAAGTTTCCATCAAAACAGTATCAGCAGTTTTTGTATTTGTACTTGCTAGTTTGTCAGCCAATACAGAAACAGCAACGGAATCTTTTGCTTCGATGGTTTCACTTAGTTTGGCAATGCTATCTTGTATTTTATAAACTTCCTGTAGCAATTGAGTGTTGATTAGGCTATTAGTCGTGGGTGACTCATGCTCAGATAAAGCCTGGTCAAAATTCATACTGCTGATTGTCTGAATCAAACGGCCTTTTACTTCTTCTACGGAATCTAAGTCAGACAAATCGTATGAGAAGGAACGGATGGCAGAAACATCAAATGGTATTGTGGAATCTTTAGTCATGAGATGTATTGATGGCTTATTCAAAGCAGACCTGTACCCCATCTCATAAAATGCGTTCGGATTATTTTCAGTTAAATCAGCAATAACTAAATCATCCTCATTAAGATGTTTGAAAATTTCTTCGGTTATGGAGCCAGTGGTATTCTCTTTGTCAATACGAATTGCTTCAAAACCTGTTTCTTTACATACGGGTAAGATAACATGTTTATAAAGAGAATCTGAACGTTTACGAGTTTCGGTGTCTTCATTTCCGATGGGGCAAACAATAAAACAGTTTTTCATATGTAGCAACCTACCTTTTAATTGTACTCGGCGCTGCAACGCCTGTAAGTACAGTATACCAAGGAGGGGGATAAAACGCAACGAGGGAGGCAGTACATATCAACGCGACATGCAAGACCCGCCGGCATAGCCAGTGCCCAGAACGGACACGGTGGTATCCGTGCAAGGACTATGAGAGGAAGGAAACAAGTACAACCGGTACCGCATACAATCTATCAGGGAGGGGTGGTGATAGTGCAGAAATTAAAAGTATTCAAATACATAGAAATTGATGGCCAGGATGTTCCAATGGAATCACTGACGGATGAAGAAAAACGGCGCATTGCCTATGCGCTGCAGGACAATCTGATGCTTCCACTGGGATTTCGGAGGAAGAGAAAGACCGCCTAAGGGCGGCCATGGAGGACAAGCATAGAAAGGAGAGACAAGCCAATGAGAGCTAAAACATTTGCGGAGCATCGCATCCGCGCCAGAGCAGCGGTCCAGTATCCTGGCTGGCGTGTGGATTTTGTGGGGCCGGCTACCGCGGTGATGACCAATATCATGGGGCACAGGCGTATGGTGACCTTCCGACAGCGCAGGAGACGCCGAGACGGCCCAATCATGATGGCAGCTAAATGGATTGTATCGGCGGTTATCTGGCTGCTGGGGATGTGGATGGTATCTATCGTGGTCATGGCGGCGGCCATGGGCGTGAGACTGTGAGAGGAGATGAGGATAATACAGAGACAAGTTATTAAAGGTATCATCATACAGGCCATGGTCCAATCTGGTGTCGTTATGACCGGTAACGCAGATAGGATTGAGGCGGGGGCCGAGGCAGCAAGTAATGAGATATTGGAAGAAATGAAGATGGACCCCAGCGGCGGCAACCGCAAGAGGCCCATGGACAAATAGTTTAGCTCACCCTTAGTATAAGGGATTTAAAAGGAGATTGCAAGATGATAAAAGGAATAATCAGTCATGATTTTGAAGGGAGCCTGAAGGAAATCCGGATTAGTGAAAGCAATGCAGTGTTTGTTATTGCGGTGAAACAGACGGAGGAATCGCTGATTGGTACGGAATACTGCATACAGAACATTTCTCTTGCTGATAAGATGAGCCGCCGGGACGCTGTGACTATACTGGCCCGGTCCGTCAAGGATATGTTAATCAAACTGAATGATGAGCAGCCGAAGGGGGCTTGTAAGGCCATGGGGAAATTCATGGAAGCCTTCCGGGATGGGGCGAACACATACATGCTGGAACATATTGATGAGATTATGGCCGGGAAGGAGGGTAAGCATGGAAGATAAGTACCATCATCTCTGGCTCCTCTTCCGGGAGCGGATGGCCCGCCGGGCAGGCGAGGCAGCCAGTACAGAGAAGAAGGAGATGTATGACTGGGTGCTGGAGGAGACGGCACTGATAGAAGCGGAGGTGTTCCTGGAGGAATGAAGCAGATATTGATAGACAGGACGGAACTTTTGGGAAAGATAATTGCGATTGAATCCGGTTGTTTGGATATGGAGTCCCGTTCAGTAATTCATCAGATTAAGGAAACCATTTTGCGCCTGCCGGTAAAAGAACAGAAAGGGGATACAGACAATGAATGACGGAAAGATACATATACCAGCAAGAAAGCGACAGCCGGTACAGGAAGGTCAGCCGGTCATTAAGCTGACCCCGGAGGCCTATAACGCCCTGGTGGAAATATATAATGAAAGCCAGATGTCAATGAAGCAGATTGCCAGCCTGATTATCATGCAGAGCCTGGACCGGATTGTATATGATAAGGAGGCGTAGAACATGAATGTATATGAGAAACTGCAGCATGTCCAGTCCGGACTGAAAGCGCCTAAGAGCCAGTATAACAAGTTCGGAAACTACTATTACCGGAACTGTGAGGATATCCAGGAGGCGGCCAAGCCCCTCCTTCAGGAGGTAAAGGCGGCGCTGGTGGTCGGAGACGAGCTGGTTATGATTGGGGACCGGTATTACATCAGGGCCACGGCCCGGTTTGTGGACTGTGAATCTGGCGAGACCGTGGAGAACACGGCCTATGCGAGGGAGGAACAGGAAAAGAAGGGAATGGATGTGTCACAGGTGACAGGGAGCACCAGCAGCTATGCCAGGAAATATGCCCTGAATGGCCTGTTCTGCATTGATGATGTGAAGGATGCGGACAACCAGGATAATACAGCCGGAAAAGGGCAGACGTCCACCAAGGGCGCAAAGGGCAGCGCAAAGACATCCGGAAAACAGGAAACTGAGAAGCCGGCAGGGGCAAAGAATGGAATATCCACATCACAGCCTGATCAGAACGAAGGGGTGGATAAAGTAACCCCGGCCATGATTGAGTCTGTGAAGTCCCTGGTGGAGAAATACAGTGCCAAGGGATTAAAAATGGAGAAGATCCTTAAGATGTACAGTATTAAGGATATAGCGGAAATGAACGTGGTCCAGTACAAGGACTGTATGGGAAAACTGGAACTATACAAGAAAAAGGAGTCGGAGGAATCGAAAAATGAATAGAGTGATTCTTATGGGAAGGCTGACCCGGGATCCGGAAATCAGATATTCGCAGGGCGAGCGCTCCATGACGATTGCGAAGTATACGCTGGCAGTGGACCGGAGAGGACGCAGGAACCAGGACAACGATCAGGCGGCAGATTTTATTAACTGCGTTGCATTTGACAGGGCCGGGGAGTTTGCGGAGAAGTATTTCCGTCAGGGAATGCGTGTCCTTGTTTCCGGAAGGCTTCAGACAGGCAGCTATGTGAATAAAGAGGGCCATAAAGTATATACCGCAGATGTCATTCTGGATGACCAGGAATTCGCAGACAGCAGGAACGTATCATCTGATACAGGCAGCGGCTATACGCAGGCAGCTCCGTCTCAGAGACAGGCCCCTGTCGGTGCGATTGGCGATGGGTTTATGAACATTCCTGATGGAGTGGAGGACGAAGGACTGCCGTTTAATTAGACAGAGGTGATTGCTTGAATATACAGATTGACAGCCGCGAGAAGGCCCGGGCCATCCAGAAGATTGTGGCGGAGTTTGACCGCCAGGGTGTGGACCATTTCGTATCAAAGTTATATGTCGGGGATTATATGAACTATGATAACCCCCGTTTGATTATAGACCGGAAACAGGACCTGACGGAGCTGTGCGGGAACGTCTGCCAGGGGCATAACCGGTTCCGCGATGAAATTCTGCGGGCCAGGGAACATGGAATTGAAATCATCATTCTGTGTGAACACGGCCGGGGGATTGAATGCCTGGAGGATGTGATATGGTGGAGGAATCCCAGACGGGTAGAACGATATAAGGATCCGCATACAGGCAGATGGATGGAGCGGGAGACGAAGGCTACAACCGGGGATAAGCTTTATAAAATTCTATGCACATTTGAACGCAAGTATGGCTGCCGGTTCCTGTTCTGCGAGAAGAAGGACACTGGGAAACGGATCATAGAGCTGCTGGGCGGTGATTGCCATGACCAGTGAGGAAATTAAGGCAACATACAGCATGAGGAATGTGGTGGAGCGGTATGGGTTCCAGCCCAACCGTGCCGGCTTCATCCACTGTCCCTTCCATGGCGGAGACCGGGAACCATCCCTTAAGGTATATGACCGGGACTTCCATTGCCATGCCTGCGGCGCGCATGGTGATATCTTTGATTTTATCATGAGGATGGATGAGGTCTCCTTCAAGGAGGCATTCATGAGCCTTGGCGGGGAATATCAGAAGCCGACATTTTCCAGCCGGCTGGCGGTTTACCGGGCGCAGAAACAGCGCTCGATGCGCCAGAAAGAGGCGGACCGGGAACGGGAGAAGCGCCGGCTGAACAACAGGCTCATAAGCGTCTACCGGGCCTATATGGAGCGTTCAGAGCCGCTAAGTGATGTGTGGTGTGACTGTTACAATGCCCTGCAGTATCAGCTCTATGTGCAGGCGGAGTTAAGCGGATTGGAAGCGAGGTGGTAGCATGGTGCCGTTGAAGGAGCTGACGGCTGAAACAGTATTGTCGGATGATGTGCTGACAGAAGTGTTTGACCAGGAGGACGAGCTGTACAAGTCAAGGCTGCTGCTGTCACTGGAGGACCGGGCCGGAGAGCTGGGGGTGAAAAAGAAGTTCCAGGAACTGGTCAAGGCCTATAAACGTGTGGAGCGGGAGATGCGGCGCCGGGAACGTGATAAGAAAAACCAGCCCTGCACGCTGGAGCAATGGACCAATTTTGATGGACCCTATGACCGGATGCAGTGTAAGGAGTGGATTGCCGGCGAGGGAGGGATATTTCTTCGGAATCCCACCACGGGATACACGGACATCCTGGCCTGCTACCATCCAATCCTGCCCATTGAGCGGCTGAAGAACCTGGAGACTGGGGAGGAGCAGATAAAGCTGGCCTACAAACGCAACGGGCGTTGGGACGAAATCATTGTGCCTAAGACCATGGTTACGTCCGCCAATAAGATAGTGAGCCTGTCAGGCCGTGGGATAGCGGTCACCAGCGAGAACGCAAAATACCTGGTGCGGTACCTGGCGGATGTGGAGAACGCAAACGAGGAACACATCGCAGTGCAGTATTCCACATCCAAACTGGGGTGGATACGGGGCGGGTTCCTGCCCTATGATAGCGATATTGTATTTGATGGGGATGCGAAATTTCGTCAGATATCGGAAAGCGTCACGCAGGTGGGAAACCGGAACCGATGGTATGAGTATATATCAGGGCTCCGAAAGTCTGGCCGGATAGAAATTAAATTTATGCTGGCAGCTTCTTTTTCCAGTGTTTTAGTTTATCCATTGGGCGGTCTGCCGTATTTTGTAGACCTTTGGGGCGAATCGGAAGGCGGAAAAAGTGTGGCAACCATGGTAGCGGCTTCCATATGGGCCAATCCGGACGAGAGTGCTTATATAAAGGATTATAAGGGGACAGAGGTAGGCCTGGAGGCCATCTGTGACCTTCTTAATAACCTGCCTCTTATACTGGACGACTCATCCAAAAAGAACCGGAAGATTGAAGATAACTTTGAGGGCTTGGTGTATGACCTGTGCTCCGGAAAAGGAAAGACCCGTTCCAACAAGGAGCTGGGGCTGAACCGAGAGAACCACTGGAAGAATTGTATCTTAACAAATGGGGAACGGCCCCTGAGCTCATATGTAACCCAGGGCGGTGCAATCAACCGTATCCTGGAGCTTGAATGTGGTGCGAATGTATTTACCAGCCCTGGTCAGGTGGCGGAGTTTGTAAAACGGAATTATGGGTTTGCCGGAAAAGAGTTTGTGGATGTCATAAAAGACCTTGGGGTTACCAGGATTAAAGAAATCCAGCAAGGATTTATGGAACTACTGGCTGATGATGAGAAGATGCAGAAGCAGAGCCTGTCCCTGTCTATCATCCTGACAGCCGACAAACTGGCAACGGATTATCTATTTAAGGATGCCCAGTACATAAGCCTGGAGGAGGCCAAGGAGGTCTTGATAGACCGCAATGAGCTTTCTGATAATGAGAGATGTTACCAGTTCGTCCTGGACAAGGTGGCCATGAATCCGGCCAGGTTTGATGACAAGGTGGAGAACGTGGAAAAGTGGGGCGCGATTGAGAATGGATATGCCATCATCTACGCCACGGCCTTTACGGCTTTGTGCAAGGAAGGCGGGTTTTCGCGTACATCTTTCCTGTCCTGGGCGAACCGGAAGGGCATTATCCAGGTGGAAGGGAGCGGGAAACGGATGGACAAGGTGAAGAGCTTCAATGGGAATAAGATACGGTGCATTTTTCTCAAGTTAAATGACAACACGGACAGGAATGGATTTGTGAAAATAGAGGATGACAGCCAGGAAAGGCTGCCATTTAACTGATTGGAAGCAAGGGAGTAACCAAGGCATGGTTACCGCAGAAAACTAGATTCTAAGAGGGTTCGCGGGCTTTTTGGGGCCGGGTAACCAAGTAACCATCCAAAACACTCACCTATATACAGAAAAAATATTTTATGCACATGTTGATATAAAAATGCCTCGCGCGTAAGGGAACCTAAAAAATATGGTTACTTTGGTTACTGTAGTCCATAAAGCCTTATTCTATGCGGGTTTGAGCGGTATCCAATGAGGCGAAACAGATGGTTACGGGAACCATAAAAAAGGTTACTCAAGGTGAATTGTATGACAAATAAGGAAATATCAAGCATATTTAATGAAACTTATAATCTATTTTGGATGAAGTGGCGTGATAACGTTCCATTAAGGGGCTCAGTGGAGTGGGATATCCTGCAGAGCGAGGCCCATATCATCAAGCTGAGGCATGGTACCCGCTTGGTCAGGAAGTGGGAAGGCCCTGTCCCAACCATGGAAGAGGAATCAGTGGCAGCGCCAATTGTCAACTGGTTCATGGATGAGCTGGAGGCCAGGGAACGAGAGAAGTACGGGAAGGAGCATCATGGCTATTAAGGCAAAAGAAAAAAAGCAACCGAAATCTCCAGTCTATATCTGCAGCCAGTGCGGACAGGAGATAAGCGGGGATCATGTGTATATCAAGACAAGGCGGCGAACGGAGCTTCACATACACTTTGGATGCATGCCGGGAGAGCGTAATAGGAATGTGATATCATAATCGTTATTTGACAAATCACTGAGAGAAAGGAACAAAGATGGAAGAATTGGAGGTATGTCCATTTTGTGGCAAAGAAGTAAAACTTGATGAAGATGGTTTTTATATGTTTTGCTGTGATAACTGCGGTGCAGGAGTGAGTTTTGCAAAAGTGCTTGCTGATGGAACTGCAACGGATATGGATAAAAAAGAAAGTATAGATGCTTGGAACAGAAGAGAGAACTAAATTAACATTTAGTGGCGGTGTGTGGTACACAGGGCGGGGTTCAACTCCCCGGACAGACCATGGTGGAAAGTAAGAGGGTGCCGGTTCGACTCCGGCCGCCGCCAACTTTAAAATTTTCAGAAGGAGGTAAAAATGGAACGATTAACGAAGGTTGATGACCAAGGCAGACTGTTGGCTTATTCCACAAGTGATACTGGATTGCCCGCAATTATCATGAAAGGTAATCCATACCGCGAATTAATTGAGAGATTGAAAGCCTATGAGGATACCGGCCTGGAGCCAGGAGAAGTCCAGTATTTAAAAGACAAAAGCGAGCCGAGAATGGTGGTGTGGACACCAGCATATCAATCATATTATTCAGCTGGTGATGAAGCAGAGTGCCTCTGTCCGGTATGTGATTCAGATGTGGTTGAGGATGATGATTATTTCTGTCCAACTTGCGGCCAGGCATTGAAATATCATGATGAACCAAACTGAAACTTTGATACGAAAGGAGAATCAGGAGATGTGCAAGGAGTGTATTAAAAAGGTACTTGAATGGTACAGCTTTGGCATCATCGTAGGAGCAGGATTTTATATAGGACTGAATCTTGCAGTACAGCTCCTAAAGGTGGTAACAGATGTAATGAGGCAGTGGTGTCTATGAGAAAGAAAGGCAGTAAGCAGTCCAAGGTCAGCCGCATCGACCGCAGCAAGGCCCTGGCCGCCCAGGCCGACGAGGCCATCAAGGAGCGCATCCAAACGGCACCGGCCTATATGTACACCAGCCTGTGCCCGGTCCCGGAGCTGCGCCGGCCGTCCAAGGGAGTGATTGTACGTGGCATCAAGACCTGTGTACTATGACCTGTATGATTGTGGCCATTATGACGGCCGGTACAGAGCAGCGGAGCTGATGGTAATGCTGGGCATCCGGCACCGGCAGCAGATAGAGCATTACAGTGATGTGGGTATCCTGTACCAAAAGCGATATACCTTTGCGAGGGTGGAGGACAGGAACGCGTCAGAGCTAGCCGATGAGTGGAACAGGGTGACGCAAGTATTGAAGGGATGCGGGTACGATTTGGGCAGAATACCGATTGTGGTATCTAGGGATAAGCGGAAGAGGAGGTGATGCCGATGGACAAGGAGGTGCTGATACAGTATTGCGAGATGAAAGAGGAGATAAAGGACATAAGGCGACGGATTCAGAAGCTGGACAGGTTCCTGGAGGAGCCGCACCAGGTATCAGATACGGTGAAGGGGACAAGGCGGGATGGGACGATAGGAAGCATTAAGGTCACGGGATACCCCGTGCCGGAGCATTATCGGAAGCAGCGGCTGAGGGAGCGGTACAGGCAGCTTCTGGCGCGTAAGGAGGCGGAACTGCTGGAGCTGACCTGCCAGGCGGAGGAATATATACAGGGCATACCAAAGAGCGAGGTGCGGACCATGTTCCGTCTGTATTACATAGATGGCCTGCCTTGGTGGAAGGTGGCACAGGCCATGAACCGGATGTTCCCAAAGAGGCGGGTTAAGTTTACGGAGGACAGCTGTTGGCAGCGAAATAAAAGATTTTTTGAGGAAAATTGAAAATGTCGGTTCATGTTGGGATGAAAAGTGCTAATATGCTATCATGCGGAAGCCAGAGGGCGGAAGCATCCTCCCACATTTAAGCAACGGCCGCCAGGTATCACACCCTGGTGGCTGACTAACCGGTATTGTGTAATCCCTCATAAGACAGACCTGTACATTACGGGACAATGCCGCAGGGTACACAAGCGGTGAGGTATCTGGTTTTATCCCCCATGACGTTTTCCAGATACAATTAGGGCATCCTAGAAATAGGGTGTCCTTTTATTTTTACCCTTGACTTTATCGAACATATGTTCTATACTTTGGTTACGAAGAGAAGATATGGATGTGTTTTTGTAAGATTTGTAAAATCGGGAGGGGGATATTTGTATATTCTTTCCATTCGGCGTGTGGTATAATTAAGAAAAACGTCGAAACGAGGAGAAATAAATATGTCGATAATGTATTTAGCAAAAATCAATTTAACATCTGGTATTTTTGATGTATATGATAGTAAACTGCGTATTGATGATGTTTTGAAATTAATTTATGATGAATTAGATGAACAAAAAAAATATAGCTCAACATCCAATTCAAAATATCGTGATTCAATGGGAAATGTAAAAAAATTTCGTCAGGCATCCACTTACCAATTAAAGGAATTAGAAAAGTCAGACGATTTATTAATTACTGGAAAGATGGTTAGGAACTTTAGAAAGCCAACAGAACGTATAGCTGACTCTGGTAGATTGGAGCCAACATATAACGAAGAGAATGTTAGCATCTATTTCTATTTTGATGTTAAAAATGAGTTGATAGCATTTTCTGAAAGGCAGTCTTTTGGCTATAACCAGTTTACTACCGCATTTAATTTTTTGCTTAATCAAAACAGTAAGGGTTATAGATTTGAAATATTTTTGCAAAAGGATAACGCTGTTTTGCAAGAGAAAATCAAAAATTTAAAGAGCATTCAGACCATTAAAGCAACACTCATTCCTCCGAATTCAAATGAGGAGGATTTGATAGAGTTTAGAAATTCATTACAGTATATCCAGGATTGTAAAAATACCAATGCAAATAAAATGCGTGTAGAGATGTCGGTTGATAATTGTGAAAGCTCTTTAAAAATGGAATCAAAATATATGCAAGATATATTTAAAGCTGTATCTAGGGGGTATGGGGATATTACAACATATGGTACAAATCAAGCGGGAAGAAGACAAATTGTAAGTTCTAACCAGGATGCGGCTTACACAAAGGTAGTGGATGAAAATTTGGGAAAATATGAATATAATGAAGAAGCTCGAAGTTTTATAATTGGGTTTGTTGGAAAACTAATTCGAGGAATAATACATGATTAAAGATACATCATTTGAAAAAATTAAAAAATATAGAAAAATAGGTGACTGTTTCGATAGAAGTTCGCTAGAATGTAATATTGCATTTTACGGGGCATTTTTGTTTTGCGTCATTCTTTATGTAATGATAAAAAACAGTGAGATTAGTAGTATTAATAATATGTTTGTTACAATAACAAAAGATATTTCGATTGCACTTATTGGTTTTTTGGGTTTTACAGTATCAGGATTGGCGATTTTAACAGGTGTAATATCACAAAAGGTTGTACAAAAGATATCAAAAGTTAATAAAAGAGAGAGATTGGAAAAAATATTATTGAGTTTTTATCTGTTGGGTATCGTGATAGCTTTTACAATTTTAGGACTCTTATTTGCCTATATGTTCTCATTGAGTGATTTATATTACAATATAGGAGTAGTTCTTTTCGTGGCTTTTATTTTTGCATATCTTGTGATTTTCATTTTATTTTATTCAGTAAAATTAATTGGAAACTGTTTGGAAATTTTCTTCATTGTTAACAGTGACGAGGAAACTGGTGAGTCAAATAGTCTAAAACAAATTTATAATGCATATAGATTAACGGCGTTAGAAAGTGTTTGTTTAAAACATATTGGAGCGGACGGTGTGAACGAATATAAAAGAATTGTAAAAGAAGAAGTGGATTTAAGTACGAAGCATAAAGAGGAATTGCTTGATATGTATAAGGAACATTTTAATGAAAAGTAGAAGATGTGCATAGGGGCCACCTCCGGGCGGCTCTTTCCATCCCCCAAAACAAACAAAGAAAAGGCAGCCTAATCGGCCGCCTCATCCTCCGAAATAAAGTTGTTTATGAATTTTTTTATTTCAGTTGTGGGAGTAGTTCCCATTATGTCGCATTTGGCCTTGAATGCATCCAGGACCTCTGGTTTCAAGTCAAGAGGAAAACGGACATACTTAGTGCGTAGATGCTTTTGCTGAGATGTATATTTCTTATCTTCAGACATGTGGGGCCTCCTAATATTTGATAAATTGGATGGTACTGCTGATTATTAAATACAAAAGTATTATAATTACCAGCAGTTTTGATGCTAAAAGGATACTGCCTAATATTGGCTTCTTTTTGAGCATTGTTATCATGAAAGACTTGTGGTATAATATTGTTGGAAGGAAAGGGGCTCGCGCCCCAATCCCTAAACGATTTTGGTAAGTGCTTCAATCACCAGTAGGATGATGTATGCTTTTACCAGTAGCTCAATGAGTTGGTCGCACAACTTGTTGAGCTTTTTGATTTTCTTTGGTAAGTCTTTCATGTGTTCACCTCCTTTCTATGATTTAATTATAGCATATACGTACGTATATGCCAAGCAAAATATGTACATTTATAAGTTTTTGCATCTGCGGATACCTGCAGGTGCTTTTATTATGCCATGACAAGAGGTGGTGATTATGCCAAGACCCAGGAGCCCTAACAGGGACAAAGCGCTGCAGCTATGGCTGGACAGTGGACGGAAACGCCAGTTGAAAGACATAGCTGCTGAGTTGCAGGTATCAGAAGAACAGATTCGTAAATGGAAAAATCAAGACAAGTGGGATAAAGTAACGTTACCAAATGCGAAAGGTAACGTTACTAATCATAAAGGAGCTCCTGCGGGTAATCAAAATGCTGTTGGCCATGGGGCTCCAAAACAGAATAAGAACGCAGAAAAATACGGTTTCTTTAGCAAGTACTTGCCTGAGGAGACCGTTTCCATTATCCAGGAGATGCCTACGGACCCGCTGGACATCCTATGGGACCAGGTGCAGATAGCTTATGCTGCAATCATCCGGGCGCAGTCCATCATGTATGTGAGGGACCGGGATGATAAGACCATTGAGAAGGTGGGCCATAAGGATGGGGAGACGGTCACGGAGGAGCGCTGGGAGGTACAGCAGGCCTGGGATAAGCATGGCAATTTCCTGCAGGCGCAGGCCAGAGCCCAGAAAACGCTGGAGGGTCTTATCAAACAGTATGATGAGCTGCTACATAAAAACTGGGAGCTGGCCAGTGAGGAGCAGAAGGCGCGGATTGCAGTTCTGAAGTCCCAGGTTGAGAAGGACGAAGAAAAGCCGATCCAGATAACATTCAAGAAAGCGGGTGAAAAGTATGGAAGTTAAGATTGCTGAGACCAAGCAGGTAGAATTTTCTCTGAATGACCATTTCTTTGATTTTGTCCATGACTGGGACCATAAGATATATCTGACTGTTGGCGGTTATGGCAGTTCTAAGAGCTACCATATTGCCGTGAAGCTGATTAAGAAGCTGCTGGAGGAGAAACGCAAGGCCCTGGTGGTCCGCGAGGTATTCGATACCATCCGGGATTCCTGCTATGACCTTCTGATGGAAGTGGCCGAAGCCATGGAGGTGACAGACTATATCACGTTTACCACGTCCCTGATGCAGGTGCGCTTCAGGAACGGCAGCCGCATCATCTTCAAAGGCATGGATAAGCCGGCAAAGCTGAAATCCCTGAATGGTGTCAGTATCGTCTGGATAGAGGAGTGTTCCGAAGTCAAGTATGCGGGATTCAAGGAGATTCTGGGACGTCTCCGTCATCCGACCCTCAGCAATCACATTATTCTGTCCACAAACCCTGTGAGCAAAAGCAACTGGGTTTACAAGTATTTTTTTCAGGACAAGGCAGCCGGCTACAAGGTGTTGGATGATGAGGAACTGTATCAGAACCGAATAATGGTGGTCGGCAACACGTACTATCACCACAGCACTGTGGATGACAACTACTTTGTACCGGCGGATTACATCGAGCAGCTGGACGAGTTGCAGCAGCATGATCCAGACTTGTACCGGGTGGCCAGGAAAGGGCGCTTTGGTATTAACGGAAGGCTGGTGTTCCCGCAGTTTGAAGTACGTACCGAAAGAGAAATTGCTGAATGCATGAAGGGGATTACCAATCCGATTGAAAAGAACGGAATGGACTTTGGTTTCGTGACCTCCTACAATGCTGTGGTACGAATGATGATAGACCACGATAATAAAATTCTTTATCTGTATGACGAATATTATTCCAGAGATAAGACAGACCCGGAGATTGCGCGAGACATAGAGAAATGGAAGGGCATACTTATAAAGGCTGACTGCGCAGAACCAAAGGCAATCCGATATTACAAACAACAGGGATTCCGGATGAAGCCCTGCAAGAAGTTCCAGGGGTCCCGGGAGGTGTACACCAAAAAGGTCAAGCGGTTCAGGAGTATTGTATGCTCAGACCGATGTCAGAACATCATCAATGAGCTGAAGGAATTGACATTTGCCGTGGATAAGGATGGGGAAATCATTGAGGATGAATTCAATATTGACCCCCATACACTATCCGCTATCTGGTATGGACTGGATGATTACGAGGTATCAGACCTCAAAGGAGGCAGCATATCGGTCTTAAAGTAAAGGAGGTGGTGAGATGCCACAGGCCATGACGATTGATATTGTAAAGGAACTAATAAAGAGCTATTCCGCAGGGCACCGACGTTTTGTCCGGGAGTCCAAGGCGGCAGAACGGTATTATGAGAATAAGAATGATATTCTTTTTGGTATAGGGAAGAACCGGGACAATGACCCGCTGAGAAATGCGGATAACCGGATACCGCGGAACTTTCACGGCCTGCTGGTCAACCAGAAGGCTGCTTATATGTTTTCAGCGCCGCCGCTGTTTGATGTAGGAAATGAAAAGGCGAATAGGCAGATAGCAGACCTGCTGGGGGATAAATACGCCAAGGTATGCAAGGACTTATGCATAAAGGCCTCAAACTGCAAGGTGGCGTGGCTGCACTACTGGAAGGATGATGATGGGCAATGGAAGTACGGGGTTATTGACCCAAAGCAGATTATCCCAGTCTATTCCGCGGACTTGGACCGCCAGCTGGATGCCGTGCTGCGGAACTATAAAACCAGGGATGTTATTGACGGTAAGGCCATCTATGTGTGGGAGTATTGGACGGCAGAAAAATGCTATGTGTATAAAAAGAAAAGCAGTTCCATTTCTGAAACAGGGTTGGAGTCGTATAACGTGTATGAGCTGACCGGCTCCCCGGATGAGAGTGTGGAGCAGACGAATGTGTTTGAGCATGGTTTTGGAGAGGTGCCATTCATCCCATTTTATAACAATAATATTCCCACAGATGATTTAACCAATATAAAGCTGCTGTCAGATGCCTATGACAAGGTATTCAGCGGCTTTTTAAATGACCTCGAGGACACGCAGGAAATCATATTTATACTGACTAACTATGGGGGCCAGGACCTTAAGTCTTTCATTGCGGAACTGAAAGAATACAAGGCAATTAAGGTGGAGACTGACGGCGCTGGAGGGAGCGGAGGTGTGGAGGCCTTGACTATCAGTATTCCGATAGAGGCCAGAGAGAAATTTCTGGAGATTACCAGGAAAGCAATCTTTGAACAGGGAATGGGTGTGGATCCGGATCCGCAGAAGTTTGGAAATACCTCCGGGGAAGCGCTGAAATACCTGTACTCCCTTCTGGAGCTGAAGGCGGGCCTGATGGAGACGGAGTTTAAGCTGGGGTTTGGCCGGTTGGTACGGGCCATATGTCATCATCTGGGGGCCGAGTGTAAGCAGATAACGCAGACATGGACCAGGACGGCTATCCGGAGTGAATCGGAACTGGCTGACATCGCTACAAAAAGCACGGGCGTCATCTCCCATAAGACCATTCTTAAGAATCATCCATGGGTGGAAAATGCAGAGGAGGAAGAAAAGCAGCTGAAGAGGGAAGAAGATGAAAATGCGCAGAAGGTAGATTTGTACCAGCAGGCATTCAAGCAGCAGGGAAAACAGGAGGAAGAGGAAGGCGGTGAAGGGGATGAGACTTAAATCAGTCTGTATTAATGAGAAGGAGCAGATTTTCCTGGATGGGATAGAAGTTAATAATGTGACAGATTACAAATTAGAAAACTCCGCCGGGTCAAATGAGCCAGCGAAGTTGACGGTGACGATGTTGGTTAATGTAGACCAAGTTGGCTCTGTATTGCAGAGGTGACTACACCAACAGCGATCTCTTTTAATGCATGTAAAGACTCAGAACCAACGGATTTGGCAATAACCTTGGTTTTATTCCATGTAGTATCAGAACGTATATCAGCTAAAAACTGGTGGCCTGGATAGGTTAAGTCAAAGATTTTCCATACCCGCGGTGTTGTGTGTCCCATTATATTTATTGCTGTGGCATTAAGAAATCCTGCATCGATGAGCTGGAGGCAATGGTAGTTCAACTCGTCCTCTGAATAGTTAGGAAGTTTGTTACAAAATTCGGACATTGAATAAGCGGTATCATATTCTATTGATTCAACTGTAATTAAAATATTGCGGATACAGTCCGAATTTAGGCGCATAGAAACCTCCTTTTCTTACTCCGTACTTTTCGTCAGAATTGGCGTAAAGTCCTCGTTCTTTAGTGTTTGGGTAGCCCTGATAAAGATATTATAGACCAGAAGAAAATGAAAAGCAATGAGAGGAGGTGTGCTCCACGGCTAAAAATACAGACTATTGGGGAAAACGCATGGCTTCCCTGGAGGATGACCAGTACCAGCGCAGCGCAGCCTATTACAAGGATGTCCAGCGCCAGTACATAAGAGCCACCAACAGTATCCAGATGGACATTGGTCGGTGGTACCAGCGCCTGGCAGACAACAATGACATCAGTTATGCGGGTGCCAAGAAGCTGCTTAAGAAGAATGAGTTGGAGGAGTTCAAGTGGACGGTCGAGGATTACATAAAAGCCGGAGAGGAAAATGCAGTTGACCAGCGCTGGATGAAGGAACTGGAGAATGCATCCGCTCGTCACCATATATCCTACCTGGAGGCAATGAAGCTCCAGATGCAGCAGCATGCAGAGCTGTTATCAACGGAGTTCGAGGGGGGTATGACGGATTACCTGCATAAGGCTTATGGGGAGCAGTATTACCGAACCGCTTTTGAGGTGGCGAAAGGGACCGGGGCAGGAACCAATCTGGCCCGGCTGGATGACAGGAAGATAGAAGCTGTCATCAAAAGGCCATGGGCGCAGGATGGGGAGGACTTCTCGAGCCGTATCTGGACAAATAAGGATAAATTAGTCAGGAACCTGCATACCGAGCTGACGCAGAACATCATCCGTGGTGAGTCTCCTCAGAAAGCCGTAGACAGCCTGTCAAAGACCATGGAGGTCAGTCGGAGTCAGGCCGGGCGCCTCATCATGACTGAATCCGCGGCCATCTCATCGGCGGCTCAAAAGGACTGCTTGAAGGAACTGGGAGTGGAGAAGTATGAGATTCTGGCCACGCTGGACGGCCAAACCTCTGAAATATGCATGGATATGGACGGTAAGGTCTTTGACATGAAGGATTACAAGGTGGGCATTACAGCACCGCCTTTTCACCCCAATTGCAGGTCCACCACGGTGCCGTATTTTGATGATGAGTTCACGAACGACGAGGAACGGGCTGCTAGGGATGGGGACGGAAAGACATATTATGTTCCGGCGGACATGAAGTACCGGGAGTGGGAAAAGCGGTTTGTTGTTGAAATGCAGATAGAACCTGATATAATGAAGTCAGGAGCAGTAAGCGGGGCGAGGAATCCGAATGGAAATGCTGCGAAAGATCATGCAGAAAGATACTACGGGCTTGTACGGAGTATGAAAACCGATGTTCCTAAAATCGCAAAATCAACAGGTTATTCAGAGGAGCAGATTCAGGAGATTAAGAACTTTATTTTCTTGGATAAGCATGACCTGGGCGGCCCAGAACCAGAATATTTCGCGCCCGATTATATGATGGCCGAATCGTGGAGAAGACTGATTGATGGAAAACCGGAGTCGCACGATCTGACGCTCCTAAAGCATGAGATTAAGGAAAAGGAATTAATAGGCCAAGGATACAGTCAGGATGAAGCACATAGACTGACATCAGCGGAATATAATTACAGCAAGGAGGCGAGTAAATTCTATGCTAAAATTAAAAAATATAAAAAGGAATAACCGTGTCATAGAATGTGACATTATTCCGGAAGATAGTAAGCAAAAAGGGCATGTGGTAGTTGACATAGCTTCCGGTAATCTTCGTGAATACAGCCTGCCAGAGGGATATGAGTGGTGTAGAAATCATGTTAACCACGCACAAATCGAGTTGTTAAAATTATCAAGGGAAAAGAATATGCCAGATGAGAAATTAGTCATGTGGTATTAGTACCACCAGTCAGCAAAGGGCCGGTGGTATTTTATTTTGTCGCGATAATTGAAATAACTAAGTTTAAATGAGCACGCGGGACTATCCCGGGTGTTATTTTTACGTCCAAAAGAAAGGAAGAGACTATGAAAAAAGAAGATTTTGTCGCTCTGGGCATCAGCGAGGAGCTGGCATCCAAAGCGGAGCAGGAATCAAAGAAGGAGTTGGAGGGCTACGTCCCTAAAACGGACCTGGAGGCCCTCAACGCCACAAAGGTCCAACTGGAGAAAGACATCAAGACCAGGGACAAACAATTGGAGGAACTGAAGAAGGCCAGTGGCAGCAGCGAGGAGCTCCAGAAACAGATTACGGACCTGCAGGCAGAGAATAAGGCTGCCAAAGAGAAATATGAGGCGGATATGAAGGAACTGAAGCTGACCACCGCCATCAAACTTGCAATCGGTGACTCCGCCCATGACGCTGACCTTGTGTCCGGACTTGTTGATAAAAGCAAGCTGCTCCTGGGGGACGACGGGAAAGTCACTGGCCTTGAAGAACAGGTGAAGGCACTGAAGGAAGGTAAGGCATTCCTGTTCAAGGATTCTACTCCTGCGGCCGCCAGGCAGGGAAGCGGAAAAACCGGTTATAAACCCAAGGCCGGCGAGACATCAGAGGGTGGCTGGGCCAAGACAGTGGCGGAGAGTCTGAACAAAGAAACCTCAAAAAACCCCTATGCGGATGCATGGGCAACAAAATAGAGAAAGAGAGGAAATGACATGTATTTAGTAAAGAAGACGTACGATAATTCTCCGGAGTTCCTGCGGAATGAGCATTATGAGAACATCACCTGTACGGTACTGGACACCGGGGTGACAGCGGACACCGAGGGAAAGAAGTTTGTTCTGGCAGGCAGTCTGCTGGACAAGGATGGAAAGGTGGTAAAGGTTGCGCGCAGCGGGAGCTCCGGGGCTTATACGTACACATTTTCCACGGAACCCGTTGGCATTCTTTTCGCAACCACTGAGGTCACATACGGACAGCAGGCTGGGGCCCTGATGATTGCCGGTTCCGTCAACACGGAGCGGCTGCAGGGGGAATACCTGGTTGATGCTGTGGACCAGATGGTGGAAAAGATGCCATTTATTAAATTTTTTGTGGATGGGAGCCTGCAGGTCAAGGCTGCCACACCCACAGTATAAGGAGGATTAAGACATGCCAAGAGTAGAAGAATTATTAACACCACAGGAGCTGATTGATTATACGAAAGAAAGGCAGACCGAAGCCTATATGGGTGAGTTGCTCTTTCCGGAACGTAAGACCGAAGCAATGGAAATTAAGATGATTAAGGGTGCGTCCGACCTTCCTGTATCTGCCCATATTCATGCGTTTGATACGGAGACAGAACTGGGCTCCAGAGAAGGCGCTGATTACAGCATGCAGGACCTGGCCCTCATCAAGAGGAAAATCCGCCTGGGCGAGAAGGAAATTATTGCCCTTGAAAGTCCCAGGAATGACCAGGAAGAGGCGGAGATGGTCCGGAAGATTTACAGTGACGTGGATAACCTGGTGGCGGGAGTGAAAACCAGGGTCGAGTGTCTGAGAATGGAAGCCCTGTCCACAGGAAAGCTTTCCATCAATGAGAACGGCTTCAAGGCAAGCATTGATTATGGAATCCCGAGCACGCATAAGGCTGATAAGACATGGGGGAGCGGTGACCCCACTATCCTGGAGGATATGGATGCCTTTGTGGACCGGATTGTAAAAGACACCGGGTTCACACCAACACGGGCATTGACATCCAAGACCAATCTGAACCGCATTTTACGGGACCACAGGATACGCGCTGCAATCTACGGTGTGAACAGTGACCGGGTGCTTACCAGGGCGGAGCTGAATGCTTTCCTGGCCCAGCAGAGCCTGCCGCAGATTGCCATTTATGACAAACAGTACCGCCAGCAGGATGCAAAGGGGAAATATTCGTCCGCGCGCTTCCTTCCGGAATCAGCATTCATTATGATGCCGGATGGGAAACTAGGGGATACATTCTATGGCCTTACGGCCGAGGAGCTGGAGCTCCGTAAGAATCCGGATGTGGATGTGTCTGCTGTGGGGAATATCGTGGTGGTACAATATGACACGGTAGACCCTGTCGGCCGGTGGATTAAGGCTGTTGCCACGGCCATGCCTTCATTTCCGTATGCAGACCAGGTATTTATTGCTACCATTTCGTAAGGAGGGGCCATGGACCTAATGAAGCTGAAGGCGTTATTGGGGATACCTGAAGGCGATACAACACAGAATATCGCTCTGCAGTTCCTTATGGAGGATGTGGATGAGACTATCCGGAACTACTGCAACTTAAAAGCAGTTCCGGCAGGCTTGACCAGCACATCATACCGGATGGCAATAGACCTGTACCGGTATGAGCGTCCCGGGGATGGGGAGGCGCCGGCCCGGGTTTCATCCATATCGGAAGGGGACACATCCACCAGCTTTACAAGTGCGGCGGATGCCCTATCAGGCGGTATCCTGAAGGATTACCAGGGGCAGCTTAACCGGTACAGGAAGCTGGGGTGGTAGAATGGTAAGTGAGACAATCAAACAGGCACAGAGGATGCACAGGAAGGCCATAGAGGCCACTTACGATGGAACATGCAGGATTTATGGTATGCAGTCTGTAAAGGACCCTGTGACGAAGGTGACGAGGCAGGAGGAGACCCTTGTACAGGATGGTATAGCCTGCCATCTGTCTTACTCCAGCACGGCGCTGGCGGCCGGCAGTGATACGGTTACGGGTGTGGCACAGACCATCAAGTTGTTTCTGGAACCGGAGCCTGTGGTTCCCCCAGGCAGCCGGATTGAGGTCACCCAGCAGGGCCGGACCGAGAGTTATGCTCAGAGTGGTAAGGCCGCGGTATACTCCTCCCATCAGGAGATTCTTCTGGAGATATGGAAGGAGTATGCGTAATGGCAAAGGGCGGAAGTTTTGATTTTCGGGAAATAAAGAAGCTGCAAAAGCAGATAGAACGTCTGGAGCAGGAGAGGGATGCTTTCAACCGGGAATGCATCCAGGAATTAGCCTCCCGCCTGCTGAGGAAAGTTACGCAGAGAACACCGGTAGGCAAGGCTCCTAAACTGGATGGACCGAAGACAGTAAAGGTAAAGGGGTCTGATGGCAAGACAAAGACCTTCCTGTCAAAGAACGGCGCTATAAAGCAAAAATACTGGGCCGGATATCAGGGCGGGACGTTAAGGCGCGGCTGGACGGTGGGTGACATCCAGAGGATAGGGGATAACTACCAGATTGAAATTATCAACCCGACCGAATATGCGTCCTATGTGGAATATGGTCATCGGCAGACACCTGGGCGCTATATCCCAGCCTTAGGCGTAAGTGCAAAAAAGGCCTGGGTCCCGGGAAAGTTCATGCTTACCATATCGGAAAAAGAAATCAACGACCTGGCGCCGAAGCTGATAGAGAAAAAGCTGGAAGCAAAACTTCGGGAGGTGTTCGATGCTTAATGATATCATGGATGCTGTCACCAGGCGGCTGAATGAACTGTTTGGCGATGGTTATGAAATTTACACAGATGCGGTAGAACAGGGCCTTAAGGAGCCTTGTTTTTTTGTGCAGTTTCTGGAGCCGTCTGAAAAGCCGATGATTGGTCAGAGATACTATCGTGAGACGGCTATGTGTATCCAGTACCTTCCTGGCGATCCCCCCCAGCCCTCTCGTGAAATGAACCGGACGGCGGACATCCTCATGGACGGGCTGGAGTATATCACATTAGAGGATGGCAGCCTGCTGCGGGGGACCGGCCGCAGTCACAGGACAGAGGATGGCGTGCTCACCTTCTTTGTCAGTTACAATATGTTCGTCATGAAACCGGAGCCACAGGAGGCGTCAATGGAGGGGCTGGAGGCCAACACACAGTTAAGGAGGTTTGGGAATTGAAAGAAACAAAACAGGGAGAAGCAACATTTTTAAAACAGGAACTGCTGGAGGCGGAGTGCTACCAGGGAAAGAAGGACCTGGTGAGTGCCCTGCTGGAAGATGGCAGGAAGTATTCATTGAAAGAAGTGGATGCGGTAATAGATAAATTTATGAAAGGAAAGGTGAAATAAATGTTAGGAGGCGGAAGCTTTACGATTCAGAATAAAATACTTCCTGGGGCTTATATCAATTTTGTGAGTGCAGCCAGCAGTGTGGCGGTACTATCAGACCGTGGGACGGCGGCAATCCCTCTGGAGTTTGGCTGGGGGCCGGAAAAGGAGGCTTTCATTGTGACAGCCCAGGATTACCAGGAGCGGTGCCAGGAGATATTCGGGTATCCGGCAGATGCGCCGCAGATGTGGCAGGTCAGGGAGTTATTCAGGAACCTGATGAAAGGTATCTTTTACCGGCTCAATGGAGGAGTTAAGGCTGCTTGTGATTATGGACAGGCGAAATACAGTGGTGTACGAGGCAAGGACCTGATGCTGGTCATCAGCGCCAATGTGGACGACAGCACGAAGTTTGATGTGAAAACCATACTTGATAAAAAGGAGGTGGACCGACAGACCGTGGCAGCGGCATCAGAGCTCAAGGATAATCTGTACGTTGTGTTCAAAAAGGATGCAACTCTGGTAGCAACGGCTGGAATCCCATTTACTGGTGGGACGAACGGGGAAGCGGTGAACGGAGAGGACTATGCACAGTTCTTGGCCAAGATGGAGTCCTATACATTCCAGACATTGTGCTGCCCATCCATGGATGATGCAGTCAAGGCTGTATTTACAGAGTATACCAGACGGATGCGCGACGAGGCCGGCGTGAAGTTCCAAACAGTAGTATACCGGATGGCCGATGCAGACTATGAGGGAATCATATCCGTGGAGAACAAGGCGGCAGAGCTGGAGCAGGGGCTTGTGTACTGGACCTGCGGGGTTCAGGCGGCCTGTGCGGTTAACAAGACCAACGAGAACCGCGTATACGATGGTGAACTCACGGTGGATGTGGATTACACGCAGGAACAGCTTGCGAGGGCTGTCCGTTCAGGAAAATTCATGTTCCATCGCGTAGGTGATGATGTGCGAGTCCTGATGGATATTAACACGTTGGTGACCTTTACGGAAGAGAAGAAGGAAGATTTCTCGAATAATCAGACTGTGCGCGTCCTGGACCAGATTGGTAATGATATCGCATCTATGTTCAACACAAAGTACCTGGGAATCATGCCGAACGATGACGCGGGCCGGGTGAGCCTCTGGAACGACATTGTGACCTACAATAAAGAACTGGCAAGGCTGCGGGCGATTGAGGCCGTGGAGGCAAAAGAAATCACGGTAGAGCGCGGGAACAGCAAGCGGTCTGTTGTGGTGAATTGCCCGGTGACACCGATTAACTGTATGTCGCAGTTATATATGACAGTAGTTGTTTCATAAGGAAGGAGATACATATATGCAGTCAATGAATGCAAAGGATGCCGTGAGCGCATCCCTGGCGGAGTGTTTTGTCACGATTGAAGGGAACCGCTATAATTTTATGCAGGCCATTAACCTGGAGGCCAGCATAGAGAAAACAAAGTCTGAAATCCCTATTCTGGGGAGGACCGGAAAAGGAAATAAGACAACCGGCTGGAAGGGGAGCGGGTCCGCGACCTTCCACTACAATACCAGCATCTTCAGGGAGCAGTTGTACCGATACAAGGAGACCGGACAGGATGTGTATTTTGATATCCAGATAACCAATGAGGACCCGACTTCCAGTGTGGGACGGCAGACCATCATCCTGAAGGATTGTAATGTTGACGGAGGAATCCTGGCGAAGTTCGATGCGGATGCGGAGTATCTGGACGAAGACCTTGATTTTACCTTCGAGGATTGGGAGATGCCGGAGCAGTTTAGTCACTTGCAGGGAATGCAGTAAGAAAGAGAGGATAAGAGAATATGGGAGATTTAAGCTGTTTTTTAGCGCAGAACGCAGTCAAGGCGGAAAACGTAAAGCATGTGGTATCAAGGCGCTTTCTGGATAAGGCAGGAAGGCCAATGGAATGGGAAATACAGTCCATCACATCAACCGAAGATGAGGCGTTAAGACGAGAGTGTACTAAAAGGGTGCCGGTAGTTGGTAAAAAGGGACAGTATACCCAGGAAACAGACTATAATCAGTATCTGGGGAAACTGGCATCTAAATGTACGGTATTTCCGAATCTCAATGATAAAGAACTCCAGGACTCCTATCATGTGATGGGGGCGGATACGCTTTTGAAAGCTATGCTGACAGCGGGGGAGTATGCTAATTATCTGGAGAGGGTGCAGGAAGTCAACGGATTCGATGTGCCAATGGAAGAACTGGTTGAAGATGTAAAAAACTAATTGATGGGGGCGATATGGAAGCGAATCTTGCTTACTATTGCCTCCATAAGCTGCATAAGTGGCCGCATGAGTTCCTGGCTTTGGATAGATACGAAAAGGCTGTCGTGATTGCATCTGTTGAAACTAAGCTGGAGCATGACAGGAAAGAGGCACAGAAGGCCAAGAGTAAAAGAAAGAGGTAGAAATAATTGGCAATCCACGCTATAATAAGGATAGATTATTATGGCGTGGAGGTATTGAGGATGGGAGCACAAAATAAGGTTATTGCTGGTGATTATATTGGTAAGATGACAGGGGTTAGTTTGGGGCAATTATATATTGCTACATCTTTTGGAAAGCCAATGTATTTAAATAAACAAAATATTGAAGCATATGAACTAATAACAGATGAGCAGAGAAAGAGTGCTGCCAGTGGAGTTATTAGAGGAGCTGTAGGAGCTACTTTGTTGGGACCAGTCGGATTATTGGCAGGACTATCAGCAAAGAATAAAGGAATTTATACAGTTGCTATAAAGTTTAAAGATGGAAAGAACAGTTTGTTAGAGGTAGATGACAAATTTTACAAAGCATTGATAAAAACGATGTTTTAGAAATATGAGGTGACAAGAGCACCCGGAGAAATCCAGGTGCTTTTGCTATGGATGAACTAACACAATTATTGATTGTTGGTTTTTGACACAAAGAAAAAGGTAGAAATAATTTACCATCCACGCTATAATGGGGATAGATTATTATAGGGTGGAGGTAGTGAGGATGGGACTGTTTGGGAAAAAAAATAAGTATCCAAAGGAATTCAAGGATATATATATTGCGGTTGGCTTAGGTGTGGCAGAAGGAAGCCCATGTTCCATTATTGCAAATGAAGATACACTTTCAATTATGTGCAATGGGCAAGAGTTCATTCTGAAAATAGGTAATATAATTTCCTATGAATACAAAATGGATGTTGAAATCGAAAATAGCATTCAAAATGGTAGCGTATTGAAGGGGATGATTGGTGGGGCTGTTTTTGGTATTCCGGGTGCGATTGTTGGCGCTCTACCGAAAACGAAGCAAAAACGTCTGGTTACAGGGACTATAATGATTAAGTATCAGGGCAATACGGATGAGCAAACAATTATCTTTGTTAGTGCGCCTAATACATTAGGATGTGCTCAGATATCGGATGAATTAAAGCCTAAAGTGATAAACATTGAAGAAAAGCATCCAATAAAAAGAATTGAATTATAAAGCAGAGCACCCGGAGAAATCCAGGTGCTTTTGCTATGGATGAACTAACACAATTATTGATTGTTGGTTTTTGACACAAAGAAAAAGGTAGAAAAAGTTTCTAATCCACGCTATAATGAGGATAGATTATTATGGCGTGGAGGTATTGGGGATGGGACTGTTTGGGGGTAATAAGGAAGCCTGTTCTATATGTGGTGGACAGAAAGGTGTTAAGCAGATAGCAGATGGATATGTTTGCAAGGATTGTATTGCTAAATGCGGGGTATGTTTAATTACACTTTCATGGAAAGATATTTTTCTAAAAAGAGTAAAAGATGCTATTAATGACAATGAAATAAATCAACAGAGAAGTAGAATATTTCATCAAACTAAAGTTATTGAAAAAGAACTTCTTATTGATGAACAAAATAGGCTGTGGAAATTAAAATCATACGGGAATCTGTATTTCACATATGGCGATATTATTAATTATGAATGTCAAAAAAATGGTATTGGAGTTTTGTCTGTAGGTGTAGGTAGCGCCTTGGTAGGAGGATTATTATTTGGTGGTGTCGGTGCGATTCTGGGAGGATTATCGGGCTCTAAAAAGAAGGAAGAAATAAATGAATTTAAAATCATTGTTAATCTTTATAATAATTCGTATCCTCAGTTAAGCATAAATTTGTTACCTACCGGAAAAGTAAAATCAGATTCAATACTTTTTAAGTCTTACTGTGAAAAGGCTGAAAAGATAATGTTAGGGTTAAGTAATATGGGAGGCTTGGAGAAAAGTATTGAAGGCGGTAATAATGCGGAAATGTCACCAGCTGATGAGATTCTAAAATACAAAAGTCTTCTTGATGCAGGAGCTATTACCCAAGAGGAATATGAAGCCAAGAAGCGACAACTTTTAGGTTTGTAAAAGCAGAGCACCCGGAGAAATCCAGGTGCTTTTTAGCGTGCCTATATATATGAGTATCAGTTGTCACTACTAATCTCAGCCAAAGAGAATTTTAGATATTTCCAGGTATCGTCTTTTATTTTTTTTAATTCGTCCCATGTGAGGCACACATGAATAGGATTGGTTATATCCTTACTAAAAAGCAAAAATTTTTCATTATCTGTATTTTTTATTATATAACCAAGGGAATCAAAGAATTTATAGATGTCACTATCATCTAAGATATTTTCCTTGTATTCTAATCCAAGCAAATCCGCAAGTGGAATTTTTAATCCATTGGCTATCTGCTGTAGTTGTGTAATGTCTGGGGTGCGTTGATTTGTTTCATAGCGACGAATACTCATAAGGGATATATTAGAGGCAGAAGCCAACTGAGATTGTGTTAAATTAGCTGCTTTTCGATAATGCCGTATCGTTTTTCCAATATTTTCCATGATTTCACCTCATTTCTTAAGTATAGTATAACACAAAAGTACCGAATGGAACAGCGTAAAAATTAATGCTTGACAAATGTTCCGAAAGGAACTAAAATGTCTATAACGAAGTGTTCCGAATGGAACGTTAAAAGGAGGTGAAATTAGATGAAGAGAGTTGTAGCAGATATGGACGATGACTTATGTAAGCAGCTTAAACTCTACGCTGTGGAAACAGATAAGTCAGTAAAAGACATCATTGTGGACCTTGTTAAAAAAGAACTTGAAACAAAAAAAGAGCAAACACAGTAACTTTGGCCGGTAACGTGTTTACTCCGATGCGGAACCCGTTAACAACAGGAATCCATGTATTTAATTATAAAGGATTCCGCCTGTATTTTCAAGGAGGAAAATTTATTTCATGAAAAAGAATGAAGTCATGGTATTTGAGAATGAAGAGCTAGAATTGCAGGTTCGGACACTTCTGAATAGTGATGGAAGCATATCAGTCAGTGCAGAAGATACCGCAATGGGATTTGGGTGGTACAGAATTAAGAATGGTAAAGATTATGTCATGTGGGATAGGTTTAACGGATTTTGCGATGAATTAGGCTTTCCACACAAGTGTGGAAAAGATGATTATATCCCCGAAAGCCTGTATTATCTCCTTGGAATGAAAGCCAACAATGAGAAGGCGCAGAAATATCAGCGTTGGCTGGCTATAGAAGTACTCCCCACCCTTCGCAAGACCGGATTATACGAGATGCCAAAGAAAGAGAAATCAACTTCCCCGAAACGTCTCCCGCTTTCCAGTGTCAACATGATGGTGAAGAACGTCATGAGCACCTTGGAGAAAGCTAAAGTTGAGCCTGTATTTGTTGCCGCTGAGGTAAAGCGTCTTTATACTGATTTAGGATACGATGTGAAGGCTCCGCTACTGACAGACAAGGAAAAGATGCCAAAACTTTACGACTGCACAGAGATTGCCAAAGAGTTGGCCATCTACTCCACCAGTGGTAACCCACATAACCGGGCAGTGGGTGCTATCATCAAAAAGTTACATATTCCAGAAAGTGAGATTGTGACCACAGCTTTTAGCAAGAATGGTCACGAGGATGTAACAATCCAGTATAAACCGTCAGTTTTAGAAGATGTGAAACTATGGCTGGCTGAGAACAACTATCCAACAAAAATACCTTATGTAGACTCCAAGGGCAATTCTAAGACCTGCACGGTAGCTTATAAGGAGGTGGCGTAAGATGAAAGAGTTGCAAATTTTTAACAGCGAGGAATTTGGACGGATAAGGTCAGTAGTAATTGACAACGAGCCGTGGTTTGTTGGGAATGATGTTGCTAAGGCATTGGGGTATTCGAAAGTTTGGGATGCCATAAAAACCAATGTAGATGAGATGGATACCAGTTTAATGGGGGTCATGGATTCATTGGACAGGAAACAGCAAACTACAATTATCAACGAATCAGGCTTATATTCCCTTATTTTTGGAAGTAAACTGGAAACAGCTAAACAGTTCAAGCGCTGGGTAACATCCGAAGTTCTTCCGGCCCTTCGTAAAACTGGTACATATTCCGTGACCACTACTTGTCAGTACCCAGTATCGGCGGCTATTGAAAGTGCAACAAATGCGGGTCGTCTCTTTGAACGTATTATGAAAAGTGAGGGTATTCCTCCCCACGAAATTGCAATGGCAGTACGAGATATATTCCTCCAGGCTGGCATTAATGTGCCAGATTATGTTATCAGAATTCCAGCGTATGAGCAGTTGGCAATGACCTTTGGCAAAAGTGGGGAGGTGGCATGCTCATGACATATCCTGTGGATGAACCTGTGTTTATAGCACAATGGTTATCTGTTATTAATAATGCAGATGAAACGGACAAGGAATTTGCCACGGCAACGGTTCAGGCAATCAATCGTGCGTACTATGCTGGCCTAAAAGATGGTAAGGAGGAGGCCGCAGTATGCAGAGATTAATAACCATTCCCGTAAAGCAGTACGAGAAGATGCTGCAGACTTATGATGACGTAGTCAAGGAACTGATGGCCTTGCGGGAGCAGTTAGAAGAATATAAGAAGCAAATAAGCTAGAATAATCAGAACGTCCTTCGGGGCGTTCTTTTTATACACATTTTTCAATGAAAGGAGGTTTTTATGGCTACGATACAATCATCCCTGCAGTTATATGATGGTATGTCCCCTGTATTGAGGAAGATAACCAATGCTATGAATATTGCCATATCATCATTTGAAGACATGTCTAAGGCATCCAGTCAGCCTTTTGACACTGCTCGTCTGCATGACGCAAGAAAGCAACTGAATGAGGCAGAGGCAGAAATCAATCAGATAGATGAAGCAATGGAGCGGGCCAGAAAGGGGGAAGAAAAACTTAACCAGAGTATGGCACAGGGAAGGAAAGAAGCGGGCGGATTAAGAGAAACCTGGGAAAAAATTTCTGGTACTTTGGGTATGGCTGGAATTGCTGTTGGCGCAAAGGAAATTCTGTCTGGTGCAAATGATAAGAGGGCGGCAGGCAATACGTTGCAGACCCAGACTGGTATGCAGGGAGATACCTTGGAAGCGGCAAAGCAGAGTATGGAAAATCTGTATATTGATAACATGGGTGAAAGCCTGGATGATGTGGCACGAAGCATGTCAACTGTCTACCAAATAACAGGCCGTACTGGCACCGGCTTGGAACAGATGACCAGGGCCGGGATACTGCTGAGGGATACATTTGGATACGAAGTTACTGAGAGCATGAGGACTGCTGAGATGATGGAAAAGCAGTTTGGCGTGTCTGGTGCACAGGCATTTGACTTAATTGTCCAGGGAGCACAGGCTGGGCTTGATAAGAATGGCGACCTTTTGGATACCATAAATGAGTATTCTGTGCAATTTAAAAAGCTGGGATTTGATAGCACGGATATGTTTAATATGTTGATTAATGGCGCACAGAGCGGTACTTTTTCAGTTGACAAACTAGGAGATACAATTAAAGAGTTCTCAATCCGCTCTATTGATGGTAGTAAGACCACCCAGGAAGGCTTTAAGGCAATCGGGTTGGATGCCAATAAGATGGCGATAGCATTCGGGCAGGGCGGGGAAACGGCAAAGCAGGCCTTCCAGCAGACCATAGACGCAATTAGCCGCATGGATGACCCTATTAATCGGAATATTGCCGGTGTCAATCTTTTTGGAACCATGTGGGAGGATTTGGGGTATGAGGGAGTCATGGCCCTGGCGAATCTCAATGGCTCGGTGGAGCTGACAACTCAGAATTTAGAGGACTTAAACAATGTCAAATATGATGATGCAACAAGCGCCCTGGCCTCCCTGGGGCGTACCATAAATATGGGATTGTCGGGTGTGGTTGGGAGCGTTGTAAACGTAGTAACCCGGCACATGAATGATTTTACGGCAGGATTGCAGGGGGACGCAAGCCAGATACAAGGAATATTCGGAGGAATTGGTCTTGTGGCAGGAATTATTGGTAGGGCGATATCAGATAATTGGTCGATTATAGAACCCATTATGTGGGGCGTAATTGCTGTATTGAGTGTTTATGCGGGATATTTAGCTCTTACAAATGGGATAGAATTAATTAGCAAAGGAATAAAAATTGCATCTTGCGTGGCTGCATATGCTCACGCAGCGGCAACTGGCATCGAAGTGACAGCAACGGCAGCGGCAACAGCGGCTCAGTATGGATTTAACACGGCCCTACTTGCTTGCCCTATTACTTGGATAATTATAGCCATCATTGCTCTTATAGCAGTTTTCTATATGGTCGTGGCATGGATTAATAAAATACAGAATACATCTATTTCCGCAACAGGAATCATCTGTGCCGCCTTTGCATTTGCGGGAACTGTTATCTGGAATACGGTCATTGGTATCCTTAATGCTATCATACAAAGTGCATGGTCAACGTTTGTTGAGCCATTCCTCGGTATAATTGAATGGGTATTGAATGCAACAAACGGAGGTTTTGACAGCTTTGGTGGCGCAGTGGCAAATTTAATAGGCCAAATTATATCTTGGTTTTTATCACTGGGAAAGGTGGTTACACAGATAATTGATGCCATATTCGGGACAGATTGGACATCAGGCTTGTCATCATTGCAAGATAGCGTAATTTCATGGGGAAAAAGTAATACAGCCATAACAATTGACAGGAATGCGCCTGAACTAAATGGCAGAATAGCGTACAGTGATGCCATAAACGTAGGATATCAGTTCGGCCAGGGAATAGACAAAAAAGTGAGTGGCGTTTTTGATGGTATCAACAATCCCTTTGATGGAGTAGGCGGAGCACAGGATACATGGGACGGAATCCACAATAATACCGGCGACACGGCAGGCAACACCGCCGCAATGGCCGACTCCATGGACGTTCTAGACGAGGACCTCAAATACATGCGTGATGCCGCGGAGCAGGAAGTAATCAACCGTTTCACCCTGGCCGAACTTAAGGTGGATGTCAAGAACAGCAACACCCTGACCAAGAAAACCGATTTTGACGACATGGGCCGGGCGCTGTCCATGTTCACCAGTGAGTTCCTGGCATCCGCAGCGGAAGGAGGGCATATCTGATGGCATACGAAGTGTACATAGACGATATGCTCCTTCCCATCCCTCCTCAGAAAATACCCATCAAGTATCCAGGCCAGAATGAGACAGCCACTCTGATTAATGGAGAGGAAATAAACATAACCCGGCCTCCGGGCCTTGCGGAAATCAGCGTTGACGTGGTCCTGCCCCAGATGGACTATCCATGTGCCATGTGGGACGGGAGTGTGGAAGATGCGGAGGAGTTCATCAGCCGCTTGCAGGACCTTAAGGAGAGTGGGGACGCCTTTGAGTTCATCATCATCCGAGATTCCTTCGACACCAACATGGATGTGACCCTGGAGGACTACAAGGTGTCGGATGATGTGAAGGAGGGCCTGGATTTGGTGGTATCCGTCACCATGAAGGAAGCCAGGCATTATGGAACGAAAATTATGAATTTTACTATTATAGAAGATCAGGCAACTCCAACGGCTGAAACACCGGAGGAGAATCGCCCGGCTGAGCAGCCGCAGGCCAAAACGTATACTGTAAAATCAGGGGACTGCCTGTGGAACATTGCAAAGAAGCAGCTGGGGGATGGGAGCCGGTGGAAGGAGATTCATGATTTAAACCGGGATAAGATTAGCAACCCCAACTTAATTCACCCTGGCCTGGTGCTAGTGATGCCATAAGGAGTTGAAACAATGAATGTGCATGTATATATACAAAACGGACAGACAGTCTATGAGCCGGCCGTGAAAGGGAGCATAACCTGGGAAACCCAACGCAAGGGACAGCCAGGGAAATGCTCCTTCTCCATTATATCAGATGGAAAACTTAAAATCGAAGAGGGAAACGCCGTCCGGCTGGATGTGAATGGGACCCCCACGTTCTTCGGTTTTATCTTTGAGCGGAGCTGGGGCAGTGACGGAGAGGTCAAGGTCACGGCTTATGACCAGCTCCGGTACCTTAAGAATAAGGACAGCTACAATTATGAGAATAAGACAGCGGGTGAGGTTATCCAGATGATTGCTGATGACTTCAATCTACGGACAGGTACCCTGGAGGACACTGGGTACCCGATACCTTTCCGGAATGAGCCAGATACGGCACTGTTTGATATTATCCTGAATGCCCTGGACCTGACCATGATGGCCACAGGGAAGATGTTCGTGCTGTATGACGATGTCGGGAAACTTACTCTCAGGAATGTAGAGGACATGAAGCTCAATGTGATGATTGATGACGAGACGGCCCAAGACTATGACTTTACAGTCAGTATTGATAAGAATACCTATAATCAGATTAAGCTGTTCTGTGAAAATGATGATTCAAAGAAACGTGATGTATTTATGACCAAACACACGGAGAATATCAACAAGTGGGGTGTCCTGCAGATGAGCGAATCCCTGGACAAGGGGGTGGACGGTCAGAAGATAGCGGAGACGTATTTGGGCCTGTACAACCGTCCCTCTAAAAGCCTATCCATCAAGAAAGCATTTGGTGATATCAAGGTACGGGCCGGAAGCCTTATACCCGTGTTCTTGGATGTGAAGGACATGCAGCTCAGGAACTATCTGCTGGTGGAAGCCGTCACGCATTCGATTGATAAGGGTGTTCATGCCATGGACCTAACATTGAAAGGAGCTGGAATAAGTGGATAATGATTGGATTGAGAATTTAAGGAACATTTCACGGCAGGCAGAGGAGGCGGCAAAACCGTGCAGCGTACTCTTGGGAACTGTAACGGGGACGTCTCCGGTGGCAGTGCAGATAGACCAGAAGATAACTGCCACAGCCGGCCAGCTGCTCATACCACGGTATCTGACGGACCATGTGGAACAGATGTCAATACCGGGAGTGGGTGATGTTGCGGTCACGGTGAAGAATGCCCTGAAAGGCGGGGAGGCGGTTATATTGGTACAGAAACGAGGGGCGCAGCAGTACCTTGTGATTGACCGGTATTAGGAAGGAGGTGCGTGATGCTGCCAAAGACAGGAGATATTTTAAGAGCGGATTTTACTATCCGAAAACAGCCGTCAAAGACATATAGGTTGAAGGATGGAAGGGTGATAGGGAATGTGGAGGGAATAGAGGCTGTAAAGCAGTCCGTATTTTGTATTCTGAACACGGAGCGGTTTGAACACATCGTTTACAGCTGGAATTATGGTAGAGAGTTCACAGACTTGTATGGTGGGTCAATGGGCGTGTTGGAGTCTAAGATTAAAAAGCGGATTAAGGAAGCATTGATGCAGGACGACCGAATACGAAGTGTCGGGGCTTTTTCTTTTACACGATATAAAAATCAAGTCATCGTAACCTTTACCGTTTCCAGTGATGCGGGAGTGTTTGCAGTTGAAAAGGAGGTGTCAGTAAATGTATGAAGACGTAACATATGAGGAAATCTTGAAGCGTATGCTGGACCGTGTTCCAAGTGATGTTGACAAAAGGGAAGGGTCAATCGTCTATGATGCATTGGCTCCAGCCGCGGTGGAAATCCAATTGATGTACACAGAATTACATGCAGTGTTGAATGAATTGTTCGCGGATACGGCTAGCCGTGAGTATTTAATCAAGCGAGCATTAGAGCGTGGCTTGCATCCGAAAGAGGCCACATATGCAGTACTAAAAGGTGAATTTGACTTGGATATTCCCATTGGCAGTCGTTTTTCGTTGGAGACATTGAACTATGTGGCAGTCGAACGTATTGCTAAGGGGCAGTATAAAATGCAGTGTGAGACTATAGGTACAGCAGGGAATACGCTGTTTGGGACACTCATACCGATTGAGTATATCAGAGGGCTGTCACAGGCAGAACTAACAGAATTGCTGATTCCGGGAGAGGACGAGGAAGGGACGGAACAGTTCCGGCACCGTTATTTTGATAGTCTGCATTCACAGGCATTTGGTGGAAATATAGCGGATTATCGTGAAAAGGTGAATGGCATTTCTGGCGTGGGAGGTGTCAAGGTGTATCCGGCCTGGGATGGAGGAGGGACCGTTAAGCTGGTAATCATTAACTCGGAATATGGAATCCCGTCGAATGAACTAATCCAGGCGGTAAAGGATGTGATTGATCCAGATTCGAATACAGGTGCAGGATATGGCCTGGCACCCATTGGCCACACGGTTACCGTAGAAGGAGCGGTAGAGGAGCGAATTTCCTTTATGTCCAATATTGTCTATCAGGCGGGCTACAGCTTTGAGAGATGCAGAGAGGATATTTTCCAGGCAATTGATGCATATTTTCATGAACTGAACATGGCTTGGCAGGATGATGTTCAGACAGTTGTGAGGGTGTCACGAATTGAGGGACGCCTGTTGGATATCGAAGGTATCGTGGATGTCTATGATACAAAGATTAATGGAAGTCCCGGTAATCATGTACTCTCTTCCGGTTCAATCGCGATAAGGGGGGATATAAGTGGATGATAAGAGGGGGCAGCCAGGCCGGATACTGGATTTAGCCAGGTATGTCCCGGATTTCCTGCGGGAAGTAAAGGAATTCAGACAACTCTATGGGGCGCAGGAAGGTGAATTGAAACGGCTGTATGGAGACCTGGATTCGCTATGGAAGGACAGCCTAATTCCTGATGCCACAATTCAAGGGATTAAGCGATATGAGCTGATGTTGGGTCTAAAACCATATTCTGGAGACACGCTGGAAGAACGCAGGTCAGCAGTTTCGCTCAAATGGGACCAACAGCTTCCCTATACACTTCCCCGCCTTAAGGAGCGCCTGGCGGTAATCGTGGGGAACGATGGGTACATATTACGAGTGAGCGACAAGACGTATGAGTTGGAGTTGTGGATTGTTGATCAGCCATGTCGCGTATTACAGGAACTTCGGGATATGACACGGCAGATGATACCAGCCAATCTGTTGTTTATTTTTGCTGGTTTATATCCGATAGAGATACCAGTCAATACAGCTACATCAGGTAGGTTGGAATTGACCTCCAATTTCTATGCCCGATATAACCGTGAGTTCTTGTACTTGGATGGAACGTGGAAATTGGACGGGACTTATTTACTCAATGGGTACAAGAAGACAGCGGGACTGGACCTGTATCCATTTGGGATGTTAATAAGGGGTAACCTATCGGCCAGGAATGTAGTAGATGGCAGAGCAGTTGGTATGATATCAGAAGTATTTGAGGAGATAAAGGTCCACACTGCATTACTGCTGCGATCGTCCATGCTGGCAGGGACCAGAGTGGGAGTGCAGCAATGGCTCAGAGGATACACGGCAGTCTCAGTAGATACAGAGGTGCGGACTGCCTGTCAGACTGACGCGACAGTGTACCCAAAAATGCAGGAAGTACTGACGCTACACAGTGACGAAGAGGTAAATGCCTCCATGGTTTCCGTGTCCGGGATATTACAGCAGGTATCTACCGGGCCTGAGATGATTTGCAAGCTGACTGTCGAGAACGACTTATGGTATCTTGATGGGACTTACCTGCTGAATGGAACCAAATTATTAGACGCAGAGATTTTTGAATATGAACTATGAAAGGATGGTAAGACAATATGGCACAAGGAGTAATCACAGAGATAGGATGCAAGAAACTGTGTAGGTCACATGCAGGGGACCAGACACTGCCAGCAATCACCCAGATGGCCTTTGGGTCTGGTGGTGTGGATGCGGATGGGAATGTTATTGAGCCAACCGGAACTGAGACGGCACTTAAGGCGGAACTGCTTAAGAAGGATATCGGCAGCCACAGCTATACGGATGATAAGGAGACCACCTGCCGATACACGGTACGTTTGGGTAAAGCGGAGCTGGCTAATCAGAATATATCCGAACAGGGATTATTTGATTCAGACGGTGACCTGATTGCATATAAGACGTTCCTGCCAAAAGGCAAGGATGATGACATGGAGTTCATTTTTGATATGGACGAGGTATTTTAAAGGAGGTGCAGGATGGCAGATTTCCCAATCACTGAAGCCCCGGAATTTTCTGGGACGATGGCGCAGATAACAAATCAGGACCGTGGGGCGCCAGATACATTCAACCCACGGTATCAGAAGTTGTTGGATAATGATAACTATTTAAAAAAGAGGACTGAACGGGCAGGAATAATCATCCCGGTCTCTATTCTGGCCTCGGACTGGTCTGCTGAAGCCCCATATACCCAGACTGTGCCGATAGAGGGGCTGACAACGGAGGACAACCCCATACTGGTAAAGGTGATTGCAGACGGGGCAACGCCGGAACAGGTGAAAGCGTATAACAAGGCATTTGGAATGATTGACGATGGGGACACGGCAGATGGGCAGGCAACATTTAAATGCTACAATAAGAAGCCCACGATTGATATGACCGTAGGCCTGAAAGGAGTGTAAAGACAAATGGGTGAAATATTGATGACAGGCGGGAGCGGAGGCGGAAGTGGAAGTGACGAGTGCACAGCCACGCTGGACCATGTACTGGCTGGGGAGACTGCGGTCACATCGGACAGTAATGACGAGCCTGGCACAGGGCGAATGACAGTCAACAGTATAATGTCTTTTAGTGTAGCGCCGTATTCTGGGCGGCGCGTATTAGTAAAATGGCAGAATCCAAACCCCACTCCAGGGAAACCATTTGGTGGGGTTATCGTTAAATGTATGGCAGGCAGATATCCAGCATGGAATGAACCTGATGCCAACCTTGCCGCGGGATATGCTGGAGTTGGTAGTAATACAGCTCCGGGTGGTTGGTCACAGGTATTTATGGATATGCCAAATCTCAATACCTTATATTACTTTACATGTTTTGGATATGCAACAACAAGCTTTGGAGATATATGGAGTCCGGTATATGACCCAGCATCTATCAAGCAAGCAACCGTAGCCACTGGTGGAGTGCAAAATATTACAATTACTGGTACACAGGTATATACAATACCAGATGGATTCAGCACTATTGACGTATTCTGTGTTGGGGGTGGAGGTAATGGCAGTGAAGTATCAAGAAATCTTTCATCAACAAACCCATTACATGGCGGAGCTGGAGGCGGTGGTGGGTATACAAATACTGCCAAAGGTGTACATGTAACTCCTGGACAACAAATAGCCGCTACTGTAGGTGGTGCTTGCGCTGCAACTTCATTTGGAAATATCTGCACTGCTGGTGGCGGACAGTCTGGTATAGTGGTTGGCGCCTCAAGAGTGCAGGGAGGAAATGGAGGTTCCGGCGGTGGCGGAGACGGTGACGCATGGGGGTATGCCTATCGAAATGGTGGTAGTGGTGGACAAGACGGTGGGAATGGTAGACCTGGAGGAGGAACTGGAGAATATGCATCACAAACATTAAATCCTGGTACTGGTCAGGGTAGAACCACAAGAGCATTTGGTGAAGCTGGTAATACACTATATTCTGGTGGTGGTGGTTCCGGTAGTGGGTACTGGCAAAGTGGTAGTTCATCAGAAGGACACTATTGGACCGGTTATTATGGCGGAGCTGGAGGGGCTGGCGGCGGAGGAAATCCAGCTACTAATGGTGGAGCAGGTACTGGTGGAGGCGGCGGCGGCCAGAATAGACCATATGGTGACCAATCATATAGACCATACTGTGGACCAGTTGGATACGGTGGTTCAGGAGTAATATTGTTAAGACTATATTAAGTAAGGAGGATGTAAATTATGGTAGCACATGAAGTATATGCATTGGTGCATGATGAAACAATCAGGGATGTTTGTGTTGCATATAGCTATGAAGATGCAAACAGGGTTGCAAGGATTGTATATGGTGATACTGCATTTGCCGTTGATTGCATGCAGTACGTTTGTGAGAGGAATGACAAGTATATTAATGGTGTATTCTTTAAGGCCGATGGTGTTACAGTAATTGACAGATTGCCAACTGACAAGGAAGAGATCCAGCAGCTAAGGGCAGATAATGCCCAACTTACAGTGGCTATGGCAGATATCATTGGAGGTGCAGTGTGATGAATGAAATATTTAAAGCGATAGTTATTAAGGGGCTCAGAATAAGGAAGAATCAAGGAGAGGAGCCGGCAGACATCCTGGAAGGTTACAGGAACCTGACAAAAGGCGAGAAGGTCGAGATACTGGCGGTATTGGAAAGGAGCAGTAATGGGTAAGATATGGATACCTGGGGGCGGTGATGGCGCTGACCTGGATGTGATAACAGCAGCGTCATCGGATGTACGCAAAGGGAAAGTGATCGTAGATAAAGACGGAAATCCATTGACGGGAATCATGGCGGAAATAGCCGCCAAGACTTACACGCCTGGGACATCTAACCAGGTTATTGCGGCTAATCAGTTCCTGGCCGGAGCACAGACTATTAAGGGGGACGGGAATCTAAATGCAAATAATATTGTTTATGGGAAGCCTGTTTTAAGAGCCATAATATTGTTTATGGGAAGAGCATTTTTGGCGTTTCCGGAAATGTGCGGAAGTATGCGAGTATAACTAAAACCCTTACATCATCTACCAGTAAAGTCAATTTTACGGGAGGTGATTGCTCCATATACGCTTATTATGTGAGTATTAGCAATATTGGCTTCACACCTCTCTATGCATCAATTGTAGGAGAACACGCTGATTACACCCCTATTCATGGAGGAGGAGATGGATGGGGGTTTGCTTATGCTGAAAGAAGCAACAGAAGTAGTTATGGAACCCAATTTTTATATTGGCTTAATGGTGGATACTATTCCTTAAACTCCGGCTTGGTAAGACTCCCAGCGGGATCAATAAACGGGGGAAGAAATATGACAGTTAAAGTATTTGGTTACTATTAATAATATCCGGCAACACAGTACCAGACAGTACCATTTTCAATACATGGTAAGACAGCATTGGTACTATTTACATGCCAGGCACCACTCATATTAAAATCAAATCGGTAATTCCATCCAGCACAGTGGGCAGGATTGCCTGACCAAAATCCCACTAGGGCACCATCTGTCCAGGCAATGCACGATACATTAAACCCTGTTGGTATTGTCGCCTTATACATTGACCTTCCAGGATCATATCCAGCACTGATAGAGATGCTTGCAGTACCTGAGGATGATACGGTACTGTTTTTCACGGCATACTTCCGGACATTGCCGGCCACCCCAAATATAGACTTCCCATAAACAATATTATGGCTCTTAAAACAGGCTTCCCATAAACAATAGTATCGCAAGATAGGAAACATACCTATACTTGAAACCATCATTAATAAACAGTATATCACAAAGAAAGGATTATGAAACATGAAAGCATTAGTAATCTATGACGACACCGGCCGTATTTGGACTATTATGTATGGCGAGGAACGGGTACCACAAGGCCTGCAGTGCATGTGGGTAGATATTCCCGATGGTGCGAGACTGGACCATATTGATGTGACCAATGCTGGTAATCCACAGCCGGTCTTTGCGTATCTGCCTGAGTCAGATATTGGACGTCTGCAGGAACAAGTGGTAAGTCTGGGTGACCAGCTTACAGAGGCACAGTTGGCACTCACAGAACAGTATGAGGCCAATCTGGCACTGGCCGAAGAGGTAACCAATACCCAGCTGGCCCTGACAGAAATTTACGAGGGAATGGAGGTGTAAGGAATGGCAAGTTATATGGTAATTGTATATGCGGACCTTATTCGCAAGGGCAAGAAGACGATTGAACAGGTCCCGGAGAAGTTAAGGGCGGAAGTCGAGGCAGTACTCAATGCTTAGGCTGCTGCTCTTTTTATTATTGAGGAAGGAGGTGGATACCATGGCAGTCATCTATGCGACCCTGATTGTGAAGGGGAGGAAAACATTCGGACAGGTCCCGGATAAAATTAAGGACCAGGTGCGCCAGGTACTGGTTGACCTGGAGTGTGAAGAACTGATTACTGAGTAAGGAGACATCATGGGCGAGATAATACAGTACATAGTTGTCCATTGGGTGGAGTGGCTGTTTGTGGCCATATCCACCTTTTTAGGCTTATGTTACCGGCAGATGGCAAAACGGCAGAAGGAGGAGAGCCGGAAAAATGCCGCACTTCACGATGGTATGCAGGCACTTTTGAGGGACCGTATCATACAGGCCTACAATCATTATCAGGACAGGGGTTACTGCCCTATATATGGCAAAGAAAATGTTAAGCGGATGTATGACGCATACCATGTCCTGGGTGGCAATGATGTGGCAACAGAGCTTAAGGACAAACTTATGAAGATGCCGGAGGAGCCGGCAGAAAGAGAGGAGTAGGATATGGATTTTGGAATAGCGAGTGTGGCAGGGATTACAGTGATATGCTATCTGGCCGGGATGGTCTGCAAAGCATCCGCCAGACTTAGGAATGAGGTTATCCCGGTAGTATGCGGAGTGGCGGGGGCAGCCTTGGGAGTGGTAGGAATGTATACCATGCCGGACTTCCCGGCCCAGGATGTTATCAACGCGGTGGCCATTGGAATTGTATCCGGATTGGCTGCGACCGGGATTAACCAGGCTGTCAAGCAGCTTAAACAGTAGTAACCATTTACCATTACATAGAAGGAGGGCAACATTATGCCAGAAGTAAAAATGACAGAGCAGCAGCTGAATTACCATGTAAACAACAATCCGATGACCGAAAAGCGTCCATTGACGGAGTGCGCCCATGAAGCACCCTATGGCCCAGGGACAGGCAGGGAGGACCCCAGGGCACACGACCCGAAGCCTACAGACGGTAAGGAACAGTGGAAGCCAAGCAACGCCCCGAAGCACAATTCTGACCAGGACCCGGAACATGGACCGGGTATGGAGTAATTTGTTGCGATATCGCAACTTGTGACGTCACAACTTTTCATGGCTCAGGGATGCCCCTGGGCCTTTTTTGATTGGAGGTAATTATGAGTAAAACATCAGCAGGATTAATACGGCACTGCAAGGACAAGCTGGGCACACCCTACGTTTACGGTGCCAAGGGCGAGATACTGACGCAGGCCATCCTGGACCGCCTCGCCCGGGAGAACCCAGGCACATACACATCCACCTACAAGGCCAAGGCAGCCAAGTACATAGGCCAGCGCTGCACGGACTGCAGCGGCCTCATCAGCTG
>OHHK01000044.1_pt1 | contig 116440 bp, 115 predicted proteins | sample 1568111 | NCBI WGS metagenome assembly OHHK01 (sample SAMEA3879562, study PRJEB24766) | human gut metagenome | biome: human-associated habitat; feature: feces | place: USA | collected 1985/1987 | reverse complement strand
TGCAGAACTGCTCTTTTTGTCAACTCTGAATCTGATACTTTCCTAATGAATTATAACACCATTTTTTTGGTTCTGTTATTTTAAATTTCCAAAACTATATAAAAATGGATGTCTCCTTTAATTTTAACGGTATATCCGTTAAAAATCAATTATTTTCTCATTTTTTCGCTAAGATACCATCAAAAGGAGTGGCAAAAATGAGGGAACCAAACTACACAGACCGGATACGAGGATTGCGTGAAGATATGGACTTAAATCAAAGTGCTGTGGCTTCAGCCCTCCACGTTGCACAGACCACATATTCCGATTACGAAAATGGAAAAATCCGTATTCCCATTGAAACACTGATTGAACTGGCAAAGTTTTATGATGTCGACATGAACTATATCACAGCAATCAGCAATGTAAAGAATAAATTTCCAAAATGACAGCAAGAGCACTGGACTTTTCTCATCCAGTGCTCTTTTTATGTATGATTTGAAAATAATTTTGACCCTAAAAAAGCCCGGATTTCCGGCTCTTCCTGGTTCCTGATTCCCGGCAGCATCTCTTCCAAGATGCTTCCCAACTGCACAAGCTTTTTTGTCTGTTCTTTCTTGGACAACGCCCTTTTGCGGTTCTCTTCCAGCTGTTGTCTGTGCAGCTTTTGTTCTTGTTCCAACCGTTCTATTTCCTCCATCTGTTCTTTTATATGTTCCATGTTCTCCTCCCTTTTTCAAAGTCTACCCTTCTCAGCCAAGGGCAGACCTGCCGGATGCTATCCTTCTACATATTCAAGGATTATTCCATCCTCAAATACGATATCGTGATACTTCTGCTCTTTTTTCATAAAAAGAAAAAGCTGTATCATCTTTTCTGTTTGTTCCATTTTATCTCCTCCCATCCTATCTGGTAAATTTCCCTTTTATGATTTTCTCTGCTGTATCACTGATTATTTTCTTCTTTTCACTGGCCACGGTCAGTTTTTTCCCATCATAGTAGTATACTTTATTGGACAGCAGCTCCTCTGGCCTTACCGCATCTGACTTGTTTACACTACTGACCATCTGTTCCAGAGCTGGAACAGGGATTTTCTCTTCATATCTTTTCGGCATAAGCAATAGCTCATGAGTAGAGCTTGGCAGTACGTAAAATGGCTCGCCCAACTGTTCTTTGACTCTATGCAGGATTTCAGGACAGGCCATCACGTTTGCTCCATCCAGTTTATCCTTATTACTTAGGACATACAGTGGGGATTCCTCTAAAAAGTGGCCATCCATCTCAGGATTCATCATTTCACGCATTACATCATTCATATTTTTGAGATATATTTCCTGGGAGGCCGTATTCTGGTATGCCTGTTCCAGGATTTCTCCGCGGGTCATTTGGAACGCCCCTATATTGAAATCCGTGACCGCAAACGATAACTTTTCCCCCTCTTTCATGCTCGGCACTTGACACCGGACCACTGCCGCCATATCCGCCAAAGAATCATAAACTGCATTCTTTAGCAATTCTTGGTTTGCATCCGCATTCACCAGCTTGATGTATAGACCACTCCGGAATTCTTCCGGTGTTTTGGGGATTTCAGGGAGATTTCCCCTCTGCTTTTCTATTTCTTCAGCAAGATAACGTCCTATCTGCTCTGTCCCCGTTTTTGAACCCATAAGGTCCTGATATTGTCCTGGGTAAAGGATTGCCGCATAATCATCCTCCTTAAACCGGCAAGAAATCCCGGTCTGCATCCCCCCTGTTTTCGGTACTTCCACCAATTCTACCTTATAATCATTCCCAAGGTGCTTCTGCACCTCATCTCTTATATTTTCCATCTCGTTTTTTTCCATTTTTTGTATCCTCCATCTGATAAGTATTGATTAAGATAATCAGTTCTTCTTTTAAACGCCCATAAATTTCCAAGCTCTTCTCTCGGCAGATTTTCCGCAAGCAGTCTAACTGACCTTCCTTTTTCTCCTCCGGCACTAACAGGACGGGGAGTTCTTCCCCTTCGATTCCCAGAGCCTCCCGGTTATACCTCTGCGCTTTTAAAGACAAAGGCGACAGGACAACATCCCTGAAATAGGGACATTTCTTTACCCGGTTATAAAAAAATTTCGCAGATATCAGGACAATCTCATCCATCTGCACCAGTTTGTTCAAATCCGACATCTCCAATATCGGTCTTTCCCGGTAAGAAACACTGACATTCCGGTTCTTCCCAGAACCCGACCAGGTCTTTTCCCGTTCCTTATAATTCCCTGCCAGGGAACAGATGGTCTTAGCGGTTTCCTGTGACCGGACATCCAGGCAGGCCAGATAAGCACAGTTCGCAATCATACTCTGGACATCATTTTTGGTATATGCATTATATAATGCCTCACAGCTCTGGGTCACCAGCATAAGTGTTACATTTCGGCTGCGCCCAGTCAGAAGGATGCCGTTATGCAGGTATGGAATCTGTCCCCTCGCACAGAACCTTGCCAGTTCGTCAATGATGACCAAAACCGGCTCCGACCCCTCCGGCCTTTTGATAAGCCCGGCAAATACCTGGGCTATCATCAGGTTGATGATGTTATAATAGGCCTCCAGCTTCTCTTCCCTTACTGCCAAAAAGATTTCTTTTTTCTCTTCCAGCATCCAAGGATTGGCTTTCCGCGGGTTTGACTCAAATGCATAGCGGATGTCTTCATCTACAAAGACCTTCAAGGATTCCTCCATCTGCTGTACCACACCGGACAGCGTTTCCTCTGCCAGGTTACGGAAAGAGGAAAGGTATTTGACTTCCACAGCCTTTGGCCTTGCACCATCCATCAGTTCCGTTACCAGTTCCCGGGTATCCCTGGACAAGATTTCATTTATCATCTCTGACAAATTTTTTATCCGGCTCTGTTTATACAGGCCACACAGTTCACCGGTCAGAAGGGAGCGCGCTGACTGCTTCCAGAACTCCGAACTGTCTTTGGCTGCAATCGGAATCAGGCTGTCTGCTATCTCCTCCATACATTCCCGGATGTCCTGGTCTCGGATATCCTGCCTGCTGTTCAATGCATACAGGGCATCCCAGCCATATCTTCCTCTGTCCTGGAAATCAATGATGATGACATTTTCATCATCCATCCGCCGTGTCTTCCTCCATAGCTCGCCTTTGATATCTACACAAAAGATGCCGATGCCGCAGGTAGAAAGCAAAGTAGGGATGATAACAGCAGAGGATTTCCCCGACCCCGAGCCTCCAAAGATAAGGACGTGCCCATCCCGATAATGCCCTTTATCCATAGGCTTGCATAGATATCTGGTCTGTTTCCTGTCCTCTATCTTCCCAAAGACGACCCCCTGGGGAAGGTCGAAAAGGAACCTCTTGTCCACCTGAGGATACATTGCCTGCATCTTAAGTGGGCTGGAATACTCTGTAGGACGGTTCTGGAATGTATCCTCAATCCCAAAGTAGACCTGTCCAGATGCTGCTCTCCGCTGGTTTTCTGACCATACATAAACAGTCGGAATGAACGAGAGGACAAGCAGGAGCAAAAAAGAGATATCTCCTTGCAGCACTGTTTTAAAAAAGTAGATAAGGGCTGCAAGCGCAATCGGCTGAAGCCATATCCCGCTGAAAAAAATGCGGTTCACCCACTTCCAAAAATCCGTCCGCATCTCTTACACCACCTTTTTCATCAGCAGATTTCCGTCAGTCTCCTGAAACCCACTCCTCTTAAGGAGCCCTTCCGGCGTCTTCCACTTATCCGCATAGATGCAGATATATCCTCTCTGTACTGCCACATCCGCAGCCGCCTCTAGCAATATCCCTTCCTCTGTTTTCTCATTTCGGCAGGAAAAAATCTCGTGGATGAACAGCACCTTCCTGCCATCTATCTCTGGAAAGTTTACTACTGCATAAGCCAGGGTATCCGCACATCCATCTATAGAGAGCGTGAGCCTCATACAGTCATCCATACAGGTCCCCAGGTGTCCATCTGTGACCGGCATTGTCCCCTGATAGGATATGGAAACGCGCAAAATTTTTTTCTTATCTTTTTTCATAACCCTTCCTCCTCTTTTATTTTCTTACCTGTTTAATATGAAGAATAAACGCAAGGATAAAAAACAAAGTAGTGGCTTTTATATTTTTTCCCATCCTGCATATTAAAAGAAAAAATCAGGAGGTGGGATATATGGCGATATTCCAATTCAATATGCAGGTAATCGGCCGTTCTGAGGGCCGCAGCGTTGTCTCCGCCGCCGCTTACCGGGCAGCCGAAAAGATAAACAATGACTATACAGGGACGATAGATGACTACACCAGGAAAAAATGGGTGGAGTACAGCGAAGTGTACCTTCCGCCAAATGCACCACCCGAATACAAAGACCGGGCGGTCTTGTGGAATTCTGTGGAACATGCAGAAAAGGGAAGGACTGCCAGGCTGGCAAGAGAAATCGAAGCCGCCCTCCCTATTGAACTGTCTATGGAGGAAAACATCCGCCTGGTACAGGGATTTGTCCAGGATACCTTTGTTTCAGACGGTATGATTGCAGACATCAATATCCACAATCCTCCGGTCACAGACAGCCGCGGCATCCCGATAAACAAAGATGGGAAGCCTGCCGCTGATATGGAAGAGATGGTCTTTCAGAACCCACACGTACACATCCTGCTCACTGTGCGGCCAATGGACGAAAACGGGAAATGGACAGCCAAATCTCAGAAGGAATATGTCTGTAAAAAAGGAAATATTGTAAGAAATATGACTGCTGAAGAATTCCGGACAGCCAAATCCCAGGGATGGGAAAAAGAATATCAGTACTGGGAAGGAAAAAAGAAAGTATGGTTGACGCCATCGGAAGCTTTTTCCCGAAACCTGGTCAGAATCTCGAAGAATCCCCGGTCTACCCCTTATGGAAGGCGGGATGCACAGATGGAGCGCTGGAACTCTACAGAAGCACTCCTGGAATACCGGTCTGCCTGGGAAGGACACGTCAACCGCGCTCTGGAACAGGCAGGGCGTCCGGAACGCGTGGACTGCCGCTCCTATCAGGAACAGGGAAAAGCCACCGTCTCCGGGATACACCTGGGCTCCTATGCATCCAAAAAGAAAGAAAGTTCTGACGGATACCGGATAAATGTAGAGATTCAATCCATCAATGAGACAAATAAAAGCATCCGGAAAAAGATAGAGGATATTGAAAGAAAACTGGCTGACAGAAAGGGACGATTCTATGACAGCCTGGCAGAACAGTTAGGGGCATTGGAATCCGATATCGTATCCCTCCGCTGCTCTCTTGATTCCCTGGAACAGCAGACTGCAGCATTGGCGCAGGATATCCGAAAGCAAAAGGATTCTATCACCCGTATACAGACTGTACAAGAAAATATCCGTTCCAAAAACCAGGCCTCACGGCAGAAAATCGGCCAGTGGACAGAACAGTTAGAAAGCCTGCCTGACAAAGGTATACAGCGTCATAAGCTTCAGCAGGCTATCCAGGAGGAACAGGAAAATATCCGATTCCGGAATCAGCGCTTCCTGAAAATTCTGGAAGAAGAGGGTTTTTCCAGTGTCATAGATTTTCAACAGGAATGCCAGATACTCCGTCAGATGGAACAGGAATATCGGAAGTTGGAAAAGAAAACTGCTTCCATTGAAGGAAACATCCGAGATTACACCAAACGCTATGAAAATCTGTGCCAGTATCTACCGAAAGAAGATTCCGGATATGCAGACCGCTTCTGGAAAAAACACCGGGAATCCTTACACAAAAAACAAGCAGAGAATCGGAACCTGCATCCGGTCAGACTTGACCATTCCAGTTTTTCCCGCATCCTGCATCAGACAGACTATGCTCTGAACCATACCTTCTATCTGGCACGCCGGACAGGTTATCTGTTGCAGAAATTAGAAGACGTCCAGGAACAGCAGATGGGTGAAAAACGTTCTCGATGACGTGCTGTAATGTAGGGGGAGAAAGGAGATGCTCCCCCATAACTGATTAATGTCTTACTATTATCAATGACTGACACTCTGTCTACTTATACCACCAATATTCTTGCAAATGCCAGAAAATCTTATAAACATATTGTCCCATGCACGGTAATCACAAGATAATTTTGCTCATGCCCCAAGTTTTCTATTGTAAAAAACCTTTCCGAAGTGCGCAATTACACACCACCAGCAGGTGTCTGGCCTCCACCACCTCCGGGGTTCCTGCCCCAGTGCCTCTCCCCGGCACTGCCCCAAAACCGTTTCTATAAGACAAACCAAAAAACGTAAAGTAGACTCACTCCCTTACTTTACGTTTCCTCATTTCACCTATCAATCTCAATAGCCGCTTATCTTTTTGAAACGACATCCAGCATCTTCAACAAATCCACCGCTACCTTTCCACTTTATAAATTTTTTTCTCAAAAAAATACAGTTCCTCACTTTTTTCAGCATATTGATTATACAAGAAAAAATGAAAGGAGGTTTCTGTAATGCGACAGACAATACAGCAAAAAAATTATTTTTACGGGGCAACGGTCAGCCCTTTTGGAGTCCGGAATGGATTTGTAGATTACGGGACACTGATGAAACTTGCCGGACCAATCAATGAATTCCATATACAAGAATGCGAACATGATATATGGGAACTTATAAACGGGAATGATATCCTTTATACCGATGCAGAGGGAACTACCTATACGGAGGAAACACGCATTGAAAGGATATATGAGTTAAAAGCTCTTATCTCCCAGACAGAAAAGAAAGAAGAAATCCAGAAATATCAGCGTGATATCCAGGCACTGGATATCGGAGTGGAACTTAACTTTTTTCAATATATGGAAGTCCCCTGGCAGTTCGCACAGATGCTCCAAGACGAATCCGATGAAGTTTTGTATTACAAATACCAGACCGATACGTATATCTGGGCTCTCCCTTATATACGCGACCCTCCGAAGGCCCTGACACATATACCATTGCGATAATACAGATATTTACATAAAAATCATACAAAAGGAGAATACGATTATGAAAAATCCAAAAGAATGCTTCAGCCTCTGCCAGAACCAGACCTTTTTTATCCTGAACAAATTGGCCCCACCAGACTGTAAGGATGGAAGCGAACCATTACTCTTCCACCACAATACTTTCAGCCGTTTTGTCTTTGTCATCATAAATGCCAGTAAAAAGGCAGTAACGGCTAACATCCCTGTTTCTTCTATCCCTGCCATCATTGAAAAAATCAAGAATCTGAACTTCCGGGACAGCATCCTTCTTCCTGCTTTCCAAAAGGACGGACACACAGAAGCCAAAAGCCCCGCTTATACAACCATCATCTCTTCTGGCACACTGAAGGGAAAAACCCCTGCCGTAGCACTCCTGGAAGATGCATCCAAGAACAAACGCCTTCTTTTAAACCAGGATAAATGGCTCAAGCAAAACCTATCCCGCTATCCGCGGAACAGCGAGCAGATTACAGCCATCGAGGAGGCACTGACACTATATGCTAATGGAAATTTAGATGACAGCCTGTCCAAAACTTGTCCAGCATCAGAAACAATATACAGCACAGGAATGCGTCCCCTCATCCGTCGCAAGAAAAGTAATGGCAAATGCTTTGTATATGAAATATCTATCACCTGGAATACTGGAACAAAAAAACCTTTAGAAATCACTATCAGGAATTACTATGCCCCTGTCATCCAGACAGAATCCGGTCTTCTGAACGTCCAGGCACAACAGCGAGAAGAGGACATAAAAAATTTCTTTTCCCTTACCGTGGATGAAGCAACGTGGATGCTGCATATGCTGGAAACAAATATTTCTACATTTGAAAATATCTATGCCAAAGGAAATTACGAGACTGCCAATACAGAGGAAAGAAAAACCCTGGAAGAAGTCAAGAAATTAAAATCCTTGGTACCTTAAGAAAAAGGCGTGTGAAAAACATTCTCTCATTTTTCACACGCCTCCTCTATGAAGCAGATTTTTTATGTGAGTTCTTTAATCTTTGACTACTACGCAGTCACAGAGCAAGCCATGGTCGACGGAGACTTGGATGCAAACACGATAGATGAGCTATCTTACAAGTGCGAAATTCTTGCAGGTATACTGGAAGAGCGCGACGATGACGAGTTCAACATAGACTAATGCAGGAATGCGCGGGGTGGCGCGGGGGACGGGTGATACCGAAAAAACATTTTCATCTATAAATTTTGACATAACTTAACTTAAACGACTGAAATTGTCACCCCGCATCCCCCGCTAAATCAATTTACCGGGGCGGATATTAGTCCAGGAAACCAGCATAAGTAGGGGGGCACCAAAATCTCCCCACTTCCCCGGCGTACCCAGTGAAAAATTAGATACTATGGAGAAAAAAGTTGTGTACGTTACAATAAATTAATTTACTATAAGAGTGATATTTACTGGGGAGGTGGGGAGATAATATTGAAATATACTATTTTTTATAAGATACACTATATTTCAACAAAAACACTTATTTTTTATAAAAACCATCTCCCCACTGACCTCCCCAGTGAGTGGGGAGATTTTTAATTTAGTGGGTAGATTTGGGTCTATACCGGGGAAGTTTTCAATTTATAGTGGGTAGATTAAGAGTTTCTCCAATATGGTACGCACTCATGGGGCTGTTATGCTACATATGTAGATACGATACTCATACATCTACATAGGAAAAATATCTTCTGAGCATCACCCGTACTCCCCGCGCATCCCGTGTCCCACGCGCCACCGAGCCACTCCGCAAAAAAGCCCGGGCTTGTATTCGCCTCGGGCTATTATTGTCGTATTTAATTTAATCATTGTATATCAGATAACGGGTCTTCATCCGGATTGTATTGCATGTATTCTGATTTGATTTCTCTAATTTCATTTGCAGCCTTAATAAACGAAACTGTCTTGCCTTTGTCAGTCCATTCAGCTGGGAAATCATCGCTATCGTCGTCATCGTTCTGGTTAGAAGTAGCCTGCTTCTGGTTATCATCATCGTCATCGTCGTCCCATGCGGAACCTACATCGTCGGTAGTCATGGTAGGCAGAATCAGTTGCACCATGCGTGTGCCAGAAGTACCTAAGTGCTTGACAGGAATTTTTTTTGTATTTCTTCCCTTCTCTGACTGTAAAATCCCTCTATCTCGCATACAGTCATAAAACATCGCTATATTGACCTTTTCTTCCCTAGCCCACTTTTCTAGTATAGCAGGCATGATATTTAAAACTCTTTGCACTGCAGGACGCTTTACAGTCCGATTTTCGTCATCAAGGGTTTCGATTGTAGTAACTTTTTCCTTATATACACCCCAAAATCCACCACGAAAATTCTCCGGGTATGCATCATAGCTAGATGAGTCATGAGTGCCCGCAAATTTATCGTAATTTAACGCAAATCTGTTTTCTATTGAGTGATAAAATCTCATCGACGGGTCAACTGTGTCTGAGTTGGTCATACATGCAAGTGCATCATCATATGACAGCTCTACGCCGTCACAAAACAGAAGTTCGTTAATTAGGTGCGATGCTGTCATAATAATTGCCAGCGGCTGAACCTGTCCATCAGATTTGCCTGCCGCTCTTACTCTTTTTCTCAGCTCACTGTCATACTTATCTTTTATGTCCTCAATCTCTTTTTTATTTATCTCATTTACTTTATGGATAAAATCAATTCCGGCGTAACCGTGATGTGTGCTAAAAAATCTTAATACGTCTGGTACAGCTGAATCCCCATTTTCTTTGTACCACGGAACACATCCGCGATGTACGGAAAAACGTTTCGAAATTAATCTATTGTGCGCACCTCCATTTGTGAGATATGTAGAAATTGGTTCTTCAGCGCCTATGGTGCTCGTCAGCTCAAATGAGGACAGATTTTGCTCTAAATTTCGATTAGAACGCCCGCGACCTCGCCCATTCGCAATCATCATAATTTTTTGCACAATTTGCCGTTTTTTATCATCCTCGATTTCATTGAAATCATCTACCACGAATGGCATCGCGTTTAGCGCAGAAAGGATGTTTTCTGTAAAGCAGTCAGTGCTGTTTGCACTAAAAACAAAACTTTCACGGTCAGCGTAGCCTCCCCATACTGTGGAACATACTTTCAGCATAGCGGATTTTCCTGTCTGTGACTCGCCATAAATCTCACACACAAAACCTTGCGTCTGAAGTATACTTACGATTACCGGGGTGAACATTGTGGCTAAGATATAGTTAAAGTCTTGATTATGACTAGCTTTCCTTAACTTTTTTATGCCCTCGTACCAGTCCTTCTTTTCGCCTGCTGGCACCAGTGACTTCATCAGACCTGGGAATTTTTCGGATTCTGTAAAAATCAGGTCTTTATCTTGGTATGATGCAGTAAATTTGCCGTCGATTTTTACCATCAGCTTTTTCGTTGATTTCGCTTGTGGGAAACCTCCACGAATTGACTGCTCTGCCAGCATAGATAGCATATAGCTGCTAAAAAGCGGTGCCATTTTACTGTCTATGCCTAGACCATAACTTGCTAATTCTATCACTCGCCTCGAGTTCACGAGCTGACCTCGCTCTGCTACTCTCGTACGCCACTGGTTCTGACTGTCTACGTACAATAATTCAAACTGCTCCATGTCAGTGCTAGAGTTGCCATCTATATTGATTACCTGCCGATTGATTAGGGCTGGGAGCTTGCACGCCGTGACGATTCTCGTTTTTTTGTCGCCCTCTTCTTTTGCTACAAATCCAAGATTCGTGCTCCACTCCCACCCCACATATTTATTGCCTGTGCTGTTATCTGGCAAGCCTTGGAATTTGGTTAAATTTCCATCAATCGCCATCATACGCTCTCGCTCTTTTAGTTCTTTTTTCTGATTTTCTATTAAAGTTTCTTTAACTTCTTCTTTTTTTGCTTTACATAGCCTTTTGAATTGCCTCAGTAATTCAGTTCCGCCGATTTCTTTTGCAATCATTTCAATTTTCGTTACAACAAAATCAATTTTATTTTCTGGTACATATTTATGTTCTTTCCCCCGATATAGTGGTGCATGAAACAAGAATCTGTAAAAATTATTGTCCATCAGTGTATTTTTTGTTATCGCCGAATAATCCTCATTTTTTATTATCATAGAATAATAATCCCGCTTAGCAGGTGCATCATCTGCACTGACCATTTCCTGTTTTATGATTTTTGCATATGCATCCATTAAGGCTGGAGGAATTTGTTGCCCGCTGGCTAGCATTGCATCTATTGTAGTCTGTATTTTAGTAAATTTATTTTCCATATAATTCCCTCTTTTTCTTTTATTTTCTTTCATTGTTAATATGATAGATATTTTGAAAAATGGGCGAATTTTTGCATCTGTTTATATAAACAGTCTGTTATTATTTTGTGTGTATCGTTCATTTTTTAATATGATTACTCCCTGAACAAAATAAAAAGCCCCGCAAAATGCAGGGCATGTATAATTATATGGCTTTCGCCATCAATATATAGTAATGCCGGATTGATGAAAGAAAAATAAAAAGAGATGAATAGACCCGGCTTTTTTCATATATAGTATGATGGATTCTGCAGTAAATAAAAAATGTGATTTATAACAGATTGGGGAATATTCGAATATAGATATAAAGTTCATTTTATGCCCTAGAATCGGTTGTAATTGCATTAGAGATATTTTGTATGATACAAACATTAAGCGTCATAAAAGAGTGGGTGTTGTGCACCTGTTGTGCAACAATCTGGGGACCTCAAAAACGCCTATTTTTCAATGGGTTCCAAAAACGGAAATAATTTTTATATTTTTCCTTTTTTTGCTTGCAAAAGCCTTTTTCATCTGTTAAAATAAAATCTGTTGAAAAAAAGCGTCAAGGAGGTGCTATCATGGCTAAATGTGCAATCTGTGAAAAAGGTGCTCACTTCGGAAATAATGTAAGTCATTCCCATAGAAGATCCAATAAAATGTGGAAATCCAACGTAAAGTCTGTAAAAGTTAAAACTGCTACAGGCGGAGCTAAAAAGATGTATGTATGTACTTCTTGTCTGAGATCCGGAAAAGTTGAAAGAGCATAAAACTCAAACTTAAAAATTCCCCTCGCAAAAGCGTGGGGAATTTTTTATCGGCAAAACATATGATATCCGCAAAGCAGACACAGACCTGCTGCGATCACAATAATCACACTTTCAGCGATCAGCATTCCGATCACCATTCCAATCCCTATACAAAAAAGCATCAGTCCCAGAAGTCTTCCCACATCGCACAACCTCTTCTCTTTGGTCTATACTATCTTATGCGGCAAATACTTCCGGGAACACAAATAAAAAGATAAAATCAGATTTCTGTGCCGGTTGTTTCACTGCTGTTTTTTCCTGCGGCAAATCTGTCCACAAAATCCGGAACCATATCAAGAACCTTGGTCAGTCCGTCCTGATTTTTAATATTTACCAGCTTCGTAGTTCCGTTCTGGATCACCAGCACAGCGCTCGGCGTCATCTTTCCGGTCATTCCACCGCCGCCGTTGCTTTTTTTGTCCCCCTCAAAGGCTCCCGCGCCTACGCCGAAGGTAACGTCTACCAGCGGAAGGATGATGGTATCGCCTACATGGACTGCCTCCCCCACAACGGTTTTTGCTGAAATAAATGTGTCCAGTCCTTTAAAAAGGGAATTTACCGTGTCCTTAAAATTATTTTCGTTTGCCATTTTCAGACCTCCTTATGCTTCCATCGGCTGATGATATATTTAATATTTTTATTGAAATAAAGCTCTGCCAGCATTTTCACCGGTACAAAGCCGTAGATCCTGCCTTTTATTTTTATATTTCCCTCCAGAATATTCTGATTGTCAAAAACAGGAACAATCTCCACTCTGTTTTTATGGAAGGGCATTGTCATTCCCAGAACTGCAAGAGCGGTTCCGGTTATGGAAGGATCTTCGCTTCCAAAAGTCACCTTCCCCTTTATCTTTTTTGGGAAAATATGATGCATCAGTTTTTTGCTCCGGTCAAGAACCAGACTCACTGCCTCCTTTGTCCTAGGATACTCAAAAAACTGTCTGTACCAGTCTATCTTATCATAAATCCTCCGGATTGTTAACGGAATTTTGCTGAGCATGGAAGGAAGCTGCGCAAGCCTGTCCATGATTTCTTTTAGTTTGTCCGGAAGTGCTGATATTTTATTCTTGTTTTCAGTCCGGATCTTCTCGTCTGATTCACTGAGATCAGAAGTGCCTGTTTCCGGATCTTTTTTCTGTTTTGCTTCGGCAGAACCATAGGGAATATCCGGTTTCTTTTCCTGCGGCAGGGATATTTCTGTCTCAGGCAGGGATATTTTTGTCTCGGGCAGCGGCTTCTCAGTCGGCTGTTCAGACAAAGAGCTTTTCTCTGCCGTTTGCACTTTCCCGGCAGCGGCCTTTTTCTGTTTCCGTTTTTGGAGAAGGCTCAGAACCGGAATCCCAAAAACGCAAAGTTTCTGAGTATTTTTTCCCTGTATTCTTCTGAAAGTAAAGGAAATGCCTCCGAACAGCCAGCTTACACGAACTGCGGCTTCGGTTTCCTTAAAAGAGGACGTTTCTTTTAAAGCCTCGGCGCTGTATCTGACAGGACAGAACAAAAGCAGCAGCAAAACAAGCACTGCCAGTCCCAAAACCGTTCCCAGAAGGATCAATATCAATTTTATCAGCATCCATAAGATATGTAACATGCCTTCACCTGTTTTTTAAATATTTTTCCACCAGGACATCCCCTGTCTCCTCATACACAGTCTGTACGATCATCTGCACCAGTTCCATGGCTTCATCCATGCCCTTTGCCATGCCTACGATCTCAGGACACAGTCTGGCAGCAGTTTTCTGGAACAGGGTCACAGCCGGAATGATCTCCAGAATGTTATGAGGGTTGTCCGAAAAAGTCACCAGATAAATTCCGGGCACAGGTTTTCCTGCATCCAGCTTCTCACGGACTGCGCTTTCATCACGTACACTTTCTCCTACGTAATAATGGTCATGCCATTTCAGCATTTAAAGGATTCCCCCTTTTTGATAAATCTAAACAGGGCTGCGTAAAACACAACCCTGTTTATTTTTTGCCCCAGAGTCCCTGACTCCTCATTTCCAGATATTCCTGATACGCCTTCTCCACAATCTGTTTTTCATTGGAAAAACGGAGAAGATGATAAATTTCATGAAACTTGTAATACCCGGAGTCCACAAAAAATTCCTCTCTCTGAGGTCTGCTATGATAATTATCAGCCGTCATCAGATACCAGTGAACTTCCTTGGTGACCATATCCTCGGGAACTGTAAAATTGTAATGACTTTTGCCTACATATTTTACAATAGAAGCGTTTACATCTGCTTCCTCCTTGACCTCCCTAAGCGCCGTCTGGATATGGGTCTCTCCCTTTTCAACGGTTCCCTTTGGCAATACCCAGCCTTCATATCTGTTTCTGTAAGATTTGTATAAAGCCAGTATTTTTCCACGATAAATTACCACACCGCCACAGCTCGTTGCTTCTATCATCTGCAAGTCCCTCCTGTAATGCGTGTGAATGATATTTCAAACTGGATATAGTATAACTCTTTTTGCCTCTGCTGGCAACTGTTTGTTCCGGTCAGTTGTAGTAATAAGCGTTAAAAAGCTGAGAGGCGATCGGCACAGCAGCCTCGCTTCCGGTACCTCCTCCTTCAACGATCACTGCAACCGCAAGATCCGGATCATCCACATTGGAATATCCGATAAACCAGGAATGACTGGAGCCGTTTTCATCATATTCGGCGGAACCGGTCTTTCCTGCCGCCGTATAGCCCTGTCCGGAAAGAGCAGAGGCGGTTCCGTATTCTACAACATCTTTCATCAGCTCTCCCAGCATCACTGCCTCATTTTTTGTCATGAGACGTTTATACACCTCCGGAGCAGTTTCATCTACCTGATCTCCTGTATTGTTTACTACTCTGTCAATCAGATACGGCTTCATAAGCACTCCGTTGTTTGCAATAGCGCAGGTGATCATTGCCATATGGGCAGGGGAAACAAGGGTGTTTCCCTGACCGATGGAGGTCTGCATGGTAAGAGGGATTCCTGACTTTCCGTTCAGGCTGAAGGTACTTTTTTTGTAGGAGGCAAGGGGAAGCTTTTTATTAAAAAGCAGATCCTCGCTTGTTTCCAGCAGAGATCCTCCTCCCAGATCCAGCCCCATCTGCGCAAATGCACAGTTGCAGGAGCTGGCAAAGGCCGAGTAAAAATCCTCCTGTCCGTGGACTGTCCCGTTATAGCACTGAATGGTATGATCTTCTTTTGTAATACTTCCCTCACAGACATAGGAATATCCGTTAAAGCTTCCATGTTTTCTGAAATAGTCAAGAGCTGTCACCACTTTGAAGGTGGATCCCGGCGGATACTGTCCCTGGGTAGCTCTGTTTAAAAGGCTGGAGTTTGTCTCATCACTGACCAGCCAGTCCCAGTTTTCTTCAATGGAGTTGGGATCAAAATCCGGTTTGCTGACCATGGCAAGGATCTTTCCTGTAGAAGGCTCCATGGCAACCACAGCCCCTCTTCTGTCTCCCAGAGCATTATAAGCGGTTGTCTGCAGGTTTGCGCTCAAAGTGGAGATCACGGTATCTCCCATATTTTTTCTTCCCAGAAATTCATTTTTCATCTGGTTCAGGAAAAACTCATGAGAGGTCAGAAGCTGAAAGTTTGCCTCTGACTCCAGTCCGCTTTTTCCGTTGGAATCATATCCGATCACATGGGCAAACACATTTGCATAGGGATAGATCCTGTCCTCAGTACCGTCATCATAAACATCCGTCCTGGCAAGAATTTCTCCCTCAGAAGAAAGAATCTGTCCTCTTACCACCCGGTCCGAAAAGGTGTCCTGTCTGGTGTTGTACGGACTGTTGATAAAGTCTTCGCTTTTTACCACATTAAAATATACAAGATATCCGATCATTGCCATAAAAACAGCCACAAAAAACCAGGATACAAATGTATATTCTCTGTTTCTGGCACGTCTTTTTTTAGATATCTCTCGCTCTGCGCGCTTCCTCTCTTGCTCGAATTCTCTGCGCTGCTTCTTTTCTGCGTCTCTCAAATTCCTCGTCCTCGTCTTCTCTTAAAATATACAGTCCCTGGATAATGGCAAGCATCAGGATCGTACTCATTACAGAGCTTCCTCCGTAACTTACCAGCGGCAGGGTAACGCCTGTCATAGGAATAAACTTGGTAGCTCCGCCAATAGTGAGGATGACCTGAAATGCATATTCTGTTCCCAGTCCCAGAGCAATCAGCTTGTAAAACGGATTTTTGATCCTGAGAGCAATATTTACGATCATCAGGAAAAAGCTCATACATACCAGGATCAGACAGATTGCAAAAATCCCGCCCAGTTCCTCACAGATAGCGCTGAAAATAAAGTCATTTTTTACAACCGGAATAGACTCCGGCGAACCCTGGCAAAGTCCCATGCCGAACCAACCGCCTGTTCCGATGGCAAACAGTGACTGGACGATCTGATAGCCCTCGTTCTGATAAACAGCCATCGGATCTCTCCATGCGCTGACTCTCTGGCGCACATGACCGAAAAGGAAGTATGCCACCACTGCCCCAAGGCTTCCCCCCGCCAGTCCAAGTCCCAGATACTGAGGCTTTTTTGTGGAAACATAGAGCATTACAAGATAGGCGGCAAAAAAGATCACCGCGCTTCCAAGATCTCTGGAAAGCACCAGGATGCCCACATGAAGAGCCGCCACTACAGTTGCCTGCACAACCGTGCGAAAATCGTTTGCTCTGGAAAACAGAGAGGCTGTAAAAAACACAAAGGTAATTTTAATAACCTCAGAGGGCTGAATTCCCATCAGAGACAGTTTTGCTCCGTAGCTTGTTCTTGCAAGAAGAAAAACTGCCGCAAGCAGGATGATGCCCACTCCTGCGTAAAGCCAGGTAAGCCTTCGGAAAAATTTCATTTTCCGGATCATAACCGGAATGATCAGCGCGATTCCGCTGGCTGCCGCCGCGATCACAAGCTGCTTGGTAGCTGTGGCAATGTCCAGCCTGCAGAGCATGATAAATCCCACACTTAAAAGCATGCACATATTATTCAGAAGAAGCAGAGATGCCTTTTTGTAAAAAATCCTGTACAGAATCTGCACCGCTGCAAAAAACGCCATCATTTCAACATAAAAAACAATCACCTGAAAATTAAAGGTTTTCAGATAGATCACCAGAAATGCAGTGAAATCCATAAAAAAGATCAGTACCATCTGCTGGCGCAGAAGTTCGTTTCTCTCAATCTCATCCTGCTGGCGCACTGTGTAAAAACAGTGAAAGGTATAAATGATCATCAGCGTCAGGATCAGATACTTTGATAATTCAACAATTACATTAATCATATGCCTTATTCGGCTCCTCTTTTAAAATGTCCCTTTGTAAACTCACGGGCAGAAGCTTTTTTTCCGTAAACATATACGTCCAGAAACTCTCTGACGATCTCCTTTGTCTCCTTTGCAGATTCCAGAGTAAAGGAAAGTCTGAGAGATGCTGTTTTAAGCTCCTTTACCTTTTGGCTTTCATTTAAAAGTCCATAAGGGATGCTGTTATAAATAATATTATAACAGAACTCTTTTTGGTCTGTAGTTCCGGTTTTCCAGGGATAGCAGACGCAGGCGCATGGAAATTCCTTATCATATCTGTCCTTTAACACCATATGCGCTTCTTTTCTGTCACACTGAAAAGTGTTCTTGCGCACACACTGGGCAGACAGCATCAGAGGAATATAACCATAAATAATAAACTCACTGTCCCGGTTTGTTCTGTGGCGCAGCTCCTTTTCATTTAATTCCAGAGGAACAGTATTTCTCAGAATCCCCTCGTCTTTCCAGAACGCGCAGGCTTCATCATTCCAGGTATAAAGAGACGCATCTGCCACACAATATTTCTGAAGCCCCTCTTCTCTCAGCATTCCATAGGCTTCCAGATTTCTTACCAGAAAGCCTTTCATTCCCATGGAAAGCCAGGTCAGAGCCTTTTTTCGATACTCTTCCGGCATTTTCCCACGGGTGATCCGCGGAAGAGAAAGGTACAGTTCTTTTTCCTTCTGAAGTCCCTGTTCCATACAGGTTTCCATCACATCAAAAGGCAGATAAAGGCCTGTGATCTCCGGACTGTTCATAAGGACCTCTGCCTGTTCCGGTTTCTCGCAGGAGGCATAGATACCCAGTGGATCCTCTGATCTGACTCCGGGCTGTATCTTCGCTTCTTCCCCCCGGAGAATCTTTTCCGGAGCTTCTCTTTTGTATTTTTCAAGAAACTCCTGCTCCAGCTGTGCAAGAGCAGTTCTTCTCAGTTCATTTAAAACCTTTACAGGCACAAAAATATTTCCGTCGGACTGAATATCAAGACTGTCCCAGACAAATTCTGTGTTTCCCAGTTTTTCCATTTGCTGGCGGATCCGCGCTTCTTCCATGGGATGCTCTCTGGCATACTGAACCTCCCCCGCTGATACAACAGTCTCTGTATCCTTCAGAGAAACCTGAAGCACTGCAGGGCTTTCCGGATACAGCATCAGTGTTCCGTTTATTTTTTCCTTTTTCTGCTTCAGAGGCACAGAGATATCTCCTGTTTTTTTATGATTGGAAAAAGCCACCATGGAAGGACCGTTCTGCTGTTTATAATATCCGGAGCAGGAACCGCCTCTGTTAAATACCTCCAGAAGATATTTCCGATCCTGAGCATCCACCTGATAGGAATCCGGATTTTTCTTTAGTATATCCAGATACTTCCGGTAAATTCCCGTAACTGCAGCTGTATATTCCGGCTGCTTCATTCTTCCTTCGATTTTAAGGGACATCACTCCTGCATCCAGGATTTCCGGAAGAATATCAAGGGTACAGATGTCTTTCAGGCTCAGAGGACAGGTTTCTTTCCCTTTAAATCCTCCCTGCTGCTCCCTTACCTGATAAGCAAGGCGGCAGGGCTGAGCACATCTTCCCCGGTTTCCGCTTCTTCCTCCGATCATACTGCTCATAAGGCACTGACCGGATATGCTGTAGCAGAGCGCCCCGTGTATAAACGCCTCAATCTCAATAGGGCTTTCCCTGTGCATGGAAGCAAGCTCCTCAAGCGTCAGTTCACGGGCAGGAACCACACGGGTCACTCCCTGCTGCTCCAGAAACCGCATCCCCTTCGGTCCGGTAACAGCCATCTGCGTACTTGCATGAATGGGCAGATCCGGAAAGTTTCTCCTGATAAAGCGCAGAACTCCCATATCCTGAACGATCACCGCATCCAGTCCCTCCAGATAAGATGGAAGAAGGGAATCATAAAGCCGCTCCTTCAGCTCTCTGTTTTTCAGCAATGTGTTTACTGTAAGATATAATTTTTTCCCATGAAGATGGGCTGTACGCACAGCGCGTATCAGTTCCTCCTGGGTAAAATTCTTCGCATAAGCCCTGGCGCCGAAATCGGGACCGCCTACATACACCGCATCTGCCCCTGCTCCCAGAGCTGCCTCAAAGGCTTCATAGGAACCTGCAGGCGCCAGAAGCTCTGTTTTATTCATATCTGTCATAATCCCTCACTTCTCTTTTCTGCTGTACAGAAACTGTTTTCAGAATCCCTGAAAACAGACAAAGGGGACTACCGAAGCAATCCCCCTCTGACTTTTACTTTAGTAATGACTCAATTTCGCCTTCCAGCTCTTTGATCTTCCCTTCCATCAGGATACGCTGGTGCTCTGACTCCTGCTGGTGTTTTTCTGTTTCCTCCATTTTCATACGGAGAGCGATCAGTTCATGCTTTAACTCATACATTTCCTGATCCTTCTGCTGAAGATCCTGTTCAAAAATTTCCGCCTGCTTTTTTGCCTTAAAATAGTCGTCTGTAATATTCAGGCTGAGCAGAGTATGCTTTGTCTCCATTGGCTGCCTGGAATAACCCGGCATTTCACTGAGCTCCGCAATTTTATTATTTATGTAAGACGCTACCTTCTGAAAATACTCCTCTGATTCATAGCCTCCCAGAGTGATGATCTTTCCCCCGATCACTACCTGTGCCGTATTCTTGACTGCCATACAAAGCCTCCTGTGTATATAAAATTTCCCTGATTTTCCATTAAAGTTCCTGTCTCATTTTCCTTCAGAATCACGGTTTCCCGGAGACAGAAAAAATCATTCATATTTTATTATACCCGAAACCTGTCGAAAAGTATAGAATTTTTTATGAAATCTTCTCATAGCCCAGGTGACTGTAGGCAAGAGGCGAGGCCATACGCCCTCTTGGCGTGCGGTTTAAAAAGCCGTTCTGAAGAAGATATGGCTCATACACATCCTCCAGTGTACCGGAATCTTCTCCAATAGCTGCAGCCAGTGTTTCCAGCCCCACCGGGCCTCCTTTGAAGTTTACGATCAGAGTTTTAAGGATCCGTCTGTCGATCTTGTCAAGCCCGTACTGATCCACTTCCAGAAGATCCAGGGCAAAAACAGCCACCTCATAGGTGATCTTCCCGTCATATTTTACCTGAGCAAAATCCCGGACACGCTTTAAAAGCCGGTTGGCAAGTCTTGGCGTTCCCCTTGACCGTTTGGCGATCTCCGCCGCCCCCTTCTGGTCGATCTCCACTTCCAGTACCTGCGCGGAACGGAGAATAATTGTTTCCAGCTCTTTATGATTATAAAATTCCAGATGATGCATCACGCCGAAACGGTCACGGAGAGGCGCAGATAAAAGACCTGCTCTTGTGGTCGCTCCCACCAGTGTGAACTTGGGCAGATCCAGACGGATAGAGCGGGCAGACGCTCCCTTTCCGATCATAATGTCAATGGCAAAATCCTCCATGGCAGGATAAAGGACCTCCTCTACCTGCCGGTTCAGTCTGTGGATCTCATCCACAAAAAGAATATCTCCCTCCTGAAGATTATTAAGGATCGCCGCCATTTCACCCGGCTTTTCTATGGCAGGTCCTGAAGTAACCTTCATATGCACTCCCATCTCATTTGCAATGATTCCGGACAAAGTTGTTTTTCCCAGTCCGGGAGGGCCGTAAAAAAGCACGTGATCCAGCGCATCCTTTCGCTGTTTGGCTGCTTCTATATAAATTTTCAGTGTTTTTTTTGTTTTTTCCTGACCAATGTACTCTTCCAGTGTCTGAGGCCTTAAATTTCCCTCCAGAGGAAAGTCCTCTTCTGTTACATCGGTGGTGATCATTCTTTTTTCCATATAAACTCCTACAGATTTTTGAGGGCTGCTTTCAGAATGGCTTCCACATCATCCGGCGGCACATCTGTTACTTTACGTACTGCCCGCAGGGCATCCGTACTGCTGTAGCCCAGCGCAACCAGTGCTTCCACCGCCTCTTTGCTTCCATCCAGGATATTTGTCCCTGAAATGGCAGCCGCCTCCTGCTCATGGGCAAGCTTCTTCTCAAAAGCATCCTCCAGCTTTAGCTTGTCTTTCAGTTCCAGGATCAGCTTCTGAGCCGTCTTCTTTCCAATGCCCGGAGCTTTGGAAATAGTTTTTGCATCATCCGATAAAACAGCAAATCTCAGTTCATCTGCTGTAAGCCCTGCAAGAACCCCCAGCGCCGCCTTTGGGCCGATTCCGTTGACGCCCAGAAGAAGCCGGAACATCTGAAGATCATCCTTGCTTAAAAAGCCAAAAAGCTGCATGGCATCCTCTCTCACATGGAAATGCGTATGTATCTTTACCTGTCCTTCTTTTCGGACTGCCTGTTCAATGGCAGAGCCTGTCATAAAAATCTCATAGCCGATCCCGCCTGCCTCTACGATCACTGAGGTTTCTGTGGAATCCACTACTGTGCCATATATAAATGAAATCATAAGCTGCCGCTCCTGTGCTTGATTTTTCCTGTATCGATTTATGATATCACAGTTATCGCAAAAAAGCAAACATCTATTCGAGAAATCTCCCTCATCCTCCGTCGACCGTAAAGATTCATACAGAATGCGCTGCTCTCCCGGTAATACAAAATCCCGGTACAGAGTTTTATCTGTAAACCGGGATCTTACTGTATGTACAACAGTCTTATATTTTTTACAGGATCACGCCTCTGGGGCAGACTTCCTTACATGCGCCGCAGTTGGTGCATTTTTCATAATCAATATGAGCACAGAAATCTGTTACGGTAATAGCGCCGTTCGGACAGGTTTTCTCACATTTTTTGCAGCCGATACATCCCACCTCACAGGCAGAAGTAACAGCTTTTCCTTTATCATGAGAACTGCAGCCCACAAAGGTGGTCTGGGTATAGGGAACCAGCTCGATCAGATGATTCGGACATTTGGCAACACATTTGCCGCAGGCCTTGCACTTCTCCTTATCTGCCACAGCCACACCATTGATAATGTGGATGGCATCAAACGGACAGGCCTTTACGCAGCTTCCGAATCCCATACAGCCATAGGAACAGCTTTTTGCACCGCCGCCCGGGATAAAGGCCATCATCTCACAGTCCTCAACACCGGTGTATACAAAATCGCTTTTTGTTTTTTCACAGGTTCCGGTACATTTTACAAACGCAGTCTGACGGACGGTTTCCACAACCTCCTGTCCCATGATCCCTGCGATCACTTTTCCTACTGCATCTCCGCCTACCGGACAGCCGTTAACCGGCGCCTCTCCTTTGGCGATCGCAGCAGCCAGGCCGTCGCAGCCGGGGAAGCCGCATCCGCCGCAGTTATTTCCCGGAAGGGCCTCACGGACAGCCACCTCTTTTTCATCTGTTTCCACTGCAAATTTCTTTCCGGCAACTCCAAGAAAAATGCCGATAAAGAGGCCCACTGCCGCAACTACAACAGTTGCTACGATAATTGCTCCGATATTCATATTTACGCCTCCTTAGATCAGTCCTGAAAATCCGAAAAACGCGATTGCCATCAGTCCTGCTGTAATAAGAACAATAGGAAAGCCGCGGAAGGATTCCGGAATGTCATTGTACTCGATTTTTTCACGGATACCTGCCATTACGATAATGGACAGAGTAAAGCCCACTGCTGTGGCAAAACCGTTTACAGTGCCCTGAAGGATATTGTAGTCCTTCTGTACATTGATAAGGGCCACACCCAGAACAGCGCAGTTTGTAGTGATCAGAGGAAGATAAACTCCCAGAGCCTGATAAAGAGAAGGCATTGCCTTTTTCAGGAACATTTCCACAAACTGAACAAGGGCTGCAATAATCAGAATGAACACAATGGTCTGCAGGTACTCCATATGAGTGGGAACCAGAATAAACTGATAGATCACACTTGTAACAAAGGAAGAAAGCGTAATAACAAAGATTACGGCTCCTCCCATGCCTGCTGCGGTTTCTGTTTTTTTGGAAACGCCCAGGAACGGACACAGTCCCAGGAACTGGCTGAGGACCACGTTATTTACAAGTGCAGAACCTACAATGATAAGCATTAATTCTTTCATTAATGTTTACCTCCTTTGCACATGGTATTTCCGCAGGAAGCACAGGCTCCGCCGCACTTGTCCGGATTACTCGGATCAATCCCGCGCTTTGCCGCGCCGATCTTGAATTTGTTCTGAAGAGCTGCCAGAAGAGCCAGAACAAAAAATGCTCCCGGAGCCAGAATAAAGATCGTAACCGGCTCATATCCCATTTTTCCGGCTGCAGCATCTGCCAGCGGCAGAATCTGCTGACCGAAAAGCTGTCCTGCGCCGATCAGCTCTCTGACTGCGCCGATACAGGTAATACTTAACGTAAATCCAAGCCCCATTCCGATACCGTCAAAAAGTGATGGGATCGGAGGATTTTTGGATGCATATGCTTCCGCACGGCCAAGAATGATACAGTTTACAACGATCAGAGGAATATATAATCCCAGAGATGCATAAAGACCCGGAAGGAAGCCTTCCAGAAGCATCTGTACAATAGTTACAAAGGATGCCACAACAACAATAAATGCGGGCATACGCACACCGTCCGGAATAAATTTGCGCAGCAGGGAAATCAGTAGATTGGATGCTGCAAGAACGGCTGTGGTGGTCAGTCCCATTCCGATGCCGTTCACTGCTGAAGTGGTAACTGCCAGTGTAGGGCACATACCAAGCATCAGCACAAAAGTAGGATTTTCTTTAATAATACCGTTGATCAGACGTTCTGATGGTGTATTTGCTTTCATTGTTCTCCTCCTTCCATGTACTGAAATGCGGCAAGGCCTGCGTTTACTCCGTTGGTTACAGCATTGGTGGTGATTGTCGCGCCGCTGATGGCATCAATTTCATCTTCTGATGCTGCTCCTGTTTTGGTGTATTGGAATTTTTCCACCTTTTTATCCCGGAACTGATTTTTAAAATCATCTGTGTCTGCCTTCATTCCAAGACCTGCAGTTTCACTGATCGACAAAATAGAGATTCCATTCAGTGTACCGTCTTTCTGTACGCCCATGGCGAACTGAATGTCTCCGCCATAGCCCTCGGAGGTTGTCACAGTAAACGCATATCCGATCTCATTGTCAGAAGCGTCAAAGGCTGTCATTACTTCATCAATGGTCTGCGCGCCGTAGCCGCTGTCACTGAGTACGCCGGCCAGCTCCTGTGTCTTATCTCCCAGTTCAACTTCCCCAAAGCTGTCTGCATCCGGAAAAACAGATTTATAGGCTTCCTGTTTTGCCTTCATCTTCTGCTCTGCAATAGGATCCGCAGTAATATCCTGAACCACTCCCAGAGCCAGACCTGCAACGAGGGTGATGGCAGTAATGGAAATCGTGTCTTTTACAATACTCATGATTTTTTCCCTCCTTTTCCAAATGCAGCAGGATAGGTTGCTTTTTCAATAAGCGGAACCAGAAGGTTGCAGAAAATGATCGCATAGGAAACACCTTCTGCAGAACCGCCAAACAGACGGAACACTGCAGTTACCACGCCAAGGCAGCAGCCGTATACAAGCTGTCCCTTAAAGGTAATGGGCGTTGTCACATAATCGGTTGCCATAAACCATGCTCCAAGCATCAGACCGCCGCCGAACAGATGACTTAACAGATAATTTACATCAAATCCCATTCCTGTGCACAGCATATAGATGATCACAAACACAGAAAAACTGCCGATATATGTAAGCGGGATCTTCAGGTCGATCACCTTAAATACAAGAAGGATCACTGCGCCGATAAGGATCGCAAGAGCGGAAGTCTCTCCGATGGTTCCCTGGATATTTCCAAAAAACAGATTCTGTACCGGTACAGAGGTACCTTCTACAAATCCCTGGGTTTTCAGAGCTGCCAGAGGAGTGGCTCCTGTGACAGTATCCACAACTCCCCGGAAATGATCTGACACTGCAAAGTCTGTCATTCTTCCTGCAAAGGAAATCATCAGGAAACACCTTCCTGCAAGAGCCGGGTTCATAAAGTTCTGTCCCAGTCCGCCAAAAAGCTGTTTTACTACAATAATAGAAAATGCGCTTCCCAGAACCGGCATCCACAGCGGGATCTGCGCCGGCATGTTCAGAGCAAGAAGAAGTCCTGTAACAACTGCGCTGAAATCCTTTACTGTATTTGGTTTGTGCATAAAATGATCATAGAGCCATTCAAAAATAACGCTGGATGCCACTGTTACCGCAACAACAAGGAATGCACGAAAACCAAAATTCCAGATTCCGAACAGTGTTGCAGGAAGAAGCGCGATCACTACCAGCTGCATGATTCTGCTTGTTGTCATACCATCTCTTACGTGAGGATTGGATGACACATTATACTTTTGTTCCATTGGTTTACCTCCCCTATTTCTTTCTGCGGCTGGCAAGAACCATTTTCCGCATGGATTTGATGCTCTGAGTCAGCGGTCTCTTTGCAGGGCATACATAGCTGCAGCAGCCGCATTCACAGCATTCCATTCCGTTTAATTTTTCAAATCCTGCCATATCCCCTCTTTCTGCCAGTGTGGCAAGACGGGCAGGGAGAACACGTCCCGGACAGACGCGCACACAGCGTCCGCAGTTAATGCAGGCTGTCATCTGTTTCTGTGCCTCTGAAACAGCATCCTTTTCCAGACAGAGGAACGCAGATGTTGTTTTTACACATGGAACATGAAGGTCAAACATGGCAAATCCCATCATAGGACCGCCTGAGATTACTTTTGCAGCGCCTGTTTTCAGTCCGCCTGCGGCTTCGATCAGCTCCTCCATATTTGTTCCTGTAAGAACCGTAAAGTTTTTTGGACTGGCAATGGCATCTCCTGTCACTGTCACAATCCTGTTCATAACCGGACGTCCCAGAATAACCGCTTTATAAACAGCCACAACTGTATCTACATTATCCACCACGCAGCCTGCATCTGCCGGAAGCATGGAGGAATTGATCTCTCTTCCGGTGGTGGCATAGATCAGAGTACGCTCGCCGCCCTGAGGATATTTTGTCATAACCTCTTTCACTTCAATTCTGGAATGTCCCTTTACCAGTTCACGGAGCTTTGCAATACAGTCCGGCTTATTATCTTCAATGCAGATATAGCCTTTTGCATGATCAAAAAGCTTCAGCATTACCTCAAGACCCGCAACGATCTTGTCCGGTTCTTCCAGCATTCTCCGGTAATCACTGGTCAGATAAGGTTCGCACTCCGCCCCGTTTACCAGAACATATTCAATCTTATCCGGCTCCTTCGGAGACAGCTTCACATGAGTAGGGAAACCGGCTCCTCCCATTCCTACAACGCCGCCTTCACGGATCCTTGCTATGATCTTCTCTTTTGACAATTCAGAAAGCTCTGCTGCCTGGAATGCTGTCTCTTCATACTGCTGGTCGTTTTCTATGATAATGGAATCCGCCATACTTCCCGCAGCAGTCAGTCTTTTTTCAAAGCCCTTTACGGTTCCTGAAACAGAAGCGTGCAGAGGTACGGATACAAATCCGTTGGCTTCTGCGATCTTCTGTCCTGCCAGGACCCGGTCACCTTTGTTCACACAGGGAACAGACGGAGCTCCAATATGCTGAGACAGCGGATAAACCATCTCTCCTTTTGGAAGATACTTTTCAATCGGACTGTTTTTGGACAGTTCCTTGCCCTCATAGGGATGAATCCCACCCTTAAAGGTAAGTTTTCCCATATCTATTTCCTCCTTTTGCAAGTTATTTTTTATCTTTCTTATGGCGCATACGGTATCCACGATTCAGATGAGGATAAGCCTTCAGGAAACGTCTGGTATTTCCCTTTGTTCTGTTTACCAGAGTTTTTCTGTAAGCCCGGAGCTCTTCTGTGAACTCTTTCTGGAATGCCAGACGCTTTTCGCTTAAAATCCTGAGAGCTTCTGAATCCTCCAGTTTTTCTCTGAGCAGTTCAGGAGAAGCACCTTTGGGAAGCTCCAGTGATTCCAGTTTCACATTCAGCCTCAGCATAAGCTCCACCCGTTTCTTTTCCAGTTCCTGCTCCCAGTAAGGAATTCTCTCCTTCAAATGGAAAGCTGCAGATGCGGAACGGCAGAAATCACACAGATACCCCGCTGCTATTACGCATACTGCGATTTTTCCGATATACACCGGATAAAGAGCAACCAGTTTCTCTACAAGAGGATGAAGAACCCTGAACAGAAGAACAGTCAGAACTCCCCAGCCCAGCGAAACTCCCAGGCAGATACGTCCCTGAAAATTAAACTTCTGGTCGCTGTAATCCCACCAGGAGGTATGAAAAATACTCTCCATCAGAACCGCCGTAATATATTCCAGCACTGTGGCAACCACAATGCCCCCTAAGAACAAAAGCAATACATGGTTTTCTGTCGGCTTCAGAATCAGATAAACAGATATGGCTCCAAAACCGTAGATGGTACAAAAAGGTCCGCTGACAAAGCCTCGATTCACGAACTCGCCATGCTTTGTAGAAACATAAAAGGTTTCCCATACCCAGCCCAAAAAGCTGTAAATAAAAAACCAGTTTAAAATATGATAAAGATCTGTTCCGTTAATTGTCAAACTCCACATAACTATCCCGTCTTTCTGTCTTAAATTCCTGTTTCAGACAAACATCAGCTGATGTTCCGTTACGATCCATATAGCACAATCCCAAAAACCCGGTAAGCACTGACTGATCTATGCCAAAACACCTGGCGGAATAACGCCCACCTGAACAGTTACTGATGTTTATACTATAACTCAATTTATGAAAAAATTCACTATTATTTTTTTATTTTTTTGTGTATAATTAAATACAATCACGAAAGGAATGAAAAAACATGATTGTTAAAAAAATGCCTATTTTACAAGGGTTTCCGGACTTCGAGACTGTTAAAAAATTGTCGAATTCCGTCTCTTTCGACTGTGGAAACGCCCCTGTTTTTTATGATATCGAAACCACCGGACTATCACGATATTCCACTTTTTTATATTTGATTGGCGCGGTAATGCAGGAAAATAACAAATGGTTTCTCCATCAGTGGATGGCAGAAAAAGAGGAAGAGGAACCTGAAATTCTTTGTGAATTTTTTAATTTTCTGGCTTCTGCAAGCTCCACAATCCAATATAATGGCAGACGATTTGATCAGCCGTATCTGGAAGAACGTTACAAAAAACACAATCTTCCCTCTCCCTTCGGAAATCTCCCTGTCCTGGATCTGTATCAGGAACTGAAGCCCTGTAAAGATCTCCTGAAGCTGGAACGAATGAAACAGCCGGATCTGGAAGAATTCCTGGGACTGGACTCCCGCCTCCACTGCGATGGCGGACAGTGCATTCGTCTTTATAAATCCTACATAAAAAATCCAAAGGCCGAACCTGAACAGACCATCCTCGGTCACAATCAGGAGGATCTCCTGGGACTTGGCAGCATTTTCTCCATGCTCGGATACCGGATTCTGATGGAAGGCGCTTATCAACCTCTGAAGGCGGAAACAGACGAAGGCCAGGTGATCCTTTCTTTCCGGCTTCCGGCTCCTGTGCCAAAACCTGTATCCAAAAAGGGCACAGATTTTTATATTACTGTCCGGGATCAGGAAGGAGCTCTTCTGGTCACTTCCACAGATCAGAAAATACGCCAGTACTACAGAGATTACAAAGCCTATGATTATATTCCCGGAGAAGATACCGCCATGCCCAGACAGTTAAGTCAGTACATGGACAAAAGTCTGAGGATTCCCGCCACTCCGGAAACCTGTTATACCTGGTTTCCCTGCAGCGAAGCTTTCCTGAACAATCCGGAAAAACAGGCGCAGTATCTAAAAAGTACCCTTCCATGCCTTCTCAGCTTTTAAAGAAAGAAAAAAGGATCATTTCAGTCTGCCATATACGCATAACTGTAATGATCCTTTTTGTTAATTCAGTTTATCTTCTGTATTCAGACTGACAAAGCAGTTCTTCTTATGCCTCTTCGCCTTCTGCTTCCTCTGCAGCCGGAGCTTCCAGAGCTTTCATGCTGAGGCTGATCTTTTTGTCTTCGCCGTTGAAATCAACAACCTTTGCCTGAATTTCCTGACCGATGGAAAGTACGTCAGACGGTTTGGCAACATGCTCTCTGGAAATCTGAGAAACATGAAGCAGTGCGTCGATTCCAGGTGCAAGCTCTACGAAAGCACCGAAATCTGTCATACGTGCAACTTTTCCTTCTACTACGTTGCCTACTGCAAATTTCTCAGCAGCAGTCAGCCACGGATTTTCTTCCGGGAATTTCAGAGAAAGAGCAATCTTATCTCCGTTGATCTCTTTGATCAGAACTTTAACTTCTTCACCAACAGTAAATACCTTCTTCGGATTCTCTACTCTGCCCCAGGACATTTCGGAAATATGAAGAAGACCGTCAGCTCCGCCAAGATCGATAAATGCACCAAAATCTGTTACATTTTTAACAACGCCTGTTACAGTATCACCTGCATGGATTCTCTCCATAAGCTCTTTCTGCTTCTCAGCTTTTTCTGCAAGAAGAAGCTGTTTGCGGTTACCGATAATGCGGCGTCTTCTCGGATTGAACTCTGTGATAACAAATTCAATCTCCTGATCTGCATATTTGGACAGATCTCTCTCATAAGTATCAGATACAAGGCTTGCAGGAATAAATACTCTTGCTTCCTCAACGTTTACACAAAGACCTCCGTCCAGTACCTGAGTTACAGGTGCTTTCAGGACTTCCTGAGACTCGAATGCAGCTTCCAGACGTTTGTTGCCTTTTTCAGCAGCAAGTCTCTTGTATGTCAGGATAACCTGACCTTCGCCGTCGTTCACTTTAAGAACCTTGGCTTCCATTGTGTCACCTACGTGTACAGCGTCTGCAAGTACAAGGGAGCTGTCGTTGGAATACTCGCTCCTGGTGATAATACCGTCTGCTTTATAGCCGATATTCAGGATAATCTCATCCTCTTTTACGTCGATGACAGTACCCTGCACGATCTCTCCATTTCTGATAGTTTTTACGGAATCTTCCAGCATCTGTTCAAAACTTAATTCTGACATGTTCTTGAACCTCCTCAATAATTTTCTTTGGGGTGGACGCCCCTGCTGTAATACCTACATAACTACTGCGATGGAACATTTCAGAATCCAAGTCTACAGGTGTTTGTATATAGTAAGTATTTTCACATTCCTCTTTACATATTTCAAACAGCTTTTGAGTATTGGAACTATGTCTGCCGCCGATGACAAGCATAGTGTCTACCTCTCCGGCTATGGACTGTGCTTCTTTCTGCCGTTCTTCGGTAGCATTACAAATAGTGTTTAAAATATTGTCAATATTTAAAACATTATTATCATACCTCTTTTTGCAGAGAATTTCAACTAATTCTTTAAATTTGTTGTAATTAAATGTCGTCTGCGAAACAATGCAGGGTATTCGCCCCGGATCCGGGACAAAATTTTCTGCATCCTCTCTGTTTCTGAGAACAGTACAGGAACCCTCGCACCATCCGCAGATTCCTTTTACCTCCGGATGGGAAGGATCTCCAAATATGATAATCTGTTTTCCGGCCCTGCTTTCCCGTTCCACGATCCTGTGTATCTTCAGAACAAAAGGACAGGTTACGTCTACAAAGGAAATTCCCGCAGTCTTCAGCATATCATAAATCCTGCGGCCCACGCCGTGGGAACGGATCACAACCGTCCCTTCACGAAGCTTCGGAATGTCCTCTTCCGAGATCACGGTAACGCCCTTTTTTTCAAAATCCGAGACAACCTCTTCATTATGGATGATCGGACCCAGCGTATAAATAGGCGAAACTCCGTTCTCAATAAGCTCGTACACCTTGTCCACCGCTCTTTTTACACCAAAGCAGAAGCCGGCTGTTTTTGCGGTCTTAACTTTCATTTTTTCCAACCTCGTCTGATAATATCACTTTTTCATGAAAAATCTGTAAAATACGTTTTACCACTTCCTCAATGGTCATTTCAGAGGAATCTACCAGAACCGCATCCTCAGCCTGCTTAAGGGGAGAAATTTCCCTGTTCATATCGCGACTGTCACGCTCTTCAATATCTTTTCTGATCTCTTCCAGGTCACAGCACAGGCCTTTTTCCTGGAGCTCCAGATAACGGCGCTTTGCTCTTGTAAGAGAGCTGGCAGTCAGATAGATCTTCACCTCTGCATTGGGAAGGATGGTAGTGCCGATATCTCTTCCGTCCATAACCACGCTCATGGACGCCGCAAGCTTCCTCTGAAGGTCAAGAAGCTTTTCCCTCACCTTTGGGTTTGCAGAGCTTACAGAAGCCATATTGCCTACCTCTTCTTTCCTGAGAAACGGATTCACGTTCTCCCCGTTTAAAAGAACGATCTGTTCTCCGTTTTTATACTCTATGGATATTTCCGCTCCCTGGCAGGCCTCTCCGATCTCATCCGGATTTTCTCTGTTTACATTCCGGCGAAGAAGGTAAAGAGCCATTGCCCTGTACATGGCGCCTGTATCTACATACACACAGGAAAGCTCTCCGGCAACCTTTTTGGCAATGGTACTTTTTCCGGCTCCTGCCGGACCGTCAATGGCAATATTATAGATCATGTGATTATCCTCCTTTATTCTCCGCACACAGCCATGGCCGCAAGATAGGCTGTTGACCATGCGATCTGAAGATTATAGCCTCCTGTCACCGCATCCAGATCAAGCACCTCTCCCACAAAATAAAGATCCTGTATTTTCTTTGACTCCATGGTTGCAGGATTGATCTCTTTTACAGAAACGCCTCCTCTGGTGATCACAGCCTCTTTAAATTCTCCGAAACCATTGATGGTAAAAGGAAAGGCTTTTACAAGGGCGCCAAACCGGAGGCGTTCCTCTCTTGAAATCTCATGGATGGGCTTTTCCGGAGAAATCCCGCCGATTTTCAGCATTACCGGTGTCAGAGATGAAGGAAACAGAACGCTGATCACATTTTTAAACTGTCTGTTTTTTCCTGATTCAAATTCCCGCAGGATTCTGGCATCCAGCTGTTCCGGTGTAAGAGCAGGCTTCAGATCCAGAAAAGCCGAAAGCTCCCCTGATTTTCTGAGGGCTGTGCCCAGTCTGGCGCTTGCAGAAAGAACCAGGGGGCCTGTAATGCCGGAATGGGTAAACATCATTTCCCCAAAATCCCGGTAAAGGACTTTTTTTCCGTTTTTCACTGTAAGCTCTACGTTTTTCAGAGAAAGACCTGCCATTTCCGGAATATAATCTTCTTTTGTGTGAAGGGGAACCAATGAGGGCGATAAATCAGTCACCGTATGTCCGGCCTCCCGGGCAAAGCGATATCCGTCTCCTGTAGAGCCGGTTGTAGGATAGGAAAGGCCTCCTGTAGCCACAATAACCGCTTCTGCCCTGTGAACGCTGCCGTCTGTCAGAATAATCCCTGCCGCCGTTCCCTCTTCCAGAAGCAGCCTCTCTACCTGGCTTTTCAGATGGATGCGAACTCCGTATTTTTTCATCTGACGCTCCAGTGCCCGGATCACATCGGACGAGTGATCGGAACAGGGAAAAACGCGGTTTCCCCGCTCTGTTTTAAGAGCCGTGCCCGCTTCCTCCAGAAATTCCATCATATCCTGACTGGTAAAGGTATAAAAGGCACTGTATAAGAACTTGGCGTTTGTTACAACACTGTTTAAAATCTCTTCCGGCTCACAGTTATTGGTCACATTGCAGCGCCCTTTCCCTGTAATATACAGCTTTTTGCCAAGTTTTTCATTTTTTTCAAAAAGTGTGACTTCACAGCCTTTTTTTGCGGCAAAAACCGATGCCAGCATTCCGGCTGCACCTCCGCCAACGATTATGACTCTGTTTTTCATACTTATCCTTTCATGCGGCAAAGGGCTGTACAGTTTTTCCTGCACAGCCCCCTGACTTTTCTTTTATAAAAACTTTATACCGGATAAGCTCCGTTTTTGGTGTCCGCTGCTGTCTCGTCCACCTTTGTCTCCTGTGCCTGACGGTACTTGAAGAACTCAGTAGCAACCTGCGGGAACAGTGCGTAGGAAAGTACATCCTCATCCTGTTTCTTGTACTGTGCCATCTCGCCTTCCAGCTTATCAAGCTCATTGTCCAGAAGATCTGCCGGACGGCAGGTGATCGGCTGAGTATCTCCGATGCATTTTTTCTGAACATCCGGGTTAAACGGTTTTACAGTAGCGCCGTATTTACCGCTTAAGATATCCTTTGTTTCTTTTGTGACCATCTTATATCTCTCGCCCATAAGAACATTGAATACAGCCTGTGTACCAACGATCTGTGAAGACGGAGTTACCAGAGGCGGCTCGCCAAGGTCTTTACGAACTCTCGGAACCTCTTCAAGAACATCATAGAATTTGTCTTCCGCATGCTGCTCTTTCAGCTGAGAAGTCAGGTTGGAAAGCATACCGCCCGGTACCTGATACAGAAGAGTCTTGATGTTTACGCCAAGGTTCTTCGGATTCAGAAGGCCGCTGTCCAGAGCCTCGTCACGGATCGGACGGAAGTAGTCAGCGATCTCAGCAAGAAGCTGCTGGTCAAATCCTGTATCATAAGGAGTTCCCTTAAAGGTCTCAACCATAACCTCAGTTGCCGGCTGGGAAGTACCCAGAGCAAACGGAGAGATCGCAGTGTCAATGATATCCACGCCTGCCTCTACCGCCTTCATGTAAGTCATGGAAGCAACACCGGAGGTGTAATGTGTATGCAGGTCGATCGGGATCTTAACAGCATCTTTCAGAGCGCCTACAAGCTCTGTAGCCTGATATGGAAGGAGAAGTCCTGCCATATCCTTGATACAGATAGAATCTGCGCCCATTTCTTCGATCTCTTTTGCAATGTTTGTCCAGTAATCCAGAGTATAAGCATCGCCAAGAGTATAAGAAAGAGCAACCTGAGCATGAGCTTTTTCTTTGTTTGCTGCCTTAACTGCTGTTTTCAGGTTACGCATGTCGTTGAGACAGTCAAAAATACGGATGATATCAATTCCGTTTGCTGCAGATTTCTGTACAAAATACTCTACCACATCATCTGCATAAGGACGGTATCCAAGGATATTCTGTCCACGGAACAGCATCTGAAGCTTTGTGTTTTTAAATCCGTCACGGAATTTACGAAGTCTTTCCCATGGATCTTCCTTCAGGAAACGAAGAGAAGCATCAAAAGTAGCGCCGCCCCAGCACTCTACTGCATGGTAGCCTACTTTGTCCATTTTATCAACGATAGGAAGCATCTGCTCTGTGCTGAGTCTTGTTGCGATCAGAGACTGATGCGCATCACGCAGAACAGTTTCCACGATTTTAACAGGTTTTTTTTCTAATTCTGCCATTATTTATTCTCCTTTAATCAGTTTTCACAAGGAAATTCAATATATCTGACGATTACAGGCATCTGTCTGTCGCAACAGATCAGACGCCGAAAATAGCCATAAAGGTTCCGGCTGCCACGGCTGTACCGATAACACCGGCAACGTTTGGTCCCATAGCATGCATCAGAAGGAAGTTGGTAGGATCTGCCTCAGCGCCAACCTTCTGAGATACGCGGGCCGCCATCGGAACTGCGGATACACCTGCGGAGCCGATCAGAGGATTGATCTTTCCGCCGGAAAGCTTGCACATCAGTTTTCCAAGCATAACACCGCCAAAGGTACCGAAAGCAAAGGCAACAAGACCAAGAGCTACGATCTTCAGAGTATCCAGGTTCAGGAATGCCTCAGCGCTTGTGGAAGCACCTACGGAAGTACCCAGAAGAATAACTACGATGTACATCAGTGCATTGGAAGCTGTCTCTGTCAGCTGTTTTACAACGCCGGACTCACGGAACAGGTTACCAAGCATCAGCATACCTACCAGCGGAGCTGTTGTAGGAAGGATCAGGCATACTACGATAGTGATCACGATCGGGAAGAGGATTTTCTCCAGCTTGCTGACCGGACGAAGCTGATCCATTTTGATCTTACGCTCTTTCTCTGTTGTACAGAGCTTCATAATCGGAGGCTGAATGATGGGAACAAGAGACATATAGGAATATGCCGCCACCGCAATCGGTCCCATCAGGGCAGTCTGTCCAAGCTTTCCTGCAAGGAAGATAGAAGTCGGGCCGTCAGCACCGCCGATAATGGAGATTGCTGCTGCTGCCTTTCCATTGAATCCCATGAAGATTGCAAGGAAGTATGCAACATAAATACCAAGCTGAGCCGCAGCGCCGAGAAGGAAGCTCTTCGGGTTTGCGATCAGCGGACCGAAGTCTGTCATGGCTCCTACGCCCATGAAGATCAGGGACGGAAGAATACTCCATTCATCAAGCAGGTAGAAATAGTGAAGAAGTCCGCCTACTCCGTTTGACATATCCTCCGGACGAGCCATAATATCCGGATAAATATTTACCAGAAGCATACCAAAAGCGATAGGAACAAGAAGAAGCGGTTCAAATCCCTTCTTGATAGCAAGGAATAAGAATACGCATGCCACCGCGATCATCAGATAGTTGCCCCAGGTGAGATTAAAGAAGGCTGTCTGATGAATCAGGTTAGACAGGGTTTCTGTTACATAAGACATCTGAATACCTCCCGTCTTAGTTCATAGTAGCCAGGGTATCTCCGTTCTCTACGGAAGCACCTTCTGTTGTATCAATGCTTGCAACTGTACCGTCCTGAGGTGCAACTACAGGAATTTCCATTTTCATGGACTCCAGGATCACGATGCTGTCGCCTGCTTTTACTGCCTGTCCAGCAGATGCAACGATCTTAAGAACTTTTCCCGGTACAGATGCTGTCACTTTTACAGCGCCTGCGCCAGCTGCAGGAGCTGCTGCTTTCGGAGCCGGAGCCGGTGCAGCCTTAGGTGCAGCAGGAGCTGCTGCTCTTGCTGCCGGAGCCGGTGCAGCAACACTTCCAGTTTCCTCTACAGTTACTTCATATGCAGTTCCGTTTACAGTAATTGTATAACTTTTCATTTTATAATCCTCCTAATTGTCAATTATCTTCTTGGGCGGTTGATTTTGCGGATAGAACGTACAACAAATCCGTCTGTTGTGGTTCCCTCTGCGGCCGCGATCGCTGCTGCGATAACTGCGATCAGTTCTGTATCATCAGCTGCCTGCACTGTTTCCTGAACCGGAACAGCGGCAGGTGCCGGTACCGGAGCTTCTTCTTTTTTCTCTTTTTTTGCAGCTGCCGGTGAACCCGGAATAAATTTGAAAAGAGAAATAATAAAGATCAGAAGAACCAGGATCACAAATACGGTTCCAAGTCCCATAACTGTATTCAATCCGGCATTTTTCATGGTTGTGGATAACGGGTACTGAACGTCTACAGAAGCAGAAACAGGTGTCAGCACACCTTCCACGTCCTCAAATACATATACAAATTTTGCATCCAGCTTTTCAAAATCCACCGGAACTGTGGCAGTATACTGATGATTGGAAAACTCCACCTCGGCCTTTCCGGCCTCTTTCAGTTCACCTACTTCATCCCTGGCGTCATCCCATGCGGTCATGGCTCCCTCGGTAAATTCGTCACCGGATTCCAGATATGCCTCAATCTCTTCATCACTGAGCGGAATGATCGTCTGAGTCAGTCCCTCTGCAGTCATGGTGATCTGAGTCATGATTTCCTCGTCGATCTCACTGCCAGCCATTACAACGGAAGCGCCGGAAAACATAAGTGATGCGGCGCACACTGCTGCTGCGCAGACAGAGGATGCTTTTTTTAACATCTGATTCATATGCTCACCTCACTTAGACTGCGCTGTGCTTTTTAGCCGGACGGTCTTCTCTTTTTGTGAACAGCATTTCAAAAGCTCCGATCACATATTTTCTGGTATCAGCCGGAGCGATCACAGTATCTACATAGCCTCTTGCCGCTGCAGATTCCACACCTGACTGAAGGTTTCTGTACTCTGCTGCCTTTTCATTAAGAGAAGCAGCATCTGCGCCCGGATACATGATCTTAGCTGCCAGAGAAGCGTCCATCATACCGATTTCTGCGCTGTCCCATGCATACACAAGATCTGCGCCTACAGATTTGCTGTTCATGGCAACATATGCGGTTCCGTAAGCTTTACCGATCACTACGTTTACCTTCGGTACAGTTGCATCTGCAAAGGCATGAACCATCTCACCGATGGATGCTGCCATCATTTTTTCGTTGCAGAGAGTTGCCTTAAATCCGGTCACATTGGTAAGTGTCAGAACCGGGATATCAAAAGCGTCGCAGAATTTTACAAAGGCTGCTGCCTTTCTTGCGCCTCTTGCAGAAATGGTGCCGTCAAATTCTTCTGTTTTTTCGCCTTCTTCGTTGTAGATCTCTGTTCTGTTTGCCACAGCACCTACAGTTGCTCCGTTCAGACGAAGGAAGCCTGTAACAACATCTTTTCCGTAATTTTTCTTTGTTTCAAAGAAAAGTCCCTCATCTGCGATTCTGGAAAGTGCAAGGGAAGTATCTCCTGCACATGCAGCCAGATCATCACAGGTACGGTTCAGATCATCTGCACATTCTACAAAGGAATCATTGTCCTCAAAGTTGGAAGGAAGCAGGCTTACAAGCTGACGGATCTGACCAAGGATCTCTTCCTCTGTGCCTGTACCGTCAATAAGACCTGTCTCCTGGCTCTGGAAATCAGCAGATGCTGTATCGCATTTGTCCACATGATTGCCTTCCAGAGCATTTGGAGTATTTACAAACATTTTACCTTTTTTTGCTTCCATAAAAGTAAAATCCGTCAGTGCCGGAACAACGGCCATACCGCCGCCGCAGGTGCCGAAAATCGCTGTGATCTGCGGGATCATTCCGGATGCCAGTGTCTGCTTCAGGTAAATGGAACCAAAAGCTTCCAGAGCGTCTGTAGCCTCCTGGAGTCTCAGACCTGCACAGTCAACAAGACCGATCACCGGTGCTCCTGTTTTCATTGCAAGGTCATACAGAGCGGAAATTTTCTTTGCATGCATTTCTCCAACGGTTCCGTTCAGAACAGAAGCGTCCTGGCTGTAAACATATACAAGATTTCCGTCGATCACACCAGAGCCGGTGATCACACCGTCTGAAGGTGCTTTTGTTTCAGTCATGTTAAAATCTGTGGATCTTGCTGTAACACTTTTTCCGATTTCAACAAAACTGTTCGCGTCAAGCAAAGAAGTGATTCTTGTGCCTGCTAAACTTGGTGTTGCGTTACTCATTCTCGTTTGCCCTCCATTTTATAAGAATTTTAAGTATAACCAAAATTTCAGCCGATTATAATTGTAACCTTTTTTTCTAAATTTTTCAATAGGGTAATACGTTTTTGTTAAAATTTTAACCTCTTCTCTCAAAAAAACTCCCGGCCTGTGGTACATGGTGCACCAAAGCCGGGAATTTCCCCTTCAGCAAAATTCCGGATATTCCTATAACTGATATTCAGTGAAAAAAATCATGAAACACCTGGTCCACACACCAGCCGTAAGAAACCTTTTCCACATTCCGGTCAGCCAGCACCGGATAAGAAGCCAGTTCCTCTTCTCCCAGGCTGTAAATAAGAGTTCCGATCCTGTTTCCTTTTTTTACCGGCGCCTGAAGCTTTTCCGGCATCTCCAGGCGGCAGCTGATCTTTTCACCTTTTTTCATAAGTATTTTTTTATTCTTTTCCTTTTCGGAAACAGACGGAATCCCGCTTACAACAGCCGTGTCCCCAAAGGTACTGTTTTTTTCCACTCCGTCTTTCACCGGTACTTCCGGAAACTTCAGTTCTTTCCAGAACTTCTCATAATCAAAATTATCTTCCCCGTAATCCAGAAGCTTCACAGAATCCTTCCACTTATATCCTTTGTTGTTTGGCCAGCCACATCCCAGAAGGGACACCACAAAAGTCTTTTCATCTTTTTCGCAGGCGCACACATAACAATATCCCGCATCCCCTGTAAATCCTGTTTTTCCGGAAAGAACCCCGTCAGTCATAGTCAGCAGAGCGTTTGTATTGTGAACAGAAAATTCTCTTTTTTCATCGAGATCTGTAAACGAATATTCCCGGGTCTGGGTGATCTTTAAAAAGGTTTCGCTTCTGATGGCATAGCGCATGATCAAAGCCAGATCTCTGGCAGTTGTATGATGCACTCCCTTTTCATCTTCTGCATCCAGACCGTTGGGCGTAATAAAATACGTATCCGTACATCCGATCTCTTTTGCTTTTTCATTCATCATCCCGGCAAAGCCTTCCGTGCTTCCCCCGATATGTTCCGCTATGGCTACCGCTGTATCGTTGTGGCTCATCAGCATAAGAGAATACAGAAGGTCTTCCAGATAATACTGCTCTCCCTCCCTCATGCCAAGCTGTACATCCGGCTGCGCCGCCGCCTTATCTGACACCATGACGTAATCGTCGCCTGCCCCGTTTTCCAGAGCCAGAATACAGGTCATTACTTTTGTTGTACTGGCATTGGGCCTGGGTGTTTCCCCGTCTTTTTCATAAAGAATACGCCCGGACTCTCCATCCATCAGAACAGCCGAAAGAGCGTAAAGGCTGCCCGGAGAATCTGCCGCTTCCTTTTCTGTATTTTCACAGACTGTCTCAGCCGCAACAGCCTGAGAACCAAAAGCAAACTCCCCAAAAAGAAAGACAGATGTCAGCAGAAGTATTGCAGCATGTCTCATATTCATCCCCGCCTTTTTATGCTTATAGGATAAGTTTATGCATACATGTCCGCTTTATTCTGCATTTCCTCTGTCTCAGCTCCCTGTTTATCCAGCAGGCTGTGTTTCCCCTGTATCTATCCATTGTAGGTGCGGTTCCATCTCTCTGAAAGCATTCTCTTCTCTCTGGATAAACGGAACAGTTCCTCAATGTACGCAGGCGCTTCCCGTACCGCCTGGTCAAAATACTGATGCAGCTCCTTTACAGGAGCTTCTGACCCCGGAACCGGATCCTTTTCCATAAAATATTCAAGGACAGCCGCAGACTGCTTCCGTCCTGCGATCCTTGTGACAATGGCCGCCAAAAGCCTCCGTTTTCCGGAATTATTGTAAACCATTGCATTGGTAAGAAATTTCATCATCTTCAGAGAAAAGAAAATATTCTTTGCTGTAATCTCAGGAAACATGCAGTGTATAACTTTTGCATAATCCATCCTGGGCACAATACAGTCTGACGGATAATAATGATGAGGATTCCTGTTCGTTTCCACCATCAGCGTTCTGTCAAATTCTTTTTCCAGAAGCGTGTGAGAAAGAATCTTCTTTTCAGCCGTTTCATCCACAAAAGGATGACAGGAGCTGTCCAGAAGATAGTGACAGGCAAATCCCAGAAGATAAGCCAGAAGCCTCTCGTCTCCTGTTCTTCTCACAATGCTCATCCCTCTTAAAAAAAACGAAGCTGCAGGTATCTTGTGCATTTCCGTTCCCAGACCGCAGACCTTTTGATTGAACAGGTCATAAAACAGAATATCCGGTCCATGAAGGCCGATCCGAAAAAGATTTCCGTTTTCCCGTATCACTTTTCGAATTTCCCTGGGAAGCTGTCTGTAAACCTTTTTACCAAATAAATCGTGTGTGTATGTGGTTGGCATTTCATCCTTTCTCCTTATACGTCCAGCTTTAACTGGATTTCCTCTTCTGCTTCCGCCTTGAAATCTTCCAGCTGTACCGGATCCATAACCGGAAGCTCATCAAGAGCCTGCACCCCGAAAGAACGCAGAAATTCTTCTGTTGTGCCAAGAAGAATCGGGCGTCCCGGCGCGTCCAGTCTTCCAAGCTCTCTGACAAGCTCATATTCCATCAGCTTATTAATGGCATGGTCGCATTTCACTCCGCGGATCTTTTCTATTTCCGCCTTTGTCACAGGCTGTTTATAGGCAATGATCGAAAGTGTTTCCAGCATAACATCCGTAAGAACCGGCTTTTGGGGATGCAGGGCGATCTGGATCAGGTTCTCATAATACTCTTTTTTCGTGCACATCTGATAAGACTGTTCCAGCTCTATGATCTGGATCCCCCTGTCCTCCTCCTGATACCGGTCCATCATGTGATGCAGCAGTCTGCGGGTAGTATCCTTGTCCTGCCCTACCGCAGCGGCAATCCGGGAAAGCTCCACAGATTCCCCCATGGCAAAAAGGATGGCCTCAATGGCTGCCTCTGTTCTTTTTATTTCCATATTTCTCCTTATTCCCCTATTCGTCCGCAAATTCTGTCAGGTTCTTCCAGGTATCAGGATCCTCTTTTACCTCCACCTGGATGTCGTCAAACAGCTCTTCCTGTTTTACATGAACGTATCCCATTTTCATCAGCTCCAGGATAGACAGAAATGTAACGATCACCTGGATTTTGGAGGTCTGGCCTTCCAGAAGCCCCCGAAAGCTGAAACGTCTGTTTTCTGCCGCATATGCTTTCATTTCCAGCATTTTATCAGAAAGGCTGACCTCTTCTTTTTCAATGGTACCGAATTTACTTCGGATGGGGTCGATTTTCGATTCCTGTTTTTTCAGAATGGATTTGTAGATCTGATTCAGCTTTTCCAGCGTCAGAGATGCCAGAAGCGCCTGAGGATCCACCGGTTCTCTGTATTTCATCACTTCATCCGGTATGGTGGGCTTTTTAAAAAACACGCCTGCCGCTCCATCCATTTTGTCCTTCAGTTCATAGGACATATATTTGTACATCTTGTATTCCAGAAGCTTCTGAACAAGCTCCTCTCTGGGATCCTCCTCTTCCCCTTCTTCATTAACCTGACGGGGCAGCAGCATTTTACACTTGATATCCAGAAGCGTAGCTGCCATTACAAGGAATTCGCTCATAGTGCCCAGATCCTCTGTTTCCATTCCATGAATGTACTCCATGTACTGATCCGTGATCTCCACAATAGGAATATCATAAATATCAATTTTATTCTTTTCGATCAGATGAAGAAGAAGATCCAGCGGTCCTTCAAATACATTTATCTTTATGGGTATGGCCATTTCAGCTGTCCCCTCCTGTTTTCTGCGCAGTATTTCTGCCTGGCCCGCCTTCGTCCGGAACAAGCTCTGCAAGGATCAGTTCTCTGGGATTATGAATACGCACAGGAATGGTATGCTCTCCCAGACCGGCGCTGACGATCATATGCTGCTCCTGTCTGTGAAAATCCCCGCAGCAATATGGAGGAAACAAAAGATACTGGGGACAGGTAAGTCCGTGATGTTCATTAAATCTCAAGATCCCCCCGTGATAATGCCCGGAAAAAATAAAGTCTGCTCCCCACTCAAAATATACATCTCCATATTTCGGATTATGGGCAAGAAGCACAGAAATCCCGTCTCCTGAAGGCTTTCCAACCAATTCTTTCAGATCCTGTCTGTCAGGATATGGAGAAAAGGGCTTCCGATAATATTCTTCCGGAAGCTCCAGTCCATAAAAGGTAAACTCTGTTCCTCTGATATTCATGCACACATGCTCATTATGAAGAAAGCACACGCCGGCATTGGTAAGCACATGCTCATAAGTAAGATATTCTGTGGATGTATCCGGATTCAGCAGCATTTTATACTCATGGTTTCCAAGAGCATAAAAAACAGGGATTCTGTTTGCCAGTCTGCACAAAAATCCGGTAACTGCCGAAACCGTAGACACATCCGCTCTCACAACCATGTCTCCCACAACAAGCGCTGCATCGGCTCCGCTTTTTTCAATTGCATGAAACAGATCCTGATTCTCATTTCCAAATACAAGCCCGTGAAGATCTGCCAGGACAGCAAAACGTACCGGATGACCGCCTTTCAGCTTTTCTGTTTTTATCTGATAGGTTTTTGTTATGAATGTTTTCATTCTGCTCCTCTGACTGCTTTTATTTTCCGAATCCACAGTTAGGGAAAGTACATACGCTGCAGTTCAGGCAAAGTCCGCCCTCCCCATAGGCTGCAATTTCTTCTCTGCGGACAGGATCGTCTGCCACGATTCTCGGCAGAACCAGATCGAACACAGTTCTTTTTGCATACATCACGCAGCCCGGAAGACCCAGGATCGGGATGGTCTTTTCCCCTTTTCTGTAGTAGGCAAGAAGAAGCATGGCGCCCGGAAGAACCGGAGCTCCATAGGTTACGACCTCCGCACCGGTAGCGCGGATGGCTCCCGGAGTTCTGTCATCCGGATCCACGCTCATTCCGCCGCTGCAGATCACCATATCCGCTCCATTTTCAATAAACTTCAGGATATCCCCTGTAATCTGATCCTTTTCATCTCCCGGCGTTGTCTGCCCCATAACCTGGCAGGAATATTCTGCGAGCTTTTCTCTCAGAACAGGAGTAAAGGTATCCTGGATCAGTCCCTTTTTCACTTCACTTCCTGTCGTTACGATCCCCACCTTTTTTTCCCGGAAAGGCAGGATATTAAAAATCGGTTCCCGGCCTGCAGTCTCCCGGGCTCTGTCCATTTTTTCCTTTTCGATCACAAGAGGAATGATTCTTGTTCCTGCGATTTTATCTCCCTTTTTTACCGGAAAATCCCCGTGTCTGGAAGCGATCATCATCTCTCCGAGACTGTTTACGCCAAGAAGAGCAGCTCTGTTGATCTTCAGAAGCCCGTCGCAGTCAGCAATCACTTCTATTTTGCCTTCTTTTACCTCTGTTCCGTGCATATGTCTGCCGGCGCAGATTTCATACAGAATCTCAGCCCCTTCGTTTTCGTGAAGGATTCCCTCCTGTTTTTCCCATACAAAAAGATGCTCTTTTCCCACTGACAGAAGCGCCGGTATATCCTCTTCTTTTACTACATGGCCCTTTTTAAATAACACGCCTTTTTTTTCGTCTTTGATAATCTGGGTAATATCATGGCAAAGCACATGCCCTACTGCTTCCTCAGTCCTGATCTCTTTCATTTTATCTTTATTCCTCTCATATTTCTGTTCAGTCTGTAACCTATTTGGAATTTATTATACCCCTCAGCCATCCTTCTTGTCAAAAGAATTGTCAGATGCCGGAAAGTTCTTTCAGGCAAACATCCCAATGCTCACTCCGTTCGCAGTAACCTGGCCAAAATGCATTCCAAAACACCTGGCGGAATAGTACCGTGTAAACAGTAACCTTCAGCCACAGTATGATATCCGGTATCTTTTCACAGGCAGAATTCCTCCGCCGTCTGTTTCAGCCGGTCCAGATATCCGGCCTTTTTCACGTTTTCTGCATAGATCACAGGAATCCTTCCAAGCTCTCTGTTCTCCTGATAATAGACAAGCTCTCCTGCTTTTTGTCCCTTTTTTACAGGCGCCTTTACTTCATTTGGAAGAATCAGCTTCTTTTTTATTTTATCAAAAGTTGTTCCGTCTGTACTCAGACAGCGGAAGGTTTTTCCAAAAGTCAGAGTTGTTTTTTCTTTTATGCCTTTTATCACTTTCAGATCTGGAAGCTTCCCCGGATTTTCGTCTGTATAAAGACTGCATTTTGCAAATCCGTAATCAAAAAGCATTGAGGCATCCTTCACTCTTGTCCTGGAATCCGGAGCAGCCATAACTACAGCGATCAGAGTGATCCCTTTTCTTTTTGCCACAGCAGAAACACAGAATTTTGCTTTGCTTGTGCTGCCTGTTTTCAGTCCCACACAGCCTTCATATGTACGGATCAGCCTGTTGGTATTAGACAGCCCGAACTCCTTGGAACCCTGCCTTGTATTGTGTGTGATCGTATCCATCCACACGGAAGAATAGTTCAGGATTTCCGGATACTTACGGATCAGTTCTCTGCTCATCAGCGCAATGTCGTAGGCAGTGGTATAATGATCGTCAGAATCTGTCAGTCCGCAGCAGTCCACAAAATGCGTGTTTTTCATGCCCAGAGCCTGTGCCTTTTTATTCATTGCATTTACAAACTCCGCTTCGCTGCCTGCAATATGTTCTGCCATAGCCACGCTGGCATCATTCCCGGAAGCGATCACAATACATTTGATCATGGTCTCCACCGTCTGGGTTTCTCCTTCCTCCAGAAAGACCTGGGAGCCTCCCATAGATTTGGCATGAGCGCTTGTTGTAACCGTATCATCCAGTTTCAGATTTCCTTTTTCTATTTCTTCAAAAATAAGAAGAAGAGTCATAACCTTTGTAACACTGGCGGGACTTCTTGGAACGTCTTTGTCTTTTTCCAGGATCACCGTCCCTGTTTCCGGCTCCATCAGCACATATTCCGGAGCCTCCACAGAAACTGCAGAGGCAGTTTCTTCCGCAGATACCGGCGCTGCCAACGAAAAAAGGATACTTGCGCAAAGTATCCGGGCACAAAAAAGGTTCCTCCGTTTTTTAGTCATAGAAAACCTCCCGTTTGGGTGTTTTATTCTATTCTAAAAGGAGAAACCCGAAAATATGACTGCTTCTTCAAAAATCACAGAAGAGGCGCGAATACACGTAGAATACTCTGAAATCCCCGCACAAATATATTTCTGTTTTTGCAGAATTCAAGACTGATAGGATCACAGTAATGCATGGTTTCCAGAAAATCCTCAAGAATATCCCGGATCACGTCGTTTTTGTAGATCCATACGCCATCCTCAAAATGCAGATAAAGGCTTCGGTAATCCAGATTAATGGTTCCCACCACTGCAATTTCATCATCACAGACAAAAGACTTGGCATGAAGGAATCCGGGCTGGTATTCATAAATTTTTACACCGGCTTCTATCAGCTGCGCATAATAAGACTGGGTAAGAAGGAATACCATTTTTTTATCCGGCACTCCCGGAGTCATGATCCGCACATCTACTCCGCTTTTTGCAGCAAGGCAGAGAGCTGTCATCATTTCATTGTCAATGATCAGATAAGGCGTACAGATATACACATAACGCTTTGCCCGGTTGATAATATTCAGATAAACATTTTCTCCCAGTGTCTCCCCGTCAAGAGGAGTATCTGTAAAGGGCTGTACAAATCCGCTTCCCTCAAACTCTTCCGGATGATAGGCGTGGGGTGAATGGGCAGCGTAATCAATAGGTGTCTGAATGCCGTTTACCACATTCCACATATGAAGAAACATCATGGTCATACTCCACACGGCATCACCTTTCAGCATTACCGCCGTATCCTTCCAGTGGCCGAAGCGTTCCTTCTGGTTAATATATTCATCTGCCAGATTGATTCCTCCTGTAAAGCCTGTCTTTCCGTCAATGACACAGATTTTTCTGTGATCTCTGTTATTCTGGATAATATTTAACACCGGGCGGAAAGGGTTAAATACTTTGCACTGGATTCCTTTTTCCCGCAGGAATTTATCGTATTTGTAGGGCAGCGTAGTAAGACAGCCAAATCCGTCATAGATCAGGCGTACATCCACTCCCTGAGCGGCTTTCTGTTCCAGAATATCCAGAATCGTCCTCCACATAACGCCGTCATTAATAATAAAATATTCAATATAAATATAGTGCTCTGCCTGTTCCAGTTCTTTCACCAGCACAGGAAACATGTCATCGCCTACCTGAAAATATTCCGCCTTTGTATGTTCATACACAGGATACACGGAATGACGGCAGATATATTCCGACTGAACAGCTGCAGAAGGGTCTTCCTCCTGTATTCTCCTGCAGACCTCCGGGTCTGACTGAAGATAGGGAACGCTGTCCTCCTGAACCCGGGCATAACGCTTCTGCATTTCCTCTGCAATTCTGGAATGTCCGAACAAAAGGTATAAAAGCAGTCCGAAAACAGGAAACGTCATGATCAGCATTGTCCAGCCCAGCTTATAAGAAGGATTGATTCTTTTATTCAGGATCCACAGCACCATCACAATACTGAGCACTGTAATGGCAAGGGAAATATACTGAGAATAACCTGCCAGTTCCCACACAAAAAGAAACACCCATACAAGCTGAAGAAGCAGGGCTACCGCCACATAAAAAATCCTGTTAAATAAAAGCTTTGCAATTTTTTTCAGGGGCATGATAATCAGGTTCATAGCTTCACTTCACTTTTTCTGTAATGTTGTTAATAAAGTAACAATTAGAGTTTTTAAAAATCCCTGACTATACAGCCAGGGATTTTTGCGCACAATTAATTATATTTACGTTTTCTTGCGGCTTCAGATTTTTTCTTACGACGAACACTTGGTTTCTCGTAATGCTCTCTTTTGCGGATTTCCTGCTGGATACCTGCTTTTGCACAGCTTCTCTTGAATCTGCGAAGAGCGCTATCTAAAGTCTCGTTTTCTTTTACGATAACGTTTGACATAGACTCACACCTAACCTCCCTCCAGTTGTAGATTGTGCTAAAATACAACTGTCTGGGTATTTTTCTTGCACGAGTTATATTATATATCATAGCCTTAAGGTTCGTCAACAGCTTTTGGATATTTTTGCAAAATATTTTGCAATATTTTTGTAGGGATTTACCGCAGAAGCTTAAGCCAGCTGCTGCTCCAGGATTCCGGCAGCTGCGTCAATGGCTTCCTGAGCCTTTTCCGGGTTCTTTCCGCCGGCCTGAGCCATATTCGGACGACCGCCGCCGCCACCGCCTGCGATAGCTGCAACGCCCTTGATCAGATTTCCTGCATGAGCGCCTGCCTTCTGAGCTGCATCTGTAGCCATGGCAAGGAAGTTTACCTTCGCGCCGTTTACTGCCGCCAGGACAACAACACCCTCGCCCAGCTTCTCTTTCAGCTGATCTCCCAGATCACGGAGACCGTTCATGTCAACGCCCTCCACCTTGGCTGCCAGAAGCTTCACGCCTTTTACTTCCGCAACCTGATCCATAACATCGCCAAGTGATCCCTGTGCAAGCTTGCTTTTCAGAGATTCATTTTCACTGTGAAGCACTTTTATTTCTGCCTGCATATGAGTGATCTTTTCTGTCACCTCAGCCGGCTGTGTTTTTAATGCTTTTGCAGCTTCCTTCAGCATATTTTCCTGCTTCTTATAATAATCCACTACCGCATTTCCGGTAAGAGCCTCAATACGGCGCACGCCTGCGGCAACACCTGCCTCAGAAACAATCTTAAAGAGCATGATAGAGGAGGTATTTTTTACATGAGTACCGCCGCAGAGTTCTTTTGAGAAATCTCCCATGGAAACTACACGGACCTTCTGATCGTACTTTTCGCCGAACAGAGCCATAGCTCCTGATTTTTTTGCTTCCTCAATGTCCATGACAGCAGTTTCTACCGGAAGAGCTGCCTGGATCTCCTGATTTACAAGAGCTTCTGTTTTTTCAAGCTCTTCCTCTGTCATTGCCTGGAAATGAGCAAAGTCAAAACGGAGTCTGTCCGGAGTCACAAGAGAACCTTTCTGTTCTACATGAGAGCCCAGTACTGTTTTTAAAGCTTTCTGCAGAAGATGGGTTGCGCTGTGGTTCTTCTCTGTATCGCGGCGTCTGCTTTCTGCAACCTTCAGAGAAACAGTCTCTCCCTCTGAGATCATACCGGATTCCATATGTCCCACATGACCGAATTTTCCGCCGCGGAGCTTGATGGTATCTTCTACCACAAATTTACCGTTTGCAGTCTCGATCACACCGGTATCGCCTTCCTGGCCTCCCATGGTAGCATAAAACGGAGTCTCTTTTACAAAAACAGTTCCCTTCTGTCCCTCTACCAGAGAAGAGGCAAGCTCGCTTTCTCCCGCCAGGACAGTAACCTGAGATTCAAAAGTCAGATGCTCATAGCCTACAAATTCTGTTGTCACAGAAGGATCGATCTCATCATAAACTGTAGCGTCCGCACCCATGTAGTTGGTTACTTCGCGGGCAGTACGAGCCTTGACTCTCTGCTCTTCCATTGCCGCCTGGAAGCCATCCTCATCGATTCCGTATCCCTTTTCTTCCAGAATCTCTTTTGTCAGATCAAGAGGGAATCCGTAAGTATCATAAAGCTTGAATGCGTTTTCGCCGGAAAGCTCTCTGGCTCCTGCTGCCTTCATCTCCTCTTCCATATCAGCAAGGATGCGAAGTCCCTGGTCGATGGTTTTGTTAAACTGGTTTTCTTCATTTGTCAGTACCTTGAAGATAAATTCTTTTTTATCCTCAAGCTCCGGATAACCGTCTTTGGAACCGGAAATCACCTCTGCGCTTAATTTTGCAAGGAAGGTTCCCTCAATACCCAGAAGACGGCCGTGGCGGGCTGCACGGCGGATCAGACGGCGAAGGACATAGCCCCGGCCTTCATTGGTAGGCATGATACCGTCAGAGATCATAAAAGTAGCGGAACGGATATGGTCTGTGATCAGACGGATGGAAACGTCTGTCTGATAATCTTTTCCATATTCCTTACCGGCAATCTGGCATACAAGATTACGAAGAGAACAGATGGTATCCACATCAAAAATGGAATCCACATCCTGAACAACAACCGCCAGTCGTTCAAGTCCCATTCCTGTATCAATATTTTTATTCTGAAGTGTTTCGTAATTGCCGTTTCCGTCATTTTCAAACTGGGTAAATACATTGTTCCACACTTCAATGTAGCGGTCGCACTCACAGCCTACTGTACAGTCCGGTTTACCGCAGCCGTATTTTTCACCGCGGTCATAATAGATCTCAGAACAGGGGCCGCAGGGACCTGCGCCGTGTTCCCAGAAATTATCCTCTTTACCAAAGCGGAAAATACGCTCAGCCGGGATTCCAACCTCTTTGTTCCAGATCTCAAAAGCCTCATCATCCTCCAGATATACGGACGGATAGAGACGTTCCGGATCAAGTCCCACAACTTTTGTCAAGAACTCCCATGACCATGCAATGGCTTCATGTTTAAAATAATCGCCAAAAGAAAAGTTTCCAAGCATCTCAAAGAAAGTACCGTGACGGGCTGTTTTACCCACGTTCTCAATATCGCCGGTACGGATGCATTTCTGGCAGGTTGCAACGCGTGTTCTTGGCGGAATCTCTGCTCCTGTAAAATATGGCTTTAAGGGAGCCATACCTGCATTGATAAGAAGAAGGCTCTTATCTCCCTGGGGAACCAGAGAAAAGCTCTTCATAACCAGATGTCCCTTGCTTTCCATAAAATCCAGGAACATCTGCCGAAGCTCGTTTACTCCGTATTTTTTCATGATCGTTTCCTCCTCTATTTCACACACACCTTGTGGAATTTCTTTTTGCCTCGTTTCAGCACAAGACCTTCCTCTCCAAAAGCGTCTTTGGATACTGTGTGCTTGATATCTGTAATTTTTTCACCGTCAAGAGATACTCCTCCCTGCTCAATGGCACGGCGTCCCTCTGAACGGGTGGGAACCAGACCTGTCTTTACCAGCATGGTGATCAGATCAATGCTTCCTTCCTGGAAATCTTCATCGGTAAGCTCTGTGGACGGCATATTATCTGTATTGGCTCCGCCTGCAAAAAGAGCTCTGGCGCCTTCCTGGGCTTTCTTCGCCTCTTCCTCGCCATGAACCAGATTAGTAAGCTCGTAAGCAAGAATTTCTTTTGCCTGATTCAGCTGGCTTCCTTCCCAGGCTGCCATCTCCTCGATCTGCTCGATGGGAAGGAAGGTAAGAAGGCGCATACATTTGATCACATCCGCATCATCCACATTTCTCCAGTACTGATAAAAATCAAAAGGAGAAGTCTTGTTCGGATCAAGCCATACAGCGCCGGACTGAGTCTTGCCCATTTTTTTGCCCTCTGAATTCAGAAGAAGAGTAATGGTCATAGCATGTGCATCCTTGCCAAGCTTTCTTCTGATCAGTTCTGTTCCGCCAAGCATATTACTCCACTGATCGTCTCCGCCAAACTGCATGTTGCAGCCGTATTTCTGGAACAGCATGTAGAAGTCATAGCTCTGCATGATCATGTAGTTAAACTCCAGGAAGCTTAAGCCTCTTTCCATACGCTGCTTATAGCACTCTGCCGTAAGCATGCGGTTTACGGAAAAATGAGCTCCCACTTCACGGAGAAGTTCCACGTAGTTCAGATCCATCAGCCAGTCTGCATTATTGACCATAAGAGCTTTTCCATCAGAAAAATCAATAAAACGCTCCATCTGTTTTTTGAAGCAGTCGATATTATGCTGAATTGTTTCCTTTGTCATCATCTGACGCATATCGGTTCTTCCGGAGGGATCACCGATCATTCCGGTTCCGCCGCCAAGAAGTGCGATGGGACGGTTTCCTGCCATCTGAAGACGCTTCATCAGGCAAAGCGCCATAAAGTGTCCTACATGAAGACTGTCTGCAGTGGGGTCAAAGCCAATATAAAAAGTGGCTTTTCCATTATTTACCATTTCTTTGATCTCATCTTCGTTTGTTACCTGGGCAATCAGCCCTCTTGCCTGCAGTTCTTCCCAAACTGTCATATTTCTTTTCCTCCTGTTATAAAAAAGCCCGGTTCCTGTCCTTTTAGGACGAGAACCGGGTCCCGTGTTACCACCTAAATTCACAGGAAATTGCATTTTTCCTGCCTCATTGAGCACGATAACGTGTGCCGCTCCGCTGCAGCCTACTTGCCTGTTCTCAAACAGTCCGGTTCGGTGCAGAGCTCCGAGATGTATTCACAAAAGTTCCGCACGCGCCTCTCACCCTCCGGCAGCTCTCTGTGTGCTTCCCTGAAGCTACTTGTTCTCTTCCAAGCCGTTTCATATACTTCTAAAAGTATACAAAGCACCTTTTTATTTGTCAAGAGGGATTGAGACCAGTTTATCAACTTAAAGTAATAAAGGAAAGCAAAAACTTACCGCTTCACCCCTTCAGTCCCTCATCTTCATACAGCTCCGTGCCGTCTGCCGCAGAGGTGGCAAGCTGATCGCAGCGTTCATTCTGAGGATGATCCGCATGTCCCTTTACCCAGTGAAAGGTAACCTGATGGAGCTCTTTTGCCTTCAGAAGACGCTTCCACAGATCCACATTTTTTACATCCTCGTTTTTCCCCCGCTTCCAGTTCTTTTTCAGCCAGGAGTCGATCCAGTGCTGATTAAACGCATCCACCAGATATTTGGAGTCTGAATAAAGATCCACCTGACAGGGCTTTGTCAAAGCCTCCAGCGCCGCAATGGCCGCCATCAGCTCCATCCGGTTGTTTGTCGTTTTTTTATAGCCTCTGGACAGCTCTCTTTCATGAAGCTGCCCTTTTGTATCCACATAATGAAGAATCGCTCCATAGCCTCCCGGTCCGTCCGGGTTTCCTCTTGCCGCTCCGTCTGTATAAATTTTTACCTGCATATCTGCCTCCTGATCCTATACGATTTTCTTTGTACCCACTCGTTTTTGCCGTGCGTCCTCCAGTATCCTGCGGGGATTATAAATAAAAATTTCATCTGCGTACTCTTGTCCGAATTTCCTGCAGATATAAGCATAAGCCTCTCCGATTCTGGACGGCCTTCTTTTTATTCCATGACAGTCTGAACCTACAAAATGGACATTTCCGCTTTTCAAAAGTTTTTTGCAAAATCTTTTTAAGGCAAATCCCTCTTTCCCGATCACACTGTCAGCATTCAGCTGGATATATGCTCCCATTTCAATCATATCTTCTATAAAATTAATATCATTTCTCATACATCCATATCGTTCTGCATGAGCGATCACAGGACGGTATCCTTTAGAAATCAGTATTCCCAGATATGCCCGCACCTGAGAAGCAGTGATAGCTTCATACAATTCTGTCAGCACATAATTAGAGCCGGCCATAGGCATCGCACGTTTATCCTTTATCTGAGAGATCATATTTTCACTGGCATACAATTCACTTCCCAGATAAAGCCGCATATCCTTATTGATCTCCCATACGGTTTTTCTTAAAATCTGAAACTGTTTTTTTACTTCTGAAGCAGAAGGTTCAAACATTCCCTTACGAAAATGAGGCGTTGCAATAATTGTACGAATCCCCTGTTTATACTGGGCTTCTACCATTTTTACAGCTTCCTCCAGGTTTACCGCCCCATCATCCACACCGGGAACTATGTGGCAATGTATATCATACAATCCCAGCTCTTGCATAAAACTGTCATCCCCTTTATCTTCCTTCTTTCACACAGGGTTTCCATACTCCTGTCTGCTCAAAATCTGCCGCCGCCTCTTCTGCTCCTTTTACAATGGCCGGATCGTACTCCAGCATGGAAAGCAGCTTTATGGCATTTCTGCTGGTAGCCCTGCCTTTTTTCAGAAGATAATGGAACAGAACCTCATGCTCCTGTACCTCCTCCTCAAAATGATAGTTCCGGTACTGCCTGTCCAGAATATATGACAGCTCAATGTCATGCGTGGCTGCAAAAGGAAGAACCCAATCCCGGTTCAGAGCGCTGAGTATCCTGGAGGAAGCGGCAATACGCTCAATGGTATTGGTTCCTCTTAAAACCTCGTCGATAATACACAGAAGCGGTTCCTGTTTTCTGCTTTCATCAAGGATCCTTTTCAGTGACCGGATCTCCACAATAAAATAGCTTTCCCCTCCGGAAAGATCATCCCGAAGAGCCATGGAAGTCATCACCTTCAAAAAAGGCGCTTCATAATGAGAACAGGTACAGGTAAGAACTGTCTGGGCAAGAATACTGTTAATGGCAATATTCTTCAGAAACGTAGATTTACCGGATGCATTGGAGCCTGTCACAAGAACGCTCCCCTCTGTCTCAATGGTATTGGCTACCGGTTCCTGTATAAGAGGATGATAAAGATCCTCTGCCAGAAGACGGATATGCTTTCCTTTTTCTTCACAGAAGCAGGGACTGCACCAGAGAGGAAGAAGCTCTCGAAACGAAGCAATGGATATGACTGCATCCAGTTCTCCCATATTATCAAGAAGAAGCATGATCTCCTGTGTTTTTCCCTGTACAGTTTTCAGAGTTCCGTTATAGATAAGTATATCTACATGAAAAAGCATTCTGATATAATCCAGAAAAAGCTGAGCCGGATTTCCTGAGGCATCGTTTCTTCCTGTGAGAAAAAATACACGTTTTTTCAATCCAGAAAGAGCCTTTTTCCCTTTGCGGATATATTCCATCTGTTCACTGATCTCAGGCCAGTCCGCAGTCTCCATCCTCTCTGCGGATTCCAGCATACAGAGAAAGCTGGAAAAACAGTCCAGAAAAGCACCTATCCTCTGCCTGTCTTTTCCTGCATAATAATAGATCACATTCACTGTACTTAAAAGCACAAAGAGCAGAAAACCAGGCGCCGGATAAAAGGGCAGAACACCCACAAGCGTTACAATAAGCAGGGCAAACATAACCCAGTGAAGACCTGTCTTTACCTGAGGCGCATCCTCCAGAGCCAGTATAGTATCTGACAGTGAACCATGCCAGGTTTTTCCCACATTTGACAGAAGGATCTGCATCTGCTCCCGTTTTTCCTTATTTTCAGCAAAAAAACGGATCAGTTTTTCCCTTCGGTCAATATCCTCCTGGCAAAAAACCGGTCGTCTCAGCATATCGTAAAGGACATCCTCTCCCGGCGAAGAAACCGTCTGATTGATCAGCATATAAATTCTGTCCATATCAAGGTCATTCCAGGTAATGTCATCAATCCAGAAATCATCCCCTTTTTTTCTGAGGAAGTAATGAGAAATATTTTTCAGATCTCCGGCAGAATATTCTCTTTCTGGTACTTTACCGTAAATCCTCTGAATCTTTCTCAGCATTCTTTTTTTCTGCTTTCTGTTTTCATATAAGATCCAGGTCACCAGCAGCAGAATCGCTGCCACAGTGAGCAGAATCACAGTTACATATGGATGCATAAACTCCCCTTTCTTCAGAAACATCTCGTTTGTATCTCCATGATATTTTAAACTGAGTATACTGAAAATATTTTTTTATGTCAATAAACAGTGTCACAATGGACATCCCCTTCACATAAGATGAAGTGTAAAACAAATTTCGGAGGATTTTATAATGAGTGATTTAGCTGCTACGAACTGCGGATGCGGAGAAGAAAGATGTGGCTGCGGATGTGAAAACAGTTGTGGCTGCGGCAACAGCTGCGGATGTGGAAATTCTTCCATAAACAATATGTGGGGCGGCAGCTCCTGCAGTTGTATTCTCTGGATCATCATTCTCATGTGCCTCTGCGGCAACAACAGCTGGGGCGGCAATGGAGGCGGATGCGGCGGTAATAATGGCGACTGCTGCTGGATCATCGTTATCCTGCTTCTGCTTTGCGGCGGATGCGGCGGCAATAACGGCTGCTGCTGATCTATCTGGTCTTTTTAAGGCAGAGGTTATTTCCTCTGCCTTTTCTGATGCTCAGCCCTTTGTTTTTCTCTGTGCTCTTTTTCTTTTTTCTGTTTCAGACACTCCAGATCTATCTCATAAAAGGCATTGCCGTCCAGAATCAGCTTCTGCTTTTTTTCATTCAATTTCTGTCACTTCCTGATCTGCTTTCTATATATTATATGTAGCAGATATTTTTCAGGTACACACCTTCCGCCTGAAAATTCAGTCACATATTCTTTAAGAAGAATCATATATTAATAAAAAAGGAGTCTTGACTATGGATCAGGAACTTATTTCTCAGACCGCTCTTGACCAGATGGTAAGCAGTGACCAGACACAGCTTATCAAGGCAGCCGTTCCTTATCTCCCGCCTTCTGCACGGCAGATCATTTCTCTTTATACGAAATTGGAGGAATTATCCAACACAATGGCGCTGTTCTCTCCAGGACGCACTGACATGCAGATCTGCGAAAACACTGCTGCCGATCCTGTGGAAATGCTTCAGGATATCCGCAGATTCAGTTATGGCAAAAGCCGGGAAAAAGTAGATCAGCTTACCAACATGCTGATTCTGGTACAAATGCTTCAGATTTTAAACGAATAATTTAAAAAAGGAGATCCTATGGACAAAAACTGGCAGAATGACCCCAGACTTGCAGATATGGATAAAAGTAAACTGGAAATGCTTCAGAATCTTGCAGAACAGGGAACCGGCAAAAATGCCTCAGATATGCTTCCTTTTCTGATGAATGCAGCCTCCCGCGGAAAAAGTAATGGACTTAATTTTTCCTCCGGTGAAATCTCCGCTGTTCTGGAAGTTCTCAAAATGGGAAAATCACCTCAGGAGGCTGCTAAAATTGACCGCATCGTAAATCTTATGCAGATGATCCGGTAGGATATCAGTCTTTTTTGCTGACCCCTTCCATAATACATTCTCTCAGAAAGGCAAGCGCGTGGGCAGTTGACTGTTCCCGGATTTTTGCACGGTTACCTGTAAAATGATATTCACGGACAACCGTCTTTCCATTATAACAGCATCCCATAAACACAGTACCTACCGGCTTTTCCTTTGTACCGCCGTCCGGTCCCGCAATTCCTGTGACAGAAAGACAGATGTCTGTTTTCGTAACAAAGCAGCCGCCTTTTGCCATTTCTTTGGCGCACTTCTCAGAGACAGCTCCATAAGTCTTTAATGTGTTTTTTTTCACACCAAGGCTTTTGCGCTTTGCACGGTTGCTGTAAGTTACCATTCCCTGAAGAAATACGTCAGATGCGCCGGGAACGTTTACAATTCTGGAGGCGATGGCGCCGCCTGTGCAGGACTCTGCAAGAGAAAGAGTAAGCTTCTGATCCTTCAGCATATCCACTACTGCCTCTTCCAGAGTCTTTTTTTCTTCTGTTGCAAAAATATTTTTGCCAAACCGGCTCTTCAGTTCCCGCACAACCGGCTTGATCAGCTTTTTACACTCTTTTTCATTTTCCGCCTTGGCTGTTACCCTCAGATGTACTTCCCCGGTCTTTGCATATGGAGCAATGGTGGGATTGGACTGCTGACTGATCAGATCCTGGATCTCCTCTGCCACCTGGCTTTCTCCAATGGAACAGATTTTAACCATCTGAGAATAAATGATCTCCGGCTGTTTTTTACGGAGATATGGAAAAACCTCTTCCTCAAACATAGGCTTCAGTTCGTTTGGAGGTCCCGGAAGAAGGATTGCTGTTTTTCCGTTCTTTTCAATAATAAGACCCGGAGCAGTTCCATTATGGTTATCCAGAACAAGCGCCCCCTGAGGAACCATTGCCTGTTTATAATTATTGGAAGTGATCCTGCGCTGGGCATCATTTTTTTCGTACTGCTTCAGATACGCGTCCAGAAGCTCTCTGCTGTGCGCATCTTCTACAAGAGGAAGCCCCATAACCTCTGCTGTGATCTCCTTAGTCAGATCATCCTCAGTAGGTCCCAGACCTCCGGTAAGGATTACAACATCAGAACGGTCAAGAGCCGTTTTGATGGTGTCCTTCATTCTCTGCTCATTATCTCCCACAACGGTCTGATAATATAAGGAAAGTCCAAGCTGAGCGCATTTTTCTGCCAGATATGCGCTGTTTGTATTTACGATATTGCCAAGTAAAATTTCAGTTCCTACTGCTACCAGTTCTGTAATCATCTTTTACAGCCTCCTTTTTGTATCCCTGATATCCTGAAACAGCCGTTTTATTCCTGCATGGACAGGACAGAACGGTTCTGCCATATATAAGTGATCAGTGAAATAACGGTAAGCGCCAGAGACAGCCAGATAAAGATCTGCTCCAGTACTGCAAAGATCCCTCCGAAATGAAGGATCAGAAGAATGATCATGATCATCTGGGAAACTGTTTTAAATTTTCCCCAGTAATTTGCAGCGATCACCACTCCGTTTTCTGCTGCGATCAGACGGAATCCACTGATAATAAATTCTCTTGCAATAATAATGATAACGATCCATGCCGGAAGTCTTCCAAGCTCGATCATACAGATCATGGCAGAGCACACAAGAAGCTTATCTGCCAGCGGATCCATAAATTTCCCGAAATTGGTCACAAGATGATGTTTTCTTGCCAGATAACCGTCGAACCAGTCTGTAATGCTGGCTCCGGCAAAAATAACAAGGGAAATATAACGGTTTGCCTCTCCGCCCAGATCCGTCAGCAAAAACAGAACCATAAAGGGCACAAGTATCATTCTTCCAACAGTCAGTTTATTCGGTGTATTCATCAGCCAATTCTCCTATCAAATCATATTCCAGAGCTCCTGTCACTCGGACCTTTGCAAAATCTCCGGTCATAAGCAGTTCTCCTGTCTGGACAAAAATATATCCGTCCACCTTCGGGGCATCTCCATAGGTTCTCGCAATATAAGCGCTTTCTCCGGAAACCTTGCCCTCGATCATAACCAGCAGTTCCTGACCGATCCGGTCATTTCCTTTTTCCAGAGAGATCTCCTGCTGAAGCTCCATGATCTCATCCCGTCTCTCTTCTTTTACTTCCTCGGGAATCTGCCCTTCCATGGTCTCTGCCGGCGTTCCCTCTTCAGGAGAATAGGTAAAGGCGCCCAGACGGTCAAATTCCATTTCGTCCACAAATTCCATCACTTCCTGGTGATCTGCTTCTGTCTCTCCCGGAAAGCCTGTGATCAGCGTTGTTCTTAAAACAATATCCGGAATCTCTTTTCTGAGCTTTTCTATGATGGCAGTCAGCTGGGCTCTGGTTGTGCGGCGGCCCATTCTTTTCAGGATCCGGTCGCTGGCATGCTGAATGGGAAGGTCAAGATAATGACAGATTTTCTTTTCTTCCTTCATAACCTGAATCAGTTCATCATAAATTTCTTCCGGATAGCAGTAAAGAACACGGATCCAGCGAATTCCCTTAATCTTACAAAGCTCTTTCATAAGAAGATGAAGCGTCTTTTTTCCGTAAAGATCCGTGCCGTACATGGTAGTTTCCTGAGCAACGAGAATCAGTTCTTTTACCCCCTGTTCCGCCATATGCTCTGCCTGAGCGATCAGCCGCTCCTGAGGAACACTGCGGAATCTTCCCCTGAGAGAAGGAATAATGCAGTAAGTACAGTGTTTGTCGCAGCCTTCGGCAATCTTCAGATAACCATAATGGCCGCCTGTAGTCAGAACTCTTCTTCCGGAATCTTCCGGAAGTTCATTGATATCTCGAAACTCCTGAAAATGTCTTCCCTCGCAGGTCTCGTCGATTGCTTTCAGAATATCCATATAAGAGGTTGTTCCCAGAACTGCGTCTACCTCAGGGATCTCCTGAATGATCTCTTCTTTATAACGCTGCGCCATACAGCCTGTTACGATCAGGACTTTACAGGTTCCTGCTTTTTTATACTCTGCCATTTCCAGAATGTTTTCAACACTCTCTTCTTTTGCATCATGGATAAAACAGCAGGTATTGATGACAATTACCTCTGCCTCTTCCTCAGAGTCCACGATCTCATGGCCCTTTCCCGTAAGCAGCCCCAGCATTTCCTCAGAGTCTGCCAGGTTCTTGTCGCAGCCAAGTGAAATAAATAATACTTTCATATGTTCTCCTGATATATATAAGGAGCGCTGCAGAATCATCTTTCCGCCGGAATCCTCAAAAAATGCCGCCGGGAGTTCGATTTACACCGCCCCTTTTATTTTTATTCTTCTGTTTCTGCTGTCTGTACAGTGCTTTCTGCTTCAGCCTCTGCGGTTTCCACTGCCGGCTCTGAAGTTTCTTCTTCCTCTGTGTTGTCAGCCACGATTTTCACCTGTCCCTGGTAAAATTCATCAATGGCCACGGAAAGAGGTTTCTTCCCTGCTGCTCCTCTTACCATAGGCTCAGCGCCTGCGATCAGCTGACGGGCACGTTTGCTGGTAGCCAGTACCAGAGAGTAGCGGCTGTTCAGCATCATAGTGTTGTCGTCTTCCTCTGCATTGTTGTTGATCGCCTGAATCAGTTCTGAATATGACGGATGTATCATATTATAAATCTCCTTTCATTAATCCCCGGGATTCCTCCTGGATTCTGTTAATAAACTCTGTATTCCGCTGTGTCTTGCAGCGTTCACTTGAAATGATCCGGTGAAGTTCATTTACACACTCCTCCAGGTCATCATTTACCAGAAGATAATCATAATCTTCCATTCCTTCCGCTTCCTCAGCAGCGCGGCTGAGACGGGATTCGATCACTTCCTGTGTCTCAGTACCCCGTCCTTCCAGGCGTCTTCTCAGCTCGTCCACAGAAGGAGGCGTTACAAAAATAAGAACCGCTTCCGGTATCTTTTCTTTTATTTTCATTGCGCCCTGGATCTCAATTTCCAGGATCACATTTTTGCCCTCAGAAAGCTTTTCCTCCACATAAGAACGGGGAGTTCCGTAATAATTGTCTACATACCGGGCATATTCCAGAAGCTGATCCTGAGCGATCATTTCTTCCACTTCTTCTTTTGTGCGGAAAAAGTAATCCTTTCCGTCCACCTCTCCCGGTCTTGGTTTTCTGGTTGTTACAGAAACCGACAACGCATAGTCATCAAAGCTCTCCAGAAGCTTTTTCATGACTGTTCCTTTTCCGGCTCCGGAAAATCCGGATACCACTGCCAAAACACCTTTACTCATGTTCCTCTCCTCGCTCCTCATAATCGTATGCTTCCGCAAAACGTCTTGCGATCGTTTCCGGCTGCAGCGCCGACAGCACCACATAATCGTCTGAAGTAACGATCACTGCCTTTGTCTTACGCCCCTGTGTGGCGTCTACCAGCGCTCTGGTTCCTTTGATACTCTGAACCATACGCTTGACAGGAGCCGCATCCGGGCTTACCACAGCAACTATTTTCTGAGAATTTACTACATTTCCAAAACCTACATTGATCAGCTTTGCCACCGATTTCCGCCTCCGTTACTCTATGTTCTGAATCTGCTCACGGATCTTTTCGATTTCAGTCTTCAGATCAATAGCAATATCAGAAATTTCAATATCATTGGACTTGGACAGAATGGTGTTGGCTTCCCTGTTCATTTCCTGTGCCATAAAATCCAGTTTACGGCCAATTCCTTCTTTTTCTGTAAGAATTTTTTTCATGCCCCGGATATGGCTGTGAAGCCGTACTGTTTCCTCATCATTGCAGATCTTGTCTGAATAGATTACAACCTCTGCGGCAATACGGTTATCGTCAATCTGAGAATCCTCCAGAAGCTCATGAACCTTTGCTTCCAGCTTTTCTCTGTATGCCTGGACCACTTCAGGGGAACGGGCTTCCACTGCACTGACCTTTTCATCCAGCGCATCCAGCTTGGTCAGAAGATCATTTTTTAAATTTCTGCCCTCAGTCTCTCTTGTATCTACAAAGCGTCTGCACGCTTCATGAAGAGGCCCCTCAAGACAGGTCCACAGTTTTTCCTCATTGACCGGCTGCTCTTCCATGGTCAGAACCTCAGGATATCTGGAAAGTGCAGATACACCGATATCATTTTTCAGCTGGAAATCCTCTTCCATCTCTTTAAAATATCCCAGATATTCTGCTGCAAGATCACGATTGTACTTAAGAGCCACACTTCCGGCAGTATAATCCTCATAGGTAATAAAAACATCTACCTTGCCCCGCTGCATGTAAGTCTTCATCAGATTACGGACCTGTCCCTCAAAAAGGTTCAATTTCCTGGGCATCTTGATATTGAGATCCAAATATCTGTGATTTACCGACTTCAGCTCTACTGTGATCTTCCACTCTTTTGTCACGGCCTCGGCGCGGCCAAAGCCTGTCATACTTTTTATCATAATGTTGTCTCACTTTGCAGGTTACTTCTTTTTGCATGATGTACGCAGGCATGATATATGTCTGCATGATGTACGTAGACATAATATATGTTTACATACAGATTTATTATAGAGCATCTAAAGAGGGTAGTCAAACTGTTTTTTCTGTATCTGGTCAAAAAGTTCCTGTTCATTCCGGTTACGGAACAGTACCGTGTAAACGGTAACAAAATAACTTCTGCGACTGTCAGCCCGGCAAATTACCATACATATTCTTTTGCGGAATTCTCACAGACATGCTATACTGTAGCCAGAAAGAAAAAAGGAGTACTCATTATGGCTTTTGACGGAATTACCATTGCAGCAATGGTTCAGGAATTACATAAATATCTTGACGGCGGACGTTTTAATAAGATCGCCCAGCCGGAATCAGACGCGCTTCTGATCACGGCAAAAGGCGGTCAGGGACAGTGCAGACTGCTTTTATCTGCAAACGCCTCTCTTCCGCTGATTTATTTTATTGATAAAAACAAGCCCAGCCCCCTTACTGCGCCCAATTTCTGCATGCTTCTGCGCAAACATATCGGCAGCGCAAAAATCGCTTCTATAAAACAGCCGGGAATGGAGCGAGTGGTGGAATTTGAACTGGAGCATCTAAATGAAATGGGAGATCCCTGTAAAAAAATTCTTATCATGGAGCTTATGGGCAAACACAGCAACATTATTTTCTGCGATGAAAACAGAATGGTCCTTGACAGCATCAAGCATGTGTCCTCTCACATGAGCTCTGTGAGAGAGGTTCTTCCGGGCCGGCAGTATTTTCTTCCCCAGACTCAGGAAAAGTCAGATCCCCTTACTATTGACGAGGAGGAATTTATCAGCGTAGTATGCAAAAAGCCCTGCAATATTTCCAGGGCGCTCTATTCTTCCCTTACGGGTTTAAGTCCTCTTATTGCAGAGGAAATCTGTTACCGCGCATCCATTGATGGCAATGACCCTGCCCTCTCTCTGGATGAAACCGCCTGCGTCCATCTGTATCATACATTCAAAAGACTGATGGAGCAGATACAGGAAGGGGATTTTACTCCAAATATCATTTATCGTGGAAATGAACCGGTAGAATATGCCGTTCTTCCTCTGACCCAGTTCGGACCGGAATATCACAGCGTGGAATTTGAAACCGTATCTTCCATGCTGTCCACCTACTATTCTTCCAGAGATACCCTGAACCGTATCCGCCAGAAATCTTCTGACCTTCGCCGGATCGTTCAGACGGCCCTTGAAAGAAACCGAAAGAAATATGCCCTTCAGACAAAACAGATGAAGGATACTGCCAAAAAGGAAAAATACAGGATCTACGGCGAGCTGATCAACACCTACGGATACGGTCTGGAGGAAGGCTGCAAGTCCTTTAAGGCCCTGAATTATTATACAAACGAAGAGGTTACCATTCCTCTTGATCCCACCCTTACTCCGGGAGAAAATGCAAAGAAATACTTCGATCGGTACACCAAGCTGAAACGTACGGAAGAGGCTCTTACCGGTCAGATCGCAGAAACAGAATCTGAAATCGAACATCTGGAGTCCATCTCCAATGCCCTGGACATTGCCCGGGCTGAAAGCGATCTCAGTCAGATCAAGGAGGAGCTGACAGAATACGGTTTTATAAAAAAACATTATTCTTCCAAAAAAGGCAAAAAAATGCAGGAAAAATCAAAGCCCTTCCACTATGTTTCCAGTGACGGCTTTGATATCTTTGTAGGAAAAAACAACTTCCAGAACGATGAGCTGACCTTTAAGCAGGCATCCGGAAATGACTGGTGGTTCCACGCAAAAAAAATGGCAGGCTCCCATGTGATCGTAAAAACCCCTGACGGAGAACTGCCTGACCGCACGTTTGAGGAAGCCGGACGTCTGGCTGCCTATTACTCCAAAGGACGCACTGCCCCCAAGGTGGAAATTGATTATATCCAGAAAAAGCATGTAAAAAAACCGGCAGGAGCCAAACCGGGATTTGTGGTTTATTACACCAACTATTCCCTTATGGCCCAGCCGGATATCTCGGAAATAAAAGAAGCTTCACAGCAATAAGCTGAGAACAATTCCAGACCGTTACGGGACACCATAAAAGCCCGGAAATTTTTATCAGCCAGGGAGGGAAGGAGATTTTATCTGCTTACTCTCCCTGAATTTTTTTGGCGTAATGCCGTAGGCTTTCCGAAATGCAGATATAAATGCGCTGGCCGATGGAAAATGCACCCGAAGAGCAATTTTAGTTACACTGTCCCCTGTTGTTTCCAAAAGGGAAGCTCCCGCCTGAAGCCTGTATTTCTGAAGATACTGATAAGGAGACTCTCCCGTATACCTTTTAAAACATCTGAGACATTCTGTGATGCTGACATTTCCCGCCCTGGAAATCTCTTCCAGAGTAATCCCGTTTCTGTAATTTTCATGGACAAAATTCAGAAGCTTCTGGACACGCTCATGATCTTTTTGAAAAACTTCCGGAAGTATTCTGTTTCGGTTTCCGCTGTCACCGTATCCGAAGGCTTTTCCGCAGCCATAAAACTCCATGATTCTCTCTGTTGCTTCCAGCCACAGCCTGCAGATACAAAGAGATAGCGCATATTCCCAATGAGCAGGCCTGGTTTTACAAAAATAAAGGTCATCCAGCTGATTCATGGCTTTAAGAACCTTTTTGTCTTTTTGTTCCCGTGCCAGAAAAATCATATTTGTGACCGCAGGATTTTTGATAATTGTATCAACCTCCTGCTCTTCCATGGCACTTCCCTTAAAAAATCCCAGCATTTTAGGCGGGATAAGAAAGCTGTGATAGCTGCAATCCTGTTTTTCTGAAATATGATGCAGAACATTGCAGTTAATAAACATACAGCTTCCCTCTGAAAGCTCATATTCCTTTTCCCATATCTTAAAATGTACCACGCCTTTTTGCACTGCCACAAACTGTATTTCCTCATGCCAGTGCAGCATCTGAAATCCCTCGTTAAAAGGTTTGCAGACTTTTTTGCTGACGTCAAGTACAAGAAGGGGGAATTTGGTACTGTGATAGGGGTTATGGGAATATATTGGGGTATTATCCTTAATTGTTTCCATGGCGTTTCTCCTTACAGAAAAAATATATTACGATTTCCACTGGCAATATTCTCATTGTTTGGTGATTTTCATATATATTTTACCTTTTATTATGGTATGTTTCAATAAAACATCGTGATATTATGACATTGTAACAGCCAGGGGTTACTGTTTACACAGTACCGTCCTGTAAGGTGTTCTCACGGAAATGTCCAAATCCCGGGACATACAGAGCAAAACGCCGTCACCAAAGATGATTTGAAACAGATTTTGACCAAGTTGCGATATCACTGCAAACAGCATCCGGTCAAAAATATTCGTTTCCTGACACTCATCTCAAGCCTGTAAAACAAAACTTCACAAAAACGGAGGAAAATCATGATTATCGACAATAATGAAACAGAAAAAAGAGCTATGAAAGAATTTCATCTGGGCAATCGAAAAGAAGGCCTTAAAATCCAGGAAGAATTTGCCTCTGCTTTTCGCACAGAGTATGCCCACAAGGATCACTGCTCCTGCACAAAAGCCTGCAGATATCACGGCAACTGCAAGGAATGCGTTGCCATACACCGGGCGCACCAGGAGCATGTGCCAAACTGTATGCGCCCGATCATTAATAAAAAAATCGCAGTACTTTCTGAACTGACTGAGCATACCTATGCAGATCAGCTGAGGACTGAATAAAATCTCACAAAACCGGTCAGCCGGACCAGTCATTTCAGTCTATGGAATACACTCGGTTCTCCTTCCGGGCTTTTGTTTCCGGATATTCTCCATTTACATATCCCAGCACACAATGACCGATTCCCTCATAGTCCCCCTCAATTCCCAGTTCTTTGAGGAGCTCCTTTCCCACCGGACCATCGAATTCTTCTTTTGCCCGGTGGATCCAGCAGCTTCCGATTCCAAGAGAATGGGCAGCCAGCATAAGGTTGCCCATTACAAGGCTTCCGTCATAAAGATATGTGGGGGCGTTTTTATCTGCAAGGACGATCAGCACTGCCGGCGCGCCATAAAAGGGATCGGAATCCGTTCCCATAATTTCCGCATTTAACCGGGACAGTCTGTCACGGACACTCTTATCTGTAACCTTGATAATAATCGGAGACTGGCGGTTCCTTCCATTGGCTGCCCAAAGCCCCGCTTCTATAATCTTATCCAGAATGTCCTCCGGAACCATATCCGGTTTAAAATCACGAACACTTCTTCTTGTCTGCATCAGCTCCAGCGTTTCATTTAACTGACTCATTTTCTGCTCCTCCTTAATCCTGTTTAATTTCTTCCCTGTGTATGTACATTACGCAGCGGCAAATAAAAAACTGTTTTACTCGATTTTTTATTTGCTCATTTATAGATCCTTATCTATTTTCTCAAACCGACTTCCGTGTTTCCAGATCCAGAAGAACTGCCTTAAAGTATGGCTTCAGTTCCCTGTAGATCTCTTCCCGCATTTCTGTCATTTTTGCCATCTGCTCTGCCGGAAGCTGAATACGCGCTGCCCCATGAAAAAGCCGGATGCGAAAATCCGTAAATCCAAGACAGAACAGCTTATCTTCAGCCTTTTCGATTTTTTGAAGCTCCGGTTCTGTAAGCACAATGCCCACAGGTATTCTTGTTGCCAGGCAGGCATAGGAAGGCTTGTTCCAGGTAAAAAGCCCTTCCTCTCTGGAAAGCCTTCGTATCACTGTTTTTGTCAGTCCGCATTCCCGAAGAGGCGAACGAACCTCCAGCTCACGGATCGCCTGCATTCCCGGCCGGTCCGAAAAATCGTCGGAAGCATTTGTTCCATCCAGAAGCATGGTATAACCATCCTTCAAAGCTTTTTCCTTTAAAAGTCCGAACAGTGTTTTTTTGCAGTAATAGCATCTGTTCTCCGGGTTTTCCGCCACCTGCCGGCTGCTCAGAATATCGTGTTCAATCACTGTAAGCTCCACACCAAGACGCCGGGTAAGCTCTCTGGCATCATGCAGCTCAAACTCCGGCTGAAAAGCTGTTTTAATAAAATAAGGCTGTACCTGAGCTTTATATTTTACTGCCATGGCAAGCAGAAAAGCAGAATCCACTCCACCGGAAAACCCAAGAGCAGCCCTTGGATTCTGCTGAAAAAATTCTTTTAAATCCATACTGTTTTCCCTTTCAGCTAAAATCTCATATCTGTTTTCTGAAAAAATATTATTTCTCAGGCGCCATATCAAACAGACTGAGCTGTTCATAGGTCTGCACCCTTTTCTGCTTTCCAACTGTTTTCCGCTGTGTGTATGTTTCAGGAATTTCATTCAGAAATGAGGACGGTTCCTGAGCGCAGGTAAGAAACAGTTCTTCTCTGGCACGGGTCATTCCAACATAAAACAGCCGCCGTTCCTCCTGGATATCTGCGGGATTTTCCTCCCTTTCCAGAGGAATTTCTCCCTTTTCCATTCCAAACATAAACACCACAGGAAATTCAAGGCCCTTAGATGCGTGCAAGGTCATCAAGGATACCGCATCTCCTGAAATACTTCTTCCTCCGCAGCGCTTCAGATCCCCCTCTTCTCCCAGAAGAACCGCATCCAGAAACGCTCTGATATCCGGATAAAAAACAGCCATATCTGCCAGATTCTGAAGCTTTGGATTGCCCTCCTGTTCCAGATCTTTTATCCAGCTCTGCATGAATTTTTTGGGCTTTTCCCTTTTCCATCTGTCCTGATATTTGGCTTTTAGCTCTTCATAAATACTTCCGCTGATCTCATTTTCTTCCAGATTCCACAGCTTTTTCAAGGCATCCTTTTTATAATATGGATTATCCGGTTCTGCCAGAGAACAGAAAAAACTGATACTGCCCTGTATCAGCGGATCCTCCAGAAACTCTTCCCTGCCACTGACAATATAGGGAATGCCCTCCTGTTGAAAACATTTTTCCAGAATCCGCGCCTGATGATGGGTCCGGTATAAAACCGCAATATCCCGAAAGCTTCTTTTTCCGGTCATACCTTCTTTTAAAAAATGCTCCTGAGCCTCCAGCATATCCATACCGCCAACCAGACGACTCACCTCTTTTGCCACAAAAATGGCTTCTGATCTTTTGGATGAAGCCTCTGCAATCTGTACAGGTAAGCCGGTCTCTTTCCACGGTTTCAGACAGCGCTCCATGCCGGGATTATTCCGGATCACAGCCAGGGCGCCATTAAGAATATTTCCGGTACTGCGATAATTATTTTCCAGAGAGATCATACAGGTTTCCGGAAATTCCTCTTTCATTTTAAGAAAACATCCGGAATCGGAACCACGGAATCCGTAAATAGACTGATCCGGATCTCCGATCACAAAAAGCTCTTTTCCCTTTTTATTCCACTCACGGATCAGGTCATACTGAACAGGATTAATATCCTGAAATTCGTCTACCATCAGATAGGAAAAACATCGCTCACAGGGCTGTTTTTTTCTGTTTCCGGGACTGTGTATTTCCCGAAAAGCCTTCAGCGTTTCCAACAGAAGATCATCGAAATCACAGCATTTTTCTTCTTTTAATCTTTTCTGATATACTTCCAGGAGTTCTTCCCATAATTCAGGATCTTCATTAAAAAATGCTCCTGTCTTCTGTACAGAAACTTTGTTCAAAAACTGCGACGGCGTTATGGAAAGTCCATACTCTTTACATATCTCCCGGGCTGTTTCTGAAAGTGCAGAAGGGTCCGCTAAGAAGAATTCTTTTCCCTGTTTTTTCAGAAAATCCAGACAAAGAGAATGAAATGTTCCGATATGCATGCGATTTACACTCCGTCTGGAACCAAGCTGTTTTTCCAGTCGTTCCTTCAGTTCTTTTGCCGCCTGATTGGTAAAAGTTACTGCTGTAATCTCTCCCGGACTTACCTTTCTCTCTTCCAGTAAATACAGAATCCGCGAAATCAGCGTCTTTGTTTTTCCGGTTCCCGGGCCTGCTGCAACAGCAATTCTGCGGGCGATTGTCTCAGCTGCCTGTTTCTGCTTTTCATTTAACTGCTGAATGGTTTCCTTCTGTTTCTCAGCAACTCTCTCTTCTCTGTCTTCCACAGGCAGCCCGGAAAGCTCTTCCGTTTTTTTCTGGGTCAATCCTCCTGAGATACAGGAATCCACTGCCTGAATGCCTGGTTCCTTTTCTCTTTCCCACTCATTAAAAAACGACATCTGTCCATTGGGATTTTCGATTTCTTCCGGATCAAAAAGACTGATGGTACCATATTCCCCGTCAAATCCGGGGCTTCTTTTCATCTGTCCGGTTCTTAATCTCCGGATACCCTCAGAGACAAGATAGCCCTCCTCTTTCCTGATTTCTTCCACCGGAATCTTCCTCAGAATATCAAACTCAGATCCAAGCTTTTTCAGCATATTTTCATACTGTTCCTGCACCCTTTTGCTGCCGGAGGATTTGCCTGTGGATGCTGCGATCACTTCCGGCAAAGGCACAAGATTTTCATAAGGCTTTTTATTTTTCCGGGCTTCTCCATCTTCCCTGTCTGAAAGCTGCATCACTCTGTGATCCACTCCAATGGTGATCTTTTTTCCACAGACAGGGCAGATTCCACCATAAGCCTCGGCCTCCTTCGGAGTAAGGCAGAGATGGCATTTCCTGTGCCCGTCAAAATGATATTTTCCTTCCTCAGGAAAAAATTCAATGGTTCCTTCCAGGCCTTCACCCTTCTGAATCGCTTTATAAAGTCCCTGATAGCTCATTTCAATATCAAGAAGATTCGCCTCTCTTCCAAGCTTTGCCGGAGAATGAGCATCTGAATTGGAAATAAGCTGGAAGCGATCCAGTGCCGAAAGCCGCCAGTTCATCGGCGGGTCAGAGGACAGACCGGTTTCCACCGCATGTATATAAGGAGTCAGATCCTCAAAACATTCTTCCATCGTATCAAATCCGGAAAATGCGCCAAAAAGCGAAAAGTGAGGCGTCCAGATATGAGCCGGGATCAGTATTCCATCCGGACAGATTTCCAGCATGATTTCCAGAAGATCATGGCTGTCAAGGCCCAGGATCGGTCTGCCGTCCGAATGGATATTTCCTATGGTTTCCAGCTTTTTCGAAAGCTTTTCTGCGTCCTCAAGACCCGGCAGAAGAATTACATTATGTACTTTTCGGACTTTTCCGTTCTTTTTATAAATAGAGCTGATCTCACCGGAAAGTACAAATCTGGGAGCCTCTCCTTCATACTCTCTGCTCTCTTCCAGAACAGAATCCTCTTTTAAACAATAGAACCCATCCTCTGCCGGAACAAGCTTTTCTTCCAGCTCTTTCCGCCATTCCGGATGGGTAAAGTCTCCTGTTCCCACTATGGAGATTCCTTTCTTTCTTGCCCACAGATCCAGATACTCCGGCGTTCCCTGCTTACTTGTCGCCCGGGAATACCGGGAATGGATGTGCAGATCTGCAATTCCCTTCAAAACCCCACCTGCTTTCTTTTTTATTTTAATTACAGCACAGTTCTCTTCAAAAAATCAGGTTTTCGATAAAGCAGAAGGCTGCCTTTTTATTTTCCGCATCATTGAATATTCATTTAATAAAGCTCCATCTTTCAGCCGGATCGCATCCGGCTTGACCCCGGTAATTCGAAATCCCATTTTTTCATATAAGGCTCTGGCCCGGGTATTCCCCTCTACAAATTCCAGTTCTATCTGCAGAATATCCGGATTTTTCTCTGCAATTTTTATCAGCTCCTGAATCAGCTTTACTGCAATTCCCTGACTCCAGAATTGACGCAGCACTGTAACAGATATGCTGGCCCGATGCCTGGTTTTTATCCTTTTACTCCACATAATCTGTCCGCTCCCGACAAGCTTTCCATCCACAAAACAAAGAAGTATGGTTTCATTGTCCGCTTTATTTACTCTGTCAAAACGCTGTTTTTCACTTTCTGTTGTATATCTGCCGCATTCCTCCGGACAACGCATAAGAAAGTCTGTCTCTCCAGCTGAAACATACAGAAAATCCAGCATCTCCTGAATATCTTCATCTTTTGGACTGCGGATTCGTGCGGTTCTTCCATCCTTAAGCTGATATTCAATGATATCAATAATCATAGATTTCTCCTTTTTGCAGCTATATGACAATATTTTTACATTTTATCAAGCTCATTTCCATAAATATCTTCTATTTCTTCTTTCATCCTCTGAAAAGCTGGAATATAATCTTTTAATATAATTTCTACCATTCTTTTTGCTGCTGAAAAATCGTAAATATGTGTCATATCATTTCTCGCTTTTAACATATTCAACCAAAGCTCTTCCTCCAAAAAATCATAAATTGTAAAGGCTGCTTTTAGAATCATTCTTGGAGAGCCACTTGCAGCAACAGCTTGTCCCTCATACGTTAATAATTCTTTTAAAACTTTCCATCCCAATTCAAACTGAATAAAAAATTTATCAATAATTCCACCTAAAATAAATTCATTTGTCAAATCTTCTTTATCTGCCTTCTCCAATATTTTAAGATTTGATTTAAAATGATCAAATTTTTTCATACAACAGCTTCCCCTCTTTTTGAATCGATGCGCGAAGTTCCTCCTGGATAGGCTCATCCAGATTGATGAAATCATATTTCAATAAAGTTGAGGTATTTTCATCTACATCCAGTGAAAACCTTATAAAATCTCCACCTTCCACAGCAAGATCAATGTCGCTTTTCTCTCTAAAAGTACCTCTTGCTCTTGAACCAAACAAAATCACTCTGGAAACACCATGTTTCACTGCTAACTCCTGGATTTCCTGTATCACTGTCTGTTTAATTCCCGTTGTCTGCATATAATTCTCCATATCAATTATTTCTCTATCTCTTCCCTGAATCTGATACTTTCCTAATGAATTATATCATCTGTCTCAGGAATTACAATCCTCAAAGGTCTTCTATCTTTCTCAGTTTCCGGGAAATCACAAGATTCAGCACAACAGCTCCTAACACAACACAAAGACAAACTATCGTACACCATTCCGGTACTTTTTGATGCATCTGAACACGAAAAAATATTGTCGCTGTCAGAAATAACGCCCCGATAATTTCTATAAAAGATAATGTTTTCTTCTGAAGTTCCTGAAGCTTCTTCCTGGATCTTACTTTCTCCGATTTCCATATTCCATAATTTTTCTGGTAATCCTTTACATCTTCATCAGAAATCAGTTCATCCAGACTTACATTCAGTTCCGTAGCCAGCTGCTTTGCAGTAATCAGATCCGGGTATCTGGAACCATTTTCCCATCTGCAAACTGTCTGCCTCGACACGTAAAGCCTGTCTGCAAGCTGCTGCTGCGTAAATTTCTTCTCTTCCCGTAATTTCTTAATATTTTCACTTAATGCCATGCTGTACTCCTCTTTTTTTCTGTATACTATAGCATTAGCCAGAAAAAGGAAAGTATTTGTATGGATTTTTCTTGTTTCCAATCTGGTAACAGGCTGTAATTTCCCCATCCAGTATATATCATTACCCTGGTGGTGAATATTACATTCTTTTTTTGGCTGATCCATTCCTCTTTCTCCTGTAGCCTGTTGTACCATTCTGAAACGATTATTTTTATCTTCTGTCATTTATTTTTCTGACCGGATTTCGGATAACTGTACGCAGTTTTTCCACTGCTGTCCGACGGGGATCGCTCAGGTAAATTTCATGATGGAAACGGTGGGAGTAATCTGGTTCATACCCCTGATCACTGGCATATTTTTTCATTTTCTGAATGGTTTCCATTTCACTATCGTAGCTGCCCGTGTGCATACACTGTACACAGATTCCTTCTTCATAAGTAAAAAATTCCACTTTGGAAAAATCCATTTTCTTTTTAGCAGATGCCTCCTTTACTGCCCACTCAAAATCACCTTTTTTTACAAAATCCGGGAGACGTATCATGGTAATCCACTGAAAGGCATCCTTGTGCCCATAGTCAATACATTCCCGGCTGCCCTCCTGCCACCAGAGTCCTTCCAGCGGTGGTACCACATAAGAAAAATATCCTTCAATGCTGTGAGAACCTTTGTAACTCATCTTAATCGTAAAAGAAATTCCATAAAGAAGTCCTATTGCTTTTTTATATTCTCCATTTTCCTCATTAGGATCCCCGGTTCCCCGAACTGCCACATAATTCATTTCCGGTATTTCAACGATTCCCGGATTTTTCGGTGGAAGATAAAACTCTTTATACTCTTTTTTATAATCAAATGCCATTTCTATTCCTCCTGATAATTTCTCCTTATTTGCTCCACTACTGCTTTTATCTCTTCTTTGATTTCTGAGGGTTCCAGAACTTTTACATCGGCTCCAAAGGTCAGAAGCCAGCTGATCAGATGATTTTTATCTGAAAATATCCAGTAAAACAAAAGCGTTCCATCCTTCTGCTCCTGAAAACTGTCCTTTCCATACTCTTCTGCCAGTCTCCATCTGCATTTCCCTGAAAAAACTGCCTTTATTGGAAATTTTCCGGGGAATATGTTTTCATAATCAAAATCAGGTAAAGATACCTTACGCTTTTCAAAAATATTTTCTGTTAATTCCAGTTCTTCCATTCTGTTCAGCTTAAAAAGCCGGCTTTCATTACATTTACAGCACCAGCCCCACACATACCAGCTGGACCAGCGAAAAATAAGATAATAAGGTTCAATCCTTCTTCTGGTGCTTTTTTCCGGAGAAAAATACAAGAATTTCACGATTCTGCATTGTTCAATTGCTGTACGTAAAATTTCAATTTTAGGGATCAAAGACTTTTTATGCCAGGAAGATAAGTCAATAAGGATATTCTGATCTCCTGTCACAAAATCCGAAGAGCCTGCACAGACTTTTTCCATCAATTGTCCGTATTTGTTTGTTCTGTGAATGCTGTCAAGACCGTGAATACCAGTCAGAATATCCTTCATCTCTTTTGCTGTAAAAACAGTCCGATCCATTCGGTAATTTTCCATAATAGAAATACCGCCGCCTGTTCCCTGTCTGGTCATTAAGGGAATCCCTGCCCTGCACAGATCTTCAATATCCCTTTGGATCGTCCGCCTGGATACCTCAAACATATCAGCCAGATCAGCCGCAGTCACCATGTCCTTCTGCAGTAAAACAGACAAAATTCCAATGAGCCGTTCAATCTTCATATTCTGCCCTCTCCTTTAATATAGCACTCCAAATATGACACCTGTATGTCATAATTAAAATAAGGCTTTCTTTTTCCGGTATTGTGTCGGCGTCAGACAGTAATGCTTTTTAAATAATCTGCAAAAATAATCCACGTTATGGAATCCTGTTTCATCTGATATCGTAGCGATTTTTTTCTCGGTTTTTACAAGCAGAAGCGCAGCCTCCTTCAGCCGGTAATGAATCAGATAATGAATGGGGGTAATATGCAGATATTTACGAAAAAGATTTAATACTGTGCTTTTACTGATTCCTGCATAACAGGCAATATCATCCAATGAGATATCATGAGTATAATTTTCATGGATATACTGCATCATGATCTGCAGTCTCGCCTGAAAAGAAACGGCAGCGTTTACCTTGTCTTTTTCATTATTCATATCTGAATTTTCATATATCTCCAGCCAGAGCTTTTGAACCAGGGACGATGTTGCAAGCTCACAGAAGGCTTTATCTTCCTGAACTGCAATGATCTGTTTTATGAGCTCTAGAGCTTTGGCCTGCCAGTCAATCTCTCTTTTAAAAATCTGAAATTCCAGAGAAGATGAAATCACAGGCAAAATATATTTATTATAAATAAGACTGTCCTGCACAGCAATAAAAGAAGGCATACACAAAAAATTCGGAATCACTGCGCCGTCAGATGAATAAAAGCGGTGCAGGATTTTGGAGTTAATAAATAATCCGTCTCCTTGGGACAAAATAAACTGTTTTTCTCCAATCCAGAAAGTCATGGTCCCGGACTCCATATACACAAATTCTAATTCCATGTGCCAGTGCCATTCCACGCAGTTAAAGTCAAATAAAGATAAATCCTCATAATAAAAAGCAAAGGGATAATTTCTGCTGCCATGCTGAGCAGTTTCCATTAAATTTTCATCTGTGACAATCTTGCTGAAAGGCTGATCAGATGCCATACTATCATCATTCCTCCATGATCTGTTTTACGATATTATACAATAAATATCAGATATAAATCAATGAAACCCCTGCTTTTGTATTATATAATCCAAAATGCAGAAAAATTTGATGCAACATTCAGGAAAAGGAAGGAAGCTGCTATGCCAAACTATCAAAAGACAAAGCTTGCCTGTTATCTGGGCTTTATCACACAGGCAATTACTGCTAATTTTGCTCCGTTGTTGTTCTTAAAATTCCACCATGACTATGATATTTCTCTTGGAAATATCGCCCTGATCTCTACATGCTTTTTCTTTACTCAGCTTCTGGTAGATGCATTCTGCGCAAAATATGTAGACAGAATCGGATATCGTACCTGTATTGTAACCTCTGAAATATGCGCTGCTGCCGGACTTGTAGGGCTGGCATTTCTGCCGGACCTCCTGTCCAATCCCTTTATTGGAATCATGTGCAGCGTGATCATATACGCAATTGGAAGCGGTCTTATCGAAGTGCTCTGCAGTCCTATTGTGGAAGCCTGTCCCTTTGAAAACAAAGAAGCTACCATGAGCCTGCTGCACTCCTTTTATTGCTGGGGGTCTGTTGGGACAATATTAATTTCCACCTTGTTTTTTATGGTATTTGGAATGGATAACTGGAAATGGCTGGCCGTATTATGGGCCCTTATCCCTGCTGTCAATATCTATAATTTTGCCACCTGCCCTATCGAACATCTGGTAGAGGAAGGGGGAGGAATGGGAATAAAAAAACTGTTCCGAAAGCCTATATTCTGGATTGCAGTTTGTCTGATGATCTGCTCCGGCGCTTCAGAACTTGCCATGGCACAGTGGGCTTCCGCTTACGCAGAAGCTGCTTTGGGATTGTCAAAAGCAGCCGGAGATCTGGCAGGTCCCTGCATGTTTGCGGTTACAATGGGCATCAGCCGTATCATTTTTGGAAAATATGGAGATAAGATAGATCTTATGAAATTTATGACAGGATCTGGTATTCTGTGTGTGATCTGCTACCTTCTCACTTCCATGTCCTCCTCACCATTTACAGGACTTGTGGGCTGCATTATCTGTGGTTTTTCTGTTGGAATTATGTGGCCCGGAACCATCAGCATTTCCTCACAAAAATTCCCCACGGGAGGAACTGCCATGTTTGCGCTGCTTGCCATGGCAGGCGATCTGGGCGGCAGCATCGGACCGGCAATCGTGGGGCGTGTAACACAAAATACAGGAAACAATATCCGCGCAGGCATGGGTATTGGTCTTATTTTTCCAACAGCCTTATTGATCATGCTCTTTATCTTCAGCAGGACAAAAAAACAGAAATTGCATTAAAAAATTCTATAAAAGCGTTGAAAATGTTTCTGTTCTTGAAGAGCAGGTGCCGATTGAAGCAATTGCAGAGGCTGCTGCGGCAAAATAATTATAACACTACGCCAAACTGCCGGCAGAATGATCCGCCGGCAGTTTTTCTCTTTACTTATTTATTTCCAGAATATCACCGCAGGCCATATAATTCAGCCGCTGTATTTTTTTCTTTTCCGTTTTCATCATACAGAGCATCATTTATAAAAGAAATCCCCTATCATCCCATCTGATGTCCTCTGTTTAGAAAAAATCTTGCTGTCGCAGAAATATGGATCACAATGTTCTCCATGTTTCCATATCTTTAGCCTATTCAGGAAAGCATCCACCCCATAAACGTTGATAAAAAAATCATTACTATGGAAAACATAAAAGAGCTTACAGAAATCAGGGTTGCTCTCTGCTCAGACGGAATCATTTCATTCAGAATCACATCTGTTTTTACCTCCAGAAAATCATCTGCAAGCGCTCCCAGAAATCCACCTGCGATCATAATCAAGACATTCCCGGTAAGGGCTGCTGCAAGAGCACATCCAACTCCAAAAGCACTTAGTGTAAGCAGTTTTTTATAGCTGTATTGAGGAAAATAAGCAACCATTCTGGCTCCCACAACTGCTCCCAGTCCCATTATAAATAAAGCCGGTCCCAACGCCAGAGAATTCAGTCCGGCCATTGGAAGTTTTGCCTGCAGGAAAAAAAGCACAAGTGTGGAAACTGCCCCAATCAGAGAATTGACGATCATAATAGTTCTGGCTTTTCCGTTATTTAGCAGAAATTTCCCGCTTTCCAGAACTATGTTTTTCAGTTTTTCCAGTATGCTTTCTTGCCTTTTTTCTGTATTTTGATAATCAGCTTCAACCTCTTTTAAGCACAATGCAATGCTCAGGGCTCCAATGCTGAATAAAACGTCAATTGCATAGGCTGTCTTATATCCGAGAAAAAGCGCCAGCCCTGCACATAAGGTTGCCGTTGAGCTGCTGATTCTGTAAAGAGCCATTTCTGCAGAAGCAAATCTGTTATATATTTCTTCCTGTCCGGCATACTTTAAGCTGTCATATGCCAGCGCTTCTCTTGTGCCGGATGACAGATTATAGCTTAAAGCAGAAAAGCCCATTGCCAGCGCTGTGGACCAGAATCCGCCTGAAAAAATCATCAAAATATTGGATATCAGCGATACGATCTGACTTATAACAAGGGTCTTTTTACGTCCAAATACGTCCGCCGCTACTCCCGATGGAACCTCAAAACATATGCTTACAGCATGAAAAATACTTTCTATGATTCCAATTTCAATAAGCGAAAATCCTCTTGCCGCAAGAAGAGCCACCCAGGAGGCTCCTGCAATCTGGAAATATCCTATTGCCGTAATGCCATATAGCTTCCCGACCTGTTTTTTTATATTAAATTTATGCATAAAAAATCTCCTTTTCAAATTATATTCATTCATTTGATAAAGGAGATAGTTGCTCATATATGGATAAAAATAATGCGTTTTCGCTGTTTACTTCGTATCCTTCACCTGAAAAAAGAGCGTACTATCCCCGTAAACAGCCATTTTGCAACCATTTTCAAGTTGGATTTCAGGTGTTTTCCAGTACATAGTCCGTTCCTTTCCTTGAGTTTCTTTCATAATTTATGAATAAATATTAACATAATACTATCTGAGATACAAGCATTAATTCTGTTTTGCATTAACAAAATATTTTTATTTCGTCTGATGGATTATCTGATCCTATAGCTTTCAAGGACTATTCACCCCGTATATCTATAAAACTTCTATCCCTGCACTTATAATAAAGCCATTACATAAACCTGACAGGGATTCCACTCATCCCAAAGAGTCGGAAATATTTCAAATTCTTTAAAGCCAAGGCTTATATAAAATTTATTTGTATTGTCATAATTATCATACTGACCCATCTGAACGGTTTTTACCTGTATAAAAGAAAAACCGTCTTTAATTGCTTTTTCTCTTGCCTTCATAAACAGCTTCCGCCCTATTCCATGGCGATGAAATTCTTTTAGTACACCCATAACAGACACTTCTACAGTATCTTTCCCTGTTTGTTTAAGGCAAAGAAAGCCGATTGTTTTTTCTTCCTTTACTGCAGCAAAAAACTGTTGATTTACACTATTCACAATGTATTCTTCCCTTGCCTCAGGAAGACCAAACCAGTCAGGCAAGGCTTCTAATATTGTACGAGATATCATTTCCTTTTCTTTGTTATTTTCAACTTGTATAATCACTTTTCTTTCCTTTATAAATTCAATGCCTCTTTTTCAGTTTAAGACTTCCATAACCTTTTGAAATTTTGACCTGTAGTATTTTTGACTCTCTGGCGATAATTTTTGAAAACTTCTTTTTAGTTTTTCCTTTACAAATTCCTTACCCTCTTCAATTCCCATCCCTTTCTGAACATAAGCCAAATACAATAAACCAGGTACACTGTCAAAGTGGGAAATTGCATCAGCATCGGCAACACACAGCTCTTCAAGGCTGTTTTTCTCTAAATTCACACTTCCTCTATGCTTTTTAATACATTCCTGCACCAAAGGAATTTTTCGAGCATCATATCCATATCCTTTTAAGATATCATATGCAATCTGGGCACCGTACACATGATGAAGTTCATATAGTCTGTAATCAGTAATGGAAGCTACATCATGTAACCAACCGGCAATCATAACCACTTCCTTATCTGCACCATATTTATCTGCCAGAATTTCTGCATTTTTTACTACAGAAGCAATATGATAGTAGCATCCCATACCAAATTTATTTGTTTCTTTTTGGCATCTTTCGTATATCTCCTTTTGCAGACATTCCATAATATCTCTCATAGTTCTTACATCCTTATAAAAATCATCTTTTCTCTCTCAGGCTACATTTAGGAAGTTTATCACCATTATTCCTCTGGCAATTCCATTTCATGGTCCATTTTTACAAACCCGTATTTTTCGTATAAGGCTCTTCCCATATCAGTTGCTTCCAGTGAAATAGCTGTAATCCCCCTCATTTTGATATCTCTGACCAGCATATCCAGTGTTTTACCTGCAATTCCCATTCTTCTGTACTCAGGCTTTGTATACATATTCATTATGTAAGCCTTCCTGCCACTTGAATTATGATACGTAGGCATTACCTGATAAAAACTCACACCGCCAGTCCCTACAAAATGATCTCCGTCAAAAACAAGATACGCAATATGGGAACCGTTATTTAATGCATTTTTATAGTAATTATAAGACTCTCTTTCCACATGACTCATATCCACTGTATCGGAAAGCTGATTAGCTGCTCTCAGTACCTCTGTTCTTGTCTTTGTCAACATGTCTATATCTTGAATGGTTGCTCTCTTGTATGTCAGATTCATATGATATTAGATCCTGTAAAATTCTGTTTGTTGTTGCTGACTGCCTCTGTTGCATTAAAAAACTTATTTTTACTTTATTTTTCTCTATGTACCGGAAATCTGAGTTCCCTCACTTTCCCTCCTTAATAAACCGAATCAGTTCTTCTACATCATCAAATTCATCATAATCACCGACAATTCCCTGACGATGGTATACAACACCATTTTTTTCATTACGTTCCAGGCAATCCAGCAGGGCTTCCTCTCCATATCTTTTGGCAAATAAAGAAAAACCATAAGGCTTTATTTTTGACAGCAGCCCCTTCCTGCATTCTTCATTACAACAACTATAACAATGAAAATAGCCTTTTTCTATGGAGCATTTTCTGTTTTCACACCAGTCCTTATCCGGGCACTGCCCGGAATCACACCCCTGGCAGCTTACATTTTCGGAACACAGACAACATGCAAGGCCACATTTTGCGATTCCCAGTTCCCTTTTCATAAAATTCCCCCTTTAATATGGCTATTTTTTCTTTTTTGCTTTTGGAGACGGAAGTTCATCATACATGGCCTGAAATAAACCTGCCAGAAATTCCTTATTATCCACTTCGTCAACCAACAGCATCTCTTTCGCCCCATCATAAGGTCTTTCATAAGAAGCTGCAGGCATATAGGAAACTGCTGATTTCACCGGCTTTATCAATAATCTGTCATCATAAATACCTCCGATTATCTTCCCCCGATAGTAAATGATAAATTCTCCCATCATCGCCCGATATGTAATGTCTTCCAGTTCAGATAACTGTTCCAAAATAAACTGCAGATATTCCTTACTTGATGCCATATTTTCCCTCCATGTAAAGTTAAATTGCCATTTGATGAAAATTTCATATCCGATTTTTGTTCCTCTGTATCAGGATTGTATTGTGAAGTATGATAAAAACCACGTTTTACAGCCAATGGACAACTCTTCATAGGATTCCAAAACCATATTAAAATCAGTCAGTCTGATTTATTTGCTGTAATTTTATCATATCTTTTTGCAATATAAAACAGTAGCTTCTAATTTTTCACCGGCTTTATGAAATAGAGGTTTTCTTAATCTTTGTTATATCCTTTTCGTTAGACTAATTTACTGTATATATTGTCTGCAACTGGTTCACACCATTCATTTAACGTTTCTTCTCCCGGTACCTCAATTGCAAGATGAGAAAACCATTCATCTGGCGCTGCTCCATGCCAGTGCTTTACACCTGCCAAAATGTTGATGCAGTCGCCTGGTTTCATCTCAATCGCTTCTTTTCCTTCTTCCTGATAATACCCACGCCCGGCTGTACAAATCAGTATCTGCCCTCCGCCGCTCTTTGCATGGTGGATATGCCAGTTATTTCGGCATCCCGGTTCGAAGGTCACATTAAATACACCTACCTGAGAAGCAGAAACAGGAGCGAGAAAGCTCTTTCCCGAAAAATACTGTGCATATCCATCGTTCGGTGCCCCTATCGGAAATATCATTTCTCTGGCATGTGCCCTCATTCCTTCATCTTCATATGATAAATCATCTTCATTCACATCCCATACTTCTTTTGCTAAATGAAATACAGCCCAGCCTTTTGGCCAACCTGCATAAAATGCAACATGCGTAATAATCGCTGCTATTTCTTTTTGAGTTACTCCATGTTCCTTTGCGTTTTTTAAATGAAATTTCAAAGAAGAATCTGTAATACCTGAGGACATAAGCGCCACTACTGTAATAATACTTCTTGTTTTTACATCAATATCCTGATTATTCCAGTTTTCGCCAAAAAGAACATCATCATTAAAATGGGCAAACTGAGGGGCAAATTCTCCTAAAGCATTTCTTCCTGCTGTCTGTGCATTTTTTTTCATAGTGTCTCTCTCCAATCCTGCAAAGTTTCTGCCCATTGAGCGATTTCCTGTTTCGTCACATTATTAAATATCTTTCCTTCTTTCATTATGCTCTTTGGTGCAGAGGGTTTTAATTCTCTTATGGTATTTCCAAATCCGCTTCCACCTGAAGTAGCAAACAAAATGATCTTTTTATCTGAAAAATCATGCTTTTCCAGAAAAGTATTTATGATTGTGGGCGCTACATACCACCAGATTGGAAATCCTAAAATAATCTCATCATAGGCATTGAAATCTGTATCTGTATCCAATACTTCCGGTCTGAATTTCTTATCATTCATCTCTATACTGCTTCTGGATTTTTGATCCATCCAGTCAAGGTCAGCTTTTGTGTAAGGGACCTTTGGTTCAATCTCAAATAAATCTGCTTTTGCACTATTAGCAATCATTTCTGCTACTTTTTTCGTTGTTCCTCCTGCGCTAAAATATGCCACTAATCTTTTTCCCATAATTATCAATCTCCTTTGCAAAAATAAATGTGCAGAATATTTTCTTATCCCGCACATCTATTTTACAGTTTATGATCTCATTATGTCCAATACTTATATTGTATTCTGTTTTATGCCTGAAAGGCATTGATTTCTTCTATCATCTTATTTACTGCCTGTGAATATGGAATATTTCTTCTCCATGCAATTATGGAATTTGCAGTAATTTCCGGATACAGCTTTCTTTGTACAAGAATGTCTTCACGCCAATATTTAACAGCGCCTTCGATAGATATTGGATATCCAAGTCCGTTAGCCGCCATCACACCTGCATTCGTCCCAAGATTACTGATAAACGATATATCAAGTTTAGAAAAATCCTTTCCAAACCAGTTTGCAAGTTCACTTTGAACCCCCATCCTTTCCGGCAGAATCAAAGGCTTATCCAGAAGATCCTTCTTCTCTATATATTTTTTCTCAGCAAGAGGATCATCCGGGCGTATTCCTACTACCCAATGATCACTGTCTTTTATTCTGATATAATCAAGCCCTTCTGTATCTACCGGTTCCATAAACAATGCAACATCCACAAGACCTTTATTCATCATCTCATATACTATATCGGCAGTTGCAGTATGAAGCGCAATCCGGACAAGGGGATATTTTTGTTTATACCTCTTACAGATCTTTGCCAGCATTTCCACAGCCGTAAACTCTCCGCACCCAAAAGTAACTGTTCCCTCTATTGCTTTCTCCGTTCCCTTCAGTTCTTCCAGCGTTCGTTCTTCCAGATTAAGGATTTCCAATGCCCTTCTCTTTAACAATATCCCTTCATCTGTAAGCGTGATACTTTTCCCTTTGCGGACAAACAGAGAGATGCCCAGTTCCTCCTCAAATGCAGCAAGCTGTCTGGACAGGGTTGGCTGTGTAATGTGTAACTGTTCTGCTGCTTTTGTAAAATTTTGTTCTTTTGCTGCTGTCAAAAAATATCGTAATACTCTTATCTCCATATATAGGTTCCGTCATTACCTCCTGCGCTACAGGATTCATTTTTAAAAAAGTCCCAGAATTTCCTCATATTCAGATCTCTCCTTATCAATCATATAAATAACTATGAATGAGCAAATTTGAAAAAGTACACAAAATCATCACGAATTTGTCTTTATAAGATGCACGTATAAAGCTTAATATTTCCTTTATGTCTGTGTATTACGGATTCTATTGTACAACATTCGATATTTGCTCATTTATAGTAAATAATTCATCTGTGGATATACATTCTCGTCATATCAGGCTCATCATCCCCCTGAACCATACACAAAAACTCCCATCCATATCTTTCATAAAAACTTGTATGATCTGTGATCAAATAAATAGGAGTAATTCCTTTCAGCTTCATATCCTTTACAACCTTATCAAGTAGTTGTCCTGCAATTCCCTGACAACGATACTCTTGTTCTGTGTATAAGGCACATACATTTGGAGCAAGGTCTTTCCTGTTATGAAAATCATTTTCGATCACTCCAAGTCCTCCCGCAATGCACCCGTCATCTAAGCAAAGATACCATCCATATTCTGTTTCATGATTAAGATAAGCTTCCATACATGCAAGATAAGCCTCCTGCGGCACTTTCCATTTATCATGAAACCACGCAGCTGCAGCTTCTTTTAATTCAGGTTTTTGTCTTAAAGTAACATAAGTATATTTTTTCATATTCACCTCTCAGATTCTATTTTTTTCAGTTCTGCGAACTGTGGTTTTCTGTTACAGATTTACAATCATAATATATTCTTCACTATTTTCATCAACAACAGTAAATCCCACTTTCTCGTACATCTTCACTGCATAATTACTTTTCTGAACAGATAAAGATATTTTAGAATATCCATCCAATTTTTCTGCCTGTAATAGTTGCTTCAGTAATAAAGTTCCAATACCCAATCCTCTATATTTCTGACAGACAGACATGGCAAGTGATGGAGTATCATCATCAATGTGTCCATAATCATTCATAATCCTTACCCAAATAACTCCTGCTACTTTTCCCTGAATTTCAGCAACTAAGGCTTTGTCGTGTTTTCGATTTCCAAACTCGATGATATATTCTTGTAACTCCGGACATTCTATTACTGATTTAGGCGGCGGTTCAATTCCGTCTGGAATATAAATCGCTTCATACAAAAAATCACTTAATAAGCAGTATTCTTCGCTTCTCATTTCTCGTATTATACAGTCCATAATTTCACTCCAAGTTCCAATTTCACTTAACACCCTAACTTCTGCAAAATCAAGGGGCTAATGCCCCTTATGCTTTTCTCTTTTCTTTTGTTGTTTCAGTTCAAACATTCGCAGTTCTTCCGCTTCTTTTTTTTCTCTTCTTCTGACCTTATGCTCTTGTTTGTTCTGTTCCTGCTGTAATTTCAATGCCTGCTGTGATTTTGTGCCAATGCCTGTTTCCTGCATTTGCCTTTTCGCTTCACGCTGCATCCTTTTTGGATTTCTTTTTATATCCTTTACACCAGTATCAACAGCCGGACTGAATTTCAAACCGGAATAGCATTTTTGAATATATTCCTGTACTTCATAATCTTTTGGTTCTGTACCAAAAGTCACTTTGGCTACAGATAGTTTTCCATCCCTGACACGTTCAAACACACCTACCCAGAATGGAACTTCAAAATATACCGTCAGTTTTCCACTTACTTTGTCCATGAAAATCCCTCCTAAAATAATTGTTGAACAAAGAACGGACAACCCGGAGGGGCAGGTTACTTACCCTACTTACATAGGACGGCTGGGCTACCTACCAGCTCTAGCACATTTTTAAGTGTGCATTGCGTTTTTATCTTTGCATTTATAATCAAACCATATGGCATGATTAACTTAATCCGGCAAATAATAATTTGCAACTTTACATCGGTGTTCCTACCTCAATTAAATTACCATCGAAATCATAAAAACGAACTGCTTTTTGTCCCCAACTATGCGTCATAAGTTTATTGACATATTGAATTGAAGGATAAAAATATTCCAGTTTTTTCACAAAAGACTCTATATCCGGCTCCTCAAAATACAGTTCGCAGGAATTATTTTGTGGAATAACATCTTTCTCCAAAAACTTTTTCCAGATTTTCTCATCCTGAAGCACAAGTCCTTCTGTTAAAATCATATTGCCGCCATTATCAAGTACCAGATCAAGACCAAACAAATCCTTATAAAACTGTCTTGATTTTTCAATATCCTTAACAACAATTAAAACATTCTTCAATTTCATTAGATGGTTCCTCTTTTTCTACAATTTTTTGTAATTTATAGGAAATACGGAGTAATCCATATCTGTTTATTTTTTCATAATATCATACTTTATAATTATTTACACTACTGGTAACAAAATAACTTAATCCCAAAGTCTGACAACCGGATAATAAAAAACCGCCTCAGGCCTTATATTGTACCGAGTTACGCTGTTCTTTCCGATCTTACAGAGGAAGGGCTGATTCAAAGGATCAATATCTATCCTTTATAACAATTTTTCTCCACTTTTCTTTTAAAAAAACAGCAATGCCAAAGTTGACAGCGCTGTTTCTTTTTTGAATAAATTTACATCCTCATCCTCAAAATATTCTATTGTTGCTGCAATTTTATAAATGTTTTTTCTTATCTGCATTTCTTTGGCAAAATAAAGAAAATATTATTTTATGGCTGCACAAAAATCCTCCAACGTCTTTGCTGCAGCAGCTTTCTTTAAGTACAGGTTCAAAACCTCCATACTCTTCTCCTCCTGGATCTGAACACGAATTGCTTCCGGTATTGTTCCCAGCTCCGACAGCAATGAAAAAATTGCACCGGTCAGTCCTTCCTGACGTCCCTCTTCTTTGAGATCATCAAGAGCTTTACACATATTGATTGCTCCCTCCTCTTCCCTGATTTCAAAATCACTTCCAGTTAACAGCTTTATTACCTGACCGGCCTTCTGATCTACAGACAGGAAGTGCGGATCTGCAGTCACCATATCACGAAGCCGGTTTTTATCTTTTGAATGTTTAATAAATAAAAGCACTTCTCGGAGGCTGGTATGAAGCTGGTCTAATTTAGCATCGGGGATACTGTACGGAGATATCAGGTTGATTCTGTAATCCGGAATAAATAATAAAAGCTTTGGATCGATAATTTCTATCATATCATGCAGCCCCATGGGCGCATCCCATTTTTCCGGGCCAAAATAAATCACCAGTGTGATCACCGGGAGCAATTTATCCTCCCTCCTGAAACCCGAAAGGAACTCTCCTGGACTTATTTTGTAACCGTGTCCTTCTCCTGCCTTTAAATGTCGTCGAAATCTTCTTCCTACAGCATCTACCTGAGATGCATATTGAAGAGAATCATATACCATGGCCTTAACGGGCATGGCATAATGGATTTCCGACTGATTCTCTGTTCCCAGAAGAAGGTAGGCGGTATGCTCATCCTGCATAGCTGCCAGGTATTTGAGATTATCCCTGAATTTCTGTATCGGATATCCTTTCCCATCTGCCATGCAGGGAATAGCAATCTCTGCGGCATCCAGAGAATGCAGCTGTTCCGGAAGAATCACCTGTCTGCCATCATACATAAAAAAATTAAATACATCAGCAAAGATACAGGGATCATTCATGTAATCCTTAGTAATCGCGTCTTTTTTACCCAATTTGTCACCACCTTTTAAGATTTTTCTTCATTCATAATGTGTGTGGAATTTTATGAATGTTTATCTTAAGTAAGCGGCTCCATACAAGTGCTGATTTTATGATAGCATACTGTTTCGGGTAAAACAATGAAATAAGTATAAAAAAATATTAAGAGACAGACCTCCGATATGCAAGCATACAGAGTCCTGTCTCTTATTTTATTTACATGATTTATTTCTGCACAATATTGATGATCTTCTTGGGAACGTAAATCTCTTTGATGATTGTTCCGGTCAGTTTATCTGCCACTACTTCTTTTGCTTTTGCAAGAGCAGTTTCCTTGTCTGCATCAACAGGGAGGGCAACTACGCCTCTTGTCTTGCCATTGATCTGTACTGCGATCTCAATAGTATTCTCAACAGTTTTTGCCTCGTCATACTCCGGCCATGTCTGCTGGTATACATAGCCTTCATAACCGCAGGTATTCCAGATTTCCTCTGTAATGTGAGGAGCAACCGGATTGAGCAGAAGCAGGAAGGTTCTGTACTCGCCCTTTGTGATGCTGCCTTTTTTGGCAAAATCATTCAGGAGAGCCATAAGAGCTGCAATAGCTGTATTGTATTTCAGATTTTCAAAGTCATTGCTTACTTTTTTGATGGTCTGGTGCATTTTTGTTTCCATATCACTGCTGAAATCATCACCATCTACCAGAATATCCTGAAGCTTCCATACACGTTCCAGGAAACGGCGGCAGCCTTTTACACCGTTCTCAGACCAGGATGCGCTTAAGTCAAAGGCTCCGATAAACATCTCATAAGTACGGAGGGTATCTGCGCCGTAATCGTTTACGATCTCATCCGGATTTACCACGTTTCCGCGGGATTTGGACATCTTCTCACCGTTTTCGCCAAGGATCATGCCATGGGAGGTACGTTTCTGATACGGCTCCGGACACGGAACAACCTTGTTGTCATACAGGAACTTATGCCAGAATCTGGAATACAGAAGATGAAGGGTTGTATGCTCCATTCCGCCGTTGTACCAGTCAACCGGAAGCCAGTAATTCAGGGCCTCAGGGCTTGCAAGAGCTTCTGTATTCTTAGGATCTGTATAGCGGAGGAAATACCAGGAGGAGCCTGCCCACTGAGGCATGGTATCTGTCTCACGTTTTGCAGGACCGCCGCAGCACGGACAGGTAGTGTTTACCCAGTCTGTCATAGCTGCCAGAGGTGATTCTCCATTATCAGTAGGCATATAGCTTTCTACGTCCGGAAGCTCCAGAGGAAGCTCGCTTTCAGGAAGAGCCACATAGCCGCATTTGTCACAGTGAACGATCGGGATCGGCTCGCCCCAGTAACGCTGACGGGAGAATACCCAGTCTCTCAGCTTATAATTTGTCTTTCCGGTTCCAAGCTTTTTCTCTTCCAGCCAGTCAATGATCTTTTTCTTTGCTTCGGCTACTTCCAGTCCGTCCAGGAATCCGGAGTTTACCATTTTGCCTGTGGCAACGTCTGTAAAAGCTTCCTCCTGTACGTTTTCGCCGCCGGCTACTACTTCAATGATCGGAAGATTGAATTTTTTTGCAAATTCCCAGTCACGGGTATCATGAGCCGGTACTGCCATAATAGCGCCTGTTCCATAGCTCATCAGTACATAGTCGGAAACCCAGATGGGAATTTCTTTTCCGTTTACCGGATTGACTGCACAGATGCCGTCGATCTGAACACCTGTCTTGTCTTTTGCAAGCTCAGAACGCTCAAAATCAGATTTTCTGGCTGCCTGCTCCTGATATTCACGGATGGCATCCATGTTTTTGATCTCGTCTTTGTATTTTTCCAGCGCAGGATGCTCCGGAGAAACTACCATATAGGTTGCACCGAAAAGAGTGTCCGGTCTGGTGGTGTATACCGTAAGCTTGTCTTCTTTGCCTGCAATGGCAAAATCAACCTCTGCGCCCTGGCTCTTGCCGATCCAGTTTTTCTGAGAAACCTTTACACGTTCAATGTAATCTACATCGTTAAGGCCTTCCAGAAGCTTTTCTGCATAATCTGTGATCTTCAGCATCCACTGGCTTTTTACCTTGCGGACAACCGGAGAACCGCAGCGTTCGCAGACACCGTTGACAACCTCCTCGTTTGCAAGACCTACCTTACAAGAAGTACACCAGTTAATAGGCATTTCACTTTTATAAGCAAGTCCTGCCTTAAACAGTTTCAGGAAGATCCACTGTGTCCATTTGTAGTATTCCGGATCTGTGGTGTTTACTTCTCTGTCCCAGTCAAAGGAATATCCCAGAGAATGAAGCTGTTCTTTGAATCTCTTTACGTTATTTGCAGTTACGATCTTCGGATGGATCTTATTCTTGATGGCATAGTTCTCTGTAGGAAGACCAAAAGCATCCCAGCCCATTGGATAGAGAACATTGTAGCCCTGCATTCTTCTTTTTCGCGCCACAATATCAAGAGCTGTATAAGGTCTCGGATGACCTACGTGAAGTCCCTGTCCTGACGGATAAGGAAACTCTACCAGAGCATAATATTTCGGTTTGCTGTAATCATCTGTTGCGGCAAAAGCTTTATTGTCATCCCAGACTTTCTGCCATTTTTTTTCGATCACCTTATGATTGTAAGGTACTGACATTGTTTTTTCCTCCTTGTATAAATGGAATCGCATCCTGGCGGAGCATTTTTGTTTATCAGAAAAGTCCGTACAGCCTGTACTACTTTTGTGATAAATAAAAAAGCCTTTCATCTCCATAGTTAGAGACGAAAGGCTGAATTCCGTGGTACCACTCTAATTCACCGGATATCATCCGATGCACTCATTAAATCTGTAACGGGATTTCCCGTCCAAAGCTACTTTCAGTTCACTTCGGCAACTCCAGGGCGAGTTCAGAAATATCCTCTCCTGCCTTGCACCATCCGGCAGGTCTCTGAAAAAGGAAACATTTTCCTACTACTCCTCTTCTTCGTCTTTATCTTTAATAATTCTAACGATTCCCTGCAGGTTTGTCAAGAATTAAATTCTGCCTTTCCTTTTGAAAAGCTCTCAGTATTACATTCCTCGCCTCTTTCGCTTTTTCCCCGTCCATATTTTCCACCTGCTCCAGAGGATAGGATAAGCCCAGCTTATCGTACTTTACTTTGCCCATGGTGTGATAGGGAAGAACCTCCAGGCCTTCCAGATTGCGAAAACCGGCAAGCAACTTTCCGAGATCCTGTAAATGGGTTTCATCATCTGTGATCCCCGGAACCACCACATGGCGAGCGATCATTGGAATCCTTTTTTCTTCCAGAACGCGGGCAAATTCCAGCACATGCTTCTGTCCAAGACCTGTAAGATTTTTATGACCTGTTTCATTGCTGTGCTTAAAATCCAAAAGCACCAGGTCAAGAACCTTAAAGAGCTGTACAAACTTTTCCTGCCGCTCTTTGCGGTACATGATCCCTGAGGTGTCCAGACAGGTATGGATGCCCTGTTTTTTTGCCTTTTGAAAAAGCTCTGTCAGAAAATCAAGCTGCATAAGCGGTTCCCCGCCGGTGGCTGTGATTCCTCCGTTTTTATAAAAAACTTCATTCTTCTTATAGGCTTCCAGGATTTCCTCTGCAGTCATTTCCTTTCCTTCGCCCGTTTTCCAGGTATCCGGATTATGGCAGTACAGGCATCGCATGGGACAGCCCTGGAAAAACACTACAAAACGAACTCCGGGACCGTCAACGGTCCCGAAGCTCTCTGTAGAATGAATATATCCCTTATGGTTATATTCCTTTGCCATATGCTTACATTCCTTCATGGAAGGTTCTGGAAATAACCTCGTCCTGCTGCTCTTTTGTCAGCTTATTGAAGTTTACCGCATAGCCGGATACACGGACAGTCAGCTGCGGATATTTTTCCGGATGTGCCTGTGCATCCAGAAGGGTTTCTCTTGTAAAAACATTTACGTTCAGATGATGGCCGCCTTTTTCTGCATAACCGTCAAGTAAGTTTACCAGGTTGTCAATCTGTGCGTCGCTGATGTTCATAATTATTTCCTCCTGTTATATAAATGAATTCTGTAAAATCAGTTGCTGTTCACAGATCACTGTCCCACGGGCCGTTTTGGCAAATATATGCCAAAATCCCGGGATATACAGGACAAAATATCATCACCGAAGTAATTTGGAATGTATTTTGACCAGGCTACTGTGAACAAAGTAAACCTAAAATTATTCTGCTTCGTCTACGGAAAGATTTGGCTCGCAGCATGCGCAGTCCGGTTCCAGTGAAAAGCTTAAATCGTCAAGGCTGATGGAATCCAGCATTACCATATCCTCTTTTCCCAGAGCTCCCGGAATAATGGAGAAGGTGTTGGAAATTCCGTCCTGCGCCTCTTTAAACGGAAGCTTTGCAACAGAGCTTAAGGACGCTACTGCGCCGCAGCTGTCTCTTCCGTGCATGGGGTTTGCACCCGGGGCAAAAGGCTCTCCGGCCTTACGTCCGTCCGGTGTTGCTCCTGTGTTCTTGCCATATACTACGTTGGAAGTAATAGTAAGAATAGAGGTTGTCGGAATACCGCCGCGATAAGTCTGGGTTGTTCCCACATAATGCATAAAATCTTTTACGATCTTGTATGCGATCTCATCCACGCGATCGTCGTCATTTCCGTATTTCGGATAATCTCCCTCTACCTCAAAGTCCACAACAATGCCGTTTTCGTCACGGATGGTTTTTACCTTTGCATACTTAATGGCAGAAAGTGAGTCTGCGATTACGGAAAGACCTGCAATACCGGTTGCAAACCAGCGTGTTACATTTTTGTCATGAAGAGCCATCTGAAGGCGCTCGTAGCAGTATTTGTCATGCATGTAGTGAATGATATTCAGAGTATTCACATATACGTGAGACAGCCAGCGGCTCATATCGTCATAACGCTCCATTACCTCGTCATAATCAAGATATTCAGAGGTGATGGGACGGTATTTCGGTCCCACCTGCTTCTTTGTGATCTCGTCCACACCGCCGTTAATAGCATAGAGAAGGCATTTTGCAAGGTTTGCGCGGGCTCCGAAAAACTGCATTTCTTTTCCCACACGCATGGAAGATACACAGCAGGCAATAGCATAGTCGTCTCCGTGAGTCACTCTCATCAGGTCGTCATTCTCATACTGAATGGATGAGGATGCAATGGAAGTCTTTGCGCAGAAACGCTTGAAGTTCTGAGGAAGTCTTGTAGACCACAGAACAGTAAGGTTCGGTTCCGGCGCCGGTCCCAGGTTGGAAAGTGTGTGAAGGTAACGGTAGGACATTTTTGTTACCATGCTTCTTCCGTCAATTCCCATACCTGCAATGGATTCTGTAACCCAGGTAGGATCTCCGGAAAACAGCGCGTTGTACTCCGGAGTTCTTGCAAATTTTACAAGACGGAGCTTCATAATAAAGTGATCGATAAATTCCTGGATCTGCTCCTCTGTAAAGGTGCCGTTTGCAAGGTCGCGCTCTGCGTAAATGTCAAGGAAGGTAGAGGTACGTCCAAGAGACATTGCCGCGCCGTTCTGCTCCTTAATGGCTGCCAGGTATCCGAAGTACAGCCACTGAATGGCTTCCTGCACGTTCTGAGCCGGTCTTGAAATGTCAAAGCCGTAGATCTCTCCAAGCTTTTTCAGCTCCTTTAAGGCCTTGATCTGTTCAGAAAGCTCCTCTCGGCCCCGGATCACATCCTCATACATATTGCTTCGTGTTCCCGCCTTCTGATCCTCTTTGTCCTCGATCAGACGGTCCACTCCGTAGAGAGCCACTCGTCTGTAATCGCCGATGATACGGCCGCGTCCATAGGCATCCGGAAGCCCTGTAATAATATGGCTGGAACGGCAGGCGCGCATTTCCGGTGAATATACGTCGAATACACCGTCGTTGTGTGTTTTTCTGTATTTTGTATAAAAATCTACAATTTCCGGATCCACATGATAGCCGTTGTCCTCGCAGGCTTTGATCGCCATACGGATACCGCCGTTTGGCTGAAGCGCCCGCTTAAAGGGCTTATCTGTCTGAAATCCTACAATTGTTTCTTTTTCTTTATTGAGATATCCCGGTCCATGGGATGTAATGGTGGAGATAATATGAGTATCCATATCCAGGACACCGCCTTTTTTATGCTCTTCCTCTGTCAGCTCCATAACCTGTGCCCATAAATCGTTTGTGGCCTTTGTAGGTCCTGCCAGAAAGGATTCATCTCCCTCATAAGGTGTATAGTTTTTCTGAATGAAATCACGCACGTTGATTTCTTTTTGCCAAACGCCTCCGTTAAATGAAGCCCATTCCTGTCTCATGAATCATCCTCCTGTTTTTAAATCCACACAGTTATTTCTGTGCAACTCATATTTCATGTTTAGAATATATAGTATAGCCAGCTTTCCGTCAAGGCATATCTTGTATATTTTGGAGGACAATCTTCAGTTTCCATATTTTACACAAAAATATTATACTTTTTTTGTCCATTTTTATGTAAATACTGACAGACAACTGTAACAGACAACAAAATTTACAGAAGCATATAAGCTTCTTCAACAGACAGACCATGGCAGAGCTGCGCAATATTTTTGCAGGCCTCTGCCACATACCCGGAATGATCCACCCATATCCCGGGATTGGATTCTGATACTTCTTTTTATGCCTGTACCGCATTCTGTCTGTTCCATTCCATGTTTATCCTTTATTCCTTTTTTCAAATTTTCTGTTTCATTATTTCAGCAGCATTTCATAGCTGAACCGTCCCATTGATCTTTTCAGAAGAAGTCCTGCCGCCAAAGCGCATAGTGCTCCCAATCCCAACAAAATCCATGTGTTTACAAGAAGCACTCCCATAAACTGTCCCACAGCCAGCAGAAGCAGCGGAATCACCAGAAAAACAGCGCCCTGCTGGGACTCTTCCACACTCTGAGCCTTTGCGGAACCCCGCACGATCAAAGTAATTGCGATCAGGGAAACAGAAGGCGAGATCAAAAACAAAATCACAAACCAGCTGATTCCGGGAAGCAGAAAACTTCCCATCAGAAACAGTGTCTCTGCTTCAAGTACCAGAAGCATTGCCAGAAAAGAAATAAAAGATATCAGCATACTCAGAAAAAAGGATGCCATTACCTTTGCACAGAAGATCTGTTTCACAGACAAAGGACAGTAAAGCAGAGTCTCCAGAGTATGTTTTTCCTTTTCCCCTACAAATGCGCTGGCTGACATAATGGACGCCGCCATTACCGGTATGATCAGAAAAAACACAGGAAGAATATAATTCAGAATCATTCCCATCAGGTCCAGCTCCATATTTCCGGAGCGAAGGGACATCGGCAGAAGCTCCAGCATCTTCTGAATGTCCGGGTCATCCGGCATAAAATGGATGGCGCACACGAGAATGGACGGAAAAATAATGGTAAAAACCAGGGGAACGATCAAAAGGGAAAGAAACAGATTTTTATTGGCCGTGATATTTCTTAAGTCTTTTCTGATAATAGCAGCCATTTTTTGTTTCATAGCAGTGCCTCCTCTCTGGCAGTAAAGGAAAAATAAATATCCTCCAGGGACGGTTTTTTTACATTGACCGAGTAAATATCTCCGCCGCCTGTTACGATTTTACGGACAAGGTCAGGAATCTCTTTGTCGGACCGGATTCTGCTCTCATACTGCCTCTCTCCTGTTCTTAAAAATCCCAGTTCCTCCGGCATGTGATCCCCACAGATCTCAAGACTTATACCGGAATCCACCTTATTTCGCAATTCATCCAGAGTGCCGGTGGCAAGCAGCCTTCCCTGAGCCATCAGTCCATATCTTGTACAGATCTCCTGAGCATATCGAAGCTGGTGTGTGCAGAGAAAAATCGTTATATGATCATCCTCTGCCAGCTTCCTGATCAGCTGATTCACATTCTGAGCGCTTTCCGGATCAAGTCCGGAAGTAGGTTCGTCAAGAAAAAGGATCTGTGGTCTGTGGATCAAAGCTCTGGCAAGGGAAAGCCTCTGACGCATGCCTGTCGAATAGGTAGACAGCTTCTGATCTCCCGCTTCATCCAGTTCCAGTTGTTTCAGCAGGAAATCCGCTCTTTTATCTGCCTCTGCTTTTGCCATTCCGAACACAGAACCATAAAAAATAAGATTGTGCTTTCCAGTCATATTGTTGTACATCTGCGCATGCTCCGTTACTACCCCGGAAACAGCGTGTACCTTTTCCGGGACTTCTGCAGGATTCAGTCCAAGTATCCTGCATTCTCCCTCAGAAGGAGCCAGCATCCCTGTAAGAAGCTTTACAGTCGTTGTTTTTCCTGCCCCGTTTGGCCCGAGAAATCCAAACACTTCTCCCTGCTTCAGAGAAAAACTGATCCTGTTTACCGCTCTTTTTCCATTCATATATGTTTTGGAAAGACCCTGCAAAACAATCGCATCCATCTACTGTTCCTCCTCATTCTTTTTTAGCCGGGACACCAGCTTCCCAAATCGGAATTCTTCTGAAATCTCCCGAAAAGCCGGACTGTCTGTAAGAGCCTGGGTCATACTGCGCCGAATTACGGAGACATTTCTGGGAGGCTGAACGCCCAGAGGCAGCGACTCTCCCAGCCAGCTGTCCAGTTTATGAAAAAAAGAATCTCCGTGAAGCTGCAGAGGATAAATATCTCCTGTTGCCAGCTCTGTATATTTTTCCAGAAACTCAAGTGTCTTTTCCCATTCCTTCCGCACTGCCCATCCCTGCGCAATCATAAGATAACCGGGAAGCATGATCCCCGGATGAAGCTTCTCCAGCTGAAAGGCTTGTGCAACTGCAAGAAACCGGCTGCAGATCTCCTCAAACTCCTCAGCTCCTCCTGTACAGAGATTCATATATGAGGATAATACATTGCACAGGGCAACAACCTCTTTATATATGCCGATCTGCAAAATCCGTTCCGCTTCCGAAGCATTTCCCAGAAGCTGATAGGCAGAAGCCTGCACAGGTTCTGCAGGATTTGTTATTATCGCATCCTCGCCTAACAGCTCCAGTATCTCTTCCGGCCGTTTCAGGATCAGCAGGCAGTACGCTTCCATCTGAAGCGCCTCTTTTCCAAGATTCGGATCCTCTGTTTCTGTTTTTACACGGCTGAAAAGCTCTCTTGCCTCTTCCAGTATCTGCTCCGATTTTTCCTGGCTTCCTGCCAGCATAAAATGATTTACCAGCAAAATACCCATATGAAACAAAAGCGGATAGCAGGAATAATATTTTTTTATCTTTTCATGGCAGTGTTCCAGTGCCTCCTTAAAGGAAAGAGAGGAAAATTCTTCTGCAAGCAGATAATAGCATTTCCGGATTTCCATTTTATCCATCTGAGGTTCATATCCCATAAGTTCATCAATACTGATATTAAAATATGCCGCAAGCTGCGGCAGCAGCGTAATGTCCGGGTATGTCATACCGGTTTCCCATTTGGAAACAGCAGCTTTGGACACTCCTAAATACGCAGCCAGTTCATCCTGGGTAATCCCACGTTTATGACGGTTTCCCACCAGAACACGGCCTAGCCTGATTTCCTTCATCAGTTTCACCTCCTGACTGTATTATAAAAAATCACCAACCGGAAAACAATGGAGTCTCAATTAATCTTTGTTAAAAAAATCAACCTGCAGGAAACCTGTCATAAAACTGATAACACGCTGTAAACGGACAAATGCCAGATTAAGTATTATAAAACCCGTAATGTGCGGACATAAAAAACATTAAACTCTCTATATACATCTTGCAAAGACAAACCAGAAAGGCTTTTATACATCTGTTTAAATTTGCTCATTTACAGTTATTTTACTGACAATCCCTTGGCAAACCCCAAAAACAGGATTATACTAACTATAGTACAGATGTTTGAAACGTTAAAAGTCTATTTTATTTTTATCAAATGAGGTAAATGGATGATGGAAAAATTCAGACGTATTTTTGTGATTGTTGCGGATTCTCTGGGAGTTGGAGCCATGCCGGATTCCCCGGCTTTCGGAGATGTGGATGTAAATACTCTGGGACATATTTCTCAGACTGCAGACTCCTTCCATATTCCCACTTTGCAGAAGCTGGGTCTTGCAAACATTACCCCTTTGAAGCAGGTTCCTCCTGCCTCTGCCCCTCTGGCTTACTACGGAAAGCTCTGTGAAAAAAGCAACGGCAAGGACACCATGACCGGACACTGGGAAATGATGGGACTGGAAGTCACCAGACCTTTCAAAACCTTCACAGAAACCGGCTTTCCTCCGGAGCTTATCAGGGAACTTGAAAAACGTACCGGCCGCACAGTCATCGGGAATAAAAGCGCCAGCGGAACTGAAATTCTGGATGAGCTTGCAGAAGAAGAAATTGCCACAGGTCATATGATCGTTTACACTTCTGCGGATTCCGTTATGCAGATCTGCGGAAACGAAGAAACCTTTGGTCTTGATGAGCTGTATCGCTGCTGTGAGATTGCCAGAGAACTGACTATGAAAGAAGAATGGCGGGTAGGTCGCGTCATTGCCCGCCCCTATACAGGCAAAAAGAAAGGTGAATTTAAGCGTACCAGTAACCGCCACGACTATGCGCTGAAGCCCTTTGGCAAAACAGCTTTGGATGCGCTGAAGGCCTCCGGACTGGATGTGATCTCGGTAGGAAAAATCAGGGATATTTTTGACGGTCAGGGAATCACTGACGCCCACAAGTCAAAAAGCTCTGTACACGGTATGGAACAGACCCTTGAAATTGCTCAGACAGATTTCCACGGTCTCTGCTTTGTAAACCTGGTGGATTTTGATGCTCTCTGGGGACACAGAAGAGATCCCGAAGGCTATGCCCGGGAAATTGAGAAATTTGACGTAAACCTTGGCAGACTCCTGGATTTAATGAAAAAGGACGATCTTCTGATCATCACAGCAGATCACGGCAACGATCCCACCTACACAGGAACTGACCATACCCGTGAAAAGGTTCCCTTCCTGGCTTACTCTCCCTCTATGAAGGGCGGAGCTGAAATTCCGGAACAGGAAACCTTTGCGGTGGTAGGCGCAACTATAGCAGATAATTTCGGAGTAAAAATGCCGGAGGGAACTATTGGAAGCTCTCTTTTAAGCTTATTAAAGTAACATAAGGGACTCAGGATTGCTCCTAATACTTCAGGAACAACGGCAGCTAATTATTCAGGGAAGTTTGTACCTTAAACTTCATATTCAAAATTTATGTAAATCACAAAACCACGTCATGCTGTCCTCTTCAGAAGTGCAGACGTGGTTTTATAATTGGATTTTAAATTTTTACATATCTTTGGTTTCTGCTGTTAGGTTTATCTGGAATCGTCATTTGGATAAGACCCATGTCCATTGCCGGACGCAGATAATTTCTTCGAAATCCCTCTTTGGATTTCAGGTTCAGCTTTTCCATAAGAGCACTGGCAGTATAAGGGATATCATATTCCATAATATCAAGTACTTTTTTTACATATTCAGAAAGGTGCTCATTATCTTCACTGAGCTGAACAGAAATATCACTTAATATTCTGTCAATCTGCCGCAGCATAAACTCAATAAAAACTGTAGATTCTCCATTTACATGACATCTGGCAATTGCCTCATAATATTCATCCTGAAACTTTTCAATCTGACTCTCAATGGGAATATACTCAAATATTGGTTTCCATTTAGATAAAATAGCTGTATGCCATAATCTTGCCATTCTTCCATTTCCGTCAGAAAACGGATGGATAAAAACGAATTCATAATGAAACACGCTGCTCAAAATCAATGGATGAACACTTCCATGAGATTCTTTCATCCAGGAAAAAAGCTCATTTATTAACTGAGGAACCAGTCGTGCCGGAGGCGCCATGAAAATACATTGCTCCCCATTAAATACGCCCTCCTCGCCATGCCGGAAATCACCAGATTCCTCTACAACATATTTTGTCATAATATTATGAAACTTTTTCAGGTCATTGATATCATATGGATGAATCTTTGCCAGCTGTTCATACGCTGCGTACGCATTTTTAACCTCCTGTATTTCTTTCTGTTCGCCTAATACAGGTCTGCCATTGATCAGATCTCTGACCTGGCCTAAAGACAGAGAATTTGCCTCAATCTTCAAAGAAGAATGAATGGATTTAATTCGATTATTTTTTCTTAAATGTGGTTTTGTCTGCAGATTATTGACAGCAGTAATCTGTCCTATTTTTTCTGAAATAGAAGACACATAGGACAATATTTCATTTGTAATTGTAAAAGGCGGCTTATACTCTCCCATAAAATCCCTCCGTTTACTTCCGTACTATCTTCCACATTATCTTCCTCTATTATACCATCAGATAAATCACTTTCAATCCCCGAATATAAAAGAACTGCCTGCAAAATAAGCAATCACAAAACCACATCATTCTGTCCTCTTCAGAACAGCAGACGTAGTTTTGTATGATTGGATTTTACATATCTTTGGTTTCTGCTGTTTATAATCGTAAATATTTTTATTACTCTTTTGAGCAATATAATACTTACAATGGAGGATTCATATGGACGTAATTAAACGAATTGACAACTTAATGAAAGAGCGGGAATGGTCTGACTACAAATTAGCTGCTGAATCTGGTCTTTCTTCATCAACAATAGCAAATATTCACCGTAGAAACACTGTTCCTTCTATCCCTGCTCTGGAAGCGATTTGTTCTGCCTTCGGAATCACCCTAGCGCAATTCTTTTCAGATAATAATTTTACTGTTCAATTAAATAGGGATCAATTAGATTTATTTACCCAGTGGATTTATTTAACAGACAATCAGAAAAAGTTGATTTATCAACTGATTAAAGAAATGAAATAATATATTATCAGCTACCTTCTTTCAGCTACCAGAAAAACTGCTGAACCCGTAATGTATCTAATACTTACAATTTTGGTTCTATAATCAAGGCACAGGACTTAATCCTGTGCCTTAAAATATCTCTCCCCATCATCTGACATGGAATTATTTTTTATTTATCCTCTGCTCCGTCATCTTTGGCTGCTCTTGCCTCGATCTCCTTTTTCTGGATATCTGCTGGAGCCTGCTCATAGCGGGCAAATTCATAGGAGAAGTCTCCGCTTCCGCCTGTCATGGAACGAAGATCTGTGGAATATCCGTAAATCTCAAGCATTGGGATATCTGCCTCAATTACAGTATTTCCATCATGATCCGGATTCATTCCCAGAACACGGCCGCGGCGTTTGTTCAGATCGCCCATAACGTCTCCGGTGTATTTATCCGGAACGGTTACTTTCATGCTGACGATCGGCTCAAGAAGAACCGGGGAAGCATCCATAAATCCCTTCTTAAATGCAAGGATGGTCGCCATCTTAAATGCCATCTCTGAAGAGTCTACCGGATGATAGGATCCATCATAAAGAGTTGCCTTCACACCAACAACCGGATAGGAAGCAAGAGGTCCTTTCAGAACACATTCCTGAAGTCCTTTTTCCACTGCCGGGAAATAGTTCTTAGGAACAGCGCCGCCTACAACTACCTGCTCGAACTCATATGGTGTTTCCAGATCACCGGACGGTGCAAAGCGCATTTTAACGTGCCCGTACTGGCCGTGTCCACCGGACTGTTTCTTGTGCTTGCCTTCTACATCAGAACTCTTGCGGATGGTCTCGCGGAACGGAACCTTTGGCTTGGAAAGCTCAATGTCAACTTTATAGCGATCTTTCAGCTTGTTTACAATAATGTCAAGATGCTGATCTCCCATGCCGTAAAGAAGAGTCTGTCTGTTGGCAGAATCATTTTCTGCACGAAGAGTTTTATCCTCACTTGTCATTTTTGCAAGAGCCTGAGAAATTTTATCCTCATCGCCCTTCTTAACTGCCTTATATCTCTTGCAGGTATAAGGAGTAGAGATCACTGCCTTCGGATAAAGAACCGGAGTGGTCTTGGTAGCAAGGCTGTCGCCTGTCTGTACGCTGTTCAGCTTGGCAATAGCGCCGATATCTCCTGCATGAAGCTCAGGAACCTCATAAGGCTTGGAGCCTTCCAGAACATACAGCTTATTCAGACGTTCTTCCTCTCCTCTTTCTACATTGAGAAGAGTATCATCGGATTTGATAACACCGGAAGCAACCTTGATAAAGGAATATTTGCCGATGAACGGATCAACGATTGTTTTCCATACATATGCGGATTTCGCTTTGGCAAAATCATAATTTGCCTCAAAAATCTCATTTGTCTTCTGGGAAATTCCATTGCAGGAGCGTTTATCCGGGCTTGGGAAATATCCGCAGATATCGTCAAGAAGATTGGATACGCCTCTTAAGCTTACCGGCGCGCCCATACATACCGGAACAATGCTTCCGTCCTGTACGTTTGTAGCAAGAGCTGCAGAAACCTCAGTTACAGAGAACTCATCTCCCTCAAAATAACGGTCCATAAATTCTTCGCTTGTCTCTGCCACAGATTCCATAAGAATGTCATGGTATTTTTCCAGATATTCGTTCAGATATTCCGGAATCTCACATTCCTGTTTGCCGCCCTTGTCAATATATTTTCTTCCGGCCTGTTTTACAACATTTACATAGCCTACAAATTTACCGTCTTCACGGATCGGAAAATGAAGAGGCGCGATCTTTTTGCCGTAAAGCTCTGTCAGCTCTTCCACGACCTTACGATAGCTGACATCATCCATATCCATGTCTGTTACAAAGAACATACGCGGAAGTCTGTATTTCTCGCAGAGATTCCATGCTTTCTGTGTTCCCACCTGAACCCCCGCTTTACCGGAAACAACGATGATGGCTGCATCTGCTGCGCTGACTGCTTCTTCTACCTCTCCCACAAAATCAAAATATCCAGGAGTGTCAAGAACATTGATTTTTACTTTATCCCACGGAACAGGAATCAATGATGCAGAAATAGAAAAATGTCTCTTGATCTCCTCTTTATCAAAATCACTGACTGTATTTCCATCCTCTACTCTTCCCAGGCGGCTTGTCATTCCCGCAAGATATGCCATTGCCTCTGCCAGTGTGGTTTTGCCGGAGCCCCCATGACCTAATAGGACTACATTTCTGATTCGGTCAGTTCTATAAACGTCCATATGTAATACCTCCCTGTTTGTCTGATATGTTCATATTTTACTAAAATTTCTCAGCTTTTTCAAGTATTTTATATAATTTTAACAACTTTTTTTACGGAAATAATGTGAAAATTTCACGAATTTTTACTTTTCCCTACAGTATTTGACTTTTTTCCCCTTATCTTTTAAAATATGAATATATTTTTCATGGGAAAGGATACCTGAACATATGAAAACCATTGGTTTTATCGGCCTTGGACTGATCGGAGGCTCTATTGCAAAAGCAATCCGCAAATTTCATCCGGATTACCATATCCTGGCATATGCCAGACATAAAGAAACTCTTGCCGCAGCTTTAAACAGCGGTGTTATTGACGGGGTACTGGAAAAAGAAGACGAACGTTATAAAACCTGCGACTATATTTTTCTGTGCGCCCCTGTTGAATATAACATTGAATACCTGAAATACCTGAAAACCGTCATTTCCGACAGCTGTATCATCACAGATGCCGGAAGCGTAAAAGGGCCGATCCATGAGGCTGTAGAAAAGCTGGAAATGGATCACTGCTTTATCGGCGGTCATCCCATGGCAGGTTCTGAACGGTCGGGCTTTTCCAATTCTTCCGATCACCTTCTGGAAAACGCCTACTATATTCTGACGCCGGGCGGTCAGGTTTCTTTAAATAAATTAACTGAATTTTCAGAGCTTGTGGATTCTCTGGGAGCCATTCCCATGGTCCTTACTGCTGAGGAGCATGATTTTATCACAGCGGGAGTCAGTCACCTTCCCCATATCATTGCCTCCTCTCTGGTCAACCTTGTCAGCGCCCTTGACAACGATGCGGAATATATGAAAACCATTGCAGCAGGCGGCTTCCGGGATATTACCCGCATTGCATCCTCCTCTCCTGTCATGTGGCAGCAGATCTGCCTGGAAAACACAAAAAATATTTCCACTGTTCTGGACGAATATATTCGCATGCTGATCCAGATCCGCTGCTCTGTTGACAACAAAGATGCGGACCAGCTTTATCAGCTTTTTGCCGCTTCCAGAGATTACCGTGATTCTATTGACGTAACCTCCAGCGGCCTTATCACCAAAGCCTATGTTCTTTATCTTGATATTGTGGATGAAGCAGGCGGAATTGCTACAATTGCCACAATTCTCGCCATGGACAATATCAGCATCAAAAATATCGGTATCATCCACAACCGTGAATTTGAACAGGGTGTGCTGAAAATTGAATTTTATGAGGAGGACGCCATGAAGCGCGGCGCCGCTCTTCTGAAAAAAAGAAATTATATTGTATATGAACGGTAGGTAGCAGTATGGAAATCAAAAAACAGACAGGTCTTCGGGGAACACTTGTGATTCCCGGAGATAAATCCATTTCCCACAGGGCAGTCATGTTCGGCTCCCTTGCAAAAGGAACCACAAAAATCTCTCATTTTCTGGAAGGCGCTGACTGCCTTTCCACCATTTCCTGTTTCCGCAAAATGGGAATTGAAATTGAACACAATAAAGAGGAAATCCTTGTGCGGGGAAAAGGCCTCCACGGACTGAGCGCCCCAACAGAAACTCTTGATGTAGGTAACAGCGGAACCACCACCAGACTGATCTCCGGAATCCTGGCAGGTCAGCGTTTTTCTTCCAGTCTTGACGGAGACGACTCTATCCGCACCCGTCCCATGAACCGGATCATAGCCCCTCTTACTTCTATGGGAGCGGATATTGTAAGCCAGAAAGGAAACGGATGCGCTCCCCTTATGATCAATGGAAAAAAACTTCATGCCATTCATTATAATTCCCCGGTAGCCTCCGCCCAGGTAAAATCCTGCGTACTTCTGGCAGGTATGTACGGCGATGGTATTACCAGTGTAACGGAACCTTTCCTTTCCAGAAACCATACCGAGATTATGCTGAATTATTTCGGCGCTGAAATAACTTCGGAAAATACCACAGCCTCCATTAAACCGGAGCCTGTTCTTGAGGCAAGAGAAATCACTGTTCCCGGAGATATTTCATCTGCCGCCTATTTTATTGCCGCAGGTCTTCTGACTCCAGACAGTGAGATTCTTCTTAAAAATGTAGGCATTAATCCTACCAGAGCAGGAATCCTTAAAATCTGCCGCGCCATGGGAGCTGACCTTACTCTTTTAAATGAAAAGCATGACGGGGAGCCTACGGCTGACCTTCTGATCCGTACAAGCAGTCTGAAAGGAACCGTCATTGAAAGAGCAGATATCCCGACCCTGATCGATGAAATTCCCATGCTGGCAGTTATGGCAGCCTTTGCAGAAGGAACAACCGTGATCCGGGACGCTCAGGAGCTGAAGGTAAAGGAATCTGACCGGATTGCGGTTATGGTGGATAACCTGAAACGAATGGGCGCAGACATTGAGGGAACAGATGACGGAATGATCATTCACGGCGGGAAGCCCCTTCACGGAGCTGTCATTGATTCCCATCTGGATCACCGGATCGCCATGTCCTTTGCAGTAGCCGGAACAATCTGTGAGGGAACTATGGATATCCGGGGCGGAGAATGCGTTAATATCTCCTATCCTGATTTTTATAAGGATCTTTATTCCCTGCATTAGTCAAAAAGCAGCAGAGCCGGATCAGATATTGTACTCCGGCTCTGCTGCTTTTTCTTCAAAGAAATAGTCAAGAATTTTCTTTTTATAATGTGCAAAATCACTTCCGCCACGATCACGGTATTTACCAAGCTCTACCTGGATTACATCCCTGATACGCCCCGGCCTCGCCGACATAACCACAATGCGATCTGCAAGAAATATCGCCTCTTCAATGTCATGGGTTACCATGATCATTGTATTTCCGCACCGGCTCCGTATCTTCAGAAGCTCCTCCTGAAGCTCGATTTTTGTAAGAGCATCCAGAGCTCCAAATGGTTCATCCAGAAGCAGTATTTTCGGCTGAGTTGCCAGTGCCCTTGCAATGGCTGCTCTCTGGGACATTCCACCGGACAGCTGACGGGGATAGGCTTTTTTGAATTCTGAAAGCTTCACAAGCTCCAGATACTGATCTGAAAGCTTCTTTTTTTCCTCCCTGGCCAATCCCTTTAAACCAAGCTGGACATTTCTCTCAATACTCATCCATGGAAACAGCCGGTGTTCCTGAAAAATCATTCCACGATCTGCAGCAGGCTCCGTAATCTCCTGTCTGCCTGCCGCTACCAGACCGGTATCATTTTTTTCAAGTCCTGCAATAATCTTGAGAAGAGTGCTTTTTCCGCACCCACTGTGCCCTACAAGAACCACAAATTCTCCCTCTTTAATATCCAGATTAATGTCATTGAGAACATTTATTTTTTCTCCATTTACCTCAAAGCTTTTGTTTACATTTTTTATGGTCAGTTCCTGTCCCATATATTCACCTTTCTCTTTCCCAGGGTGTGCACAGTTTTGAAATCAGTGAGATAATCTGATCCATTACAACTCCCACCACTGCAATAGCAATAATTCCCGAAAATACCACCGGATACTGCATAAGGCTTCTTGCGTCATTAATACGGAAACCAATTCCGGATGTGGCTGCAATCATCTCTGCTCCTACCACAGCCATCCAGGAAACGCTTAATCCCAGCTTCAGTCCCACAAAAATTGATGGAAGTGCAGAAGGAAGATAGATTTTTACAAACTGCTGCCAGCCATTAAGGTGGTACATTTTTCCTACCTCAACCAGTTTCCTGTCCGTCCTTTCAATTCCGCTGATCGTGTTTACCAGTACAGGAAAAAAAGAAGCAAGAAAGATAACTGCCACCTTGGATTCCTCACCAATCCCAAACCATATAATGAGAATCGGAACCCAGGCGATCATGGGAATCTGGCGGATAGCCGTAAAGGTCAGAATGAAAAATCGGTTTGCCACTGTACTCATTCCCATGATTACTCCCAGGAGAATTCCAAAAATAACGGCCAGAGAATAACCTTTTACAATACGGCTCAGACTCACTGCCAGGTCCCCTGAAAGAACTCCTGAGGTAATCTGCTGTATGAAAGTCTGAAACACTGTACCAAGCCTTGGAAGGATCAGTGTTGACATTGCGCCGGTTGCTGTTGCCACATACCAGGCCGCTGCAATAAGTGCCGGCAGAATAAGAAAATTAAAGAGAACTGCCGGTGTCTTCAAGATTCCATAACGCTGTCTTTTCATTTTACTGGTTCTCCTCTGTATCTTTCTGATATTCCTCAAGTGCCTGCTTCTGATAGGAAGCATCAATCCAGGAATCAAAATCCACTTTTGCGGATATCAGATTATTTTTCAGCTCAAATTTCTCAATTTTTTTCAGGGAGTCAATATACTGGTCATCCAGACTTACGGGATAGCCAAGTTTTGGATCCTCCACGGCTACCGATTTTACCTGTTCCAGAGTTCTTCCGCTTTTTTGGGAGGATAACTCATAAAAGCTCTCCGGATCCTGGACAATCTGATCCTTTGCCTTTAGAAGTGCTTTGAGCAGCGCCACATTTACTTCCTGATTTTCCTCCACGAATTCTGTTCTTCCAAGAAGTACAGTAGGCTCAAAATATGTATCCAGATCCGCCTCCACTCCTTTATGAAGGATTTTGGCTTTTCCCTGTTCCACAAGGGTATCTGCCTGTCCGTAGGTAACAACAGCTCCGTCTACTGCCCCTGCAGAAAGACTGGACAGTCCCTCTGGAATTGTACTGTTTACCAAATTCACATCTCCTTCTTCCAATCCAGCTTCTTCCAGGATTTTCAGTAAATACATTTGCGGAGCTGCGCCTCTCTGATAGGAAATCGTCTTTCCCTTCAGATCCTTCAGAGTGGAAATCCCAGAATCCACAGTCACTGCAAGCTGCCATGCAGAGCCATATCCTGCAACTGTCAGAAGCTTTGTATCAATGCCATTGGATTTCGCCATGACTCCTGCAAAGCCTGCATAATAGGCATAATCCAGATCCTGGGATACCAGTGCCTCATGGATGGCCGGCGCTGCCCCTGTAAAGGCAGTCAGCTTCGCATCATAGCCAAGAGGATGAAGATATTCATCCAGATACCCCTTTTCCTGGGCCAGTGCAAGAGTTCCCTCTGCCCAGTCTGAGCCAGCACTTGGAAATCCGATCTGCACCTCCTTGTATTCTCCTTTTTCTGTTTTTTTCGCCTTGGCATTTACCGTTTCCCCAAAAGCTCCATATCCTCCTGCAATCAGGCCAAGTGCAAATACTGTTCCCAAAAATACCGCTGTAAGTTTTCTGTTTCTCATTTTATCACTCCCTCTTCCTTATCCTGCGTTTACTTTACTAGATCACTTTTTCTGACAGTTGCAACACAGAAATTGATCTCTTCATCCTCATCTTCTCCGGCTCCGCCGCCTGTCATTAGTCTGGCATTAGGATCCACGCCCTCAATAACGGTTATCTTACCAAGCTGATTTCCTGTCAGGGAGCCCGGCACCCGGAAGGTTTCCACATTAATTTTTTCCACTGAAATCTCCTGAGGTTTCTCCACCTGGGGAATCCACTCATAGGGTACACGGTAAGCCCTGTAAATCATATTATTGGTAAATTTTCCAAGAATGGTATTAAAATACGGATTGATGTATTCCCACACGATTTCATGGTCCGGCGTCACCTCTATCAGTCTTCCATCAGAGCCTTCTGTAATCAGGGTATTTCTATTTGGAAGCCTCTGTGCAGAACTGATATAGGAACTGTAAAACTTGGACGCATCGGTAAACAAAAGATGTCCTGCTTCCTGAGGGGTATACTGCCAGGTAATTTCCAGTGTCACAGGATTGAACTGAAGGACTCTGGAATAATCCCGCCTTGCATTATTTACTCCTGTCAGAGCTCCTGGATTCGGCACACCGTAGCCGCCTTCTCCTCCATTGTCAAACACCAGAAGATCTCCCTCTCCCGGCAGTCCCTTGGGAATCATGTGCAGATGGTGCTGTCCGATAATCCAGCCCAGCTTTTTCGTTGCTTCACTTTCATTAAAATCCGGTCCCAGCTTCCAGACAATATCCCCTGTTTTTTTGCTGATTATGGCAAGAATATTGGAATTTCGTCCGTCAATAATAATATTTTCCGGATGGAAACGCTCATCCCCCTGATCATACCATTTGTTTTCGCCCAACACAGACATGCTGTTAATATGCATCCAGTCTCCGCCGGCCTCACCCTGAAGGCATGGATTGCGGAACAGCGCATTTCTGGCAGCTTCATCAAAGCCAAACTGTTCAAAATGATCACTAGCTCTCCAGCTCCAGAGAATATTTCCCTCCCAGTCTACCTCAATAATTTTGTCATCAATCAGACGCTTATCTGAAATCTCATGCTGGTAAAGATTTTCGTGAGTCAGAAGAAGCGTGTTCCCTCCGTCTGTACGAGGTTCTCCGCCCGGGTAGTAATAGCCTACGGTAGATCCCTCTCTCTGAAAATCATGATGCTGCCTTGCCATATAGACCGGTTCCTTATCTCCATCTCCAATCAGCTCTGTATGGTCAAATTTCCATACAATATTTCCCTCCCAGTCTACCTGCACCAGATCAATCTGATCCTGATAGGCTTTTTTTCCCGGACGGGTTCCTGTTGTACCCATTACATAGCCGCCGGGAAGAATTTTATTGGGAAAGCCTCCCAGCCCCGCCCACAGCTGAACCTCTCTTCCATTCATATCAATAAGCAAAGCTCCCTTTGCCGAAGGAAAAACCGTATAACCGTTAAATGCCTTTTCTTTATCATAAACTGTTGTTCCCGTAGGAAAAATACTTGGATATCCCATATATCTGTACCTCCTTATAATTTTTTGATGTTTTCCGCAATAATCAGCTTATGTACAAAGCCCAAAGACCGTTCCCTGAGCTGCCCGTCCTTAAAATACAATAATGCAGGTACAGAACCTACCTCATATTCCTCTGCCAGAAATATTTCTGCAGGAATTTCCACCTTTCCAAAAAACACGCTGTCCCCAAGCTCCTCTGAAAGCTCCTGAATGCCTGCCTCCAGTTTTTTGCAGTGTCTGCAGGTTTTGGAATAAAATTCTACGACTGCTGTTTTATTTTCTTTTAATGCTGCCTCAAAGTTCTGTGCTGTCAGTTCCTTTACCATTTTTTCGGTTCCTTTCTCTATAAAAAATTATTGGTAATGCTCCAGAATATACCGGGCTGCGGCAGTAGCTGCTGCTGCCCCGTCTGCCGCAGCAGTAATCACCTGCCGAAGCTTTCCGGCTCTTACATCACCGGCTCCATAAAAGCCTTCTGCTGATGTGAGGCCTTCCTCTTCTGTCTGGATATATCCATTTTTATCCAGGTTTACCAGCCCCTTGAGAATTTCTGTCCGGGGCTGCATTCCGATTGCGGCAAAAATGCCATGAACAGTCAGTTCTCTTCCAGAATCAAGGAAAAGCTGTATCTCTCTGCCTCTCTTTTCCAGCTTTTTCACTTCCGTACTCCGAATGATTTCCACATTTTTCTTTTTCTCCAGAAGCTTCAGAGTACCATATGCTCCCCGGAAGCTTTCTCTCCGGTGTATAAGAAAAACCTTCCTGCAGATTTCCGACAGCAGCAGCGCATCATCCAGTGCAGTATTTCCGCCTCCAATCACTGCTGCGTCTTTTCCCTGATAAAAGGCACCGTCACAGGAAACGCAGTAGGAAATTCCATTTCCCTCCAGCTTTTTACTTCCTGGAATCATAAGTCTCCGATGAGAAGCTCCTGCTGCATAAATCACTGTTTTTGCTTCCAGACAGCTTCTGGACTTCAGCTCCACCTGAAAATATTTTTCCGTTTTTGTAATGCCTTTGGCTTCGTCCTCCAGGATTTCAATCTCCAGCTTTTTCGCATGGTTCAGAAATCTTTCTCCCAGCTCATATCCGCTGATTCCCGGCAGACCCGGATAATTGTCAACACAGGGACTTTCTGCGATCTGCCCGGTTCCCTCATATTCCTTTTCCAGAAGCAGAACGTCCAGATTTGCTCTTTTTGCATAAATTGCAGCAGTAATGCCTGCTGGTCCGCTTCCGATAATCAGCACATCTCTCATTTTCTCCCTCCCATCATTAATCATATTTACATATCTGTTTAGTATGTTTTTCATGTCGATGATACTACCATATAACAACAGCACCTGTCTAATACACAAAAAAAATAGCCAGCTATAGCTTTAAGCTATAACCAGCCTGTATATTCTCTATATCTCCTCATATTCTCTGCTGCTTTCATCCAGATATTTCTTCAGAGCAGATACATATCTGTCCCCCAGACGGCTGAGAGTAAGATTTTTCCTTGTAATGTATCCAATATCCATCCTATTTCCCTCTGAATCATCCTCATCCAGGAAAGGTACTGCCCGGTAATTACTGCCGTTAAGCTCGTCACAGATAATTCCGGAACAAAGAGTGTATCCGTTCAGACCAATCATCAGGTTCAGCATAGTGGCACGATCATTTGCCCTGATAAGGCGGCTGTAATCATTGGTGGGCAGAATTTCCTCTGACAGATAAAAAGCACTGTTATCTCCCTGTTCAAAAGAAAGACAGGGGTATGGCTCTAGCTGGCTGAAACGAATGACTTTCTCATCAGCAAGAGGATGCCCCTTCCACAGATACACATAAGCTCTGCATTTGATCAGCATATGAAATTCCAGATCAGCAGACTTCAGAAGCTTTTCCATGGATTTTCGATTAAAGCTGCTGAGATACAGAACTCCTATCTCACTTCTCATTGTTCTCACATCATGGATAATCTCCTCTGTTCTTGTTTCCCGGATAGCAAATTCATACTTTGACATATCACAGTTTTTTGCCACATCCACAAAGGCCTTCACTGCAAAAGAATAATGCTGAGTGGATACACCAAACTTCTCTTTGCGGATACCACTGCCTTCATATCTCTGAAGAAGCTGTTCATACTGCATACAGATTTCTTTTGCATAAAGCAGAAACTCTGCGCCGTCATCGGTAAGTGTCACACCTCTGCCACTGCGGAAAAAGATCGTGATACCTATTTCCTTTTCCAGTTCCTTGACTGCATTGGTAAGAGACGGCTGAGATACATAAAGAAGCTCTGCTGCCTTATTCATGGATTTTGTTTCTGCTATGGTCAATATGTATCTGAGCTGTACAAAAGTCATTGCTGTACTCTCCTTTTTCCTGTTGTATTATTGTTTCTGAAAAAGCAGCTTTCCCTCTGAATTCCTTTAATCCTTAAACCTTTTCTCCATAATGCAGCACTGAATCTCAAGGCCAAGGCTTTTATAAAAGGCATACGCTTCCCTGTTAAAAGACCATACCTTAAGATCAATCCTTTTCAGCTTTTCTTTTTTTGCCAGTGTTTCCATACAGGCGTAAAGCTGTTTTCCCACACCTCTTCTTCTGTAATCCTCCATAACGTAAACAGCATCAATATAAAGTGTATGATTCTTTTTCAGCATGGGGTTTACCGGTGTTTCCTTTCTTTTTGCAATCACAGCTCCCACAAGCTTTTCACCTGCCTTTGCGCCCACAGCCACATATTCGTCACTTTCCAGAATTTCCTGATATTCCTCTCTGGTTAAAAGCTCTTCCGTATCCACATAAATATCCGGTCTTCCATTTACATGTTCTTTATGAAGCACATGATAGGCTCTGTTTACAAACTCATAATCTTTCATGGAAAGCTCTGTTATCTGTATGCTTTCTGTCATTTCCTTTCTCCTCCTTTGAAAAAACTGTCCCTATTATAATAAATCAGGCAGTCACAATCAAGCCCCGGACAAAATGGTTGACAACATCATGGAGTGCAAAGCAGAAAACTTTTTACATTTTTCTTTTTATAGGGTACAATGAATTTGGGAATGAAGTTCTCCCAAGGGAAACCTGAACTGCTTATTAAGCTGATGACTTCTGAGATTATCATATCGCAGAAGCACCAGCTTTTTTTCTGCGATAAAAACTAGGAGGAAATTTATGTTAACGTCACTTGCCTTTATTTTTCTGGCAGGCCTTGCTGTGGCCGCCTTCTGCCAGATGCTGAAGTTTCCCCGTATCATCGGCATACTTGCCTGCGGAATCATTCTGGGGCCCCATGTACTGGATCTTCTGGATCCTTCCATCCTGTCCATTTCATCAGAATTGCGCCAGATTGCTCTGCTTATTATCCTGCTGAAGGCCGGGCTTTCACTGGATCTTTCGGATCTGAAAAAAGTAGGACGGCCTGCTGTTATGATGTCCTGTGTCCCGGCTGCCTTTGAAATTCTGGCATTTTTTCTTTTTGCCCCTCATATTCTGGGCATTACCGGAATGGAAGCAGCTGTAATGGGTGCAGTCCTGGGAGCTGTTTCTCCGGCAGTTGTGGTTCCACGGATGGTACAGCTTATTGACACTGGGTATGGAACAAAAAAAGCATTCCTCAGCTGATCCTTGCAGGATCCTCCTGTGATGATATTTCTGTGATCGTGCTGTTTTCTACCTTTGTGAGTATGGTCCAGGGAGGACATGCCAGTGTATCAGATTTTGCTGCTGTCCCGGTTTCAATTATCCTGGGAGCTGCACTTGGAGCTGTAACCGGCTGTCTTCTCAGTCTGTTTTTTGAGACTTTTTACAGACGTTACCACTATATCCGCAGCAGCACAAAGCTCATCCTTGTCCTTGGCTTTGCCTTCCTTATGACAGCTGTGGAAACCTGGCTGAAAAACACAGTTGCCCTGTCCGGCCTTCTGGCAGTTGTCAGTATGGCCTGCATTCTCAGACAGAAGAGTCCCGTCTCTGTATCTAAAGGTCTTTCTGAAAAATTTGGTAAGCTGTGGCTTGGTGCTGAGGTGATATTTTTTGTTCTGGTAGGCGCTGCAGTGGATATACGCTACACCCTGGATGCAGGACTTCCTGCTGTGGCAATGATCTTTCTTTCCCTTCTGTTTCGCTGCCTTGGCGTTGCACTCTGCATGGCAGGAACCAGCCTGAATCCAAAGGAACGGCTTTTCTGCATCATAGCCTATCTTCCAAAGGCCACTGTGCAGGCAGCCATCGGCTCCATTCCCCTGACTCTTGGATTACCCTGTGGAAAAATCGTCCTTTCTGTAGCGGTGCTGGCAATTCTTATTACTGCCCCACTTGGAGCCATTGGGATGGACCTAGGCTACAAAAAGCTCCTGTCCCGGTAACTGAAGCTTCTATATGCAGAGATTACTGTTCACCGTAACAGGAAAAGGAATATTTTTTCTCCTACTGTACACTCTATATTGACAGCAGAGAAATCTCACGGTACGATTTCACCAAACCCTGTACATATACAGGGAGAAAAGGAGATACTATTATGAAAATTTTATTTTATGGTGCAAAAGACTACGATCAGCAGTTTTTTGACAAGTTGGCTCCGGAATACCCGGGAATTACTTTTAAGTTTATTGAAGCAAATCTCTATGAGGAAACCGCTTCTCTTGCCAAGGGCTATGATGGAATCTGTGCCTTTGTAAATGCAGATATCAGTACAGCTGTTGTAAAGGAACTCCATATCCAGGGGGTAAGGCTGATCCTTATGCGCTGCGCAGGCTATAATAATGTGGATCTTAAAGCGGCTGCCCATTACGGAATTAAGGTTCTCCGGGTACCCGGATACTCCCCGGAGGCTGTTGCCGAACACGCTATGGCACTTGTTCTCACTGCCAACCGCCACACCCACAAGGCTTATATTAAATGCCGCGAAAATAACTTTGCCCTGAATGGACTTATGGGGGTGAATCTTTACAAAAAAACAGCTGGTATTGTGGGAACCGGAAAAATCGGCCTTGCCATGGCAAGAATCTGCCGGGGCTTCGGCATGCGTGTGATTGCCTACGACCTTTATCCAAACAAAGAACTGGATTTCCTGGAATATGTATCTCTGGACGAGCTTTTAAGCACAAGTGATCTGATCAGTCTTCACTGCCCGCTGACAGAGGAAACCCATCATCTCATCAACGAAGACTCCATCTCCAAAATGAAGGATGGCGTGATCCTGGTAAACACTTCCAGAGGCGGTCTTATTAAAACAGAGGATCTGATCGCAGGAATCCGCGATCATAAATTCTTTGCAGTGGGACTTGATGTATATGAAGAGGAATCTGAGCTTGTCTATGAGGATATGTCGGAGCGCATCCTTCAGAGTTCCACGATCCAGCGTCTCCTCTCCTTTCCCAATGTGGCAATGACCTCTCACCAGGGCTTTTTTACAGAAGAGGCTCTGACAAATATTGCAGAAACAACCCTGCAGAATGCCGCTGATTTCCGTGACGGCAAAGAACTGAAAAATCAGGTGACTATATAAAAATATCACTGACCCAAGACTTCGGCAAAGTCTAATAAAAACTCCCCGGCGGCATCCTTCTGTAGTATGAAGGAACACTTCCGGGGAGCATTTGTTTGCAAATTTACTTTTCAAAGGCTTCTCTTAAAAGAGTAATTTCTCTTGTCCATCCCGCATCATCATTGGGAGTTTCCAGAATAAAAGGAATATTCTTAAGCGCCGGATGACGGATTACACGGACCAGAGCCTCCAGACCAATCTCACCTTCTCCGATCCTTGCATGACGGTCCTTATGGCTTCCAAGACCGTTCATACTGTCATTAAGATGCACTGCCCTCAGTCTGGACAGCCCGATTACTTTATCAAATTCTGTCAGCACACCGTCAAGGTCATTTACAATATCATAACCGCCGTCCCACACATGACAGGTGTCCAGACAGATTCCCATTTTATGATCCTTTTTTACCAGCTCCAGAATGGCATGAAGCTCCTCAAAGCTTCTTCCCACCTCAGAGCCCTTTCCTGCCATGGTTTCCAGAAGAACAATTGTTGTCTGTTCCTCTGTAAGAACCTCATTGAGAATCTCTGCGATCTTTTGGATGCCCACTTCTGCCCCCTGTCCTACATGGCTGCCCGGATGAAAATTATAATAATTTCCCGGCGTATATTCCATACGCTTCAAATCATCTGCCATAGTGTTTCTGGCAAATTCCTGCAGCTCTTCCTTGGCTGCACAACAGTTCATGGTATAGGGCGCATGGGCCACGATTTTTCCAAATCCATTGTCACCTGCAAGCTGAAGAAATTTCTCCACATCTGTCTCGTCAATGGCTTTGGCATTGCCTCCTCTTGGATTTCTTGTAAAAAACGCAAAGGTGTTTCCTCCGTTTGCAATCATCTGCTGCGCCATTTTTTCATAGCCTTTGGATGAGGTTGTATGATTTCCAATATATAACATATCTTTTCTCCATCTTCTGTATTTATCCGAAACCTGTGTGATGCAGTCTGCAGTCACTGACTGCCAGAAAAAATCATCCCGGCGCCATACATGTTCCGGATAACCCTATTATAGCAGAAAACCTTCTGTACAAAAAGAGAAAATCTGTTGACGAAAATCCAAAAAATACCTATACTTTTATTAATTGCCGATATCCGGATTTTTTAATCAAATACCCGGCTGTCTGCTTATTTTTACCAATGACAAAGGAGCTGCGTATGAATCCACCATCCAGAAACCAAATGCCTGATTCTTCCAGGCAAAGTTCCCGAACCTCCGGGCAGAAAACCAGACCCAATTCCGGGAATGTAAAAAAATCATCCTCTCAGCGCTCCAGAGCGTCTTCCGCTCACAGCGGAAACAGAAGCCGTTCACGCTCTGCAGCCGCACACAAACGACGTATCAGCCGCAAATCCCGTTATTACAGACAAAGGCAGAAAAAAATCTTTCTTATGACAGCAGGCGCTGTACTTCTGCTTTTTCTTCTTGTTATTTCTTTTGTAATCCGAAGCTGCGGAGACAAAAAAGCAGAATCAGCCTCCTCACAGAACACTCAGACAGAGGGGAAAAATAATTCTGCCAAAAAAGTGAGTGACAAAGACACTGCTTCCGGTGATGAAAACACCGAAGCGACTGACAAAAACCCAAATCTTCCGGAGAATCCGGTTTCACTGACTGTCAGTGTGGTTGGCGACTGCACCCTTGGCACAGATGAGTCTTTTGACTATGATACCAGTCTTAATGCCTATTACGAAAGCTATGGCGCTGATTACTTTTTCTCCAATGTAAAAAATATTTTTTCTGAAGACGATCTGACGATTGCAAACTTTGAGGGAACTCTTACAGACTCCGAAGAACGGGAAGAAAAACAATTTGCCTTTAAAGCTCCGGCTGAATATGCAGACATACTCACTGCCGGTTCTGTGGAAGCGGTAAATACAGCCAATAATCACAGCCATGATTATGGAGAACAGAGCTTTACCGATACCCTGACCGCCCTTGATCAGAAGGGGATCACTCATTTCGGGTATGACGAAACGGCTGTTATAGATGTCAAGGGCATCAAAGTAGGACTTGTAGGAATCTATGAGCTGAAAGATCATCTGAACCGGGAAGAACAGTTAAAACAGAATATTGCCAAAGTAAAAGAAGAGGGCGCTGTGATCACCATTGTGATCTTCCACTGGGGAAATGAAAAGGAAGAGGTTCCTGACAGCAACCAGATGACACTGGGAAGACTTGCCATTGATGAAGGCGCGGATCTTGTCTGCGGTCATCATCCTCATGTGCTTCAGGGAATTGAAGAATACAAAGGCAAGAACATTGTTTACAGTCTGGGAAATTTCTGCTTTGGCGGAAATTCCTACCCAAGCGATATGGACACCATGATCTTCCAGCAGACCTTTACGGTAGATAAAAACGGAGTAAAAGCTGACAATGTCACCAATGTGATCCCCTGCTCCATTTCCTCTGAATATGATTATAACAACTATCAGCCCACTCCTGCCCAGGGTGACGAGGCGGACCGGATCCTGTCCAAAATTCAGGAAAGAAGCTCCTGGATCACGCCTGCCGAAACCTCTGAACCGGTCGGTGAATCCAGTCAGGAATCTGCTGATCTGTCTGACAGTGAGTAAGCGCTTAATTGGTTCTTTCCGCACTTAGTTGAAATTGATGTGTTAAAGTTATATAATACATTCAAAATATATTTAC